>Ga0307968_1001034_pt1 | contig 21954 bp, 24 predicted proteins | sample OrgLakmetagen650_FD_201834 | JGI IMG/M metagenome (GOLD analysis project Ga0307968, IMG submission 201834) | Saline water microbial communities from Organic Lake, Antarctica - #650 | ecosystem: Environmental > Aquatic > Non-marine Saline and Alkaline > Saline | place: Antarctica: Organic Lake...
CGGTCTCTGATGCTCGTGCACCATTTGTCTTGCCGGAGTATTTGAAGATGGCTCTGAGCAAAAGTGTCATGAGGAACGTAGCTCGGTTCAGGATTCGAGGACATGGGTTGAAGTGTGAAACTGGTTTTTATGGCAGAAGTCCGGACAGGAGTGCACGTGTTTGCAATTTGTGTGAGAATGGGGATTATATTCAAGATGAGAAGCACATCATTTTTTCATGTATCGGTACCGAACATTTACGGCACCAGTTCATCCACTTATTTGTTTTTAGGTTTTGTTTTTCAACATAACTCAGAAGTTTACAAATTTATTAGTGCAGCTGTCGATCTTCTTGATTGATTTATTTGTTGGGACCTATAGGTTGAGCAGCCATGCCAGGCTGGAGGCCTTTGTAATCCAAACTAAACTAACCGTTATGAGCAGGCTAGCAGCCACACGTTTTGACTGAAGATTATCTTGTTGAAGGCTTCTCAGCAGCCCGACTTTGTTTGCTGCAACAAGTCAACAATCGAATTGTTCCTACTAAATTCCTTTCTCGGCAGAACACTGTGCCTCTTTATTTTTGGTCAAGGACATTTGTGGCTGCTGGCAGAAACAAGTTAATCACCAAAGGCGACCCCTGAAACCCACTACTTTGATTTTGTACCGGCATGAGGAGCACAGGGCTAAATTGTCACCTCCTCCTCAAACCAATCTGCACCTGTGAGATTTGGTTAAATAATTACAAAAGGCTAAATGATATGAAAGCGAAAATATGGTTCTTGCTTCATGACGCTACCTACTTCCTAAACTTACTTGCAGCAATCCATTGGGTTAAGGGTCCAGAACACTCCAGCACTTCCAGCCACCTACCACCGACCCAGCCCTTCCCAGCCTCCCGGGATATAGTACAAATAATGTGCAGCTGCTGCTAGGTTCATAGTTTGACAGTCCTACAGCCTGGCCAACGAGTACGCCTTTAGAAAAGATGGAGCAACAACGATTGCCAAGATACTGACCCTGTCCAAAACACAGCTCCCCAAAGGACTCTCCCCCAAATTTCCCTCCCCATTCTGCACTTCACCGCAGCCATAGGAAAGCTGCTTTCATGTCAGCAGAGCCACTTCAATTGCGAGCATGTGTGGGACCATTCCATGCATGTGAGGCAGCTCAATACCCACGCTTGTCCCACCCATCTCCTCCTATTCACACAATGATCCGTAACCACCCTCGATCCCTTTACGCTAGCCGCACACAAGCATCGTCCGGCATATGTCAGGTCCAACCACACTGCCCAAGAGCAATTCATGCTGCTGCGACTGGTGAGCGATACAAGCAAGCACGCACTGAGCGCATGTTGCAGTAGTGCACGCACAGTGCATTCCTCCACTGGGGGCTTGTACGCGCACACACACTTAGCGGGCTCGTGTTGCGTTAGACTCACGCGCAACACCACCTCCAGGCGCCATGCTCGTCCCACCAGTACCTGCTGCTGCGATGGCCGCTGCGGCTGCACCCACCACATCCTCAGGGCCATTTGCAAGTGGCACACCGGGAGGCAGGACGGGGGCACCTGCACAGAGACAAGTATTGCAAGTGTGTTGCGTTTTGTGTGTGGAGTGTAGTGTGTGTGTCTCAAAAGTAGGAAAGAGTGCACCGGAAGCGAGTTGCAATTGGCAACACGGGGGGCATACACAAGAGGCAAGCGTTACAAGGGTATTTGTATTGCATGGCAATTTTGTTTGGCATGGTGCCTTGCGTGTGTGTGTGTGTGTGTGTGTGTGTGTGTGTGTGCGTGCGTGTGTGCGTAACAAAAGAACTGCAGTGAGGAGGTTGCAGTGCGACTGGCACATGCAGGGGAAAGATTGCGTTTTGTGCGTGGAGCAATGTACGAAAGCGCTTTAAACCGTTCTTTGTTCACCCCATTGATATTAATATTAAAGACGTGAATGGCTCACGATGCCACACTCCAGTGTCCACAGCCAAAAGCCCATGTGTAGCTCAATGTGCATGGGTTTGCCTGGTGTTGGTGTAATGCCTGGTGTTGGTGTAATGCCGCTGCACGCAGAGCTGACTCTTTGCACCTTTACTCCTACACCACTGCTCAAACGCGCCTGCTATACAACCAACTGAATGCTTGCAGCCCCCTTAACAGTGTTTAAAGACTAAAAGGGCAATGGCCAGTTTCTAAAACACTCCCAACCAAAACGCTCACACAAGCCAGAGCCCACCAAGCTTTACCCACCCAACACACTAACCTGGTGGGTTGACGTTATGCATGCACGAGCTGGCCACGCTTTTGAACAGGCGCTCAATGTCAGGGGCACAGCGCGTGAACTCGTGCGCCCAGAAATTGTAGCGCGGGTTTTTGATGAGCTCAATGAAAGTGATGAGCAAGCCCTGAAGAGTAAGGGTGAGTGTGGGTGTGAGTGAGGGAATGTTTGCATGTGCTTGTGTGCCTTGGGTCAACGGAAAGTGTGGGTGTGAGTGAAGGAATGCTTGCACGTGCTTGTGTGCCTTGTGCCAACGGAAAGTGTGGGTGTGAGTGAGGGAATGTCCGCATGTGCTTGTGTGCCTTGTGCCAACGAACGGTGTGGTGTGAGCGAAGGAATGCTTGCACGTGCTTTTGTATGCCTTGTGTCAACAGACAATTGTCAAGCGCAATGCTAGGTGGTGGTCAGTAATGTTCGGAGGAAATATGTTTGTTTGCTGGCTGTGGTACTCATGCTCTGTCAACCAGAGGCGTGTGTTTCAATCCTACTCAACTGCCATCCACTGCCATAGTTGCTCAAACAAAACAAACGAGTGACTCTTAGGAGCATCAGGATTCTCATAACGACTACGCATATCGAGAACCACATTCATCCCCTTATGGGTGAGGAGGATTGATACAAAAACATGGACAAATTCAGACACACACTAAAGTTCGAGTTTAGGATTTAAAAAAAGGACGCACGCACGCATGCATGCACGCACGCACGCAGGCGTGCACTTGCGCAAACAGACAAACGCACACACACACACGCACCCATGGGTGGGGGCGGTTAACAATGAGCCGCTCCAGCAGCACCCGTGTTGCTTGCTCACGGGCAGCCTCGTTCTTGCTGTCCACAAACAGCGCCAGTAGCACGCATGAGAAGAAGTGGGTGTGGGAGTTGGGGTAGCGCAGCTGGTTGGCAATGGCATTCAGCACCAGGTAGCGGGTCTCGCTGTTGACTTCGTTGGTCTGCACGCGCGCGAGAGAGTGTGTGTGTGTAAGTTGACAGCCTGTGCAAATGTTACCTCCCGTACGAAAAAAGATATAGCTTGTCTAGGCTATCCCTGCACAAACTTTAGAACAGCACTTTAACAGCACAGAAAAGTAACAAGCAGGTTTGCCTTCACATTAAAATGAGGCGATGCACAGGCGCGCACCAGCACAGTATATAGGTCGTATGGTACAGCATGACGTACCAAGTGCAGGTAGATGTCCATGGCAGGCCCGTTGAGAGGAAGGGCCGAAGGATGGACTACGGTGCCAATGTACAGCACCTGCGGTTTAGAGCAGCACAGTATATTTCTGTATAGCAGCGATGTTATACAGACATGCAGGACGTTGGACTCGCGCTCATGTGTGGGGATGGCAACGTTTGTGCACATGTCTCAAGGGAAATGAGCTAGTTTAGGAGAGAGAGAGAGAGAGAGAGAGAGAGAGAGAGAGAGAGAGAGAGAGAGAGAGAGAGAGACAAAGAGAGAGAGAGAGAGAGAGAGAGAGAGAGAGAGAGAGAGGGAGAGAGAGAGAGAGTTGTTTGCCAGTGAGTATGCTGAATGGTCACTTACAGTGCCCAGGAATGCAGCGGCCCACGACAAACAGTACCTTAAGATGATTTAGGGTACAGCACAGCACTGACACACATGAGGTATATTGACACAGCACAGCACTCACAGTGCTCAGCATTAAGTTTTAAGAGCAGCACCGCATAGCAATGTGGTTAAACAGCACAGCACACCAAAGCCATCGCCAGTGTGCACGTTGTGCATCAAATTAACACAGTGGCACAGTGGCACAGTGGCACAGTGACACAGTGACACAGTGGCACAGTGGCACAGTGGCACAGTCACACAGTAACACAGTGACACAGTAACACAGTGACACAGTAACACAGTGTGCACGTTGTGCATCGAAATAACACAACAACAACAACAACAATAGAGGCGGATATACAAGGAACTCAGTCTGCCGCTACAGCGTTCTCTTGCTGTCTGTGCCCAGGAAAGTGCAAAAAATCACACTCTGCTTCTCATCAACTCACCAGGCCGTTAATGAGGTGCACGTTGTAGTGGGTGCCGGCAGTGGTGACCTCCGCAGCAGGCAGAGCCAGGGCCTGCACAATTTCCTGTGGGCACAAATTTGCGCAATGTTGACGTGTCAAGCTGTCCAGTGGCTGGTGTGTTTAAAGGTCCCGTAGGTAAGGAACGAAGATCTTTTGAACACCATGTTCCAGAGAAGCAGAGCGTTGCTGATCTCTGGAAAAAGGTGTTCAGTGTTTTGAAGAAAATGTAATTAATGAAAGCAGGATGCGTAGCAAGGTTACTAAATCTTTGTCAGGCACACATGACCTGGTATGGTGCTTAGAAACAAACAGCTTGAATCACTGTAAAGGATCTGTTCACATGGGCATACCTTACTGCATGCCTTTCCAACTGTCATGAACAATCCCTTCCCCCCTCCCCCTCCCCCCCAACACGCATACACACATGTACGCACCCCCCATCCATACCTGCAATAGCCCCCGTGGCTGGCGTGTGCGCAAGTAGCCATCCACTTGGCGCTTGAGGGCGTCCGGCAGCAGCCGCTCGTGCGCGGGTAGGCGAGGTGGCACACTGATTTCTGACAACAGGTCCACCTGGTAGGTTCATACAGCAGGCATGGGAAGACACATTGCTTGTGGTACCATAATTGGGGAGCACGACTCATGCGTCAGGTACAAGAATTGAACTCGCCAGCAAGCCTTTTCAAGTTGCAAGAATGCAGGAGCGTACCACTATGATTGTGTGTTTAGAAGAGCAACACACGAACAAACCTGCTGCGCTCAAACACGCAAAAATGCAGAAGTGTACCACTATGTTTGCATAGTTAGAGGGGCAACACACTAACGAACCTGCCGCATGCTTCTAAAGAGGAGCAGAGACACGTGATTGATACAGAAAGTTAGAGAGCTATTATCGACTCTCATCATAAGAGGAGACCAAGATGTGTGGAAAACAGGAAAGACACAAGAAAGATCAGGCAAAGCTGTGACGAGAGAGGCACCCCAAACATTGCTCCATAGCCCAATGCAGCGGCTGTGACGATGCAGCACCACACGACCTTAGGAATCACAGTACCAGGCCAAGTATGAAACAAACTTGCACGTGCAGCTGCAGGAGTATCCCATAACCGTTTGGGGCCAAAACATTTGGCAGGCACGTATTGGGTGAGCAGTCAGGAAGGGTAGGGGCGCTCTGTGGGGTCCACCACAAACACACACACCTTGAGGTTTGGGGTGAAGGGGTCCGGCAGGCGCATGTTGCGTGGGAAGGCTGACAAGATGAGGTTCCGCATTTGCACACACGTAGGGGGGATGTGGTTGCACAGCACAAAGTGGTGCTCACTCAGGAACTCAGGGAAGTCGTGCAACAGGACCTGCGAGCCCAAAGTATGAAACAGAAAGAATTCCATAGAGGTTAAAAACACATGTACACACACATACATGAGCGCACACAAACACACTCACATGCAGAACACACACATACATACATACACACACGTACCAGCAGCAATCGCAGTGTGCCTGTGTACATTGCTCGCATGGCTGTGCTCAGCTCTGCCACACGCAGGTAGGGCTCCATAAAGCGGAGCAGTGCCACCAGCAAACCCTCGTACAACGCCCAGCCCTGTGTGTATGTATGCGTGCAGACGTACCCGTGTATTTGAATGTGTGTATGTGCGTGCATACACGTGTACACGCGTATGCGCAATGCGCACATGAGCACACGTGAGCACACATGAGCTATAATTGAATTCCAAACACACGCAAAAACACATTACTGCTGAACCATCTCACTTCTTACTGAGCATCCTGTAGGTTACTTTACAAGCATTGTGACACGTACGTGCATACACAACTGCATGCATGTGAGCACCAAGAAAGGATCTGTGCAGGCAAGGTATGCAAACCAGTCCATGAGCACCGCACACTTCATCCACGCTATCTACTCGAGCAGTCAGCGTGTGGAACGGTAGCACTGGCTCAGAATGCATTTAGAGCCAACAGCTACTTACAGCTGTCAAATGTGCTATCGAGAGCACACTAATATCCAGAGCTATGAGCAGCCTCATTCCTTGCACAAATGAGCCTGCTCATAGTTTTGGACGTTTGTGTGCTCTCTTATCATTCATGGCACAGACGCGTTGAAACGAACATCAAACAAGCACACGAGCTGCAAACACACGAATTAAAACAGACATCAAACACACACTGCGTCTGTGCTCCTCACCTGCGCTTGAGGGGAGCGCAACAGGCGTGGCATGATGGCCCGGTGGCTCACTGCTTCCAGCCAGCACAGCGAAAAGCCAGGCACACTCAGCGGCTGCAGCATGTGCAGCGCAACGGCCACAGAGCGCAGGTAGCCGATGCTGGTTGCTGTGTGTGTGCGTGCGTGTGTGTGTGCGTGTGTGTGCGTGTGCGTGTGCAAGTGTGTGTCTGTGTGTGAGTGTGTGTGTGATTGTGATTGTGTGACAGTACTGAAAAGCAATTGGTAATGCTTCGGGTAGTGTGAATAGGGTAGTATGAATAGCCTCCCACATATTTATTGCACGTAAGTTCCCATTAATCCTGTAAACACTATTAAGTCATAAACAACACCTCTCACCACCTCCTTTTCCAGTACCTTTTTCCTGCAAACCACGCCCACAGCAATAACTATCTACTACTATTACTATTGCTACTTCTCATTGTAATACAAAGTGGCTCCTTTCCCAAGGCAATTGCGAGGAGATGTACGCTTGCTTGCTGGTAACACAACCTTTACAAACACTAAACGCTAAAACACTAGACACTTTTTTTAGCCCCCCACCTTCACTGCCGTCCTCGCCCACAATGCTGCCCAGCTCCGATGCCAAGCCCACCAGGAGCCGGAGGTAGGGGCGACCATCAAAAGCCATCAGCTTCTCGTCAGCATCACGCTGCAAGAGGGGCACGCGCACACACACACAGCGATGAATCTAGGAAAAGTGTCTATGGTGCATAGGGGAGAACAAGAGTGGCCGTCAGTTTGTTCGTCTGCGAAAGATAAGTGCAACCGTGGAGGGTGCGTGAGCTGTAACACACTTGACGCCAAACTCAATGCGAATGCAGGAATCACAATAAAAGGAATGTGCAGCTGCATACACCGAGCATGCAGTGACTTAGGAAGGGCACACACACTCATACACAGACATTCACGCACACGCACACACGCACACGCACACACGCACACGCACGCACATGCACGCACACACACACACGCACACACACACACACACACACACAAGCAAAGAGCAAGACAAGGGAGAAGGTGCAAGGTGATGTTCACAGAGGGTGTACGCAAACCTACACCAACACCTGCACCCACAGCCATACACCCACCCACCCACCCACCTTTGCGCAGCCCACCATAACAGCCAGCAGGCGGCTGAGCAGTGCCTGCCCACTACCCATTGGGGGTGTGTGGGTCATGCAGCACACCACCATCAGGCGAGCAAGGGCATCCACTGCCATGTACGTGACGGAGGCTTCAAGAACACGGCCCTGCGGTGGGCAAGTGACGCATGTGTAAGTTGCACGGTTGAGTGGAGAAGGAGTGAGAGGTGTATCTAGTGTTTCTAGTGTTTCCAGTGTGTCTAGGTGTTTCTAGTGTTTCTAGTGTTTCTAAGTGTTTGTGCTGCTATCGTTGGGAAAAATACGTGAGTGACATGCAAGCGTAGCTCCAAAGGCCTCAACCTTGCGGCCCTGCTGCGGGCAAACAGTCCTGCCCAAAATATGACTGCTTACACATATTTAGACCGTACAACTATCATGAGAAATTGTGCACCAATGTGAGCTAGCCTTTGGGACAAAGCTTAAAACTGCTTGCAAACCTGAGGAGGATCAAAGCATCATTTAGGCGCGGAGCTATAAAGTCTGGCTGGGTGGTGTGTCTGTACCCCTATGCCTTCATGCAATGCATGCTTTGCACCACCAATACAAACCGGGCACGCAAGCAGCTACAGTTTTGTCCCAGAGGGGAATATGGGACACCACTTAAATTTAGAGAAGATGTGACACGTCCACCACAGAGAAAATATTGCATACCAACAAATGAGACATAGTAACCTCGTTAATTTCTTTGTCATCAAGAGCATCTTGGCCAAAAGCACAAGAGAGAAAGCAGCTGCACCCACACACTCACCGCGGCAGCTGTCTGCTCCTTGATGGCCAGGGTGTGACTCACAGCAATCTCCAATGTCGTGCGCATCCACCGCTCTGTGGCCTCAGCCTCAGTGCCCAGCGCACCAGAGGCGCGCAGCGCGGTCAAAAAGGCAGCCACAGCAGCACGGTCGCTTTCGCCACCTGCGTTTGTGTGTATGTTTGTGCGTGAGTGTTAGTATGCGTGCGTGTGTGTGTGTGTGTGTGTGTGTGTGTGTGTGTGTGTGTGCGCAAGTGTGCATGTGTGTGCGTGTGTGTGTGCGTGTGTGTGTGTGTGTGCGTGCACATACATATTTGCAGTCATCCATCATCAATGTCGTGCAAATATTAACTCATTCCGCCTTGTACAGACGCAGCACGTATCACAGTGCTGACATGCATCGGTGTACACGATTCCTTAATTTCCAGCTTGTTACTGCTTGCAGTATGATTGAAGAATGGACAGTGTATTTGACCTGCCTTGTCGTGCGGCGCATTAGTCGACTGTCTATCTGTGTTTTTGATACAGAGCCGCCTGAGGAACCCACCAACCCTAACAATTATTTGGTAAAGTATTGCACATACATCTCGTAGCCATTGCCATTAAGCTACGCTTTAAGCAAGAGCCCCTACAAAATAAGCCACCAGACACAGCTCCTGGCCACTTCACTCCATGAATGCTACAATCCAACAGGCATCAAATCCACTCTTCATCGATCCGTTCTCAATTCATCCGTTCTCAATACATTCAGCATGGATTGACCCACACGACGTCAATACTCACACACTGCCTTACAACGCCTAATCAAGCAAGCGTATGCGCACCTGTCGTAGCAGTCGCCTCGGGTTGCTGTGCAGCAGCGGCCACTGCTCCTGGGAAGCTGGCCATGAGGCGCAGCCACTCCTCAAACAGTGCACGTGCCTGCTCACGCTGGCCGAGGCTGTCGTTGCGGTCACGCACCACCGCTACAAAAGCACCAAGGCATGAGTTGGCATGATTAGTTGCAAGTGGATTGTGGTCTGGGCAGTCTATAGCCAAGCTGATTCAACTCATTGGTTAAGTCACCTGGCTTGAATGCGAAAGCAACGTTTCATTATAGAGTGAACAGTTGGTGTCGGTGCAAGCACAAAGAGCAGTGCATGCACCCATGCATGACAAGTGGCTGAAGTTGGCCAGAACTACGGTGTACGGTGCATGTACAAGTACATGCACCGTACATGACCGTCGAAAGTTTCTTTGCAGATTTGCGAATTTTAAGTGAATGAATTTAATGTGATTACACCATGTGTTCAGTAATTTGGTGGGGGCATGAAGCAAGGATGACAGGCAAAGAGAGATCGATTTGTATGCCAGTCTTTGCAAACATGCGCGCTAGGGTTGGCCATTTTGTAAACTGACCGTCCTCGGCCAGGCGAATTAAACTTACCAGCTCTGGGCCGCAAGGCAAATCACCAACAAATTACCATCAACAGCTAAGCACTTGTATTCAAGCGCAAAATACCCCGAGTAGCAATAAAGGTGCCCTGCAATCACGTACCAGGTAACTCAGAAATAGGTCGGCTGGGCACCAAGTCCGACGCGCCCACCTTGCGCGCCTGTAAAAGACGGGTTAAGCAAACACTATAAAATCAAGATAGAACAGAGCCCTAGCAGGCACAAAAAACAGTCCTGAGCTAAGGAGCGGCGGATAGATATTACAAATGACATCATCCTTTTGTAGACCGCTGAAACCTTGTATACTGCTGAAACCTTGTGAGAGGCATGAATGGAAGAAGCCTTTTGCATCGTGGATAAGAATTCTAGGCTTTCACACGACAGAGGTCACATTGCTACTACTGGTGGTGAACTGGACAGTGGTACTGGTGGTGAGCTGAGTTAAGGTTTGCAAGAAGCAGAGACCAGGGAGCGGGCCTGAAGCTTGGCCATAGGCCCCAATTTGCAAACCTCATGCAAGGACAGCCATCATCCTGAAAAGCGATCTGAGCTTGCCACCTCATACTTGTTCAGGGGTTCAGCGAGCCAACACAAAATATGCAGAAATTGCATGCACGCCAAGCAAACTCCGAGAGCACGCATACCCACATCTACGTACACACACACACACACACACACACATACACCCACACCCACACCCACCTGCTCCACCAGTGCAAGGTGTGCCTCAGCCATGCCAGGGGGCATGTGAGGGGGGATCACACCGGGGGGAGCACCAGCAGCAGGGGGGGCGGCAGAGGTAGCCAAGGAGGGGGCAGCTGCTGAAGCTGCACGAGCAGCGCTGGAGAAGCGTGCGAGCGCGTCTAGGCTGGCAGCAAAGTCCTGTAGTAGGAGGGAGGCGGGTGTGAGGAATCTAGGTAAATGAGTTTTTGCAATGCTTCTCATAGGCGGGAGATGGGTGCTAGGGCTAAATATGGGGGAAAAGCAAACTGCAGTGCTCAGATGTTCTCAACTGGCGAGTTCACATGCATGTCTGTGCTACACAGCAACAAAGCTCTACAGGTCTTCAGGTAGGAGCAGCAAGGTTTGAAACGAACGTCTTATGAGGAACCAGACATGCATGTTAGGGTTTGGCTCCTTACAAGCTCGAATTCAAGGCAGACATGCTTGCTCAACCACCTACCACCAATTAGCACGCTTGCGTGGAGGTCCTAAAATAACTCTTGTGGACCAGGCTCCCTCTCCTGAAACGTGCACATACCTGGAAAGCCACCACCTTGTCCCGTAGCAGACAGATCTTGGCAATGTGGCTGATGAGGTCTGCCACGACAAAGCTGCGGGTCAGGGCCAGCATCTGTGAGGGGGCGCAGAAAAGAGACGATAATGAAGAAAAAACACGACAGAGGGAGAATGAGTGCTGAGAATGAGTGCTGAATGAAAGATGAAAAATGGAGAGGGAAGCCATAAGATGTTTCGTCTCAAATCAAGTGCTGAGGTCCAGCGGAATAGAGCTGCGGGCTAAGCCCCCCCCCTACAAATGGAATTATTGCAGCACTCGTGCCTGGAAAATTTGGCGTATAAACTTTCCCCGCTCGCCCTCATCTACACAACCCCACTGCCCTGTCTAGCTCCCTAATCAACCTGAGTCACGGATATCTTCTACGCGTAATTTGAAAGACAGTGTCCGCACCTTGGGCAGGTGGTTGTCCAGCTCTGACAGCGCAAGCAGGCGTGCTCGCAGCAGGGCCTCCACTGCGTCCTTGCTGTACTTGCGTTCATCCTCCATGCCCATCCACGCAGCGGTCATGTTCAGCACCACGCCCTTGCTGCCCAGGATTTCGACCTGTTTTGTGTGTGGTAGCAATGGTGTGTGCTTGTGTGCGTGCGCTTGTGTGTGTGTGTGTGTGCGCTTGTGTGTGTGTGTGTGTGTGTGTGTGTGTGTGTGTGTGTGTGCTTGCGTGTGTGTGTGTGTGCTTGCGTGTGCTTGTGTGTGTGTGCTTGTGGGTGCGTGCGTGTGCGTGTGTGTGTATGCGCAGTGTGGGAAGGGAGCGCATAATTCACCATTCCAAAGCGAAATCTGCACTTGCATGCTTTATGCTGCCGCTGTTCCAGAGCACGTCACGATCAAAGCGAACGACAGAAATTGATCATAGTTATCAAGATAACCAGCAAAGTAATTTAAAAATAGAGAGCTAGATAATGACAAGCCTGATATTGTTTGTAAATGAGGAGTTGCCGCAATTAGGTTTACCGGTCTCATCAATTATGGCACAGACTATGGAGCTAGTATGCAACCAAGGAGCTAATATAGCAGTACGGTGTTGTGGCTCATGCGACAGTGACTGTGGCACATATTAGGGCAGCAACTTGCTACACCAGCCTTGGCCTTACTTCTCACACACCCTAACTGCTACTTTGCTGTCATTTGCACAACCAAGCAGCGCTCATCATCTGCAAACACTCTAATGATGGACGAAGTAGGGCCTGTTACCTGCACCCTCGCTGCAGTTGCAAGTTTTGAGGGTGTCCTGTGTGTGATTAAAGCCACGAAACAAGCGAACACAAAAAGGCAGTGAACACACCACCACAAGGTTGCACAAGCAGGTGGCATAAATCCAGGACCTCTATGCCATGGTGAATTGGCACCATAACAATATTGGGAGGCACAAGCATATATATACAGCTTCAAGGCCGTACCACACCCACCAGATTGCGCAGGCAGGTGGTGTAGAAGCTGCAGGACCTCTTTGCCCCCGCAGGGGTGGGAGCAGTGGCAGCCACTTCGAACAAATGACGGAAGATGCGGTGCGCGAAAAAGTGGGCTGCCTCCTCGTGCACGCCCTCTGAGGTCACCGCATCCACAAGCTCCTGCAAAAATGACATTGTGCAAGCAGAAGTAACAACACACACAATTTTTGCGGGGCGAAGCTTCAAATTTCAAATAGGCCTCTACTTCCTCAATTCTGCTTCCTCAGAAACCCTCTCCTCTAGCACATGCGTTTCACATGCCCCGTGCACGGAAGTACTGTCATGCAAACAGTGTCTCATTGTACCATGAGCTTCTGGAATCAGAGATATGTTTTGCCATGACAGATGATGGAAGCTTCCATATCCTAGGTCAACCCTGTTTTTAAACTCTAAAAACACAGATGCTCATGAAATGCAAGCATGTTTACGAACACATGCATATGCATGCATGAGCGCTTGTGAGCAAGCACAGACACAAAGTTCACCTGCAGCAATGCACGCAATCTGCAGCTCACTGGCACATCCACGCAAATAGACCTTATCCAACACTGATACAGCATTACCCACCCGCAGGAGTGCTGTGAGCGCGGCTTCCTCCATGCTGGCACGCTGGCTGGCTGCTGCCGCAGCAGCTGCACCACCTGTGAACGGTGTTGCACGTAAAATGCTCACAGGGAGTTGCAGCATGACAAATGCGTACGGCGCCCAATTCAATCAACTCTTTGACAATGAAGTGTGCATTCGCTCCTGGCTGCCTCTGTGAGGCTTCAGTATCGTTGCACAAGCTGAACTGCCAAACAGCCAAAGAACAAGGTAGCGACAGTAGCAATTAGTGTGCGCTCCACAGAAAGTATAATGTTCCTAATGTTCCTTAGTATAATGTTCCTCCTACACACATATGCAGTAGCAAACAGCATCTAGAAGGCATTGCTAGCCGCAGCCACAGCCAGCAAGGAGCAACTAACTAAACAATTTACGCACAGCCGCGGAACCAGTTGGCAGATGGAACTGCTAAGCAGAACCTGCATTTGGGGTGCCAGGCCCATGCCACACGTGAGCAGACCACTCTATTGACCATACAGGCTCCTACACGGGTCAAGTACACGGGTCAAGCATTTCACCTGCGATGGAACCGGCTGCACCGGCAGCAGTGACAGCAGAGGCGGTCTCGGCACTGGCGAGGGCAGTGTCTGCATGGCTCTGCCACACCTGAGCAGGCAATCAAGGCACGAATGTGAGTCATCCTGTGTGTGGCAGGCTGAGCTGTCTCAGCACTGGCAGGGGCACTGTGTAACTGCGTGGCCCTGTACCACAAATGATTGCTGCCGCGGAATGAGGCGGCATGAACAAAGCACAAAACTGCATTTCAATGCACAGACATTATGCAGGGCATCTGCCGGCAGGCGTTACAAGGCCTTCCCATCCAGGAATGTGAACATGCGTAAGTTCCATGCATAAAGTGACTGTAACTAAGCAGCCTCTTTCTGCAACATGGCAGTTTCCGTTACCATGCCACAGCCTGGCTGTGACCAACCCAGATACATCAACACCCACACCCACCATGTACTGCTCCAGAAACACTGCGCTGGCGACCGAGCTGGGCTCGGCCATCTTGAATGCAGCCGCCAGACCGTCAGCACCAGGAGCAGCAGGCACACCCACACCGCCTGCAAGATATATTGCAGGCTCACAAAATAAGCGCATGCACAATATACGTAGCTTGGGAATCTGCACCCAAAATGTACACTGGAATTTCAGCGGTGGTCTGGCCTTTGCTAAAGGGCCTTGAGTCTGATCACGCACTCACATCGTAGCTGTAGTGATCCAAGGATATTTGTTGACCATCATACTTATCAGCTAATTTCAAAGTTCAACTATGCTTGAGGCAGGTTCAGAAAAAGAACCATGCTTTTCGCGCGAGATCTGAATCGAAGGCATTATTTCTAGGCTTCCTGTAACAAGCTTTAACAATGTACTATCTCCTGTTGCATAATGTCCCCAATCGGTCTGTAAGGAGGTGCTTAGACAGAAGGGGCAGGAAAAAGCAGTGGATACAGCGGGAAAGACAAGGGGTTACAGACACACACTTACACATTCAGAGGCGCGCGCACACACACACACACACACACAAACACACATACCCTCTGCGTAAGGACCGCCAAATGGACGAGAGGCAAGGGCGGGTGAGGTGGAGGTGGCAGCAGTGGAGGCAGTGGGAGGAACAGGGGGCACCGCTGGAGGAGGGGTACGGGGGATACGCGAGAAGTCATCGTACACACGCAGCTGCACACGAGAGAAGTGGAGTGAGAATGTGTGTGTACATTGTGATGTTTCTTGTTTCACTCAGCAGTGACCAGCTGATTCTAATCTAATTACCTGCAGGTGGCTGACCACGCCTGGGCGGGGGCGGAGACTCTCGGGCAGGTCTCGGGGGAAGCGACTGCGAGCACACAATAAAAATGGTACACCCAGTACTTAGTCTTTGACGTCGAAGTAATAAGATGACTGACATTTGGCAAAGACTGATGTCCCCGTGAGGAATGGAAGGCCCTTTGAAAGGGCACAAGGGAAGCAGCGGCAGGCAGCATATGATCATTCAGTACAGACAACTCAAGAACATGTTCATGCGTACAAATGGGAAGGACACATGGTCAATTGGTAATTAGACAGGGCAAAAAGGAAATGCTCTCGCTGACTGCATATGATGATACTTGACATCATACTTGCATGCAAGCACGCCTCAAAGCCACAGCTACACTCCTCTGTGCGCGCGTGGCACAATTATAGGGCAGGCATATTGCAGAGGCTTCACATGATGCACACAAAAATATGCAAGATGCTGTGGAGCAAAAAACTATAATAATAAGGTCTCAAGTCCTGGAAAGCATTCACAAAGCTATTGTCCTGTGCTACAGCACAGGCACACCACAAACACACACACACATGCATCTCAGGAAGGCGGAGCTGTCTGCAAAATGCTTGCTTTGAGCTATAACACACACACCACACACACACCCTCTTTGGAAGGCATTTTTGTCTGTATAATGCTTGCCTTGTACTAGCACACACACCACATTCATATGCACATAAAACCTCTGGACAGCGGAGTCATCTACAACGTGCTTGCCCTGTGCTCAACTTACACCACACACACATGCACACGCACACACACAAAATTTGCATCCCTGGAAGGTAGAGTCATCTGCAGAGTGCTTGCTCTGCACTTTAACGCACACACACACACACATGCATGCCACCCCCCCTGAAATGCGGAATTGTCTACAAATTACTTGCCCTGTGCTATTACGTACACACACACACACAAACACACACACACACGCACCCCTGGAAGGCGGAGTCATCTGCAAAGTGCTTGCCCTGCGCTCGTGCCTTGGATCGTTCCTCGTATGCTCCTGCCAGCAGCTTGTCCACATCACGCACAGCCTGCAATCATCAACACAAAGCAGCAAGACATTGGAAAAGACCATCACCACACAAGGCGTGTATCGTGGCACATGCCCTCCATAACATCACATTCATCACCGCCTGCTACTCTGTGAGAATACCCCTGAACGTTTGCACGAGCAACAACCGCACCCAAATACCAGACTTAACCTGTTTTTGTTCAAAGGGGACAGGAATTGCAAGCCGAATGACCACACAATCTTTCCTCCACAATCTGTTTCGTTCTGGGCAGAAACACACCTTGTCTGTGGCTGCACGTTCGATGACCACACAGCCCAGGTCCAGGTTGTCTGCCACCACAACCCCCACCACTTGCTCCACCACACTCGCGTCCAGCACGTTGGCCTGCAGGAAAACACATGCACACAAAGTACATACACTTACTAGCACAGTGATCCACACACCTGCTCAAACGAGGTTCACAGGCACGTCAACGTAGGCTTACCGACGTGCATGCTTACGCGGTGGCACACGTGCACGCTCTCCCTCACGTGCAATGCAATCGACAGTGAGAGGCACACGTGACGGAATGCAGGCAAGAAAGGAACATTTATGAGGCGTCAATACACACAGGAGAACGACAGCGAGCCGTGGCTACTTGCTTTGACAGACAAAGCACTGGCAGCACGCGCACATTGGTCAGAATCACAAGGGTTTAAAGTTCATACAAGGGTCGTGCTGAGGAAAACAAAAGTAAATAACGAACAAGCTCAAAAAGGGGACCCTCCTCCTGCCTCAACACATACCTGCGCGCTGGCCAGCAAGACACGCATGTGGTTGGTCAGGGCCACCCTCAGGGGATCCTTGCACGTCACAAGGGCAAGGCTCCCTGCCAGGCTGGACACCATGAGATGGGCAGCGCTGCGCATGCGCCCCTCGTCAGGGTCAACCGCAAAGTCCTATACGAAAAAGAAAAGCAGCAGGTAAACATACAGCTTAAGTTAGTGTTTGAGTGCAGGCAAAGAGAGGTGGGCAGAACTGTACATGTGCGTGCCCCCTATACACACTATCCATGGGTCAACAGCACTGCCGTTTCAAGGCAGAAGTGTGTCGTGTTCATGAGGACAGGCAATTGAGGATGTGCAGCCACTCCTGCCAGCACACAAATAAGTAGATGGAAAGGGCATATCTGCAAGACCCAACTTTGACGTGCACATGTTACAATCAAACATTACAGACAATCCAGTCCACAAGGCTTTGACAAGTGATTTGCAACCATGAGTGCTTGGCAGGAGTCGATGATAGGCACTGCTACACCACACAATTAAATGCTACGCATCGCAGGATAAGAAATACACACGCACACAGATGCAAACAAACAAAATAACATGCACGCACGCACACATGCACGCCCACTCACTCACACACACATTAAAGCACCATCCACCTTCACCACCAGCTCTCAGCGGTGTAGCACGCACACATGCACGCCCACTCACTCACACACACATATATACATGCACCACCCACCTTCACCACCAGCTCTACAGCGGTGCAGCACGCACACATGCACGCCCACTCACTCACAAACACACACACACGCACACACGCACACACACACACACGCACACACACACACGCACACACACACACGCACACACACACACACACTAAATCACCACCCACCTTCACCACCAGCTCTACAGCGGTGTAGCACGCAATTGTCACAGAGCGCTCCACCACGGGAGCAAGGATTTCCTGCATACAGGAATCACCATTAGTATCGTATTGTTCAATGTTTGACTTGCGAGCATGTTTGATAAACACGCTGAACACTACAAGAGTAAGAAACAGCGTTTGCAGGAAGGTACGTCAAATCATGTTTCATTGAGAAGCCTGTACAACTGAACACAGCAGGACTGAGGATCGCTCACCACAAAGGACGGCTGATTGACAAATTAAGTGTGATTGGGTGCACGGGCAGGCCTGAAAAAATGCCTTAGTCTTAGCGTAAAAAGGTTTGGCAGCCGCCCCATTTGCGGGCAATCAATCATGTTACACACGACAATGGAGGGCCACATCACTTCTTAACATACCCTTTTGATTGGTAGTGCTTATATCATTGAACCGCGTTCCTAAGAAAAGGGTACGCAGAGAGATGATCTAAGAAGAGGGTACGCAGAGAGATGAGCACCTCCAAGATGGAACATTTCTGCTCCCCATGTTAAGTGCAACGAGCCAGATCAACTTTCTGGACAACAGTGAGTGCTTAGCAAGGACCCTTGAAACACACACATATACACACACAAACAGCATACAAAGCCAAGCCAGATCATACTCCAAAATGGAATAAACAAACAGGTAGGCCCATGATTGGCGCACAATGCATGACAATGATCAGTGATGGGCTCTCACATACTCTCAGTGGCCAACCAGCTGCGTGACAAACTACAGATGTGGACGTGGCCAAAGCCACATGCTGCTCTCATTCTGGTCCAGCTATGCTTAGCAAGGAAAGTCCAAATTTCCTTTTCGTGGGCAAAAGCTAGTCAATCACCCACACAATGCATGGCTTTACTCTCAAAAATCTTATCATTTACTCAAAAACAGGTGCGCGCACAGACAAACCACACACACACACGCACGCACGCACGCACATGCATACATGCACACACACACACCTGGACCCCACGCTCTACTGCCAGAGGTACTGCGCGCTTCAGGCCTAGCCGCTCTGACAGGCCTGCCAGGGAGGGGCTGATGACCACGTAGCTGCAATGCACACAAGATACACAGACATGAGAAAAAAAGGAGGGGGTTAGGCTGTTGCTTGCAAACTAGTAAGAACGCCGACATACGCAACCATGGGGGAAACATCGCCCAAGCAAGCACATCCTGTCCTCCCAATCATCCAATTTACGCGGTGCTCCCTTGGCACACACCAGTCAGTATTTACTTTGTGTTGAGCAGGTTACAATAACCAAACAGGCATTGAGCCAGCAGCTGCTTCTGCCAGAGAACGGGCGGGGCAGGAAGGGGGGGATCACGCACACACACACACACACAAACACACACTCACGTTGGCAGCTGAGCCAGCAGGCTGCCTGCTTCTGCCACGCTGGGTGGGGCAAGGGGTCCGCCGGAAGGCATTGCGCCTGCAGAGGCCCCTGCACCACCAGGCACAAGGCCTGCTTCACCTGCAGGAACGAAATTGACCTCAAGGGTTTGCTTTGTGTGTGTGTGCGTGCGTGCGTGAATGTGATGTGTGTGTTTGTGTGTACGCGTGCGTGCGTGTGTGATGTGTGTGTGTACGTGTGTGTGTGCGTGTGCGTGTGCGTGTTGAGGAGAGCGGTGCGTGAGATAGAGAGCAGTGTGTTGGACGATGAATGTGTGAGCCGCACAGGGATCAAGACATCAAGCAATAGTAACAGTGTGAAAGCCTGCAGTGATAAAAAGGAAAGCAGCAAAAAAACGAGTATGGGACAGGAAGAGAGCAGCGAGTGCTTGCTCTGTGTGTTGTGTGAGGGTGCGGGTATTGGAAAATTCCACACAGACACTGATCAAAGGAGGTTGCATACATAATCTTGGCTAGCCGTAACTTTGTCCCCTGAAGTGGCTTGAGCTTCAAAGGACAGAAGAATTGAAAACCAGGCCAGTTGACGCACACACATTCAAAGACACTTCCACATCACTACACTTACATCTACATTTACACCCAATACCTATCCGCCCACTCAAACGTACCTGCAGCAGCCATATCCAGGCTGGCACGGCCAGAGGGGGGGCCTGAGCCGGGACTGCGATTGTATAGGCACACAGACACAAACCGTGAAAAGTAATTTAAAATTTAGAGACACACACACACCGTGAAAAGTAATTTTAAGTTTAGAGACAGCATGGAGGGGCAGTTGACAGATACCAAAGGTGATGGAACATCATAGGGTGCGTAGATAAAGAAGGTGGGCATCTCAAGGTGATGGAACCACTCAGGGTAGGGATGACGAGGGGCACAAGCATGTGCTTTTAGGGGTTTGGTGGGCAGTACATGTACTCATGACTGGGGGGGCCCAGGTAATATAGGAAACAAGAGTGAGATAGGAGGAGGTGGAAGGGACGGTCACATGTGTGGGGGTGTAGAGTAGGACACTGAACAGGAACAGGCGCTGCTTGGACGAGATGTTGACGTTTGTGTTGTCTATGAAACTTAGCGAATGCGGAGGGGCTTGTGCCAATTGTTGCCCACATCCAGGTATTAAGGAAATGAGGGGGCGGGGGTGGGGGAGGGGTATGTGCACGCAAGAAGGGATGCCTGGGTTGTAATCTCACACAGTTGAATTTATACGTGTTTGAATTAAAACGTGTTTGCATAACAATTACACGAACACATCCAACAAGTTAAAAAACGGAGTGCTGTGTCCACTCTCCGTATATAACGCCCCTCTTCACCGTTCCATTCCAGGGACTTAAAATGAAGCCTCATGATGTGCAAACAGGCACACACAGATGTGGGCTCTTGCTAGCTTCTCTTGCACAAGTCCCAGTCAACTGAATAAGAGATCAATGCCATGGTATAGGCTGAAGTGATTGCCACGTACCGTGCGCCTGGAGCGAGGGGCTGTGGTGAGGAGGGGGGTATGCCGGTCATGGCAGCAAGCACACCAGGGGGAAGGCTGGAGGGGGAGGCCAATGCCGCACCTGGCACCTGCCAAATTTAATGATCGTGTATGTGCGTGTGTGAGTGGGTGGGTGGGTGCGTGTGTTTGTGTATGAATGTGTATGTATGTGTCACTCGAAATAAGTGTTTAGGAGGGTGCAGTTGGCTAGGAATGAACAACACATGTGCCTGTGAGGCGGTCAAAGGCGTGCGTGCTTAGCATAGGCAGCACACAACCGCAAAGCCATTGGTGCACACATACCAAGCGTAAGTTTACAACCCATTCTTCTCCGGTAACACACACGGTTCAGGCAGGATGCTACGTTGGCAAATATCACAACACCATCCGAGGACAAGCCCATGCATATCTTCCTTTTGCTCGGTGCCCCCACTTCCCCTCAAATCGACGTACCTGTGAGGTGGCCAAGGACGTGCGTGCGTAAGGAGGCTGGCCAGATGGAGTGCCTACCGCAGAGGGGGCGTGCAGCGGAGCGGTGGGGCGGGTGGGTGTGTGCGGCGTTTCCTACGAGTTTGGTGTGCGCGAGATTAAGTGCAAGCGAGTATGGGCATTTCCCTGTTTGTGGTGTGTGTGAAGTGCGTGAGAAATGGTGCACAACAGAGACAAGAGGTTGGCTGCAGGTAAGCACAAATGCACCTACGGTAGTGCGTCCATGCACTAGGACACAACAGTGTCAGGGAACACACACACATACATGGACACACACAAACACACCCACACATACCTGTGGCAGGGCATCCACACTCCAGTCCTGGTTCTGCAGCCGCTCGCGCAGGAGGAGGCGTACACACATACATGGACACACACACACACAAAAACACACCCACACACACCTGTGGCAGGGCATCCACACTCCAGTCCTGGTTCTGCAGCCGCTCGCGCAGGAGGTGGCGTAGCAGGTCGGTGGGCTTGACCTCCTGAACGCTTATGTCGAAGGCCTTGAACACCAGCTCTATGGAGAACACATTGTTGATCTTAAGGCCCTGTAGGCCCAGCATTACAAAATACAAAATGACGGTGACGTCAGATGTGCACAACCTTTGTGTGTGCAGGCATTGTGTGATACACACATACAACATTGTGTGATACACGCATACAACATTGTGTGATGCACGCATACACCATTGTGTGATACACGCATTCACCATTGTGTGATACACGCATACACCATTGTGTGATACACGCATACACCATTGTGTGATACACGCATACACCATTGTGTGATACACGCATACACCATTGTGTGATACACGCATACACCATTGTG
>Ga0307968_1001037_pt1 | contig 21941 bp, 18 predicted proteins | sample OrgLakmetagen650_FD_201834 | JGI IMG/M metagenome (GOLD analysis project Ga0307968, IMG submission 201834) | Saline water microbial communities from Organic Lake, Antarctica - #650 | ecosystem: Environmental > Aquatic > Non-marine Saline and Alkaline > Saline | place: Antarctica: Organic Lake...
ACCTGGACGTTGGCTGTGTGGCTCTGGCCAGGCCCTGAGTCTCAACTTTTACAAAACTCGTTCCGGGGTGCGCCCAGCAGCACCACCCCCTGCCCCTCCCCTCCCCCTGACACCGCAGGGCTGCCTGGTTAGTCAGTCTAAGGTGTCTTGCAAGTTTTGGGGGCGGGGGGTGCGCTGGGCGGGCCTGCGTGCCCTGGTGGGAACTTTGGTGGGAAGAAGACAAACCTAGGGGCTGCGCCCCATGACTGGGGCTTCGCCAAAAAAAACTGGAGACCCCCCCCCCCAAAATTTAATTACCACTTCGGGGGGACCCCCCCCCCTGGATTCGACTCATATATATACCAATTGACAGCTCTCGACGTCAGGATTCCGAATATATAATTTCTAATCGATTTGACAGCGTCGTCCAAAAGTTATGCTCTTACACCCCCCTGCCGTATATGACTGTTTTCCTGCCAGGAATACTGTATATGAACGAGGATTCTGGCCAGCCCTACTTATGGTACTAAGCCTGCAGTAAAAGGCACTTTAACGGCAGGGGTTTTGAGCACTAGCAATCACATAGGGTTGGCCAGAACCGTATATCTGCACCGTATATGACCGTATGTATGGTAGTTTCCATGCTAAAAATACCAAATGTACACCGTATACACGTATGTATGTGTGGTTCTGGCCAGCCCTATAATCACACTTACGTCGCTCAAACAAACACAGCGTGTATGCTTCACCAGACCGCTGAAACGAACACAGCGTGTATGCTTCACCAGACTGCTCAAACGAACACAGCGTGTATGCTTTATCAGACCGCTCAAACGTACACAGCGTGTATGCTTCACCAGACCGCTGAAACGAACACAGCGTGTATGCTTCACCAGACTGCTCAAACGAACACAGCGTGTATGCTTTACCAGACCGCTCAAACGAACACAGCGTGTATGCTTCACCAGACTGCTCAAACGAACACAGTGTGTATGCTTATCTGGACCACTCAAACACAGCGTGTATGCTTCACCAGACAGCGTTTATGCTCTGCCAGAGTGAGCTGCATACAAATCCACGCCTCGAGAGGGGAGCAACATTAAACAAGACCAGAAAAACAAGCAGACGAAGAGAAAACTAGACTCGCCCTGTCTCACAGCATCCTTCCGCAGCTTGCTGTCAAAAATATACTCATATACAAGACCAGATAAAACGGAGCAAACAAAGTGAACCAGAAACCAAACTCTAGTTACCTCTATCCTGTTTGTGGCTTGCCGTCCAAAATAAACTCTCACATCATAAACAAGACCACAGAAAAAAGAGCAGGCAAAGAGAAAACCAAACCCTAATTACCTCCATCCTGTCTCACCGCATCCTTCCGTGACTCGCTGTCCTATATATATAGATACAAGACCAGAAAAAAGAGCAGGCAAAGAGAAAACCAAACCCTAGTCACCTCCATCCTGTCTCACCGCATCCTTCCGTGACTCGCTGTCATATATATATATTTATATATAGGTATATTTTCACCGGTGGAGTGTGCATTTTGACAGGCGGTGCTCAGGTGCTTTCTCACAAACTAAGCACATGCATTCACAGCTGGTCCCTTGCCGGTATCCTTGACTGGTCCGTGCTGTCAACGCATGTGCTGTCAATGCATGTGCTGTCAATGCATGTGCTGTCAACGCATGTGCTGTCGACGCATGTGCTGTCGACGCATGTGCTGTCGACGCATGTCCTGTCAACGCATGTGCTGACAACACATGTGCTGTCAACGCATGTGCTGTCAACGCATGTGCTGTCAATGCATGTGCTGCCAACGCATGTGCTGTCAACGCATGTGCTGTCAACGCATGCGCTGTCAACGCATGTGCTGTCAACGCATGTGCTGTCAATGCACGTGCTGTCAACTCACGTGCTGTCCACTCACGTGTGCTCCATGGAATGAAACTCACGTCCAAGCTATGCCATCTTTACAGCGCTCAGGTGCCCCTTGTCCAGTAATGCGTTCGGTGATATCTCTCTCTATGTAAAAATTTCCCTTGACTTAATATAAAGTCATCTCTGGGGTGTGCCATCTTGACAGTGCTCAGGTGCCCTTTTCAATGATGCACTGGCTGTGTTTCCTCTCTGATCTATTTTCAACGGATCATTAAATCATTACGAAACAACCTGGCTGAAGGTCACCCCCCATTGTAACCATCATAACCATCAAATCATTACGACAAACAGCACACCTTTGGGGTGTGCCATCTTGACAGTGCTCAGGTGCCCTTTTCAATGATGCACCGGCTGTGTTTCCTCTCTGATCTATTTTTCAACGGATCATTGAATTATTACGACCAACAGCACACCTTTGGGGTGTGCCATCTTGACAGTGCTCATGTGCTCCTTCACAAACAGGGCATACGCGTTGGGCGTGGCGGCAGCTTTGGTGGTTGAGGGCGTGACAGCCGATGCACGAGGCGAAGTGGCCGAGGTGCTTGCTGCTCCCTTGGCTTGCTTGGAGGCGCCCCCAGCACGGGGAGCCTGCGGAGCACACACAAAATCGTGGCATTCCGTAATTGTAGTAACGCACAATGGACCACGCTGGTTAAGGTGCCCCAGTATATAGGGGCTTGCATAGGATAAGAGAAGGCGAGGAGGAGTGTGTGAGGTGTTAATGTGCGTGTGTGTGAGGTGTTAATTAATATGTGCTGAATAATTAATGTGTGTGTGTGAGGTGTTCATTATTATGTGTTGATTAATAAATGTTTGTGTCAGGTGTTAACGTGTGTGGAGTTAATTTAGATCTTGAAGAGGTGGTGGGATCTGGTGGGCAGCTTGTGCGTGTTACAAAGGAGGAGGAGGAGGAGGAGGAGGAGGAGGAGGAGGCTGATTTTGATTGAACGGCCCCCTCTTGAGGCTCAAGTTTTGGGCACAAAGCAACAGACGATGGCACACACACATACACGCACGCACGCACTCACGCACGCACGCACGCACACACACACACACACACAAACAAACACCCACCCACACACACACGCACACATACACACAAACAAACACCCACACACACGCACACACATACAAACACAAACAAACAACCACCCACCCACACAGAGGGATTTCCCATATTATAAAGAAGATTATAAGAGACTGAGTGAGAGCGGGCTAGCAGATTGGTCGTGCCTTGCTAACAAACTTGCTCGTGAATCGTTGCTGGGTGCAGCAATATGTGATGTGTCAACAGAATAATATATCGTGCTTTGAGACTACGCAACAACGTGCATACCACAGTAAAACACACACACACACACACCAAAATGCTTTGAGCATTGTGCAATTATTCCAAATTGAGCATTTCCTGGGACAGAATCATTGTGGTCAACAAACCCAGCATCTAACCGTTTATTTGAAGAATGCATTGCCAAATGATATATGTTTGAAATCGTTCCAATTTAACACCACCCCGATTAATGACGTGTTTTGCTTTCTGGGATGATACCGGTAATGTTCAGTACTCAGTACACATTCATCTTTTAGCTCCAGGGTCGCTTGGGATTGCCAAATATTAAGTTTAACAAATGGCCAGACAGAAAGCAGATGGCTCTCCCGCCTCCCCCTGCCGTCCTTGCCCACCTTCCCACACACCCACACCCACACCCACACCCACACCCACACACACACACACACACACACACACACGCGCGCACACACACACACACACACACAAATACTCACACTTTACGAAAACTCACCAGCAGTTGGTTGTTCTTTCCAAAGCGACCCAGGTACTGCAGCCGGCCCTTGCACTTAGCACACACATGGCGGGCTGGATCTATGGTGTTACGGTGCCTGCTGTACTGCTTGCCACACCTGAGTGTGCATATGTGATGTGTGCATTTGTGTGTGTGTGTGTGAGTGTGTGTGTGTGTGTGTTTGTGCACAGTGTCTGCTGTACTGCTTGCCACACCTGGTTGTGCATATATGTGATGTGTGCATTTGTGTGTGTGTATGTTTTGTGTGTGTGTGTGTGTGTTTGTGCACGGTGCCTGCTGTACTGCTTGCCACACCTGTGTGTGCATGAGTGATGTGGGAATGTGTGTATGAGTGTGTGCATGCGTGTGTGTGTATGTGTGTTAACGTGTGTGTGCGTGCGTGCATGTGTGTTCAGTGTCTGCTGTACTGCTTGCCACACCTGGGTGTGCATGTGTGATGTGGGAGTGTGTGTTAGTGAGTAAGGGAGTGAGTGTGCGTGCGTGCGTGTTTGTGTGTGTGCGCATGTACGGTGCCTGCTGTAATGGTTAACACACCTGAGTGTGTGTTTGTAGATCAAGCAGGGTCAACGGAACAAAGGTGTGTGGGATGTGGACAGATGTTCTTTATGCACCAACAAATGCAGCATATCGCATCAGATATTGCTTGCTGTATGTGCAAGGTATGTGTGTGATTGCATCAGATATTGCTTGCTGTATGTGCAAGTTATGTGTGTGACCGCATCAGGTATTGCTTGCTGTATGTGCAAGCTATGTGTGTGACCGCGTCAGATATTGCTTGCTGTATGTGCAAGCTATGTGTGTGCGCATATGCTCAGGTGAAGTTGGCAACACTGAACCTATGATAGTATTCCTTGATGTACATTGTAAGGGAGGGCTTTGTGCTATCGGACAAGCTCGCGTGTGCTGCCCAAAACCCAGAACATGCAAGCCTATTAACACACACGCACCCTGTGTTGCTGCATTGCCAGTGGTGGGGCATGTGGGTTTTGAAGCTGTGCAGCCGAACATGCAAACCTATTAACACACACGCACCCTGTGTTGCTGCATTGCCAGCGGTGGGGCATGTGGGTTTTGAAGCTGTGCAGCCGAACATGCAAACCTACTAACACACACGCACCCTGTGTTGCTGCATTGCCAGTGGTGAGGCATGTGTGTTTTGAAGCTGTGCAGCCGAACATGCAAGCCTATTAACACACACGCACCCTGTGTTGCTGCATTGCCAGCGGTGGGGCATGTGGGTTTTGAAGCTGTGCAGGCGTGTGATAATGATCTGTCCCTCTTCTCCCTCCACACCCTCCTCCCTCTCACCTGCATCGAGTGAGTGTGTGTGCATGTGGTGTGTGTGTGTATGTGTGGTGTGTGTGTGCGTGTGTGTGGTTGTATGTGTGTGTATGTGAGAGAGAGAGAGTGTGTGTGTGTGTATGTGTGCATGTGTGCATGTGTATTTGTGCATGTGTGTGTGTGTAAGGGGGGGGGGTGAGTTGCGTGCACATTAATATGTGTGAGTATGTGTACGTGAGTGAGTAAGTGCCTGGACGTTTGTATACATTTGTACTCAAAGGAAGACTCTTGCCAATCCCTATTCCCTTTCCCTACAGTCCGTGGGCCTAAATTGGACCCGCACCTAATTCAGACTCGCATCTAATTCAAACCCACATCTAGATCGGACCCACATTTGACACCTGAGCAAGCGTAAACCTTGATTGATGTGGGGTTGGCTGCAACACAAATTGTTGTGTGGTGTGTGTTATGGCTAGCAACCTGCATACAATGCATATACCTACTGTCTGTTGATTACTGCCCACACATTCCCATCAACCAACACACCCGCAAATGCCTCCAGGTATCTTTCAGCAGCGGGGGAAAACACACAACGCTACCCCCTGCACCCCTAACCCCCTTCTTCCCTCCCCTGCACCAAACGCACAGGTACTGTAGCAAGGCTTCCTCTAATTGAAAACGTGGTTGTCATCATCATCATCATCATCATCATCATCATCATCATCATCATCATCATCATCATCATCATACCACAGGTGGACTATCAGTCTGTATAAACTCTTCCCTTACGTGTGGAAATACGCTGTCATCATAAATTTCCCTGTCATCAATCATCGTGACCCTGTCATCATTAACTTCCCTGTCATCATCGTGACCCTGTCATCATCGTGACCCTGTCAGCATCGTGACCCTGTCAGCATCGTGGCCCTGTCAGCATCGTGACCCTGTCATCATTACTCTGTCATCAAGTATCATGACCCTGTCATCATAATAATTGTTATCCTGTCATCATCGTGACCCTGTCAGCATCGTGACCCTGTCATGCACGTGACCCTGTTATCATTGTGACCCTGTCATCAATCATCATTACTCTGTCATCAATCATCGTGACCCTGTCATCAATCATACTTACTCAGTCATGCTCTTGACCCTGTTATCATGTGACCCTGTCATCATCGTGACCCTGTCAGCATTAAGTTCCCTAACATGCTCGTGACCCTGTCATGCACGTGACCCTGTTATCATGGTGACCCTGTCATGCTCATAACCCTGTCATTGATCATCGTGACCCTGTCATCAATCATCATTACTATGTCATCAATCATTGTGCCCCTGTCATCACTGTAACCCTATCATCATCATCATTATTGTGACAAATTTTTCTCAAGGGTAGCCATGTCATCAATTACCGTGACCCTGTCATCACTGTAACCCTATCATCATCATCATCATTATTCTGACAAATTTTGCTCAAGGGTAGCCATGTCTAAGAGGACATTTGCTGCTTAGCTGGAGCTCCCAGCAACATCATCTTCCAGTTATGAATGGTCTAACGTTTGCTGGAGCTCTGGCTTAAGAGAGCACCTGCTGATAGCCGCTCCTTTGGATTCCAGATGGGTTTTTCGTTCATATGCTATGGGGAGTCAGCAACGTGCAAGCCGGGCAGTGGTCCCCATTTGATACGGTTCCATTTCCTTGTAATTCTTGTTGTATTCCCCCCTTGTATTTCTTGTTGTATTGCTCAATGTGTGGGGTCCACTAGCTGGAGCGCCAGTCGGGAGCCGCTCCTTTGTGACGCGCGCTAATCATTATCAACGTAGGCTCAAACTTTTGAACCTTCCCACACGTAAGCAACCATCATACCCACAATTTGGACATCCACACTGTACGGTTGTTTTGGATGTTTTGGATGTTTTGAATGTATTGGAAGTTTTGGATGTTTGGATGTTTTGGATTTGGACATCCACACCGTACGGCTGTTTTGCAAACAGCACAGTCTGAGCAATCTGATCAGACACACAGGCCCTATTTAATTCAGTGTTGTGCACATACGGCGTCAATCAGAAATGGCACCGTAAATCACGGTGCTTAAATGACGTCTACGTCACATAACCGTAGTTAACGGTGAAATTCATACTGACAGTGGAAAATCGTAAGTAACGGTGCGGCGTCAGGTACTTAGTGGCTCAGAGTGCCAACTCAAGCTCCGATTTCCCCACAAACAACATTTGCGATTTGCAATTTGCGATAAAATGTCCTCCGGTAATCAGGCCAAGAGGGCTCGTGTGGCCCTGAGTCAGTCGAGCCTGGCCCGGCCTGGCCAGCTGCTGACGGTTTCCCACCGTAAATAACTAATTCCTGACGGATTCCCACCGTAAATAACTGTAAAGCCAACCGTCAGACATTAAAATTAAAATCACCGTAGATTACGCCTGAGGATTAGTTTCTGACGGTCAAAACCGTAAATTACGCCTGACCGTTAAATGACGGTTGACGGCGTCAACCGTAAAGTGCACAACACTGATTAAATACAATCAAACGCACCATTTCCATCTGTGACTCCATCAGCAGAGGATTGTCCCAAAAGCCCTGCCCAGCCAGCGCCTGCTCCGTTGCCTGCCACCACTGCAGCGTGACGAGGCTGACCACCTCCTGGAACACACACACACACACAACACACACACACACACATGTAACACAGTTATGGGTGAAAAGCATGCTCCGTTGCCTGCAGCGTGACGAGGCTGAAAGGCACCACCTCCTGGAACACACACACACGCATGTAACACAGTTATGGGTGAAAAGCATGCTCCGTTGCCTGCAGCGTGACGAGACTGAAAGGCACCACCTCCTGGAGTGAACACAACCACGCACGTAAAACAGTTTGGGGTGAAAAGCACTGTCGCCCATGCAGCATGTCCAGGCTGAAAGGCACCACCTCCTGGAACACAAACTCGCACATGTGTAACACAGTTATGGGTGAAAAGCATGCTCCTTTGCCTGCCGTTTCTGCAGCGTGACAAGGCTGAGAGGCACCACATCCTGGAACACGCACGCACGCACGTAAAACAGTTTGGGGTCAAAAGCATGCTCCGTTGCATGCCGTTTCTGCAGCACGATGAGGCTGACCACCTCCAGGAACACACACACACACATGCAGTTGTGCAACAAGTAGAAGCAGAAGCTGATCTGCATCCCGTGTTGGTGCTTGCTCTGCACAATTCAGCTGAGAGCGAGCAAACTGAGAAGCAGCACTTCATACAAATTCAACACACACACACACACACAAACACTCTCTCTTTCTCCCTCTCTCTCTCTTTCTCTCTCTCTCTCTCTCTCTCTCTCTCTCTCTCTCTCTCTCTCTATCTCTCTCTCTCTCTCTCTCTCTCACACCCACACCCACACACATACACACACATCCACACCCACACCCACACCTACACCCACACCCACACACCCACACCCACACACGCACCTGCACATATGCTACGCGCGTCATGGGCCATGAGGGCGTTTGCCCATTTCCAAAACTGAGGCCCATGAGGTGCAGCCCACTGACGATCCACAACCCATGCAGCCTGCATGGTGTGCGTGTGTGTGTGAGTGTTGTGTGTGCGCGTGTGAGCCTGCATTTGTGTGTGTGTGTGCCTGCTTGTGTGTGTGTGTGCGTGTGCGCGTGTGTGCCTGCATTTGTGTGTGTGTGCGTACGTTCATGCATGTGTGTGCGTGCGTGTGTGTATGTATGTATGTACGTGCGTGTGTGCGTGTGTGTGCATGTGTTTGCATGTTTGCACGTATATATAGTGTGTGTGTGTGTGTGCAACGCACTTACCACGTGGCACATTTCGTGAGCTAAGGTAGAACGTAAGCGAGGCACACTGCACAGGAGGCGCGGTGAAAGTTCCAGACGGCAGGGGATACGCCTGTGGGTACACACACGTGTATGTATGTGTGCGGTGCTTTTTTGGTTCCAGACGGCAGGGGATACGCCTGTAGGTACACACGCGTGTATGTGAGTGTGCAATGTTTTTTTGGTTCCAGACGGCAGGGGATACGCCTGTAGGTACACACGCGTGTATGTATGTGTGCGATGTTTTTTAGTTCCAGACGGCAGGGGATACGCATGTAGGTACACACGCGTGTATGTATGTGTGCGATGTTTTTTAGTTCCAGACGGCAGGGGATACGCCTGTGGGTACACACGCGTGTACGTATGTGTGTGGTGTGTTTAGTTCCAGACAGCAGGGGATACGCCTGTGGGTACACACGCATGTATGTGAGTGTGTGGTGTGTTTAGTTCCAGACGGCAGGGGATACGCCTGTGGGTACGTGCATGCGCATGTATGTGAGTGTAGTGTGTTTTGTTCCAGACGGCAGGGGATACGCCTGTGAATACGTGCATGCGTATGTATGTGAGTGTAGTGTTTTTTGTTCCAGGTGGCAGGGGATATGCCTGTGGGTGCGTGCATGCGTATGTATGTGAGTGTAGTTTCTTTTGTTCCAGACGGCAGGGGATACGCCTGTGGGTGCGTGCATGCGTATGTATGTGAGTGTAATATTTTTTGTTCCAGGTGGCAGGGGATATGCCTGTGGGTGCGTGCATGCGTATGTATGTGAGTGTAGTGTTGGGTGCGTGCATGCATGCGTATGTGTGAGTGTAGTGTTTTTTGTTCCAGACGGCAGGGGATACGCCTGTGGGTGCGTGCATGCGTATGTATGTGAGTGTGGCGTTTTTTGTTCCAGACGGCAGGGGATTCGCCTGTGGGTACGTGCATGCGTATGTATGTGAATGTGGCGTTTTTTGTTCCAGACGGCAGGGGATACGCCTGTGGGTACGTGCATTCGTATGTATGTGAGTGTGGTGTGTTTAGTTCCAGGTGGCAGGGGATACGCCTGTGGGTGCGTGCATGCGTATGTATGCGATTGTAGTATTTTTTGTTCCAGACGGCAGGGGATACGCCTGTGAATACGTGCATGCGTATGTATGTGAGTGTAGTGTTGGGTGCGTGCATGCGTATGTATGTGAGTGTAGTGTTTTTTATTTCAGGTGGCAGGGGATATGCCTGTGGGTGCTTGCATGCGTATGTATGTGAGTGTAGTGTTGGGTGCGTGCATGCATGCGTATGTATGTGAGTGTAGTGTTTTCTGTTCCAGACGGCAGGGGATACGCCTGTGGGTGCGTGCATGCGTATGTATGTGAGTGTGGCGTTTTTTGTTCCAGACGGCAGGGGATTCGCCTGTGGGTACGTGCATGCGTATGTATGTGAGTGTGGCGTTTTTTGTTCCAGACGGCAGGGGATTCGCCTGTGGGTACGTGCATGCGTATGTATGTGAGTGTGGTGTGTTTAGTTCCAGGTGGCAGGGGATACGCCTGTGGGTGCGTGCATGCGTATGTATGTGAGTGTGGCGTATATGTACACTGGATACAAGCTTACCCGCCTGTCATGACTTATTCTGGGGGGGTATACAGTATAAACTAAATAACTTTTGGGTGTATCCATGTATCCATTATACATTAAATAATTTCTAAGTTTTATGTCCAGGCATAGGCATCGGTATACAGTATACATAGGGTTGGCCAGAACCATATATATACGGTGTATACACGGTATTTTTGGCAGGGAAACCACCGAATCTACGGTCAGATACGGTGTATATATACGGCTCTGTCCAACCCTAAGTATACACTAAATAACTTTTGAGTGTATCCACTATACATCAATAATTTCAAGTTTTAAGTCCAGGCATAGGCATACGTATACAGTATTCGGCAGGTATAGGTTGAGGTACACACACAGTTTGTTTGGAAAAAGGCAATCAGGACAACCCTAGGTTTATGTTGCAGAGCAGAGTTGCACAGAGTAAGTTTGTGCTGCAGAGTAGAAGTGCACAGAGTAGGCTTATGCTGCAGAGTAGAAGTGCACATACTGTGGACTTTTCCAGAGGGGGGACACTGAGGCCCAAAATTGTTTACTTTTTGCATGCTCCCAGGGTATGGGCCCCGTAACTGGCAGGTTTCAAGCTCAGCTCTGTTATGTGGCTGCAGAGAAGAAGTGCACATACTGTGGACTTTTAATGCTTGCGGCAGTGATCTCAGCGCCTACTACTTAACGCTTGCAGCAGTGATCTCAGCGCCTACTTTTCAACGCTTGCAGCAGTGATCTAAGCAGTGATCTCAGCGCCTACTGTGCAGCAGTGATTTAAGCGCCTACTTTTCAACGCTTGCAGCAGTGATCTCAGCGCCTATTTTTCAACGCTTGCAGCAGTGATCTAAGCGCCTACTTTTCAACGCTTGCAGCAGTGATCTAAGCAGTGATCTCAGCGCCTACTGTGCAGCAGTGATTTAAGCGCCTACTTTTCAACGCTTGCAGCAGTGATCTCAGCGCCTACTTTTCAACGCTTGCAGCAGTGATCTCAGCGCCTACTCTTCAACGCTTGCAGCAGTGATCGAAGCAGTGATCTCAGCGCCTACTGTGCAGCAGTGATCTAAGCGCCTACTTTACAACGCTTGCAGCAGTGATCCAAGCAGTGATCTTAGCGCCTTCTGTGCAGCAGTGATTTAAGCGCCTACTTCTCAACGCTCGCATCAATGATCTCAGCGCCTACTTTTCAACGCTTGCAGCAGTGATCTAAGCAGTGATCTAAGCGCTTACTGTGCAGCAGTGATCTAAGCGCCTACTTTTTAACGCTTGCAGCAGTGATCTCAGCGTCTACTTACACGGTCATGGTTGTACCTGATCCCCATTGATCTTTTTTTTTCTTGGGTGGAGGAGTTTTACGGTACCCGGTACCCAAGAGTGGAACATTTTCCTTGATTAATGTGGGGAGTGATTTATAACTGCCTGCGTACTTTTTTCTTGTTCTCTTTCATGGTCGCACCTAAACATAAACCCCCACTCCATTGGCCAACAAGACTACATCAACCACAGCTTCCATATTTTCAAAACCACTTCACCATTTCAGGAACTAAGGCTTGTGTTGAACAGTTACATGTCTCCTTTACATGTTTATGAAAAGAGCAGGCTAAAAGACTCAGTGGTTGGCAGGCGATCTATGAAAAAAACAGGCTGGAAGATTTAGTGGGTGGCTGGCAATTAAGAAGGCAGCCCTTTACATGGTGTGTGCATTACATTGGTGTATGCATTCCATTGTGTGTACATTACAATGGTGTGTACATGGTGTGTGTATTACATTGGTGTGTGTATTACATTGGTGTGTGCATTACATTGGTGTGTGCATTACATTGGTGTGTGCATTAAATTGGTGTGTGCATTACATTGGTGTGTGCATTGCATTGGTGTGTGCATTACATTGGTGTGTGCATTACATTGGTGTGTGCATTGCAATGGTGTGTGCATTACATTGGTGTGTGCACTACATAGTGTGTGCATTACATTGGTGTGTGCACTACATAGTGTGTGCATCTACATGGTGTGTGCATTACATTGGTGTATGCATTCCATAGTGTGTGCATTACATGGTGTGTGCGTTACATAGTGTGTGCATTACATTGGTGTGTGCATTCCATAGTGTGTGCATTACATTGGTGTGTGCATTGCATTGGTGTGTGCATTACATGGTGTGTCCAGTACACAGTACACAGTGTGTACTACATGGTGTGTGCATTACATTGGTGTGTGCATTTCATAGTGTGTGTTACGGATAGGATTTTTGACTTGCAACACATTTTTCACAACAGGCTGCGCATTTGCAGGGCTGCACATTTGCAGCTCACATTCCGAGCTTCAGCCGCGCTGTGACACACAAACACAAGTACACACACACAAGCAAGCATGCACGCAACACACACACACACACGCACACACACACACACGCACACACACGCACACACACACGCACACACACACAAGCAAGCAAGCAAGCATGCACACAACACACACAGATACACACACACACAAATCGCACACAACACACTCACTGGTCCCTGCTGGTCTTCTCCATATTACGGGAGCCATCATCCATCACTTGGCCGGCAGTGGATACCAAGCGCGGGTTCCAAATCAAAGGTAAGTCACGTGGCAACTGCCCCCCAAACACCTCCTTGTTCCAGCTGTGTGTGTGTGTGTGTGTGTTTGTGTGTAATTGTGTGTGTTGTGTGCTTGTGTGTGTTTGTGTGTATGTCCAAATCAAGGGTAAGTCACGTGGCAACTGCCCCCCAAACACCTCCTTGTTCCAGCTGTGTGTGTGTGTGTTTGTGTGTAATTGTGTGTTATGTGCTTGTGTGTGCTTGTGTGTGTATGTCCAAATCAAGGGTAAGTCACGTGGCAACTGCCCCCCAAACACCTCCTTGTTCCAGCTGTGTGTGTGTGTTTGTGTGTAATTGTGTGTTTGTGTGTGTATGTTTTGTGTATGTGCGTGCGTATGTGTGTGTGCGCGTGTGTGTGCGTGCAAGCGTGTGCGTGTCCGGTTTTGTCTGTAAACTGACATTGATGAAATCAAAAATACTGCCAGTTATCCCAGGAGATCCCGCCAGGTGCATGTGTACCCGCCATACAGGTTCAAGTGAACAATGTCAAGATATGCGTAGGGTTGGCCAGAACCATATATATACGGTGTATATACGGTGTTTTTGGCAGGGAAACCACCAAATATACGGTCACATACGGTGTATATACACAGTTCTGGCCAACCCTAGATATGTGTGCACCCGCCATGCAGGTACAAGTGAAGAATGGCAAGGTATGTGTGCACCCGCCATACAGGTACATCTGGTCTATTTGGCTTGAAGCAGGCCTAGCTTCTTAAACGTTCATTTTTTGGGTATAAAATATTGGGTCATGCGTACTCAGCTCTTCAAGAGCTGCAAAATGACCCCCCTATGAATTGGTTCTGAGTGAATTCAAATTCCCTCATAAACGGTATATACAAAAATACGGCACATATACGGCGTATATACAGTATATGGTATATGGAGATCCCATGTACGGCCAACCCTATATCCTATATATGACCTGGCAACCCTATATATGACCGTATGTCTGGTGATTTCCCAGCCAAAAATACCGTATATACACCGCATATATGTGGTTCTGGCCAACCTTACACATAAAAGGATCAACACACTTTTGCTTCACCAACCAATTACAGCTAAAGGGACGACACTGGCCTACACTCCCTTTGCCAGTGCAGAATGAACCACAAAGCAAAAAAAACACTGAAATTTATAATCCAAACGCCAGACCTCAAACGCCAGACCTCAGGACTGGATCTGATGCGTGGCCTCCCTACGTCGCTTGATTTAATGCAAAATACACAACCTATGTCAATTTGGTTGATGTGTGAAAAGTAATCAGAGTGATCTGTGTGAGAAAAAGGTGACTGGTGTCATGCTGAAGTTCGATTCCCAGAGTTAAATATACCCCTATTCACTAAAGATAGCCTTTTCTCACAGTAAACAGTACAGGCCCCAAGGGCAGGCGTCAGGGCATTACCATCCCGACAGCATACCTGTTATACAAAGAGCCAGTGCAGACCTCAGGACTGGATTTGATGCGTGGCCTGCCTTCGTCGCTCGATTTAAAACAAAATGCATAGGGTTGGCCAAAATCATATATATTATATATACGATATACGGTGTATATACGATTCTTTTGGCAGGAAAATCACCAAATATACGGTCATATACGGTGTATATATATGGGTCTTGCCAACCCTAAAAATGCACCGCATCACCAGTTATACAAAGAGCGAGCCAGTGCCTCCTGCTGCGCCTCGTACGCCTTGAGCGCGTCGTTGGCCGCTTTTGAGCTGCGTTTGCGTGCTGGTGTGCTGGTGCATAAGGGCCTTACCATCCGGACAACATACCTGTTATACAAAGAGCGAGCCAGTGCCTCCCGCTGCGCCTCGTATGCCTTGAGCGCGTCGTTGGCCGCTTTTGAGCTGCGTTTGCGTGCTGGTGTGCTGGTGCATAAGGGCCTTATCATCCGGACAACATACCTGTTATACAAAGAGCGAGCCAGTGCCTCCCGCTGCGCCTCGTACGCCTTGAGCGCGTCGTTGGCCGCTTTTGAGCTGCGCTTGCGTGCTGGTGCTGGTGCAGCAGCAGCAGCAGCGGCGGCGGGAGTTGGACCAATTGGAGCAGGAGCAGGGGCAGGCAGCTTACGTGCTGGGGTGGAGGTTGAAGGGGGTTTGCCCTTCTTGGCAGCAGCAGGGGGGGGCGGTTGTGGAGGGCTTCTGGTGGTGGTGGTGGTGGTGGTGGTGCTCTTTATAGCAGTACCAGTGGGGGGCCTGCTCTTTTTAGTGCTGGCAGATGGAGGCGGCGGCACTGCAGGGGGGGAGCAAGCAAGGTTGCGTATTAATAAAGGGTCGGGTAGCGCTGCAGTGCACACGAACGCAGCATCACACACGCACACGTACATGCACACACGCACACACATACACGCACACGCGCACGCACACGACATACAAGCACGCACATGGTCAAACACACACACACATACACACGCACGCACATGGTCAACACACTCTAACACACACACACACACGGGCATTAACTATAGGGCGATACACTTGTTTCTTTGTGCTTGGCGGATGGAATATGCAACCTTGGCAGGTGCAAAACATATGCAACAGACACAGGAGCAGCGGTAGTTTGGACTGGTCAGGGTGATAGGTGTGCTTGGTGTACAATCGATGACTCATGGTGGTGAGGCTAACGAGCACCTCCGAGGGGGAAAAAAGCCAGCAAAGATACCAGAATATCAGCTGTGGATTCAATACCACATGTAAGCAGCAGCAGAAGAAGACAGTATGAATTTGCCAGGCATATGTTCTTTCGTTTATTATTATATGAGCAAACACGCAGCAGCAGAGTTCACAGCAACAAGACTGCGCAAGGCGGTATAGGCCATGTGTTCTCTCAAAAGACCATGCAAGGGTGCGTATTCTCTCCTCAGATCAATCAAGGGCACGTACACTCTGAAGGATTGCGCAATGCAGCATTGGCCATGTACTCTCTCAAAAGATCATGCACAGGTGCATATTCTCTCCTCAGATCAAATAAGGGCACGTGCACTCTCAAGAGAGATCTAGTCGCGCGCGCTGTAACGACACCTTGACTTGTATGCAAAGAACGATCAAGGGCACGTGCACTCTCAAGAGAGATCTAGTTGCGCGCGCTGTACCGACACCTTGACTTGTATGCAAAGAAGAAATTACGCAGGCCGTCAAAGGAGCCACTTTGTACAGGGTGCCGTATAACTCCTCCACAACAGAGGAGGAGAATCATTGAGGACCAGCAGGAATGCAGGATTGGCCAGAACCATGCATATATACGGTGTATATAGGTACGCTGCTTTTTGGCAGGCAGGGAAGTCACCAAATGTACGGTCATGTACGGTGGGTGTAATGAAACAATTATGGCCAGCTCTAGTGACATATGTACGGTGTAATGAAACAATTATGGCCAACTCTAGTGACATATGCACGGTGTAATGAGACAATTGTGGCTTTACAACTCTAGTGACATACACCAACCTGGGAGTTGTGCACGCCAGCTGTAAACGTCATATGATGACCTTGCAACATAATCACACACACCTTCCTGGCAGGAGATGCATGCACGCTTGCCGCAATTGTCCTGTCACATTCACCTGTCCTGTCACATTCATGCCATTCACCTGTCCTGTCACATTCATGTCATTCACCTGTCTTGCCACGTTCACCTGTCCTGTTTCATGTCATTCACCTGCCCTGTCACGTTCACCGAACCTGTTTCATGTCTTTCACCTGTCCTGTCACATTCACCTGTCCTGTCACGTCACATTCATGCAGCCGGCAGATCACACCACCAGGACTGATAAACACTTCATCACCACCTCCTGTTACCTGCAGCACTGGCCTTCTTGCTTGGACTCCCTGCCGGCTTCTTTGCAGTTTGCTTCCTCTTGTTCGTTTTCCTGCTGTTGCTGCTGCTGTCGTTGCTGCTGGTGTTGTCGCTGCTAGCCGCCTCTCCCACCCCACCCCTAGTGCCTTTGCTCCTGCTGCTGCTCCTGCTGCTGCTTCTGCTGTCGCTAGCAGGGGAAGAGGAGGACACAAGGTCAATGATGTCAGAGGTTGGAGGCTGTGGCTGTGGCCGCGAGGTGCGCTTGCCTTGTGCCGTGTTGACGGGCACTGCACGTGTTGTGGTGGAGGGTCGCTTAGGAGAGGTGCGCGTGCCTTGTGCCGTGTTGACAGGCACTGCACGTGTTGTGGTGGAGGGTCGCTTGGGAGAGGTGCGCTTGACTTGTGCCGTGTTGACGGGCACTGCACGTGCTGTGGTGGAGGGTCGCTTAGGAGAGGTGCGCATGCCTTGTGCCGTGTTGACGGGCACTGCACGTGTTGTGGTGGAGGGTCGCTTAGGAGAGGTGCGCGTGTCTTGTGCCGTGTTGACGGGCACTGCACGTGTTGTGGTGGAGGGTCGCTTGGGAGAGGTGCGCGTGCCTTGTGCCGTGTTGACGGGCACTGTACGTGTTGTGGTGGAGGGTCGCTTGGGAGAGGTGGGGAGGGTGGTGGTGCTGGCCTCATCAAAGCAGGACCAGGAAGGTAGTAAATTTTGTGGCAGCTGCTGGTTCCGGAGAGGCAAGGCCTGCTGCTGCTGTTGCTGCTGCTGCTGCTGCTGCTGCTGGCTCTTTACAGGCGGGGCCTGCTGCTGCTGCTGGTCTGAAGGTGAGATTTTAAGATCTGGCTTCCTGCTGCCGCTGCTTGAAGCAGCAGGCTGCTGTTTTAGTGTCGGGGCAATGATGGTGGCAGTGGTTGAGAGCGGAGGTACTGAGCGAGCTGCAGCAACAGGGATGGACGAAAAAAGGGAGGATGGCTTTGAGGGGGCAAAGGCCTTAAGGGGGGAGGAGGAGCTCGGGGGTCGTGTACTAGGAAGGAGCGGGACAGCAGCAGCAGCAGCAGCAGCGGCAATGGTAGTGGTAGTGCGTCTGGGAGGGGGGGAAGGCAAGCTGGCTGATCGCAGCAGCGACGCGAAGGAGGAGGCTTGGGGTTGGGGTTGCTGGCTAGAGGGGGCCATGGGGTGGGCGTGGGTGTGGCTCAAGATCTCACCAAAGGGCCCATCAGTACCATGGAAGCCTGAGCAGGCAGACTGCTGCTGCTCACTGCCGCCTGCGCTGCACACGCTCCACGTGCTGTGGGCTGACTGCTGCTGCTCACTGCTGCCTGCGCTGCACACGCTTTGTGCACTGTGGGCTGACTGCTGCTGCTGCTCACTGCTGCCTGCGCTACCCACGCTTTGCGCACTGTGGGCTGACTGCTGCTGCTGCTCACTGCTGCCCGCGCTACCCACGCTTTGCGCACTGTGGGCTGACTGCTGCTGCGCACTGCTGCCTGCGCCGCCAGCCTTACCGCAACCTTCATAGCCACTACCTTCACTAGACACGTCCTCTAGGACGAGGGCCCTGCGCCTGGCTTGCTTTGAGCGCAGCACGCTGCGTGCCCCTAGGTGCCCACTCCCACCCTCTTCAGAGCTACTGTTGCTGCTGTTGCTACTGCTGGCGGCAGCCGCACTGTGCAGGGATCGCGATTGAGCTGGCAGGAGGGGCTGGTGGTGACTCAGCTGGTGGTGGAGGGGCTGATGGGAGGAGGGGAGGGGGTTGGACGCCTGACCTACCTTGCCACTGCTCTCCCCCTCCTCCTCCTTCTCCTCTTCCTCCTCCTCCTCCTCCTCCTCCTCCTCCTCCTCCTCCCACACCCTACTTCTTGCGCCCCCTCCCCTTGCAGGTCGTGCTACACTCCGCGTGAACACAAGCTCCTCATCCTCATCACCAGGCGACAGATGTGTGGGAGGTGCGGTAGGTCTGCCTGCAAAAACAGCTGTTGGTGCAGATGGAGATGATACCAAGCTGCCTGATTCAGGGGTGCCATATTCAAGGCTGTTGCTGCTGCTGCTACTGCTGCTGCTAGTAGGGGAATCCGACACCCTGCCCGCATTTGTGCATTGCGCCATGCGTTGAAATGCAGGGCTACTGTCCGGGCTGCTATGAAGAATTTTCTTCTGCCCCACAGGCTTGCTCTCACGCAGGGGCAGCCGAGGATGGGGATGGCTGACCTGCTTGTGTGTGTGTCTCAGTGTGCGTGCGTGTATGAGTGTGTCTTTGTGTGCGTGTGTGTGTGTATGAGTGTGTGTGTATATATATGTGTGTGCATGTGTGTGTTTGTGTTTGTGTGTGTGTGTGTGTGTGTGTGTGTGGTTCTGTGTGTGTGTGTGTGTGTGTGTGTGTGTGTGTGTGTGTGTGTGTGTGTATATGTGTGTGTGTGTGTGTGCGTGCGCGTGTGTGCTGACTGGTAATTCACGAACTAGATGTTTTGCTTAGCCTAGTGAAGTCACCTTTAAATTCATGCCCTGCGGTCAACGCTCAACTGTCCATTGCTGCCATTGTTTTAAATCGCTATTATTATTAATAATACCTATAGTTTTACCTGCCACTGTTGATACTAGGAAAAATGGAATCCAAGCCTCTTGAGTACACCGACTCGAGGTGTGTAACAGGAGCTACAGCATTGGTCATCTGCCACTTGTAATCACATCACAACTTTCAACTGCTCTGCAGGTCACCGAGTCCTCAGCCAGATGACCAGGGCCAGATGGACTTGGACCAGCTGTTTGATGTGAGAGCAAGGATGAACAACAGTGTGCACGTCATTTCGCACCATCTGTTTTCTTCCCTTTTCTTTGCTCCTTTTCTCTTCTGAAAAGCCACATGCACGAACTTGCGTGCTCCACTTGCCTTGCAGATGGAGTTTGGTGAGGAGTGGAAGCATCAAGACCTGGGGGCAGGCAGGGCAGACGGTACGACGGACACGGGCACACCCCCTCCTGAATCTTCTGCGCCCTCCGAAGAGCATTCAATGTACCAGCAGGGTTATCAACAGCAGCAGGGATACCAGCAAGGGTAGGGCTTGCTGATACGTACCACTTGGCACGTGAATTGTATGGGGAAAAGCTGCAAGGCATGCACAATGCAATTTCATCCACCTGCCTACTTCAGCACGCACAGACACGCATGTGCACGGACTTGTACATACTACCCCGCAATGCCACTATTGCTCAGCCATCACTTCTTCCACAAACAATCTGCAGGCTACATGAGCAGCAGCAGCAGCAACAGCAGCAGCAGTACGAGCAGCAGTATGAGCCCCAGTATGAGGACGACGAGGAGGTGGGTGAGGACCAGATGGAGGACCACGGAGACGCCGCAGATGATGGGCTGGAGGAGGCAGAGGCAGCAGGCCTGGGCACCGGCGCTTACTCCAGTAAGGAGAGGGAGGAAGCAGAGAGGCGTGCAAGGTGCGGAGGAAGTGAGGCCGTGCCGTGTCAAGCCGAGGGCTGATGATGGCATGATGACACATCCCCCCTTCCCCCTGAATGCCTCTTCCCAAAGCTAGTCCACACCCCCTGCTGTTCCGTGAGGATTTTCAGCAAACACTTTGCTCACTTTACAAAAGGACTAAACGGGTGCTTGTTTACTAGTAGCACTTGGCTGTGTGTCCAAATACGAGGTTAAATACACAGGACAGGACTGACTTAAGAAATGCAAGAGCAGTATGCAGCATGCAAGCATCCACCCACCCACCCAGGGCCGGACCTATACTGCATGTGATGCCAACACGTCTACAGCTTGAGCACATGTTTTGCCCATCACTTTGCAGCCAACATACATCGTTTGATGTAATTATAAAGACAGGCCTGTGAAATGTTCGCTTTTGTGCTTGTCGTGCTGCATCATTTCATGTGCAGGGCTTCGCTCATTCATTAGCGTGCATCGTCATGGCCTCCGTCATTTCATGTGCATGGCTTCGCTCATCCATTAGCGTGCATCGTCATGGTCTCCATCATTTCATGTGCATGGCTTCGCTCATTCATTAGCGTGCATCGTCATGGCCTCCGTCATTTCATGTGCATGGCTTCGCTCATTTATTAGCGTGCATCGTCATGGCCTCCGTCATTTCATGTGCATGGCTTCGCTCATTCATTAGCGTGCATCGTCATGGCCTCCATCATTTCATGTGCATGGCTTCGCTCTCCATACATGTGCAGCATCATGGCCTCCATGTCAGACGTGCAGCTGGATCGGTACGAGGCGTTCAGAAGGTCGTCCCTGGCACGCCCAAAAATGAAGCAAGTAAGTACCAGCCACCGCAGAACAAAGGCTCTGAGCTTTCAGAAAGGATGAGCAAGCAAAGTTTGAACAGACATGAGGCAGACAGAGGATCCGTGTACAGCTCAAGGAAAAACTCAGAGTGGTCTCTTTGCATGGCCAATCATGGCGCAACTGCGTGTTGGAAATGCAAAAGAGTAGTGGACCACCAGTCCACGGAAATACAAAAGAATAGTGGACTACTCATTCACGTTTGTTTGCACTGTGATTTGATAGTGCAGCCTGGTGACCTGCAGATGGAACGAGGCACAAGCTGATGGGGTTGACAGCACCCCTTGCCCTTGACGGTGCACCTCTGTTTGTTCACCTTATTCGGTACATGCTCTCGATATCCTTGACAGCTTTCACAACCTTTGAGTCAATCCAGGCTTGTGTATTGATGCCCTTGACGGCATTTGCGCTTATTTGTGTGTTCAAGGATTACAAGGGTTACAAGGATGGCCTGCAGCCCGAGACTCTGGCTGATGGCAATTGGCTAGTGAAACAAAACCAGTGTCGAAAATTGAAACTATATCTGACACAAACTTGAGGAGTCTGTATGAGTCTTGATTCAGGAATGCATTGATCTCAAAATCAGTGATACTGTGATGACAAGCCAAAAAAGGAATTAATTCAGAGCTTGAAGGAGCTAACGCACGCAGAGTCTTAAACATTCCTTCAAAAAGGTCTTTGTATCTCATGCGCAGCTCGCACACTTCAGCACACTTGCAAAAGAAAAGCACATGCTTCTCATCTTGAACTTCTCCACACTCACATT
>Ga0307968_1001038_pt1 | contig 21933 bp, 28 predicted proteins | sample OrgLakmetagen650_FD_201834 | JGI IMG/M metagenome (GOLD analysis project Ga0307968, IMG submission 201834) | Saline water microbial communities from Organic Lake, Antarctica - #650 | ecosystem: Environmental > Aquatic > Non-marine Saline and Alkaline > Saline | place: Antarctica: Organic Lake...
CACACACACTGGCGAACATGTCCCTTTGTACATTACTTATGCATGTTACACACACCTGACGAACATGTCCCTTTGTACATTACTCATGCATGCTACACACACCTGACAAACATGTCCTTACCAGTTCAACAGCCAATTCCTGGTCTGAAAGTATCTCTGCACCTTGGTATGCATGTCTCTTTAGACCTGCACCTTTACTTCCAAAACCTTGTTCTTACTCCAGCAACTGAAGAGCGTGCGTAAGTGCTTAGCATCTCACATCATTCCACACAAAGAACGCGTGCTAAGTGATGAGCACCTCAAATCTGGTCGTATAGTAAAAGGGGTGTGTAAGTTTTAAGCATCTCAACTCTGTTCACACAGTATATACAGTATAGGGGTGCGTAAGTGATAAGCGGTAGCATACAGTATAGGGGTGCGAAAGTGTAGTAGCATACAGTAGCATACAGTATAGGGGTGCGTAAGTGTGGTAGCATACAGTAGCATACAGTATAGGGGTGCGAAAGTGTGGTAGCATACAGTAGCATACAGTATAGGGATGCAAAAGTGTGGTAGCATACAGTAGCATACAGTATAGGGATGCGAAAGTGTGGTAGCATACAGTAGCATTGCTACTGTAGCATACAGTATGGGGGTGCGTAAGTGATAAGCGATACACTTCCCCACCTGGTGAATGTGTTCCCGTCAGCTTCAGCACTACTGCTGCCCTGCTGCTGTGCGTACGCGTGGTTCTGCACTTCCAACCGTTTCTCCTTAAGCACCTGAGAAAAAAGAGGCATCGTAAACACACCACTTTTATTGATTGTGTACAGGTTAAAAAGGCAGCGTTTTATACAACTCTGTTTGCCCAAACAGCGGGACCTTCTTTAGTTACTTAGTGTAAAGGTTTAAAAAGGCAGCGTCCTAAACAACTCTGGTTGCCCCCAAAATGGAACCTTTTTTGGTATATTAAGGAACCAAGAGTGTTGGACATCCATAGCACTTGAAAAAGATTTGACACACACACGTCTAAAAACCAGCATTTGAAACAGCCCTGTTTGCCAACATAACAAGCACCCTTCCTTAAACACCAAGGAACTCAGGGAGTTTAACTAACATGTATCTGACAGGAATTTGAGCAAGTACGTACCCTACGCTCTATATTTACTATCTCCTCCTTGGTCAGGGTGATGGCTGCTCTGCTAGCCTGCCGGCCCTCAGCAGTGTCACGTGAGCTACCTGCACATGCACATGCGCACAAGCAGCAGCAGGACATGAAGTTGCGTGTTGGTTTCCAGAAGGCTACCTGCACGTACGCACAAGCAGCAGCAGCAGGACACAGTGTCATGTGTTTACGTGTCTAGCACTGTCCTGCGGGCTGCCAGCGCGTACGCACACACACAACCAGCATGTACGCACACACACATACACACAATCAGCAAGTACGCACACACACAACTAGCATGTATGCACACACACACACAACAAGCATGTATGCACACACACGTATACGTGCATACGCCTATTCAAGCAGCAGCAGCAGCAGCAGCAGCAGCATGTGGTTTTATGTGTTAACGTGGACAGTGGTATTCTGTGACATCTGTGGGGAAAATGTACGCAAGGAGTGTGTGTCATCACAACGCGCCCTCTTCTCTGTGCCCACAACCCCTCCTGCTCTTTACAATGAGGATTGTAGTCACAATGCACCCTCTTCTCCATGCCCACAACCCCTCCTGCTCTTTAAAATGAGGATTGTAGCGTCACCGGCAGTGTCTACATTCCTTCCTTCCATCCACACACACACAGAGACACACACACACCTCCTGTAGCTGCAGTAACCGCGTCCTCAAAGTCCTGCTCCTTCAGAATGACCAGCGGCATGCCCTGGCTGAACAGGCGGCAGGAGTAGGCGATGGAGATGGCAGTACCGATCTTATCACCTGTGCACAAAACCACGGGTGGTTCTCATGTAGATCTCATCCACAAAATCACGGGTGGTTCTCATGTAGATCTCATCCACAAAATCACGGGTGGTTCTCATGTAGATCTCATCCACAAAATCACGGGTGGTTCTCATGCAGATCTCATCCACAAAATCACGGGTGGACGCCATCCACAAAATCACGGGTGGACGCCGTCCACAAAATCACGGGGACGCATGCAACCAGCGCAACTTGACACTTGTCTGAAACGTCTGCATGCCTTTGTGAATGCAGATGAGAGCAAGAGCAGGCGCTTGAGACGCTTGCACGCCCTCATGAATACAGATGAGAGCAAGAGCAGGCAGTAAAGAAAATGGTACTGGACTCGACACTTGCAGGTCAAGTAGTTACGCGTTTGCCAGTGCTGCAGCTGCACATTTAAATAGGGTTGGCCAGAACCATACATATACGGTGTATGTACGGTATTTTTGGCAGGGAAATCATCAGATATACGGTCATATACGGTGTACATATACGGTTCTGGCCAAGCCTACATTTAAACAAGGTCAGTAATAAAGCAGCATGGCCGGGCGGCTGCCATGGTCTTGGTTTGCTGCCTATGCACAAACAAAGCTGGCTGCACACAGCGCGAAGCAGACCAAACACAGTGTGCGGGCAGTGAAGCATCACTGGCACCCCATGCATCAAGGACAAGGAGCCACTTTGAAACCATTTTCGTGTTTTGCAGAGGCACGACGCTGCGTGATCTGGCTGACGAGCTTCAACCCAGAACAATCACCAGCCCCAACATGTTGCAGCCCTAGCCCAGACTCTACAGAGGTTATAGATCAAGCCATCAGTCCAAAAGTGTGACTGCTAGGCTAACATAGACTTTAAATTTTCAGTTGCCAAGGCAAACACCAACATAGCATCCCTGCTCCTGCATGCGTACATATGCACACACATGCACTCACACACACACATGCACTCACACACACATGCGTAGGGTTGGCCAGAACCATACATATATATGTATATACGGTGTGCATATCCGGTATTGTAAGCAGAGAAATCACCATACACACGGTCATATACGGTGTGCATACACGGCATATACATATACATATGCGCACACCCACCTGTCATGACCCAGACTTTGATGCCCGAGCTCACTAGTGCATCCACCGCCTCTGGTACTCCATCCTGCAGCTTGTCCTCCACAGCCGTAGCGCCCATTAGCTGTAGGTCCCTCTCTATGGCATCCGAGGCCGCAGCAATCTTCTCCTCCCGCTCCTCCATGGCCACCGTCGCTGCATGCCACTGCTGCATCCTGCAAGGGCCGTGCGTAGGTGTGTGTGTTGTTTGTGTGCATATATCTTGTGTGTGTTGTGTGTGTAAGCATGTATGTTGTGTGTGTGTGCATGTGTGTTGTGTGTGTGCGTGCTTACGTTGTTTGTGTGTGTGCATGTGTGTGCATACACGTGTTGCAATGTGTGCGTGTATGAGCGTGCGGTGTGAATGCGAGGATTAAAGTGTGCCTTTTGCAGCATTCACGTGCATACATGTTTGACGCAATACGCCCTTATTGTGCCTGTGGCTACTTTAACAAGCAGCAGCACTCTAAATGCCTTGTTAGTACCTGGCTAATTTAAATAAGCATCACTCTGAATGCCCTTACGGTGCCTGTGGGTATTTTAAACAAGCAGCACTCAGAATGCCTTTTTTGCGTCCTATCTGTGAGTGAACTCAAAAGCTGTGAGTTAACTCAAAAGCAAAGCAACACCCTGGCAGCGTGGGCAGCAGACTCGTGCATCATGCTGCAGTGTCTGGTTACAACTGTATATTTGCACCAAATATGACCGTATATATGGTGTTTGTTTTGCTAGAAATACCGTGTGTGCACCGTAAATGCACATGTAAGGTTCTAGCCAACCCTACGTATGCATTGGTTTCACACACTTTTTGATCTGCATGCAGCGCCGCTTACCAAGCTTCAAAGTCCTGCTCTGAAATCTCCTTTTCGGCCACACACAGCGTACGCAAGCCAGCTTGGGACATCTCCTCCTGCATTGTGCATTGTGCATAATAAGGCACCGGACATCGATGATCATTATCTGTGGGGACCATGCGACGCAATGCAACACGGTGTGTGCGTGTGTGTGTGTGTGTGTAAAATGCACCCGCATACATCAAACGTGCACAGGCACAACAAAATAGCATCACGCATGACATGTACGTTGAAACATACACTAACTGACGCACATATGCGCTTTCATATGCACACACACACATACCCCCCCCCCCCACACACACACATACCACACACACGCACGGCACACGCACGCACCAGGTGGGCCTGCACACTGACTAGTAGCTCCTGGTTGTGGCCATGCAGGCGCTCTATGATCACGCCATCCGCTCCTTTGCACATCAAACGCACGCGGCCGTCAGGGCACCTGCACGCAATATGTGTGTGTGTAAGTGTGTGTGTGTGTACGCGGGTGTGCATGTGTGTGTGTGTGTGTGTGTGTGTGTGTGTGTGTGAAGCGTGAAGTGCGCACTTGCGTCGCACCTGAGCGCTTGCATGGCGACAACATGATGAGGCATCACAACAGTCCACCAAGAAAACTCACTAATTACCTGCGCATAATATATACGCACCACGCTATTCCATTGGGTGGGGCAACATGCCGTCATCCCCACACCAATACACACTTCTGACCTCTGCTTCTTGCCTTAGACCCAATGCATGCTGCACTGATCCATACCCTACAGACTAAACAGTTTATACATGCCCGTATTACTCACACGCTCACACGCAATGCTTGCCTGCCATCTCAAGATGCACTGGTGCTGCACAGTAAAATCACCTGCACATTTGCACATGACGCTCATGTGCACGTCATGGTTGCCACTGCCGTACCGTGCTGCACACACACACACACACACACCACACACCGTGCTGCACACATATACATACACAGACACCGTGCTGCACACATATACATACACAGACACTGTGCAGCACACATATATATACACACACACTGTGCTGCACACATATACATACACAGACACTGTGCTGCACACATATACATACAGACACTGTGCTGCACACATATACATACACAGACACCGTGCTGCACACATATACACACACAGACACTGTGCTGCACACATATACATACACAGACACTGTGCTGCACACATATACATACTCAGACACTGTGCAGCACACATATACATACACAGACACTGTGCAGCACACATATACATACTCAGACACTGTGCAGCACACATATACATACACAGACACCGTGCTGCACACATATACACACACAGACACTGTGCTGCACACATATACATACACAGACACTGTGCAGCACACATATACATACACAGACACTGTGCAGCACACATATACATACTCAGACACTGTGCAGCACACATATACATACACAGACACTGTGCTGCACACATATACATACTCAGACACTGTGCTGCACACATATACATACAGACACTGTGCAGCACACATATACATACACAGACACCGTGCTGCACACATATACACACACAGACACTGTGCTGCACACATATACATACACAGACACTGTGCTGCACACATATACATACTCAGACACTGTGCTGCACACATATACATACACAGACACTGTGCTGCACACATATACATACACAGACACTGTGCAGCACACATATACATACACAGACACTGTGCTGCACACATATACATACACAGACACTGTGCTGCACACACACACACACCGTGCTGCACACATATACATACACAGACACTGTGCAGCACACATATACATACTCAGACACTGTGCAGCATGATGAATCACCTGCTCACGGCGCTCGTCTGTACTGCATACCTGCCAATGTTTTAGACTAACGACTGAAAATTGCTCAGTTCAGGGCTCGTGCATCTTGATAAACCCAGGTCTGTGCTCTTCTCAAACTGTCAAACATTGGCCAAAGTTTTGGCCGTTTTCTAATTTTCCTCCCCATTTGCAGTCCAGACTGAAGCCTCAGACAGCCATTAAACGTTATGATTTCGTGCCAACTGATCAATCACAGCAAACGACCAACTATTAAGACATCAGTCCAAGTATGTTCCAAGACATCAATACAAGTATGTTTTGGTGCAGTGAGGCCAAAAAAACCAGCGCTCCTTAGTTGGATTATTATTGAGCTTTCACGCATTTCCTGAAACCTGCGTTGCTTATAACACGAGCCAAGCAGTCCGGCTTGAGAAGCATCACATGACAGCATCACATGACAGCATCACATGACAAACGCACCTGCATATGATGCTCATGCGTTTCCTGTCGCTGTCAAACTCCAGGATTGCTAGCACCTCGTACTGCATCAGCTTGCCGTGGCACTCCACCTCCACAGTGTTCAGCCTGCACGCATGTGGGTGGTATCCATGAGCTCATTACTTCTGATAAATCATTTGCTCTCTATGGCACTCCACCTCAACAGTGTTCACCTGCACGCATGCAAGCGGCACCAATCAGCTTCTTACTCCTAATCCATTTCTACTTGTGGAAATCCACTTCTGCAGTGTTACGCCTGCCGACAAGCGGAGTGGTTTAAACCTGCTTATTATTTGGTATCAGAGGCAATATGCCTCCGCAGTGTTGTCGCAGCCAGCACCCAGTTGGCTTATGGCATGTGCGTGTGGATGGAATGGGAGGGGACAGGAGAAGAGGTGGGAGTAGCGGTTTTCGAGAGCAGTCTTGCTGGAGCCTGTACACAGTGCTGCCTAACAATCTATGCTTATTTTAAACTACCTAGAGCCTATACACAGTGCTACCTGAGACATACAATCCATGCTTGCTTTGATTTACCTGAAGCCTGTACACAGTGCTGCCTAAGACTTACAAACCATGCTTGCTTTGAACTACCTGGTCAGGACCACAGGCATACAGGACGCATTGCTGATGGAAAGACGTCCAAGAACTGCATGTAATTGGGCGTGGCTAACTCGCAGTAAGAGGACTGTGGCTGACGCGCATAAATTTCACGCAAGCTCAAAAACAAGCACGCGCTCACACACACAGACACAAACACACACACACGCGTGCGCCCAACTCCACACACGTACGTGCGGGTCTTGAGGCGGAACCCCATTTGAGCGGCCCCCTCCACCAATGCCTCCTCATCTGGGGACGCAGCCTGCAAGAAGCACACAGCATTGACACGGCTTTATGCGCATTGTGTTCAGCAGACAGCCACGCACGCCAACATATTGGGCATAAAACTTCAAGCCCCAACTACATGCTGGCAATAGATCGTGGCAGGCAAGCGGCGATCTCAAACTCCAACAGGAAGGGGAGATGCTGCTGCTGCTGCTGCTGCCGCCTCATCTGAAGAGGCAGGCTCTGAAAGGTATGCAGCATAAGTTCCCACGCTGCATTCCTTTCAGAGGCTACAGATCAAACAAAGAGGGTCAGGGCATCTGAGCCGCCCCCCTAAAATACCTCATTTCTGTGAGGCGGCATACGAGCGAGGCAGGTCGGGAAAAAGCTACGCAGTGCGAAACACACGAGTTGAAGGCTTGTGGCAAGCGTGCATGCACGTGCAGGGGGTTTGCATGTAAGTGAGCTTGCTCAGCATTTCAAATTGAACTGGGTGCCAGATTTGGACAACAAATGGCCTTTCGTAAAAGCAGGTGTGCCAAGCACCGAACATGCTTCATAATGACTAAAAATGGATTGCCATAATCTGTCGGCAGTGAGACACTCATAGCTGAGAGCAGGCCTACACACAAAACTGCCGACTTATAAGACCTGAGGTGTTATCTACCTCGTCGCACACGGCTAGCAGAAAAAATCAACACAGCTTCACACTGCCAAAACATATCTTCCTCACCTGGTACACAAAACTGCCGTCGTCTAAGATCTGGGGCACCACTGTGTTGCACACGGCTAGCAGAGTAAAGAAGTTGGCAGCAGCTGGGTCAGGATTGCCCTGCAAGCATTAACGGAATTGTTACACAAAAATAAGCGTGCATAAACTATATGTACACTGGCGTCAGCGTTGAGATAAATTCCTCTCCCTATCAAATGTCTTATGTGAGGGACATGCCTGCACTTACGCCCTCCCCCCTCTACCCTCATACATATGAACGTACGCAACACAAGCAAGACAAACCTTGCGTTGCTTGAGTGAGGATTTAATCCCCTCAGGCCCCACGGGCCTCACGGCACTGTGGAGCTGTGGGTCTAAGGCTAGCGAGTGGCTGGTGCTGTGAGGAGTGAATAGGCACACAAAAACCGTTTGGTGTGTGTGTGTGTGCGTGTGTGTGTGTGTGTATGTGAGTGTATGGCTGCTTTGTAACAAAGCTGCATGCTGCTGCTGGACTGCAAGCATTAACTAAAAACATCAGAACACTCATGCAAAACACTCACACGTACACACACGTACGCACACGCACACACGCACAGCCACACACACACGCACACATTAGCACAAAGAAAACACTCACCCTCTGGTTACGTAGCTTGGTAGGTCAGGTATCGGTGCCTGCATGCAGCAAATTTACGTACAAGACAGCCAATTTTGCATATAGAACGGGTGAGTGTGTGAGGGATTGAGGGATCATTATAACAATTGCTCTACAGGGCAAAAGTTCACGGACAACAACGACCTCTTCCCCATTTTCCAGCACTCTAAATATGCTACAATTTCCCTTAGAGCTTGAACATTGTGCAAGGACTTGCAGCAAGGAGGCTGGTTGTAGGATCGTGTCCTCCTTCTGCCAACTGCAAATTCTTACACCACTGGATGCGTTTTGCCCTCTCCTGTTCACTTTGCCTACCAAACGTTCTCGACCGTACGGTTCAGATAGGCCATATGCCATACAACCATCAAGGCATTGGCCCAAAGCAAATTGCCCTCTAGCAAACTCTCTGCAGTACGCCTACACTGCAAACCCCACTTCACAGCATGCTCATAAATCCCTATCGTTATATGGCACAACATGCAAGCGTAGCCCTCCTCACCCCTTTGCCGCCCTCCTCAGGCCTGCCGTACATGTTGCCGCTGATGCTGGCCCAAACAAAGCCCATCACATTCTGGGTGAGCGTGCCGGTCTTGTCACTCAGGACGTAGCCCACCTATACACATACCATGATGACGTGTGCATGTGTGCGTCACATATTATGTGTGTGTGTCACATACCATGATGACGTGTGCGTCACATACCATGACGTGTGCATGTGTGCGTCACATACCATGTGTGTGTCACATACCATGACGTGTGCATGTGTGCGTCACATTTTTGCGTGCTGCTCGTGCATACGTGCGCAACATTGTGTGCTCATGTATACGTATGCAACATTGTGCATCTGTGTGTGTGTGAACGTTCGTGTCTGTACAAGCATGAATAAGGTTGTAAACAGACAGAGTGGTGTGCATGTGTGTGTATGTGTGCGCGTGTGTGTGTCATTCCTTCCAGAGCGCTCCCTCCAGAGCGCCCGCAAGAGGGGCGTCCGATCACACGCATGTCATTGTACGGTTTATATAGAGTACGTGTCAAATGAAATTTCCGGAAGAGCCTACAAACCTGTCCTAGGTCTTCGTTCAGGGAGGTGGTGCGGCACGCGAAGGGGGTGTCTGACTCCTTGTGGTACATCTGTGAGATGCATGACACAGGCTTTTTTGAGTGGCGTTCCAGAAAAGGCGCGTTGTGAACATCACTGATTGTACCTAAGCGACAGAAACCGTTCACAAGAGTCGGTCACACGAGTTTGGCATCAGCATAGCCTATTACAAACCTTCGGTGCGAGGAACAACACACATGTAGTTGTGTAAAAGTTCCTTGACTCTCTTTATTCAAACTCTTTATTAAGAACCCCTCACACTCTTTATTAAGAACCCCTACATCAAGTGCGGTGCAAGGATTTAAACATTCACGACCCGATGCAGATGCGTTAGGTTCCTTAGCTCACTCCGTGATGCAACCCCTGGTGCTGAGGTTTGTGCGGTCGTAACTGAGTCCACAAGAATCGATGATAACTGGATTATGAGCTTTGCTGCGGGAGTGCTGTAACCCATTTGATGAGCAGTCTCAGTCATTTTCCCGACAACCTGGATATGTGCGTGCCCTACCAGACATGTGATGCCCTTTGCCACACACAACCCAGACATGTGATGCCTTTTGCCACACACAACCCAGACATGTCTGGAGGTTTTGAAATCAATCGACACCTTCCCCCTCCTTTGTTGAATGCTTTGAATGCTTTGAATGCTTTGAACTCAATTGACACCTTCCCCCTCCTTTGTTGAATGCGACGAGCACGCCCTGACCACACAAACGCACCTTCCTGTTTTGGTTGAGCATGAGGGTCCCCTCGTTGAGGGAGCACTGCAGGGCTTGCCCGTTCAAATTCTTTCTCTCAACCCAAGTCACGAGCATGCACTGACCACACAAACGCACCTTCCTGTCTTGGTTCAGCATGAGGGAGCACTGCAGGGCTTGACCATTCAAACCCTTTCTCTCATCCCAAGTCACGAGCATGCACTGACCACATAATCACACCTTCCTTCCTGTCTTGGTTGAGCATGAGGGAGCACTGCAGGGCTTGACCATTTAAACCCTTTCTCTCATCCCAAGTAACGAGCATGCACTGACCACACAAACGCACCTTCCTGTCTTGGTTCAGCATGAGGGAGCAATGCAGGGCTTGACCATTCAAACCCTTTCTCTCATCCCAAATCACGAGCATGCACTGACCACACAAATCCTGTCTTGGTTGAGCATGAGGGAGCACTGCAGGGCTTGACCATTCAAACCCCTTCTCTCATCCCAAGTCACGAGCATGCACTGACCACATGATCGCACCTTCCTGTCTTGGTTCAGCATGAGGGAGCACTGCAGGACTTTGATCATCTCCAGGGTGATGTACAGGGAGATAGGGATGGTCCCGTTGATGAGGATGACGAAGCGGATGGTCTGAATAATCCAGCCGGGGAAGCCCTGCAGGAGTTTTGTGTTTGCGTGTGCATGTAAAGAGTACAGGAGACACAGTTCACATGGTCGAGTTTGCAGGTGTGTGTGTTTGCGTGCGCGCATGTGTGCATAACCTAAAGCACCCTGCAACCACTTCCTAACACAGTCTTCTTGCCGCCCATTGCAGCACAACCACCTGCTCATGCAACAGCATCAACCCTACATTACACGTAGACGATAGTGCTGCACACTCCCACACAAAACACTGCATCAGCATCAGCATCAGCATGCGCATGTGCAGGGTTGGCCAGAACCGTATATATGCACCGTGTATGACCGTATGTATGGTGATTTCCATGCCAAAAATATTGTACATACTTTGTATATATATATATGGTTCTGGCCAACCCTACAAAACACGTAGACGACAATGCTGCACACTACCACACAAAACACTGCATCAGCACCAGCATGCACATGCGCAGGGTTGGCCAGAACCGTGTATATGCACCGTGTAATACCGTATATTTGGTGATTTCCCTGCCAAAAGTACCGTATATACACCGCATATAAATATAGTTCTGGCCAACCCGGCACATGTGCACCCCACTCTATAGCGGCTCTCACACGCTCTCCCACCTGCCCCAGCTCCGGCCAAGTGCCATCCAGTTGTAGGTACCACTTGTCTGTGTGCAGCCGATTGAAGATCTGGTCGCCCGCCCCCAGCATGATGGACGCAAACAGCACCCACAGCAGCATGTAGCCGACCAGCACATTCATGTGGCGCTCCATTTGCGTGATCTGGGGGCAGAGGCAGTTGAGAAAGATGTGTGTTTGTATGTGTGTGATGAGGGTGTGTGTGCGCATATGTAACCCTGAGTGTGCCCATTTGTGTGTGTGTGTGTGTGTGTCTGTATGCAACCCTAGCTGACAGAGTATCGTGTGGCTGTTTGAGCACAGGGTAAGGTATGCATTGGCGTGTGTATGATGCCATCAGCGACACTGTGTTCCAAAAACGTTACAAACTCTACGCTAGGCCAGCAGAACAGGTAAACCGTTTGAGTAGCTTTACTGCAAACAATGATTGGGGATAAGGCTCACCTCACAATCTGCGTGCAAACAGTAGTTTCACTGCTGTGTGGTTTGATAACATATAAAGGTTCTTGGCAGGGATGGGCCATACGGACTTCAGAGACGTTTATACGGAAAAATATGTGTAAAATACACAATACGCGTATAATACGATACCGTAATTTACGCAAGTTTGGGTGCCGATTTCTGTACCAGAATGGACCAGATTCGCCGCAAAATCACCCAAAACATTTCTAGTTACTTTTCAATATATAAAATGTAATGTATTTCAGGTAATAATGACATTGGGAGCTCGCTGGAAGGTCGTTTCTGGGCTGGAATTCGTCTGAAAAGGCAAAAAAGGCAAAGTTTGTTATCGTATAATACGGCCTGATTTGTCCAATACGGTAAAATACGCGTGTAATACCATATGGCGTATTATACAAATACGCCGTATGACCCATCCCTGGTTCTTGGTGCAATACTTGGGGCATTTTATGGCTCCGATGACAGAGGGTCACGCAAAGCCCTGTTTACATCATCCACATCAGCATTCTAACAACTTAGGAGGCAGCGCATACCTTACGTGCTGAGGGGACGTGGTTCATCATGACCTTTGTGTCCTCACCGATATACACAACCATGCCAATCTGCGTAAGTGTGTGGTGATCATTTCATCACAATTTTATCCTTGATAAGCATGGCGCAATGAAGAAACAGCTATATGAAGCACGCACAAAAATTTGCATGATGTGCTCACACACACACGTAAACATACACACACATACACATACCAGGGAGGTAGGCAAGCAGGAACAACAGGACCAAGAACGGTTGTGACACACTGTTAAAAGAAGCACGTAACAACTATCGTGCAAGGCACACGAAACAGTGGGGCACACTGCAGAGGGAGAGACACAAGCCATGTAAAAGAATCACTCACCACCCAGCTGGTCTTGCGCAGGGTGCACCCCCGCAGCAGCAAGTTGTCGATTGTGAGGGGGATGTGAGGCTGGGAGGGGTCGCCCACCACGGCCCCGTCAAACTTGTACAGCTTGGCGTTGGGTAGCTCGCAGCGCACGAGATACCTGGGGTTGAAAGTGTGTACGTAAGAGTGTACGTGTGTACGTGTGCGTGTGTATGTGTGTGTGTGTGTGTGTGTGGAAGGGGGACAGGTTTACAAAGGATTTATCAGCCTTGCAGGCATATATCATATATGCAATGAGGCTTATGGACCAACACTAGGCTGGATGGCAGATCCCTATGCGCAAAGCAGGGGCAGCTTGAAATCAGTCTGGCGAAACGCGAGCCGTTGCGAGAAAAGCAGGGACTTTGGCTAAGCGAGGAAGCGCTCCGTGAATGACGGGCAAGACCTTTGCCTTTGTGAACGGCATGCATGCAAGCATAACTCATAACTGTAAGTAAGTTTGCGTCTGCACAGTAGCCTGCAAGTCGGCGCCCGCACAGGCGCGCAGATAAACGTAATTGAACAGCAAATCAACCTAAATCAACCTGAGGTGTTGATGATACAAAACGCGGTATAACAGCCACGGGTCCAAGTGTTCAGTCTGAAACTTTTGTGATGCACAGACCGATGTTCACTGGATACTGTAAATGAATCCTGGTCGCCCCCGTGAAAAGCCCACCCCCCTGCCAGCCGAGTAGTCTCACTGAACTTTGCGCAAGCATATCTCTGCACCCACTCCACCAATCTGTGACCTGACATGCATTAAATAGCTTATTTTTTCCTTTCAGCATATGCTTTAAGATCGGGGATAGGTGCAGAGGCTGGGGAGATATTTGTAACTCTGGTGTGAGTTGGGGGTCATGGACTTAATGGGAAGGCACAGTTGGAAAAAGGGGCCTATGTTAGGTGGGAAACAATATGCCAAAAATCAACCAGGCCACCGATTGACCCCATTTAAATTTTGTCCAAGTCATGTAACTTGGCCGCAACTCTGAGAGCAAAAAACGGACTGAAACTTGCAGTAGATAAGGAACGACAGATTTCTCTTTTTCACCTGTGTCACTGAGTGCCTCCCACTCGCCGGCATTCCAAGTACCCCTGCCCCAAATTCGACATTGCAGCATTGTTATTTAGCATTTATAATGCTTATATCCTGAAGCAGAGGTCGATCGGGGCAAGTTCAGAAATGCACCTTTTCCCTGTCAAAGTGGGTACAAAATACGCAGCAGGCCCCACAGAACCCCCCAGAATGCCAGATTTCCAGCATATGTCAATGATTTAAATATAACATCAAGTATTTAACATTCAGATGAGGCATTGGGGGTTTTGAATTGGGTGGAGAGCTAAGTGAGAATGGTAGGGTGGGTTTTTCACAGGGGCGACCTCCTTACCTGCGCTGGAAATCTGTGAGTGCGTCTGCCGTGGTCAGCCCTGCTGTCTCTGCAACGCACGTCTTGGCCTTGAGGTTGGTCTCACCTGCAAGCAACACGCATGCAGAACACAAAGCACGTCTATTGAGCGCAGCCGTGCAGCTTAAGCATAGCAATTGTTGTAGCAGCTGTTGTAGCAGCTGCTACAGTAAGATTGGAGCGCACCTGAAGAGAATCTGCGGGGCTGTGTTCTTCCTCTGTGGGCATCAAATGCATTCTCTCATCTCCTCACTTTTGCTTTGTGACAGTGAAGAAATATATATCGCACACGCACCGTCCAAGTTGGCGGTCTCCACATGGCACAAATTGCCCTCATCCGACGAGGACAGAAGAATGAGGTCGGCTGGAAGCTCCTGTATTTTTGTGCGCATTTTGCGTGTGCATTCTGTTGTGTGCGCGTGTTCATGTGTGTGTGTGCGAGCCCCCATGTTAATTTAGGCGCACATTTTGTTTTTGCATACACTGTTGTATGCATGTGTGCTCATGTGAGGAAAGTGCGGAAATGTGTGCACTTGGTTATCTATGCGTGCAGAAATATGTGAGCGTGAGTGTACACAGGTGTGGAAACACGAGCATGCGTGTGGGTGGGTTCCTTGCATGACGATGAAGGTCACAAGTAGGGTCGGCCAGAACCGTATACATAAACCGTATAAGACCGTATATTTGGTGATTTCCCTGTCAAAAATACCGTACATACACCTTATATATATGGTTCTGGCCAACCGTGCTTAATAGGGCTAAGTGACCCAAGAAGCTAGGAAAGCCCTTTCGAAGTAAGGGTCGGTCTAAATGGGACAAGCAGGGTCAGTCAATCAGGGGTATGGGACGAGCAGGGTCAGTCTGTATGGGACAAGAACCAGCCTCAGGAAGGCCAAGCTGCGCATTGCAAAAGCTCACCCTGTCTTGCTCGATTTTGACGACGTCTCCCACGAGCAGGCCATGCCAAGGTGTGAGGTGCTCCTGCTGGCCAAGGCCTAGCACCTTGCAGGTCCGCGCGTTGACTTGCTTGTCATTCCTGTGCAGCATTTCACAAGCATAGCCTATAATTTATAGCCATGGCGCGCTCGTCATTCCTGCGCAGCAGTTCACAGACACAGCCTAAAATTCCTAGCCATAGCGCTTGCCATTCCTGTGCAACATTTCATAAACACAGTATACACTCCATAAGAAAATCTACAGCCCAAATGGACATGTAGAAAACTAATGTGCAAGCAGCCGTGCTGGAATTGACACGGGTATAGATCAAATTAGAGCAGAGCCAAGCCATGCGCACGAGCATGCAGGCATGGCAAGGTGTGGATATGAAGTCGTAGAGACACACAGTTTGAGAGGCTTGGTTGCTATGGACGGAAAACGCTCACAAGACTTTACCGAGCCCGTGGGAAAGAGCAGAAGCCTACGCAACCCGCATTTGGAATTAATTATATGGACCAGCACACCAGTCTGCGTCCAAACACTTTCCCTTTACTCCCATATATTAATCATTCCAACACCATGCCCTACGCCTTATTTTGGTGCACAAATGCCTCCGAGCTCTGCACGCACTCTCGTCCTTTGCACGTACTTGTGGCGGTGGTAGTCATCATAGGCCTCCTTGATGGCATTCACAGCCAGCACCACCACCAGAGGGAAAACTGTTGTGAACCAGGAGGTGGGGGCCAGGCCTGGAATGAGTTGCAAAATCTGCACGGCACATGGTCGGACAGCCATGTGAGTGACAGGGCGTCAGCTGGTGTGCGTGGGGCACAGTACAATGGTAGGACAGCAGAGTGAGCGGCAGGGCGTCAAGGAGGGTGGACTCAACTGCACGTGTGTCTAGGTTTGTGTAGGAACGTGCCACCTGTTGCCTGGAAGCGCTTCCCATCACGCATCAACAGCGCTCACCCTGCACCCCTCAGCAACGTGTCCATCCATTATTAAGTTACTCAGCTGTGAGTTTTGTATCCTCAACCTAGCCACTGCAAGTGTCTATTGCCTTCCCGGACACAAGGCAGATCAAACGTCTGCAGCCAAAGGCACTGCTTGTGTCATTACGTGCTAGTGTACAGCCAGCCGTGTGCTGCTCTGCTCTGCACTATGCTGAAACTTCTCGCTGCCTGCGTCATGCTTCCAAGGCCAGCCACGCCCAGCACTCTGAGCTCGAGCTGTGTTGGTTCACCATGCGCGCAAGGAGACTCACCGCCACCACCAAGAAGTACAGGTTGGCCAGGCGCATGAACTGCTGGTACAGGTTGATGGGCAGGAAGGAGATGATGGTGTACTTGGCCGTCGTGAGCTTGTTGGTCTTGGCAGGCTCTCCGGGCGCACGCTTGTTCAGCAGCCCCCACAGCCCAATCTGGATGGCAATCTCCTGCCACAGCGTTTTGTTGACCTTGATGGGCGTGGTGCTGAGCTTCACATCCCTGAAGTCCCCAGGCTCGATGTCACCGTACGGCTGCTGCGGTTGCTGAGAGGGGGGGTGGCCAGGCGGGACGTGGCCCTCCGGGGTGGAACCCACCGTAAGGCCATGGCGGGGATCGCCCACGGCATAAGCTGCTCCGGGGCCTCCTGAAAGAAGGGAGAAGTAGGGTTAGGAGGTGCGTGTGTGTATGTAACCTGTGTGTGTGTGTGTGTGTGTGTGTGTGCGCGCAATTGTGTGTGTATGTGTGTTGCATGTGTATACATACATGTCCGTGCACGTATGTGTGTGTGCACGTGTACGTGTACGTGTGCATGTGTATGTATGTGTGTCGATGTGTGCATGTGACGCATGAGGTAGTGAGCTGTGATGCTGAATATTCACTTTCCTTCAGAGGTGATGTGCCCGAGGTGGCGTGTATCGCGTATGCTAGGCAGCTGCTCTGTTCACCATTCGCATGCATACATTTGCTTGAGGGCCTGCATCATGCGTACCAACCTCTATGAGGTCCGCTCATGCGTATTGTTTGTTGATCCTGGCTAACAACAGCCAGCTTCTGCAGGTAAACCAACGTGTTCACAGTCAATTGGACACATTTCCACACACGCAGGTGCTGGACACTTGAAGCTGGCAGGGCAGGCACGTTGCACGCTACACACGCAAACAAGGAATGGTAGAACACGACCCAGCATTGCAGAAGCAGAAAGGTGGCTAAGCCCCTCAGATGGATATGGGGATCTCTTCATCTCACTTTGGCTATCAATTAGCCACATCCAACAGGCCACCTTCAGGGACTATCCTCGCTTCTGACCCTGAAACTCTTGCAAAGACAACGGGTGTATGAAATAGTATTGCTGTTTATTCAAATTAACATAAATTTCCGTGCTGTTGCGGATTGCGCCCACTTCAATCCACTCTTCAAATTGCCCAAAGTATACATATATTGTAACACCATGAGTTTTAACCCGGGAATGGTGCACAATGAAGAGAGGCGCACGTCTCGCATTCCGCGCCCAACACGCCCAAGTTCAGCAGCGGGAACACCACTGCAGGAGAAGGTAATCTAAAGATGAATGTACCCTAATTCCTGCACTGTCGTTGACGGTGTGAATCAGCCATTTGGTCTGGTCAACCCAATCAGCATGCTTACACACGGTCCGTATTGGCTCCTCAGCCCTCCCTCTTGCCGACATAATCATGCCAAATGTCTCTAAATCATTGTCAGTGCGTTGACCGAGTCATTGCCCTCGGTTCGGAATGCAGTCACCGAACGTGCAGTACCAGAGCCTGAACACCACGGACCGAAAGCGCAAGGCAGCAGGCCTTGACGTCGTGCCGGAGCACGGCAACACGTCCAGCAAGCGTCCGGCAAGGGGGGGCTCTGCACAACCCACTCGGTCAGCACCTGCTCCAAACAGGCCTGCATCCACAGCACCTTCCACCTCTGCTGGTAAGTCCCTGGTGTATCATACAGGTCAATGTCAACACCTGGCACACCGCTAGGCGTGCAGGCAGGCTCGTGCACGGTTGCATAATAGCGAGCGTACAGTGTGCCGAAAGGAACTGCTTTTTAACAAGCCTCTTCTCCTCTCTCTTACCTGCATATCTCCTCTCTCTTACCTGCATATCTAATGCCAGCATATGTGTAATCACCACAGGGCCTTCTTTCCATAGTGAGGGCAACAACAAGCCCACCGGCCCGGCCCCAGGCAAGGAGACATTTGAGGACATCCAAGACCGCACTGGTGCCAGCGAGCTGGACATCCTTGCCAAGAAGATGGCCTTCAAGCGTGGGATGAAGCCTGAGAAGAAGATTGAGGAGATGGCTCCATTGATTAAAGAGCTAAGGTGGGTGTAGTACACAGTCAAACTTAGCCGGAGCCCCAAAACTGCTCTAAGCTGGTCAAATGCGCACAGATGAACCCTAAAGCACGCCTTATTGCACAGATGCCACAGCATTATTGACCAATGCTTAAACACACGTGTGTGCTCACGCATACACACACGCACGCAAACAACAGGGCAGTGGGCTGGCACCTGTTGACTGCCCGTGACAAGGCAGACATGGATTGCCAGGCCCTGAAAAGCCATGTGGAGGAGGTGGAGGGCGTGCTGGAGAAGGAGAAGGCGGAATGGACCCAGAAGCAGGATTCCATTGAACAGCAGTTCACAGAGATCAAGGTGGGAGGGCGTGCTTAAGTTCATCTGGACACGTTTTACAACACATATAATTCTACTTCACAGACTTGTTGCCTTCCCACCTCGAGGAATGCAACCACAAAACACAAATCCTCAACTTAATACGCACATACATTTATACACCCACTTTAGATCATGCACATACATTTATACACATTCTCAAATTGTGCGCACCACAGTCCCTGCTGGAGCAGACAGAGTCGGGCAGTGCAAAGCTTACAAGCGAGCTGGGTGCAGCAGAAGCCATGATTGCATCCAAGTCACAGGAGCTGCAGGCAGCCGAATTACAGCTGAACTCCACCCGGGAGGACCTCAGCAAAGCCAACACTGCACTGGCAGAGCGCGAGAGCAAGGTCGGTCAGACAGTCAACCCATTTTGAATACTTGTCGAGTGTAAGCAAAAGTCGACTCTGAAAAGGGTCAGCGTGCATATAGCTAGGCTCCAAGCTAGTGCTCACACTCGATGGGGTGGCATTTAAGTGCCTGCCAAATATTATTTGTAGGGTTGGCCAGAACCAAATGTATATACGGTGTACATACGGTATTTTTGGCAGGGGAATTGCCAAATATACGGTCATATATGGTGTATATATACAGTTATGGCCAGCCCTAATTAGGTGCAAGCATTTTACATTTTGCTGCATGTCTTGATGTGTGCATGAAAAATTCCTCTATGCTTCGTGCAGATCCAAGGCATGGAGGATGTGGTGCGCCAGAGCCAGGCCTACAGCACCACACTTCAGACGTATAACACAAGGTGTGCATTACAGTGCTGTGCAGAGTACCAGACATACCATAGCAGCCTGCCGTTACATGGGTCCATAATGGCACAAGTCAAAAAGAGACGCTCCTCATGCCTCTCACGATTTTCTCAGCACCGTGTGAAGCACCTTATAGCCTTAAAAAGCACCTTGTAAGCACGCCACTGGCAACAAGATCATGATTTATGAATAACAGGGTTGAAGCAGTCGCCCGACTCGCCTGATTCCCACTTTGACGTTCATTCTCTGCAGCCTCCAAAACGATCTGAAGGACGAGAAAATGAAGAGGGACGAGGCTAGCCGTGAGCGTGACCTGCTTCAGGTGCGTGATGCGCTCGTACAATAGCGAAATGCATTTACAATTCCAGCGGCGACCAGGCCAGTGCTGTATTGTGTGTAGCTGTTTTGTTTTGTGCAGCAAAACACTAGCGCCAGGAACAATCTGGCATCGAGCGTGCCGGCATGCACACACACACAAGTATACACACACTCACGCACATATAAACGCACACACACACACAAACACATGCACGCACATATGCACATACATGTGCACGTATACATATACATATACATACACAGGGTAAGGCTGCTGAGCTGGGTGGCCTGGTTAGGAGCCTGGAGCAGCAGTTGCCTTATGAGCGCGTGAGTTCACTCCAGCATTTTAAGTTTTTGACTCAATGCAAGACTTGCCTTTTGAGTGCATGAGTTTACTCCACCATTTTAAGTTTTCGACTTAGTGCAAGAGTTGCCTTTTGAGTGCATGAGTTTACTCCAGCATTTAAGTTTTTGACTTAGTGCACTGTTGCTTTGAGTAAACCCTTTGGGTGCACACAAAACAAGCTAAGGCGAGGAGAGAGTTGTTGCTAGGCTTACTCATTGTTGTGCATGCTGCAATACACGGAGGACATGCCCAGTAATGTTGGCTTCCTGCATCCCCTGTATAACCCACAGAGGGAACGTTTCAAGGCTCTGAAACGCTACGCTCATCCTCGTACTGTTTCTACATCCTTGTCTTGCTGCGCAGGAACAAGTGGCCAAGCTGCGTGCAGAGCGGGAGGTGCTGGCAAGAGATGTGGCGGTGCTGCGTGCTGACCTGGATACCACCCGCCAGGAACGTGATCGCTTACTGGAGGATTTCAACAAGGCAAAGGCCGAGACAGACAGGATCAGGTGGGGAGGTCGGCACGCTGCGGCTTTATTTTGTTCAGAGAGACACTGAATGTGGAGGGGAAAAGTGATCAGATGTGTATCGTGGCAACTGATGCAATTTATTCCAGTTGTAAATGACCTGAAACATAGCTCAACCAAGTTCGCATGATACAGCTGCTGAGGAGCTTAATTGAGTGAGGCAAGAAAGGATCAGGGGGATGGATGGGGTTGGCGTGCCATGTGAACAGGACGTGGGTGACATGGCCGTGGGTGAACAGGACATGGCTGACGTGGCCGTGGGTGAGCAGGCCGTGGATGTTCATGGGTGAACAGGACGTGGCTGACGTGGCCGTGGGTGAGCAGGACGTGGGTGACATGGTTGTAAGAACAGGATGCGGGTGATGGCTTGGTGATGTCCAGGTGGTGGCAGAGAAAGACCAATGTTTTCCTGAGTTATAAGTACAAGCACTGACCCAAGTGCAGACCCTCTCACAAGGCTGGAGTTTTGATATAAAGGTGTCACCTAGGGAGAGGCTGGGCCATAGCTGGGTGTGCTTGCATGTGCGTTTGCTTACAAAAGCTGCACGCCGCACTTTGCACAGACTTCACAATTGTCACACGCTCGACTTCAGGGGGGAAAGAGCTCAGAGGGCTAAAGAGACTTGAAAACGACTCACAAGCTGCATACTGTATTTACCCCTCACACCTTCTTGCCACTCACACACACAAGCACGTGATTTGAACAAGTGCAGGGCTGCGGGTGGCAAGAGCCTGGAGAACCTGGAGAGCCTGAACAACGACAAGGCCACCATGGAGGTGCAGCTGTCGATGCAGCAAAAGATGCTTACGGAGATGCGCACAGAGCTGGCCCTGTCCAAAGAGCACAAGGCAATGGCAGAGAGCTCGGCAGGGACACGTAGCATCCAGGTGGGCCATGTGTGTGTGTGTGTGTGCGTGCTGTCCAAAGAGCACAAGGCAATGGTAATTAACTTTGCAGGGACACGTAGCACCCAGGTGGGCCATGTGTGTGTGCGTGTGTGTGCGTGCTGTCCAAAGAGCACAAGGCAATGG
>Ga0307968_1001041_pt1 | contig 21919 bp, 18 predicted proteins | sample OrgLakmetagen650_FD_201834 | JGI IMG/M metagenome (GOLD analysis project Ga0307968, IMG submission 201834) | Saline water microbial communities from Organic Lake, Antarctica - #650 | ecosystem: Environmental > Aquatic > Non-marine Saline and Alkaline > Saline | place: Antarctica: Organic Lake...
CCCCCGCATGGGGTTGACCATGTATGTACAGTACATGGGAACCTTATGTACGGTTTGGGCCAACCCTACATATATGCCTTGCAGTTACATTGTGTCAGTTCATTGGATGCACATGGTCATACCTTGTGGGTTGCGAGCTAGTAAGTAAGGCCTCACTCCATTCATTCACGTTTCCTCTTCTGTCGCCTCTTGTACCTCATGAGGTTTAAATTACTCTCTCACACTCACACCACACTGTGTTTTTGCAGCGCCATGCTAGCTGAGGCCCTTCACTCTGTAGCTGACACTCTCAACCAGGTAATTTTACCAGCAATTGTGACGCATCAAGACCAGCACCTGGAGCATCTGTGTTAGGGTGGCATGAGCAAGGCATCAGGCATTTCTATGGCTATGGGTGTTTGGGAAAACGTAAATTCTTAGTGACCATGCATAACGATTTGGCTCTTGACGGTAGCTCCCAGTGACAGCAAGAAGAAGGGTTCCGACAGCGCTTACCCTCTCATGCTCATCTTCGCTGCAGATCCTCCTGCGCGTGGGCGTGATGAAGGCCAAGCGAGCGCCGACCCCTCAGCACCCCTATGGATACATGCGTGATCGCTTTGTGTGGAGCCTTATCTCAGCTGTGCGTGAACTGGTTGTTTAAATAGGCGCAGCAAGCAGATAAGCAGCTGTGTAGCCATGGTGCTCCTGCCTGGTAGCATAAACGAGCCAATTGGCCATGAACCACTTTTCGCTTTGAGTGCAACACAGCGTTAAGACAGTGTATCATTTTGTGCATGAGTTACTAAGCCCAATAACTACCACCGAATAGCCCAGGCCACGCATGTCTGTAATTTCATGAGTGCTGAAAGTATCGCGCATGCTTGCACATGTGCGCGCACTCAAGTATATACACATTGATGCATAGGTGGGCATCTTCTTTCTTGGAGCCGGTGCCAGTGTTATCCATGGGCTGCATACCCTCTTTGAAGTCAGGGTCCTGGGCGGAGAAATGTGGAGCTATGCAGGCAGGTTAGACGTCCTGTGGTGACAGGGCTCAATGTCTGATTGGAACGTGTGCATGCGCTTGCTTTTTTCCCCAAGTTGCTCGCTTCCACAAAAGCAAAACGAACCTTAGCATGGTCCTATTTGTGACCATCGTTGGCGTTCAGCTACCTTGTGTTCGATAAAGGTGACATGGAGGGTGTGACCAAGCGGCTTGTTCTCTATCCTTGCTACCCTAGGCAGCCTGTTCAGCACGCTAAGAGAGGCACTTGACAACGTCTGTGCTGCTCTGTGTAGTGTCACCCACCTGAGGTACTGACTTGCAAATTCCTCGTTCTTGCTGTGCACAGTGCTCGCCCTGAGTGCGCTGCTTGAGGGCTACTCCCTCCTAGTGGCATCGCGCTACGTCCTAGCGGGTGCAGCCGCACAGCGCATGTCTTTTGTGCAGGTGCATGCGTGTGTGTATTTGTGGGTCAGGGTCTTTTTGGGGCACCGCCTCTTGGTGTTATGAGTGGGCCGTCATGCTTCTACGCATGCACATGTCTGCGTTTGTCTGTATCTTTGTGATATAATCTTACCGATGACTGGATTTGTTTGTAGCCATCCCCAGCGAGCGCTGTGCATGCTGCCTCGTCTTTTTGCAGTGCCTCGATGGTACAGCACCCAGAAAACAATGGCAAAGCAACAGTGCTGCTTTCTTTCCCTGCAGTATATTAAATCTGGTCTGGACCCTACCACTGTGGCCGTTATGCTGGTAAGATGTACTTGTTGAGGTTATTGAGGTTGTCAAGGCGCGTCAGCGTTTGTCTCTTTCCAGCTTTTCTCACGTCTTTTTACTAGTCACTATACAAGGTAAACAACACTTCAGGTGCTATATTTGCAATGGCCCAACTTGCAATGCGTCCATTTACAATGGCTTTTTTGTCCAGGAAGATGGAGGGGCTGTAGCTGGTCTTGCCATAGCAGGCAAGTCACTTCCCGGGCATTAAACGCCCTTAGGGGTAAATCGACATCTTTCGTAATTTGAGCGTCTTTAGTGCACTTGTCCTGTATTAAGTTTGCCAGAATCCTTTCTGCATAGTTTGTCGCAATTGCCATCTCTGACCAGGTGTATGTCACTCTTCCTGCTTGTGTGCCTCGTGTCCTGCCTTGACGTCCACCACGCACAATTGCAGGGGTATGCACAGCCTTGACCCACTACACTGGTAATGCCATGTGGGACGCGGTTGGCTCAATTGCCGTGGGGGGACTGCTGGGTATCATCGCTATGTTCCTGGTTCAGGTAAACCCTGAGCACTGGAGCTAAACAATACTACTGCTGCTCCAAATTGGCTGCAGAATGGCTAACTTCAGCGAGGTTAGCATAATGGCTTGCCTTTGATGGCAGAGCTCCCCTGGGGTTCAGTGGCTCAAGCTGGTAATTTACCAATGCCGAACAGCAGCTGCAGCTGCGGCTTCTAGTAAGGAATTAGAATTGAGAAAAAGATCTCGTGCATTTTGCACGCGACACCCATATGCTCTTGATGTGTTTTCAAGTATCGCTTGTGAATACTGCAGTTGTGGTATTATCTGGGGTGGAGGGACTCTTCATTTTTGGCGCTGCTGACTCTGTTCAGCCATCCACGTGTATGACTGCTCGTTTACGCAGAAAAATCGTGACCTGCTGCTGGGAAGGTCCATGAGCCATGCGGATACCAATGTCATTCTGCAGCACCTGCGAAGAGACCCTGTGGTTGCCTTTGTGACTGATACCAAGACCGAGGAGATTGGTCCTGGAATCTTTCGCTTCAAAGCGGAGGTGGCCTGGAACGGAGACAAAGTATGTGCCTTTAGATACTTGTATTTGGGAAGTAGGTGTAGATGTACTAAGATAGGAAAGTGGAACTGGTATAGATGTACTAAGGTAGGTAAGTGGAACTGGTGTAGATGTACTAAGGCAGGAAAGTGGAACTGGTGTAGATGTACTTAGGTAGGAAAGTGGAACTGGTGTAGATGTACTTGGGTAGGAAAGTGGAATTGATCACCTTCAGTGCAAAAGGCATGTCGGCAGTGTTTTATGTACTACATATACATGTATGGCCCTTGACAACATTCCAATGCCTGTCTGGCTAAAGATGTCATTCGAGGCATGGAAACTCGGCTCTTGTGCCTATGTAGCTCCTGAAGCTTCACTTTCTGATCAAACCTTCCAGAAACTATTATCGTCCTCCCATTTATTTGGCTACTACAGCCTTTTTAACCATGCCCTCTAAACTCCCATGTCACCGGTGCATGTAACAGTCCCTGCAAATTTCTCTCTCGCCCTCTTTCTTTCTTTGCTTGCAGCTGGTGGAACGTTACTTGGAGCGATGTGGCCGAGGACGTATTGAAGCAGCTCTTCGCCTCGCTCTTGCCCCACAAAGCCCCCCTGCTCTTCTGGTGAGCAAGTTATAGCAAAGCAGAAGCACATCAACAACTTTTTGGGCAGGTTCACCGAGGGAAAAGCACAATGATGCGGCCGTTGTCATCTAAATAGGGGTGTGTCATACGGTCGTTTGAGACGTTCAGTACGTTAAAATACGCATGTAATACAAAATACCAGAGGGGGGGGCTGACTGAGCCAAAAAGAAGGGGTTTTTTAAAATGTGGATTGAGCATGGTGGCCCCACTTTGCAGTTTTTGATAATAGAATCCAGATGTAGCCGTTGATCTGATGTTCAAATTGCACTTGAGCTTGAAAGCTGCAAATTGCGGCCACATGCCCTATCGTCCGCGGCGTGAACCCCACTTTTCACCACAAAATCTTCACAGCAGATCACCCACTCCACCAAATGGCATAATTTTGTGTGGTATGAATACAAATATATACGGTCAGCCAAAACCGATGTCCGGTCATACGGATACGGTCGGGAATTTCCATATACGAATACGGTTATAAGGCGTATCCAGATACGCTGTATTTTCGTATGTACGGTTGTGGCCAACCCTATTATTATGATACAAAGCAGCTTTCGAAGCTCGCTAGGAGGCCGTTTTTGGGCGGAAAGTTGCCTAATAAGGCAAAAATCGGCAAAAATTGCAGAGGTGTTCAACTGAGGAAATGCCTGAAAATGTGCATTTTTGCATTCAAAAGGCAGCCACTCACAGCCACTTCATCCAATTGAAACTATTTTAATATTAAAGTGTAGCTGGCATTGAAGAGCTACCCGAGCATGTGCGCAGTTTTATGTGGGTCGCTTTGCGTGCTGAGATAGGTAGACTGGATTAAGCACACATGATGCATTTAAGCCCTAATGTGGTGATTTCCATGGGGAAATGGCAGGGACACGCAAAGCGACCCACATAAATCTGGGCACATGATCGGGTAGCTCTCAATGCCAGCTACACTTTGGTACTAAAACGGCGTTGATCGGATGAAGTGGCTGTGAGTGGCTGCCTTCTGAATGCAAAAATGAGCATTTTCAGGCATTTCCTCCGTTAGCCCCCTCTGGGGAAATGGCTCAAATCCTCATAAAACAACAACCACTTGGCCGATTTCTTTCATTTTTGCTGCAATGATTTTTTTTCTAATAAGGATTCTATACCATTAAAAAAGTTCCAGATGGTGCAGTGGGTGATCTGGTATGAAGAATTTGTGGTAAAAAGTGGGGTGCACGCCGCGGCCTACCAGGTATATGCCCCCAAATTCGGCAGCCTTAAGCAAAAGTGCTCTGGAAAGAACATTTTGATGCCTAGTTTGAAGCTACCTAATATGGGGGCCCATACGCGGGGAAAAACATGCCCATTTTGGGGGGAGTTGTCCACCTCTACAGATATCGGCCAAATTTGCATTCAAATAATACAGCCCAATTTGTTCAATACGATATACCGTGCATCCGCCAACTTTTCGGATATCAAATCATTGTTTGGCAAAAAATGGAATTATCTAAATACATCTCGGAGCCCTCTCCGAACTGCAATTTAAGAATTTTATGATATTTTTAAGTATTTGTTGGGCACTCAGGGGTACAAACACATCGGTGCCCCTTAAATTTTTTAGTGATTTTCTGTCTTTCTCCAAACTGAAATCGGAAATTTTTTAATTTGGTCTCAAGAAGTGATCATGAATGCACGGTAATATGCGTTATATACAATACGCCGTGTGACTCATATCTGCATTCAAGCTTTTGAAAGCTTCAAGGTTGTGGACTGCTTGTTTTGAAGAACAGGTGGGACCTACAACATTAACATTGCGTAGCAATAAAACCTGCACACATTTACATGCAATACGTGTGAACAATATAGACACAGAGGTGGACTTGGTATCTTGAATCGTGCAGGATGGTGTCTTCAAAAGCTATGGCCGTGACATCATAAACGCAGTTGGTGCTGAGGTGTGTATTTTGAAGGGATATGAGTGTGTGTGAGTGTGTTAAAAGATTGACGTGCTTTCATGAGTTGTGCTATGCCATAACCTCCATTATCGTTGACCTTGCTCAAAAAGTCGCTATTCACACTGCTTTTGACCAATCACAGGTGGACCGCATTGAGTCAGAGATTCAGGTAACATCATCTTAAGCTCATCTTAAATTTTGGGGTAGCAGCCATAATTTGCCCTAAGACCTTAAACTAGGTTCTTAGCAAGTGCCCCCTGCTGAACTCATGCATGTACTTGCGTGTGTTTGTATCCGTAGGCAATCAACCCTGGTTGTCGCTACGTTGACCTCGAAACTGACCGGGGCCGCCTCTCAGCAGATCCTGTGCTTCGTGATGCCTTTGCAGCCATGTCAAACCCGCAGGTGTGTGTGGCATGCTTGATGGTGTGAGGTTCTATCTTTCTGTATGTATAGATTGCCCTTATTCTTCTGCGTGTGTGCATAAAGTATCTGTATGAGGTATGCAGGTATTTAGTGATCTACTTGCAGGATCAGGTTTTACTAGGGAGGCCTCCCTAGTACAGCTGAGCTTGTGCGACACACGTGCCTCTGTTGTTTGTACGGCACATTAAACACATGCACAAACTGATCCATATAACTCCTCCAAATAAGTCACTTTACATATACAAAGCCAATTGAGAAATGCGAATGTTCTTTTTTGAATACGATTGGTGGCATACGTTTTTTCTTATTTGTTAAGAGAATTTGCCAGATGCCTGTGAAAGCTGATCGAATTTTTTCTTGTGGCCGCCTACAGAGCAACGAGGAAAATGGAAGAGAAGACAGCAGCAGCAGCAGCTGGGCGAGCGGCAACTCAAGGGATGACATAAGTGATGGGGTGGACAATTTCCTTCCCGACACAGATCAAGGCTACTGCAACGAATCAGCTGTGGCAGGTGACAGCTATGGTGACAGGGCCGATGCAAGCAGTAGGAGTGGCACAGGTGGTAGTGATTTATCAGACCGAGCTCTGGAGGGGGAAGGGGCTTTACTGGAGGTAAGATACGAGTGTGTCTTTCTGCCCACTGACTATTCTTATTATCTGAATTTGTACTTTGGAACATTAACATGGGGTGTAATATGCAGTGGAAGGCGCAATGTGCACGTACTTGGTAGTAGCGCATTGTAAGATACTTGTTTTACTCTTGTGTCAACTATGATTCAGGTCCAGACAGACGACGGGGAAAACAATGCTCGTCTAGGTCAGTCGTCTCGCTACCACCCCTCCGCAAAGCCGATTAAAGGTAAGCTAAATAAATCTAGCAAAGTACCGCAGACAGCTTTATATATTGGCCGCAAAAATATAGAGTTCGAGCAAGCTCAAAATGCTGGACTGTTAAGGCAGGGTTCGGCAGGGAAGCTTATCATGTAAAGTAGCGTCCCGGCACAGCGCTCCAAGTAAGACCATAGTTAAATTTCCAAGACACAATTGAGAGGACTAGTGGCGCTGCGTTTGGGTACCCCAGTAGATAAAAGCTCTTAGTAGCGAATGTGTGGTGTAGCACAGCTGCCTGACTAACAATAACAAGAAGCAGATGGAATGGAGCAAACAATTTGCCATTTTGCCATTTCGAGCAGGCAAAGTTGCTAGATGTCATCACGAGCAAGTGGCTGGAAATGATCGCATTCCGGTGATGTCAAATGCCTGCTCATTGCAGAAATACCTACCTAATGTGACTCGTCTCATAAAATGCGTGATGCGCTCCTGGCATGGCCAAATGCTTTGGCCAGGGTCTATTTTGTCTCAAGATCAAATCCTTTTTCAATAATTGCATCAAGGGTCTCCAATTTCGGCTACTGCCTTAATGATACTGGAATATTGCAAGTAAATATTTGATGTTTTGGGCACCTCGCAATGATTAAGTACAAAAACGATTTAAGGAAGTTTAGGCCTCGCAATAGAAGGGCCTGCCCAAATTTCATGTTCACTCATTGAATTCTCCTCTGTTCATTTTTTTACGCAACTGGCCCACTGAGAGTACTTGTTTGTACGTTTACTGGTGCTGAGGGCTTTCTTCAAGAGCAGTTATTAGCAAAGGCATCACTCAGCCATCCACATATTCATTCATTGAGTGCACGCTGCCTTGCATGAATAGTGTCGCCAGTACGTGCCTTCAATTCTTGCTCATCCTTTCCTACAGCACGCTTGCTTCTAATCTTTGATATAATGTTGTACACGCACATGGTTAGGGTTGGCCCAAACCGTACATGGGATTTCTATATAATGTATAATTACTGTATATGACCGTACATACGCTGTATTTTTCTGTATACCGTTCGTTCACGATCAGTTCGGGACCACACTTTAAAATAAATAATTCAATTTTCGATTTCAGTTCGTGAGGGGGTCTGGGATTGATTTTTGAGTTCGAGGGCACTTCGGGAGGGCCCTGTCGTGAATTGATTTTGAGTTCGAGAGCCCCCCTGAGAATGCTGCCTGTGCACTGCTACTGCTGTTTGTTGAAGAAGCTGAAGCTGTGGCTGAGGCTGAAGCTGAGGCTGTGGCTGAGGCTGAGGCTGAAGCTGTGGCTGGTGCTGCACAGTGCTCAGAAGCAGGGAAAGAGAGGTGGAGGAGGGGTTTACATGCAGCAATGGGGCAAACGCAAATGGGGAAAGAGAATGAGGCTTGTTGGAGCTGCATGCACGGACGGCCCACAGGCCTCTTCATCACAGCCTCACCCCTTGCCTTTGCCTTTTGCTTCCTCTTGCAGCCCCTTGAGCTGCCTCTCCCTCTGCAGCTTCTCACGGTCCCGCTGCTGAGCAGCCAGCCTTTCAGCTGGGGACTGAGGCTTCAAAACCAGGGCCAGGGGGTTCACACTGGCGCGCTTGGAGCTCATTTCGAAATACACCCTCAAAACCACAATAAATAATTAATTTATCACTTCGAATTAAGTTCGGAGAGGGCCCCGAGAATTATTTAAAAATTTTGTTTCGTGCAAAATAACTAATTAGTTATCGAAGTGATCGTAAACGGACGGACGGTATACCGTATATGAGGGAAATTGGATTCACTCAGAATGAATTCATAGGGGGGTCATTTTGCAGCTCTTGAAGAGCTGAGTACGCATAATCCAATCTTTTATACCTAAATGAAGGGCTAGGGAGCTAGGCCTGCTTCAAGCCAAAAAGGCCAAAAAAGGGCCTTTTTCAGTGCAAAAGGGAGTTTAACTGCCATAACCACCAATAAAATCAACTGTAAATGCAAAACACATGCATCAATAGAAAAGGGAAGCAAAGGAAGAGCTGAGTAAGAAGAGGCGCGAGAAACAAAAATTGACCAAAAAGAGCAAAAAACGACTTGCTGTTGCTGGGAAACGAATTCTGCACCACCTGCAAATACGGTCCATATACGGCGTATATGTACGGTCGGCCAAAACCGATGTACGGTCATACGGAATGAATTTCCATATACGGACACGGTTATATGGCGTATCCAGATACGCCGTTATTTTGTATTACGGTTGTGGCCAACCCTACAAATGTGAATGCCTTAAAGAGCCTCTCAAGGATAAAGCTTAAGCAGAAAGGGGAGCAAACAGAATGCTCAAGACTCACAAGTATTGTGTTGATTGCCTGATCTCGCAGAGTCTAAAGTTCTTGCAAATAAAGTTTAGGAAATATTAAGATGAAAAATAGAAAACTTTTTCACCTCTCTGCTGGTATAGGAGCTTTATGGTACTCGGTATTATTATGGTTTTCTTATCCTTAGTTAAGTTGGTTTTGGCTGCCTGTGTAGTATCCCTTTGTGTTTCCAGGGACACAGGTAAAAGACAAGTAAGATCAGCATTCAGTAATGTATTTCACTAATTCGAGCAACTGCTCGCTATCTGCTTGTTGCAGCAACCTCGCTATCATTCACAGCAGACTACCCGTGCTCCTTGTGCGACCTTCCACCCTTGGAGCAAGGAACTCTTGAGAGTGAGCTATGCTCTAACTTTCACCAGCAGGAGACGTCCCTGGATAGCACCCAGACACAGAGCCTAAACAGAAATAGAAGCGATGACGATAGCAAGAAAAATGAAGCCTGATTCAACATTTTAAAACCCATTCCTTTTGAATATGTATTCAAGTTCTTTGTTGATGCTCTTCTATACTTGACACAGATAAGTGCTAACTTTGATACAGATAAGTGCTAACTATGATACAGAGTTTACAGATGAAGCCTTCAGTCAAAACGTGCGACTGCTAGGCTGTGTATGCAAAACATGAAAAGAAAAGGAAAGAGAAACTACACAGGCAGTGGACACCACTCCCCACTTTAATTAAGGAGAAAGAGCCACTTTGGTACCAAGTACCGTAAATACCGTAAAGCTCCTCCACCGCGAAAAAGAAAGGAAAATCAATGGGGATCAAGAGGGTTGCATGCTTGGCCTGAAACCGGCTCCTGATGAGAATTGATAACAGTACTGGAAAGGGTACGTCTGGTATGGACAAATTTAGCAGCAAAGTTCACAGAGTGCACGTGGAGCTTGGAGGCAGGCTTCTTGACTTTTTGAGAATCAAGACCCAGTTCCTTGAAAGGCTTCAGAGTGAGTGTTGTAGATGGTGCAACCCACACTCAAAGGGATGATGTGGAGAATAACGGAGGCTCCTTGGAATGTTGCAAAGGTCTTTGTGCTGTTCCTTTGCAACGTTCAGCCGCTGGTTTCAAGGTCTGGTGTCCTCAAAGTACTTGATCTCGACGAGGCAGGTGGATGTCGCGCCGAGTTTTGTTGAGGTCTCCAGGTCGGTGCTGTCTGGGGTTGTTGGCTGTACTAGTGGCTGGCGGTGCTGCTGAGGTGCTCCCAGTCTCCCTCAATTGCCCCCTGCCACTTCGAAGAACCTACCCTTCTACATTAAATTTGGATCTCAACTGCATGTCAGCTTGCAGAACCTTCCTCATCATGGAACTGTTACATTGGGTAAAGGAATTATACAAGCGCATGCATTGCAGCGCAAAACCAGTTAAATTGCAGGGGCTCCAGGCCACACTCTCACACAACGCACCAGGAAGGAGTGGTGTCTCTGACTCCAATAATCCTTTTCAGCACTGTCAAAATGTCATATCTGTAGGGGGTTATCTATCTCTCTACTTTGTCGTAAGAAGGGAGTAGCCCATATCTAACTCCCATACATGTTAGCGGGAATTGCGGAAGTGTGCGGAGCCAGATATGAGCGTGTAATCTGTTAGCAAGGTCATGGCTCTTGACGAATTGCTTGACTCTGAAAGGCAGTACCAGCCATGAATGGTCGCAAAACTGCTTCAGCCGCAATACTCAGATTGATCTGCCTGTCGCACACCAAACCAAGATATTTGAAGGTGTTTGTGTAGGGGAGCTGTGTGCCATTAAAGAAAGGGGAGGCAAAAACCTTCCAGGCCTGGAGTTGAAAAACATCACCTCAGATTATTGATTGTTTACTGTCAAGGACATCTGTTGCGCGTAAACTCTCAGTTTGTTGAGCATAGTCTGTAGCTCGTTGTGAGAAGCTGGGTCACTGTAAAATTGGGAATGCCCATGATCAACTGACATCCTTTAAGGATTGTGTAGTATCAAATCACTGTCACTGCAAAGTATATAATTCAATCAAAAAAGTAAGACGACGCTTTAGTGTAAACACTCCCAAATTAGGAACTAACACCGTTATGGGGGAACAGATCAACTCATCGCCTTCGAACCAAGAGAGGCCTCCAAGAAGGTGGGAAAACCATCCAGCAGAGGAGTGGGTTTACATCGCTGTGGTCTCCATTGCTTCTAGTCCTCTGTATCGATGCGCTGCCCATATCCGTTTGTGTGTCTATCTCAGATCCTACATGGTATAGGCCCCGGGGTCTCATGAGGATCTCCTCAATATCTCTTTCAATGCTCACATGTCGTCAAGTGATCACCAAACTATCAAATTGATATGGGATTGTATCAACAAGACTGGCACATCCAGCTTGTTAAATAAGCTGATCTCACTTTTAGCCAGCCAACCGATTTTTTGTCACACAATTTGTCGCTGCCACTGATTGGGCGTGGCACAACAGTGCGGGCGCTTTGGCGCAACAAACATCATTCAAACCGGACGCAACATTGAACGCAAATCCCCAAACTATCTGAGCGATAACCTTAGTAGTACACAGGCCCATAACACCTTACCCTCACTGATAAAGTCTTTCCTCTTTTTATTCTCCAGTGAAATGTTGCGTGTCTCTGCATCCATTGGGTGGTGCCAAACATAAAACAACATCCTAGAATCCATGCCGTTTGTAACGATACTTATGCTCTCCAGATATCCACACTGTATCTCGGACATAGATGAATACTTCACACCCATAGTGTTTACACTATCTACGTTCTTTTGTTTCGAGGGTAACGCTTTTGTTATAGCGGAGGACTTATGCACTGTCGACAAGCTGGCGCGTCAGCTTGTCGGCAGTGCATAAGTCCTCCGCTATAACATCTTTTCTGTACGTCATGATATAAAACTGCCCAAATTGAAACAATAGAGGTTTTTTGTTGAAGCTCTTTAGAAGATCATTGCATAAGAATCAAACGACGGGGAGCTTGGCAAATGACATTTCCCTGTGGAAAGCAACAACTTGCCTTCCTCCTCGGTGCATTTTGTTGCAGTAGTTTGTTTGCAAGGTAACTTTACAATTTTGGGCACTTGCTCTGGTGATTTACCATAGGGGGTTATCTGAGCGAAAATCCAAACATGCTCCTTTTTAAATTAAACGGGCAATTACTTACACATGAACTCATCAAATTGGACCAAATATAGCTTTAAACTGATGTTAATATTACTAGCTAGGGTTATAAGGATGAATTTAATTTTCCTAGCTAGCTAAACCCCGCAATGGAACATCACAGAGTCTTTGCATCAACGTTCAATGAACTACCAGTTCATGGTAGTACAATGCCCGAGGTAGCTGCCCTGGGAGTAGTCCATGGTCAGGCCAGATCGTGGGTTCAAATCCGCCTGGTAGCATGAATTCATTGCTTTCCAACAGCAATTTGATGTCGTTGCATCCCTGATCTTTGCTTGGGGTGTTATCACTGCTTGCGTATATTGTTTTTGGCCAGCTAACAGGATGGACGTCTATGAGGCTTGCTCATTGCCCTTGATGTCTGATTTGATCGCTCCCTAATTCCTCCTTTACTCTCCACATCATCCTATTGTCTGGGTGTGAGTGACACCATCTTGGGCAACTTTATAAACATAAAATAAGTGTCACTTTATGAGGGGGGTTGCATCAACAAAACGCATCTGCACCCACAATTTTGGTCTTAGCTTTAACGCACCATAACATGGTTCTCGGAAACCCAAGGAGAAGCCCTTGGCCAAAGCTTTGGCTACCCTAACGGATACCAATGTAGCAGCGCGTTGTAAAAGGCATACTTGAGATGTTTAATTCGGAATTGTATTCCTATGTGTAATCGTCACACTGTGGTTGGAGATAAGCACGCTGCGCGTTCCTTTGCCTTTTGAAATTTAGGATCAGGCCTAGTGTCTCCACATAACTTAAACTCAATCAGGTGAACCTTCCACTGGTTTGGATTTAGTTTCTTGTCTTTAGCAAGCTGCTGAAAATCTGAGTTGCGGGTGGTCACCCGAGAAGAGCACACAGTGCTAGGTAAAAATAAGATAGTGTCGGGACAAGAAGAGGCTTTCAAGGCACGTGTTGTTAGGTTTGGTAGCAACCAATAGGGAGACACACCGTAGGATCTGAGATGACAGAGGGAGAATAAGGTACTAGCCATTTAGTGCTTGTAGGGGTTGACTTTTGCGTACTTCATCAACTTATAAATCAGGGGGATATTGGTGGAGCTATCTGTCTTGTACTTTGATACAGCTGCTGGTCATGACAGCTGTCACGCCTTAAGTCTGGCAGAGGCACGTGTTTGGTTCCGGGTAGTTTGGTCGATTTACGATTAAATACTTTTCCGTGATTTCACTGGCGTAGCCAGTTTCTGTTCTTGCCAGCTTCCAGACTTGATATTGGACAAGAAGAACAACCGAAGACCCTCTCAGTGTAATTGTATGTGCTCAGACAGCATGTGTGAGTAATTCCCCCTAGCTCTGGGGAGGCAAAGGTGCGGCAGCCTGTCTAGCAGTGTTTGTGTGGTTGTGTCAGCATCTGTTAGTGATTTAAGAAGGGTAAGCAGGAGCACGTAGGACTACACCATCACAAGAGGTTGAGTTGACTGCATTCCCGTGCACAGCTAGCTCTGCTGTCCTTGCTGAGAGCTGCTCATGCATCAACACGCAATCCTTCATAACAACAACTGGCTATGCCAGTGGAAATCACAGAAAAATATTCAATCATTGCGGACAGCGTGGAGAGTTGCTGAGGATCTAACCTACAGGACACACATATCAAGTTGGCAACCGTTGTGACGTATCAATCTCTTTTTGCAGTGCCATTTGATCTAACGTGCGTGCTCCTGTTCGTTTGCCGAGACATTTGCATTTAGATATGTCTTGTGAAATATTAGCCGTTTCAGGCTGAGGGCGCACACCCTCAAGGTGGAGGTAGATTATGAAAGCTCTCTTGTCGGACCATTGTGCTTGTGAGAAGATTCAAGATGAAGCGCATGCCCTTTCGATGTGTAGAGACACAGATGTTTGTGCTCTGAGGAAAAAGTTTGCTTATCTGTTCATCAGTCAATTCTCAGATGATTTCAATAGAGCAACCTTAAGTCAGTAGTGCCCAGGTGGTTCATGATTTATTTATTCTTGCAACACAACAAGCTTTTGTGTCTAAGTGTAGCGTAGTGGCCCAAAATGGTCAACCGGATGAATGATGTAAATTATACTTAACTTATGCATGTTACACTAAGCTTATGGGTTGTTGACTGACGAGGACCATTCACAGGCTGATCAGCCAGTAATTAGTCTGGCCAGGGTTGCACAACACAGAGGAGAGGCGTTTTTGCACGCCACGTCACGGAACGGCACGCCATGGACTACGCCATGGCAGTTCAATTTTATTTTATCTGCTTTTTCCCCCGAGCTCCATTTTCCCTCTGAAACCAATCTAGATTATATATATTAGACATGTTACATATGGAGGACTGATTTGATCCAGTTGCACCTTATTCTGGGTGGTTATGGGTGTGTTTTAGTACTGCCACGGCTTTATGCCACGATTCAGGGGTCAGCCGTTGCGTGGCGTGGCGTGGCCGTGTTGTGCAACCTTGAGTCTGGCTAAATTTCCCTCCATGGAAATCTAAATCGCTCAAATGACCCGCATGACTTGGTGTGGCCACAGTGCGATTTTTATCCAGGCAGAAGCACACTGCAACCTTTGTTTATCGTCACGATATAACCTTATCTTAGAAAAAGATAAAACTACGGACCGCAAATTGAGTTCTGGGCAGGAGCAGTGCACACAGCAGCTTCACAGCTTGATCATTTAGCGGGAACCCCTAAAACAGCACTTGCACACATCAGCGCCAAAGGGACCTTCGAAACTTGAGTTTGCAGCAGCTCTCGAGGGAAGGACGGAAACCCTGCAAACAGCAAGCATAAATCATCAGCATACAACGCGGACCTTAGGACGTCATTGGCCAAGGCGGGATTCCGGGGATGGATGGAAATATGTGAAACGGCACTCAGCACACAACAGCACCTACCCTTTCAGAAAGACTGCATTTACAGCACTAATACTACCAGCACAACATCTCCAGCAGCTGCCTTGTACTTGAACTCTAGACGCCGCTACCATATTTGAAGCTTTTGAAGCACACATTCTCCTTGTCGGCACCATTTCACTTTTGTTCTTATTATGTTTTTGTTCTTACTATTTACCTGCAGATGCCCTATCTACCAGACCTCGGTCGACACAGCATGTGCGAGGATGGTGGCATCACAACACAACTTCAAGTCCAGCAGTATGTAGCCCGTTTGCTTCTGAGTTTCAGTAGATTAAACCAGACCAATGCCATCTTTTCGTTACACCAGACCAGTCACATCCAGTTATAAGCTTTTTTCAACTTCATAAGTCCAAACGTTTCCAGACTTGTCTTCGTTTATGTGAATATGCGCATGGTATTGCCCTCGAGGTCTCAACTTTCTTGACAGAGTTATTTGTGTGATCTGGGTTGTATGGGTGTGGCAATTTGGAAGGTATTCACATGCATCTTCCATTTGTCAGTGCGTATTTTTCTCATCATCAATCTAACTTGCCCTTTCACTGTCGTGTTATAAGGTAAGCATTTTTCCAGAGGTGGTCGACGGAGGACTGAAAAGGGGGTGTTTTTGAAATGTTCCCATAGTATGCACACTGCAGCTGGCAGTTTCTAAGCTTAGCACCCAGAGGTAGCTGCTGATATAATCTGAGCTTGAAAACTGCCAGTAGGGTGCACATGCCTAGTTGCCCGCGGCGTGAACCCCACTTTGTACCACAAATTCTTTGTACCAGATCACCCACTACACTAACTACTAATATTTTTAATGTTACAGAACCCTATCTAGAAAAAATATCACTGCAACAAAAATAAAAGAACACGGCTGGGTGGTTGGTGTTTTATGAAAATTTAAGCCATTTTCCCATGGAAATCACCACATTAGGGTTTACATGCACCATGTGTGCTTAATCCAGTCTATCTCAGCACGCAAAGCGACTTACATATAACTGGGCACATGCTCGGATAGCTCTCAGTTACAGATACACTTTGGTGTTAACATGGTGCTGATCGGATGATGTGGCAATGAGTGGCTGCCTTCTGAATGCTAAATGGCACATTTTCAGGCATTTCCTCTGTTGACCCCCTCTGGCATTTTCCAGCTGCGTTACAGCCCCTTCTTTACTTAGTTTGTTTTGAGGTTTACCTCAATCTCATTGGTTGAGGGGGGATGACGTTGATGAGATTCTGGCTCGTCATGGAACTTTGCTTTCGCATTCAAGCCAGATGACTTGACGAAATGAGTTGAATAAGCATTGGTTATAGAATTGCCAAATGCTGAAAGTAGCCGATGGTAGGTCTGTACAAAGAGTTGTAGCACAACACCCCTTGCTAGGCAAGAGCCTAAGCAAAGCAAATGACAGCCGACAACGGTACCAGGCATATGACAAGCTTCTATAATGAAGCTTTGCTTTCGCATTTAAGCCAGATGACTTGACTAAATGAGTTGAATAAGCATTAATTATAGAGGTGCCAAATGCTGAAAGTAGCCGATGGTAGGTCTATACAAAGAGTTGTAGCACAACCCCCCTCGCTAGGCAAGAGCCTAAGCAAAGTAAATGACAGCCGACAACGGTACCAGGCATATGACAAGCTTCTATTATGAAACTTTGCTTGGCAGAGGGTTGCCTGAGTTTAAAGTTGGAAGAGTGCCGCTTGCACACAAAGATTCTGTTTTATAGGCGCATAAGCATAACTAAGTCCTCCAAGCACGCAGCTGGCTCTTTTATGGCATCTGATTTTCGGGTTCGTCAGTTTGTACGTGAGAACTCTCTAGTAAAAAGGCCGTATGTGTCTCTGTGGCTTAAGAGGACGTATGTGCTCCCAGCAGGTATGTATGCTGGCCAGGTGTGGGGCACTGAGTTTATTAAAGGGGATAAGGTCTTCACGAGTGATTTGCAAGTGCGACACATGAGTTTTTTGAAGAGCAAACTGGGTATTAAGTGTTAAGTGTACCACCACGAATTGGGCTGTCTTGAGGGAGTGTGGACACGAGCCACTGCAGCTTTACTGGTTGAGGTCTATAGCCAAGTTGCATAATAGCATGCTCAAGTCAAACAGTGAGACGTTAAGCATGGTGCTGAAAGCAGATCTGAGCAAACATTCACGTGACCCCTCCTGCTGGACTGCGTATTTGGTCTTAGATGCTTTTCAAGGGTTGCAGCGTTGAGATATTTGAAAAACACCCCCCTTTGGGGGGTCAGTCGCTACCCTCTGAAATAATCTGTGCATATATATATTTATACCGCATGCAATTCGTATAATTTTTAAGGAATTCATTTTGCAGCTGTTGAAGAGCTCTGATCGTGTACCCCATTGATCACCACAGTGTTTTGTGTCGGAGATTGCCTGAAGAGCCCAAAACCCATTTAAGCACACATTTTCATTGAGCTTTTCAAAAATTCTACAAGCACGGGATCCCTTTTCTACCCCCAACCCGACAACTTGTGTGTGCATATGTGTTGTGCGTGCATGTATATGTGTATCGCCGTTGTATGCGTGTAGTGCATGTATGTGAGTGTGCATTTGCGTGTTGGGGTTTGTGCATGCGTAAGTGCGTGTGAGTGCACGCACGTGTGTGCATGCATATTCTCAATTTTTTTTCTGTGACTGTGTGCGTGCGTGGGTGCGTGCAGCTATGTGCGTAAGCGCTCGCACACGTATGTATGTATAAATGTGCGCGTGCATGTACCTAATAGTACGTACGTGCTCTTTTGCGAGTGCATCTGTGCACACATGTTTGCGTGCATGTATGTGCACGTCTGCATGGGTGTGTGGATGCACATATGTGTAAGTGAAGAGTGCGCGTGGGCTGTTTCTGTTCCTGCATCATCTCTGCCCTAGAAACCTTTATTGTGATTGGCTTGCATGTTTTTAAGGCGATCCTGCTCTCACTGAAACTCTGGTGTTCCTGTATCTGCCGCTGGGCCCCTTGCTGTTCAAGCACTGGCTGCTGTTCAACCATGTGAGTGACTCCCTTCCAAGGAGGGACACGGCTTTGACAAAATATTCCAAACATTCCATTCCCCGCACACGAGGGCTTTAAATTATGTGGTCTCTTAGGTCTGTGGAAGATGGCTTTTGACCGTATATAAATATATGTACGGCCGGTTTAAACTAATATATGGCCTTATATGTACGGGACATATATGTAGCGTATTTGTACTTATGTGGTTTTGGTCAACGTAGCGTATGGTAGGCGTGATGGGCTGCGGATTCTTAAATTCTTCAGTGCAAGCTGCTTCCGCCACTTATGGATGCAGGGTGGCTCCCGCACAAGTGGGCACGGCTTGCGTGACTTCCTGCAGCTGGAGGCCCAGCATTGGCCAATCAAGCTGAAGGAGTTTGTGCTGGATTCAAAGCGGGCTCACGCAGCCATGTCCCGCAGCGTGCCAGGCGCAGCTGTTGGGACCGCACAATTGCCGACTTCCTGAGACGGATGGCCAAGGTGCGTTTCTAGTTACAGAAAAGAGAGTAATCAGGCATGCGTTTTCTTTAAACTTCCAGTACAGCTGCCAACATCCTGAGACAAATGGCCAAAGTGTGTTTTACAAAAGTAAATGACCAGGCAGGTGAGTTCTATAATGCTGAAAGTCTGGCCATTTGGGCTGGTTTAATGTGGGCTAGTTTAATTTTTAGGGAGTGTTAATCGATTATGCTGGTAATTGCCTGGTACCTACCCTAAGAGCAGCTTACATGCACACAATGTGTCAAGTGTGTACCTTCACCGTGTGTACTGTGACACATTTGTCTGCTTGTATGTCATTTTTTTGCAGGGTCAGGATTCACGGCGCCCTCTTGTGATTGGGGTTGGGGCTTCCAGCTGGCTTCCCCCCACAAAGGGAGTCACCAAGCAGGCAGCTCCCACCAAGCTGCGCCAAGCCTTGAACCGTGGTGTGCTGCGTGGGTCTGGTGGCACCCAACACCTTTCGATCATGGTTAGGTACTTGAACGAGTACCGCACCACCGTCTGCTGCAGCAAGTGTGGAGGACGAACAACTGCGCCACTTGTGTGTGACTATCGCACACACAGGCACAGGAGGTCCACGCGGCTCCGTGAGTGCCCAGCTTGCAAACAGCGGGAGCAAGGGGGTGAGGGTGAGGCAGCACAAGCGGAGGGTGGGGAGGAAGGGGTAGCACAAGTTGGGGTTGGGGAGGGAGGGGCTCAAGTGGAGGAAGGGGACCATGCAGCAGTCCTGGCACAGAGCGCAAGTGTGAAGAAAACACAGCCTGCGTTCCAGATGCACAGAGACCTGAATGCGGCATGGAACCTGTGGAATGTTTTGGCTGCGGAGTATGCTAGGCTACCTAGGCCAGCATATTTGACACAGCCTCCAGCTGCATAGCTGCCGGTAGCAAAGCTGCTACGAATAGACAAGCCACGCTGTAGCCTTGGTTCAAAGCCACTATAGTGTAGGGTAGACAGGAGGTGATTCTCTTGCTACTTGGTTTCATAGTGGCAATTGTTTGGGGTGTATCATTTTCTGTGTCCTTTCTTGGGAGTGAAGAACCTCCAAATATCTGTGTGCCATATCATCATAGAGTGTGTTGATGGCCTCTGTGGATGTCATATTACAAGCCTTATCCTTCTTGTACGTCCAGAGTTCTTGTTGAATATGCGTGGTGCGCAAGGGGGTCAGGGTTAAGGGCGTATAATGTATAGCGCCGCTGTAAAATTGATGCACGGCTGTCTGCGTCTGCTTGTGCTAGCTCGCCCTGTGCACCTTACATGCTATTAAAATCGTTTGTCAAGCAACGTTGTGTCTATTGATGAAATTTTAAAGTGGGTTGGCTGCAGCCTAACAGCATGTGGTAAGTGCCGTCTAGTAGCTTTTGGCAGATGAGGCAGACTGGTAGGCCTTCAATGTGGTTGCACTGAGTGGCACGCCTTTGGTTGTATATCAAACCTGTGCCGCAGAGCATGACACTTCTTTTTGCTAAAGGTGGCACTTGCATTTTTCCAAATTGAGTTACTTATGTCTTTCTCGATGATGCCTTCCTTGATCAGTTCACGTGAGCCGAGGGCAAAAAAGTCTCAGTGCCGTTGAACCGCGCTTCCACTACAGGCACAGGGCAAACTGGCAGTGCAGCAGGAAGAGTGGTCTCCAGACAGCAAAGAGCCTGGCTTCAACAAGCAGAACCGGGCATTCCTGCTGGTTGAGAGACGCTATTTAGTTGGTTTCTTTGGTTTGGCTGAAGGGCAGAAGGATACAATTACAATTACACAGAGAAATGTGCAGAGTGCTTGAGAATCTCTTTAAGGTTCTTAAAAGTAACAGGTAATAGTATAATACAAAGAGCAATTACGGCAAGCACAAAACTGATCCTGCCCAAAAGCTTGAAAAACACGTACCCTTGCGTGGTCAAAAACGTAACTATTTGTCAAGCTACTTCAACAAGGCGAATAAAAGAAAGCATAGGTACTTGGAAAGGACGCCCACAGCTGTACGCTTTTAGATGACTGCCTATTCTACGTTGCCACATACATGCACAATGAGGCTAAACTTGACGCCGCTTCTTGTGCAGCTGTTCCCTATGAGTGAAGCAAGGTAACAAGAAAGTAAGGTATGGCTCTGGAGTAGAAGAGTATGGTCCAGAGCCTTTCATTAATGCATGCTCATCCATTGCAGCACAAAACCAGACTCATTCCGTTAAGCAAGGTGCCCATGTGCAACACGTGGGGAGTGCTTCATGCTGCAATGCAGCCTTTTTTGTTCTTGAGAGGCGTGTAAACTTCTGCTGTAGGGGCATCGAGGTCATGTACTGCGAGGACACTAGACCTCATAACCAGCTGAACGCCGCACAGGAACAGCGCAAAGATCTCTGCGCTCTTCTTAGATAAGAGCTTCCACTACTCTGCACATAATCCTCTGAGGTGTGAAGGGTACTAACAACGACACCCATACTCTGGAGCCTTTTACTGAATTGGGTTTGGATTCTTAAAGAGCTAAGAAGCTAGCCTTCAAGCTCCATGTGCACCCTGTCAATTTTGATCCTAAATTTATCCGTACCAGACGTGCCCTTTCCAGTACCATTACCAACTCCTCCACTTTGTATTCTTTTCTGTGGTGGAGGAGCTTTATAGTAATGGGTACCATAGCGGCTCCTTCCTTTTGATGAATGTGGGGAGTGGGTTTTATTTCCTGCGTTTCTTTTATTTCTCCAAAAAGCGACACCAGGGTGACATCATTATAGTTACTTCCATGCCTAGGTGCAACATTTTGTTCAGTGTAGCCTTAAGAAGAAAATACAGAGCGTTATCGCAACCTTAATCAAGTCAAGGCGAGCCTGACACAAGTGCACTAGCACACCTTGTTGGCCCTGATCTTAAATCCTTGCCCCAAAAACTTGTTAAAGTATACGTAAGATTACAGCTGGTAAAAATCTGACTCACCTGCATTTGCACGTATAGTCGGCCATGGCCGTGCACCCTTGAGCAGACAACCCAAATTCAAGAGCATGCAAGGTCCTGACTAGTCCAACCGGACAATCAATTACAAGTTCAATCAAACATGACTCACGCGTATCCTCGTACATCTTCGGCTGTGACCGTGCCCCCTTGCCCAGAAAACTTGTTCTCAAGAAAGTCTTTGAACCTGCGTCAGGCAGAACAGACCAATTGGAGGACAAACACGTGTGCAGCAAGTGTAGAAGCATGGAACAGTTGCAGAGGGGGTTATCTGAGGCCCAAAATGGTACGATTTTTGCATGCTCCTAGGGTATGGGCCCCTTAATTTGCTCGTTTCAAGCTCAGCTCTAATATGCAGATTTCAAAGCAGTTACCGTACAACCCTTATATCACCCCGCATAAATATCTTTTTTGACCCTGCGGGGTGACTGCGGGAAGCTAAAATAATTATTTAATTTTGGGGTGCGTGACGTGCGGGAGGG
>Ga0307968_1001042_pt1 | contig 21902 bp, 19 predicted proteins | sample OrgLakmetagen650_FD_201834 | JGI IMG/M metagenome (GOLD analysis project Ga0307968, IMG submission 201834) | Saline water microbial communities from Organic Lake, Antarctica - #650 | ecosystem: Environmental > Aquatic > Non-marine Saline and Alkaline > Saline | place: Antarctica: Organic Lake...
GGGGTGGATGTGTGAGCTTTATTTCATGGCCTTTACCCTACGCGCTTTTACCTGCACCGTATTAGCTGGTTCTTGGCACTCTTATGCTGGGGTATGCGAAACAGGTAATCCTTGTGTGGAGAGGAATCGGGTAATTGTACTGAACGTTGTAGGTTTAAGTGATGAAGTTTGGGCTACACCCCTTCATTCCAGGACTCTCTCTCTCTTTCTCACACACACACACACACACACACACACACACACACACACACACACAAATACCTACATTTGCACACGCACACACTTGCAGCTCAAACTCTCACACTTATGTGCATGTATAGGCTTAGTGTGGCCTACCTACGCAGAAGGCTCTCAGCTGTTTGGTGAAAGGTCTGAGCGTGAAAGGGCAGCAGCAGGGGGGGCAGCAGGGGTCCCTGACAGGATGCTGGAAGATGGAGGCATGACTCACTTGGTCGACCTTGCGCATTTTGTGGAGGACATTCAATCGGACCAGGCACACCAGGAGCAAAATAGGGTGAGTGCGTGTGTGTGTGTCTGTGTGTGCTGTGTGTAAGCACACGTGTACATGTGTGTGTGTTTGTGTGTGTGTGTGTGTGAGAGAGAGAGAGAGAGAGAGAGAGAGAGAGAGAGAGAGAGAGAGAGAGAGAGGGGTTGACCTTGCTCACTTAATAGTGAACATATAAAAGACGAGGCAGCTCTATCAAGTGGCCTTTGATGCAACCGCAGACCAAAGCACACGCAAACAATAACCCTGCTGCCGGAGATAGTCAAGTACTACAAGGTAGTTGGTCTACGCTAGAGATTGACAACTGTGCCCTTTGTTACGGACATGAAACAGGCGCAAGTGCAGCGCACCTCGGACAGCATATCCTCCCAAGGTTTATCATGGGTACCAAACCAAGTGCAATCAGATGCAGCAACACAGGTGCGACGAGCAGAGGCCTCCCAACCATTAGGGAGTGTGCAAAGTGTGTGAAGCGGTCAGTGCTGCAAAAAGGCAGCAGCTAGGCGCACAAGTGGCCTTTCAGCTGTCGGGAATGAGTGTATTGTGATTGTGAATCGTGCGCCCTCTGTTGGCCTGCGCGCTTCCGAGCATGCTTCAATCACTTAGCGCGACCTCTTGGGCCTGTGTTAAATTAGCTGAGAGTTGTATGTTATTATGGGCTGAGCTTGGTGTGTTGACGCTTGTGCATGCCCTGCGGCCTGCAACGCTTGCTTCATTCATGCATTCATCCATGGAACTTTGTTTGAGCTATCCTATTTGTATGTGTTGCATTATCCTATTAATACAGCTGTATGCTAGGAATACCTCGTACAAGTGTCAAATTAGCAGTCCTTCCTTATGAGATGCACGCACAAACACACAAACGCTCACACACTCACACATACACACATGCAACACACCCAACCGCACAGGCAGCACCATCACGCCAAAGTCTAGATTTCCACCTCATTGAACGGCAGCTCATACCACCCTCCAGTGCTACAAACCTACGCCCCCGGGGGCTCCCATACTTATCCCGCAACTTGCGCAGAGGTCCGTGCTGCCTCTTACCCTACCTGAAACATCATCATGTTTGATAAGGGACTGCAGATTGCGTGCGTCTCCTTTTTGGTTCCTGAAATGCCTTTATAGCGTTTCAGACACCCTCAGCAGCAACTTGGCTTATGTGTGGAAGCAAAATGTAATATTCTTTTGGTTCTCAGCGTTTCGTTCCGCTTGACACTAGGGGAAGCACCTTGGCAGCCTTTAACAGGTATTAAGGAACACGGAGATTCAGTAACTTTATCACAAAGGAGGTTAGCATTAAACGGCTTTCCCTTGCATTTCTTGGCTTATTCAATATTAGGCTAAGGTTGATTTAAAAAAGTTCAAGAAACGTATGGTGCAAGGTAAAGTAGACCAGTCGTTGCGTAGCTTTAATAGGACATTAAAACAGACAAGCTTAACCATGACCGTACATACATGCATGTGCAGGTGGCGCACGTCTGGCTTGGCCACCGAGCTCCTCAAGCGAACAGCACAGGGAGGTCAGGACATTAGACGACGGCGCAGTTTTGAGGGAGGGCGTTCAGGGAGTGGAGGCTCCAGGCGCAGGTGTGTGTGTTTGATTTGTGTGTGTGCCAGTGTATACATGCCGTTAAACATGTGTGCTCTCCCTAGCAAATTATACCGGAGCTGCGAATAATCATCATAGTGCTTATTATAATATCCGCCCTTATGAAATGTCCACAACTATCGGGTCTGTTTTATGTTTGTGGGAAGGGGCAGCAGCAGCATGCTCATCCAAGCCAAGCTTCATCTCAAAATATGCATAGCGGACACATTAAAGGTGCAACCAATTCTCTGTTTGTTAACTACAGGGAAGTAATCTCCAGTTAGCATTTAAAGGACACTTGGTATACAGAGTGGTATGAGATAGCTCACTGAACACTGTTATAATTCGGAAGACAGTAAAGAGCTGAATGACTGCTGTCATTTGGCTGCACCTGCAAACAGCTGCTGAGAATTGGTGCATGATTTATGTGCAGTGCTATGGAGAAGAAAGAAGTACACAGGCAGTAAAATCACTCCCCACATCAATCAAGGAAAAGGAGCCACTTTATGCTCAGAACAAGTGCAAACAGAAGCAAGCTAAGAACTTCTGCTCGGAAGTGTTGCATTCTTTGGAAGATTGTATAATATACATCAGCAATTACTAGAAGTAGTACCTGAATCTTTTTCTTGTTATTTATTCATAAGTGGCTCCCAACCAAAGTCTAGCGGTGAAGACCTTAAATGTGCTGGCACCTGAGTGCTCCATTAAAGGACCTTGATCGTGCTGGAGTTGAACCCAAACCCTAAAACCTAAACCTAAAATGACAACACTACCAGCAGGGCCTCTGAGTTTCTTTCCTTTTAAAGGGCGTCCCCCCCCCCAAACAATGCTTAATTAATCTCGCCGCCTTTCCTCATAACAATGCTTGAATAATCTCGCCGCCTTTCCTCATACCTAGCTTTCCTCGTGCAACACCAAATTCGGTTTCTCAGGGTGCTGCTTGTTGGGGATGCATGCATGCTTGCAGGCGCTGAGCTTATCCCATGCTTGCCAACCACTGCTTTCAATCGGGAGCCTCTCTTGATGTCTGCTCCTCTTGAACGACAGCGTAGTCCACTTTGATTCTTTTTCTGCTTTCCCTATTTGAGTTGGATTAAATCTGTTCAGAATATTCTGATTACGTACTTGAAAGCAATGTCAGGCATAACTATGTGCTTCATTGTCCTGATTTGTTCGTGTACAACAGGCTTCTTTGGATTCGGCTGGATGCTTGCATCAGAAAATTATTTGTATGAGCTGCTTGATTGAGACAGTGATTTTGTTTGAATTTATAGGATTCCGTATGCATTCTTGCTTGTTTTGGCAAGCAGCAGTCGGCTCTAGGCAGCAGTACGGCAGGGACCGCTCCTGCGGCAGCCCAAATCTCTTTCTTCTCACATCCCTACCACAGACAAACGGCTTTGCAAGGCAAACGGTGCTTGCTTTTACCAGTACTTGGATACCACTCTCACGTTTTTAAGGTAAGGTTACATCGCTATATATGCCTCAAGAGGGCATCTGAGCGGAAGCTTGGAAAAGGCCGGTAACCGAACCAAAAAAAAAGGGCACTAGAAAAATTAAGGGAACAGGGCTAGGCACTTAGCTACAAAAGAGGCAACACCAAAAATATCAGGTTGGTCATAAAGGTCCTCAAACGAGCTGGGCCATCCTTCAACTGAGGTGGGAAGATAAGCTGTTGCTGTGTGCGGAGTCTGACCAGATGTTCATGCGGACAGTCCAACAAAATGTGTCCCTCATCCTGAATAGTGTGCCAGTCACATCTGTCACAGATCCTGAGCTCATAAGGCCTTCTATTCCTGTCATGCATGACGCATTCTTTGGACCAGAAAGTTGTGGCCAGAAAGGCGAAGGCAAGAAAGTGCGCGGCTGAGGTTGCTGGGAATGTCCAAGCAAAGACAGAGAGGCAATACAGGCTTGTGAATCCTATTTCTTTCATCCCGCCAGCCAGGAACAATCCCCAGAGGTACACCAGAATGTGTGCGATGAGTCCTCATAATTCTACTGGAATGGTGAGCCTCGTGTGGTTTCTAATTGTCAAGCTCTCTCCAGCCCCCAATGATATGTTTGCGTAGATGAGCTCAAACTGTTTCAGAATGATAGACTCGCGAGATTGTATGGCATCCAAAAATTGCTAAGACGCAGGGAAATCTTAGAGTGCAGAACCTGATAAATCAATGGATCACTTCTGTTCGCAAGAAGAAGGTCAGCCCGCCCGCACAACTTACTCAAGAAAGGATAGCTAGTTTGAAGAGAGTAAACTGTTCCAGACTCGTATGATGCATCTGAATTAATAGAAAAATGGGCATCTGACCTGATTTGCGGAGCACACAGTGATCACTCATGAGTATCAGTATCGTACCTTTCTTGACACCCAGGAGTACTACTTTCAGAGAGCCGAGATGAAGGACGTGTGCAGGGGTGATTTTTGAGGAATCATATGTCAGAGAAGAAGTGGCCCACACTTGACAAACGTACAGACCGGCAGTCAAAGCAAAGACCTGGAAAAGCCACAGCATTTCTTTATTCCTTATTGATACCCTTGCTGTCACCAGTTCTGTAAACTCTGGCTGTGGCAGACCTGAAGTTGTCTGCCATCTTCTTAGCAGCTGTGTGCATGCTTCCATCACGAGTAAGAGTGGTTCCAAGGTAGTTAATTTTAATGCGTACCGAAACTCCGCAGTTCCTATTTTTCGTCTCTACAATCAGGAGCTTGAAGAGAGAAATTATCTTACCTACCTGGGAATGTTACTTGATAAGCACATGAACTTACACCATGCTGCGACCCATACTTTGAGGCCTTTTAATGCAGCTTTACGTAGAGTGAAAGAGTTTGGTGAAAAATATTGAAAGAGGATTTCTGACAGTCCTAATGCGATGTTGTGGCTTTTCAAGACATATGCGTTGTCAGCTGGCATGTATGCCAGTCAGATTTGGTCTACGCAATTTCTGAAGCATGACAATGGTTTCAGCAACCCTTTGCAGGTCGCACACATGGCGTTTTTAAAGAGAATTTAGGGAATTAAATCTACTTCTGCAAACTGGTGTGTGCTTTGAGAATGCGCACAGGAACCCTTGCAATTTTACTGGTTCAGGTCAGCTATCAAATTTTGGAACAGGATGGTTGATTCAAACAGCAATGCTTCACGCAATGTTATGAAAGCAGATATTTCCCTTTGGGAATTCTGGTGCTTCTAATTGTTGGACTAGACAGATGAAAAATGCTTTTGGTTATTTGCAGAATGGCACAGTATACAGAAGTGACCTATTACAATGCAGGACGCTGAATATTTCTAATTTGCGCATAGACTTGAGATTTAGGCATCAGGCAGTTTGGAGAGAGGCACATGGTCAAGATCCTTGCTCTTGTTTAAAGAAGTCTGTGGCTTATCACAACCGGTTTGCTTTGCCTGAGAGACCGGTTGATGCACGTGCACCATTCTTTGTCTTGTTGGAGTATTTGAAGATGGCTCTGAGCAAAAATATCATGAGGAACGTAGCTCGGTTCAGGATTCGAGGACATGGGTTGAAGTGTGAAACTGGTTTATATGGCAGGAGTCCGGACAGGAGTGCACGTGTTTGAAATTCGTGTGAAATCAGGGATTATATTCAAGATGAGAAACACGTTATTTTTTCATGTATCAGTACTGGAAATTTACGGCACCAGTTGATCCACTAATTTGATTAATTCGGGTGATATAAACGTTTTGTTTTTCAACATAACTAATTTATTAGTGCAGCTGTCGATCTTTTTGATTGATTTATTTGTTGGGACTTATAGGTTGAGCAGCCACGCCAGGCTGGAGGCCGTTTTAATCCAAACTAAACTAAACTACTGACTGCACCTAGTCAAGATCGCAGCCAGCAAGTCTTTTGTTCAATATTTGCCGATGAGTCCTTTTGTACATACTAAGTTACCAGTGTCTCCAGCTCGCCTAAACATTTTGACACTGGCTCCTAACAGCTTGATACGCGTAACAGCTTACAGATCCACGTCCACTCATGGGTAGAAATAAAACAACATGCATGAAAAATGCATTCAGGAGGAGTCAGGTTGAGTTGTAGATGCAGCAGCACTATTTCAGTGTGTACTGACCAAGAAAAAGAAAACGTAACCAGGCAAAAGAAGGAATCCCATTTCTATTTGCGCCAAGCAGAGCAAGGATGATAACTCGAGCGAGGAGAAAAACGCCTGCAGCAAATATTCTACATACATACACCAGAGAAGGATTGGCGCAGTGTCCCAAATCTACTTGCCGCCGGCAACACAAACCTACGTCACATAGTGCATCATCTAAAAGATATGCACGACGCGACGCACGGACAAAAACTGTTCACACTTCTTGGGGTGAATCTTCAGTGGTACAAATCAAGGCGCGGCACGTCATCTGTATGACTTAAGCCTCCACCTTCATCTTGGTGATGATCTCTGTCTGGATGTTTCCAGGCACAATGTCGTAGCGTTCCAAGTGCATGCTGTATTGGGCGCGGCCCTTGCTCATGGAGCGCAGCACGCTCACGTACTGGAACATCTCGGCTAGGGGCACAGAGGCCTGTGCGTCAGGGAGAGGGCCGTGAGTCAGAACAAAGATATTTAGTATTCAAACAGGTGTCCGGAGTTAGGAGCAAGCGGCTTGATAATAAGATAGGAAGCAGGAGGAGGCACCTAATAGAAATACGGCAACCTGAATGGGGATTAGGAGCACAATGCCTGTGGCTCTGTCCCAAGACATAGGCAACTGTGCCATTTACAATCCTTACACAGGAGACTGGACACCAAAGTACAGCCAGGCGTTCCTTGCAGCATCGGCATGCTGCCAATCTCATATTGCACTTAATCAAAAGCGAGCAAACCCTAACAAGAATTGTTTACTGGGTATAACTTGTCCATGCACGGTCTTCCACTTTCCAGCACCAGTACAGATGCAAGACCTAACCCAGGTTAGGTTGCAGGCTTTTTCCAAGCTTCCGCTGAGATGCCCTTTGAGGCAAATATAGTGATGTAACCTTAACCTTTACCTAACCCACTCACCGACACCAACTTCATCTTGCCAGGCTTGTCCTCAAACTTGTTGATGAGGCCACGTCGGGAGTTGAGGTCACCGATGACATCACCCATGTGGTCCTCTGGGGTGATGACCTCGACCTGCACACGATGGGACAAACAAGGGAACAAGCTAGGTTAGTGATGGTTTTTAATTTTTCTCGCTTTTCTCGTGGGCACATGAGAACCCAAATGACAACGTACGACCCACAGCGCAGTGAGGGCACCTAAAAGTGTACAGCAAGCATGGGCACACTAACCACATGGGGGCAGGTTAAGGTTTGAGTACTAACCACTGTGCTGCTGGACATCATTTGATTCTTATACCCTAAGCTTATCACAAACATATCACACCCGCACCCGCACCCGCACCCACAGCAAATCGATGACCACCACGACAAGAAAGCATGTGTTACTTTGCCCACCACGTACCTTCATGATGGGCTCCAATAGACGGGCACCACACTTCCCTGAGCCACTGCCTGTGCCCATGGCTTCCTTAAAAGCACCACGTGCAGCGATCTGCATCCAAAATCGTTGCAGGGTGGTTCAGCATTCATATTCAGTGTGTGTGCGCACACAAGCGTGCGTGATGCCTGTAGACCATTCTATTTTTACCGAGCAAACTTATTCATTGTGTACAGTATTACAATGCTTGGAGGTGCCTGTGTGAAATTGCAAGCATGCTTTACGCTGTATACCACAAATAATCACCTGGAAGGCTAGAGCTGAAGAGTCCACATCGTGGTATGAGCCATCTGTGAGCGCGCAGCACACATCCACTACTGGGAAACCAGCCAGGGGTCCGCTGTCCATGCTCTCTTGTAAGCCCTGTATGTGTGAATGTGTGCACGTGTGTGCACGTGTGTGCACGTGTGTGTGTATGTGTGTGTGTGCGCGCGCTCACAGAAAGATCTCGCCTGGCGAGATGCATCATTGAAATGGAAGAAGCTGTAAGCACAACACCATTCGAGGCAGTTAGTTGGGAAGTCTGTACAGCCACATACTCACACACGCACACAAACACAAACACACGTACAAACTGCCTTACCTTAAGCACACCGGGGATGTACTCCTTAGGCACGACACCACCCTTGATTTCACTCTTGAAGGTGAACCCGCTGCCGGGCTCTCCGGGCTCAAAGCGGAGGGCAACATCGGCAAACTGGCCAGAGCCACCGGACTGTTTCTTGTGCACGTATCGGACCTGTGTAGCAAACGTAATTTATGGGTTGGGGAGTGCATGATGTATGTAAGATTGTGGACAACGGAGAAAAAAGAACACAGCAAATATGATGAGTAACCTCCACAGGGTAACCTTAACAGTGCAAAAAGGGGAAGTGCTCAGACTTGCATTGCAGAGATTGGCCGGCAGATGGGTCTGCACGACACGAGCGGCAGTGAACAGCACACAGCACTTCAGGCACCAAAAGGGTACTTCGACCCCTGGTAATAATGAACTGCAGGAGGGTATCAGGAATGTGGGACAGGTTAGGTGTGTGTGTGTGGGGGGGGGGTGCAATTTCGTTTTCACCCTGGTAATGATCTACCATCCCCATAAATTAGTAAAAAAAAGATTGAATCTCCTACCCACACCTCACCTGCCCCACTTTGCTGATACCCTCACAATAAAAAAGGATATGCACCCCCCCCAATCCTCACCAATCCCACTTTGTTGATACCCACACATAAAGAAAAATATGCACCCTCCTCCCCCCCAATCTCACCTGTCCCACTTTGCTGATACCCTCACGGTAGTTAACTTGGGGGGCACCGCTATCGCAGTCCACCTTGAACTCACGACGGAGTCGGTCCACAATGATGTCCAAGTGCAGCTCGCCTGTGTGCAGGTGCTTGAGTATGTGTGTGCATCACTGTGTTCGCGTACGTCTGCGTGGGCGCGTATGTATATGTGTGTGTGCGTTTGTATTGCCCTGTGTACGTGAATGTGTGTGGGGGGAGATTGCGGCCACGACAATGTCTAATCAAAAGATTGGACCTAGCCTGCTTTGTCGGATGAGAGAGGATATATAACACTCCTCCCCCTGCTTAGGTGCAGACGTCCTGGCCGCAGCCTGACCGAAGCCCATCGGTGCAGCAGTATGGCTAGAAAGGTAAGCCCCACTGAAGCCCCCCTGGGCGATTGTTTGTACCATACCACCCTGGTGCAAACAATAAGTAAGTAGGCATCTGGAAGACTCGCAACCTTCTAGCCAGAATGCTGCACCTAGAGGCTTTGTCAGGCTGCGGCCGATGTTCTCAGCTCAGCAGGGGGGAATGGAAACTTCCCCTGGCGTCCAAAAAAAAATCTCAGACGAAGCTGTCACCTTCTATGTAAGAAACGGGTGAAAGAGGGAGGGTCGAGGAAGCACGAGAGAGCAAGCGACACAGAAGAGATGTGTTCCAGGCAAAACCAGTGAGATGTGCAAGGACAGACCATAGCTCATGTACTGATCCGCTCAGGGCCTATATTCCCTGATCCATACAGCGCATAGATCATATATCCACTGATCATTCAGAGCATATATTCCCTGAGCCACACAGCGCATAGATCGTATGCCCACACTCACCCATGCCTTGGATGACAGTCTGGTTGGTCTCATCATCACGGGCAAAGTTGAAGGATGGATCCTCCTGCAAGTGTAGAGGAAGACCGTTAAAAAAACAACAGAGCGAGCCCAAAGGACAGACGGCACGTGCACCGGCAGTACCACACCAATGCACAGGTGTAACCCTAAACAGGCCTAGCCCGCACGTTCAAGGGGGAGGAAGAAAGGAAGCATGTTTGCATAACGCTAAGTATATATAATGCTGTGTAGTGTGTGTTGTATATGTACGTATTGTGATTATTTCTGACAGGCTGCACGCTCGCCTCATGCAGATGTGCCCTTACCTGTGCCAGCTTGGCCAGGGCCATACCCATCTTCTCGGAGTCACCCTTGGACTTGGGCTCAATGGCAATCTTGATCACGGGCTCTGGGAACTCCATGCGCTCCAGCACGATGGGCTCGTCAAAGTCGCACAGGGTATCACCTGTGCGATGTACGAGTGTGTATGTATGTATATGTGTATTTGTGGTGTATGTGTACATGTGCTAATGCCAAAAAGACACATTGATTAAGAATGAGACCAGGGGTTTAGACATTATTGCTAGCATTGCACAACAAACAACGCTGCGACCTTGCCATGCCTTTCAAACTCGACACATGCAAATACACATACATTAACCGATTTATATGAACAACTCACTAACACACACATACAAGAACACACACCTGTGGTGACATCCTTGAGGCCACCCACGGCCACAATGTCCCCGGTGTAGGCTGCCTTGACATCCTCTCGGTTGTTGGCGTGCATCATCATGAGACGGCCGATGCGCTCCTTCTTCTGGCGCAGGGGGTTTAGGGCGTAGGTGCCCGCCTCAATCTTGCCTGCACAGAGTCATAGGATTGCGCAGAGTCGGCTTATGCACTACCTCAAACTCGCCTGCATGGTATCAAACAAAGGCACACATGCACTGTACGCAGATCGTTCCTCAACATTACGCTAACTTGTACACGTGCATTTGGGGTAGTGTTAGTCTGTTTGTGCGTGTATGTATGTGTGTGTGCGTGTGCGCGAGCGTGCCTGTCCCTTAATAAGCGCGGCCCAACTCAAGTTTGCAATTGAAGCCTTAGCTCTCAAGGTCAGCAAGAGATTGTATAGCTCTGGAGGTCAGCAAGATATCGTATACCTATTGAACAAAACTGCAGACCTCCCTACGGGCGCATATTCACCCAAACACAGAGACACACCCTCCTCCCACTCTCTCTCTCTCCCCCCCCCCCACCTGAGTAGATACGGATGAACGTAAGAGAGCCCACAAAGGGGTCGGACATGACCTTGAAGGCCAGGGCGCTGAAGGGAGCGCTGTCATTGGGGGGACGTGTCATGGCCACCTCTGGATCATCCTTGTCCACACCCTGAGGAGTGCATGTGTTTGTGTTAGTTTGTGTGTTTGTGCGTGTACGTGTGAGTTTGTGTGCATGTGTTTGTGCATGTGTGTGTGCATGTATGCGTGTGCGTATGCACGCACGCAAGCGCCACCTCTTGGTCATTACCCATCACCTATTGACATGTGGGGTTGCCAGCACGGAAATCCTCGGTGACACACACTACAGACTATGAGGGGAGGGGAGGGCAGGTAGTCTGCCACTGCATTTTAAAACTAAGACACATACTATCACACTTATGCACATCCATGACGTCCATGGAGAGGGCAGGTAGCCCTACCACTACGCCTCAGAACTTAAAAGACCTCAGAACTAAAAGACACACGCACTTACGCTTGTAAACATACACACACACCAACCTAGCAGCCAGCAGCGCACCTGCACATCCATGACGTCCATAGGGGAGGGCAGGTAGTCCACCACTGCGTCCAGCAGGGGCTGCACACCCTTGTTCTTGAAGGCAGTTCCGCAAGTCACGGGCACAAAGGTGCGGTTGATGGTGCCCTTGCGGATGAGCTTCTTCACGGTCGCCTCGTCGGGCATGGTGCCCTGCGCGCACAAAAGGGAACCACAGGCAGTTAATTCTTTAATCGTTTGCGGTGGCGGTGCGTGTGTGCACTGTGTGCTCTTCATCACTGGCCCTGGTGCACACGCAGCTGCATTATGCAAGCAAGGCGAACGTGGTTTCATCTTTCGTGGCAGCCACGTGTGCTCATCGTCACTGGCTTTGGTGCACGTGCTGCATTATGCAGGCAAGGCAAACAAACCCACGCCTACAGTCAAGGTGCTCTGCAGAGCGTGGTAAAACTTGACACAAGTCTGTGTGCGCAAACGTGCACATACAAACGTGTAATTCTCCAGATAGAAGGTAAAAGAGGGCAGCTGCTGATATTGAGGAGCTACGTCTGTAATGGTTTGTAATACAGGTGTGCGTTGCCTGACATTGGACACACCCGACAACACACCCACACATGAGCATGTGAGTACATATGCAGACGCCAACACACACAAAACTCACCTCGAAATAGGCGGCCAGCACGTCGTCGTCCTGCTCCACAATCTGGTCGTACATCTTCTCCCTGTACTCCTGGGCCTGCTTCTTCATGTCCTCAGGGATTTCTACCACCTCAAACTTGGCGCCCAGCTCCTCACCTGTTTACAGACACACACATGAAGACAAGCGTGCTTAGAGTGGAGTACATACAGCATGCCTGCTGTTTGGGAATCACCAAGTCACAGGGGTGGTCGGAGGAGGAGCAGCAGCATCAGCGTCCTTCAGTGTACCGGACCTTTCCTACAACACCCTGCATAAATTTTGTTTTTTGCTCTGCTGGGAGACTGCGGTATTTTCAATTTACCACACCTTAGGGATAACACCCCACATAAATCAAAGGGCTGAGCAGCTGGCGGAGGAGCAGCCAACAAAAGGCCGATTGGTAGGTCAGAGAAATATTGCTACGGTCTCACAACTTGGATCTCAGGGGCACAGCTATTATGCACAGAGGTATCGGCACCATCATGAGGGGGAAGCTGTGTGGCAGGGGGAAGAAGAATGAGAGGAGAGCGTAGGGTTGAAAGGACGACGCTTGGCATGCAGAGCAGGTAGAGCAGGTAGAGCAACCCAGCAGCTAAAAGATGAGCAGGCGGGGCAGACGAGGAAACGCACTAAGGACGCCCGCAAACCATCAGCTTGCATGAGCAGCAGCAGCAGCAGTGATAGTGGCTAGAGGAAAAGGAAGCGAAATTAAGATTCTGGGCAGCAGCAGAACAGAGGGCTTGCTCACACGCATGCAAGGACTTTATCAGGGGTGGTGTTCTCTTTCATTGAAAATCGTGAAGCTTATTAGTGCTAAACAGGGCTAAAAGCCCTGCGCGGTTGATGCGGGAAGGGTAAAAATTATACATACTGAGGGTAAAGCTGCGGGATTTAACTAAATTTTATGAAATTTGGGGTGCGGGATGAGTATGGGAAGGTACGGTATGCGAAAGACACAGATCACGTAAATGCAGTTCAGCTATAAGACTCGCTTGAAAATTGACGCGCATGATTTATGCGCTGATTCACGCAATGCACACACAAGGCAGGAAGGGTATGGTTGGACACCTTGAGTTATATGTAAATCTCGGCTGATGGACTTAAAAGCAACAAACATGAGCACCCCACCCCTAGTGCTTATTTATTCAACCGACACTCCGCAGGGCACCCCCTTTCCAAAGTGATCGGTTCTTCCAGTCACCCTGCAGGCAACTCACCGCCCCACACAATGGCCTTCATCTTAACCAGGTCCACCACGCCCTTGAAGTTCTCCTCTGCGCCAATGGGCAGCTGCACGACCAGGGGGTTAGCGCCCACGTTCTCGATAAGCATGCTGACGCAGTTGAAGAAGTCGGCACCCAGGCGGTCCATCTTGTTCACAAAGCAGATGCGGGGGACCTGCATGAGGAATCATGTGATGTAGCGAAGGTGTAAGGCGAGGTAGGTCACATTGTTAACATGCCACCCTAGGAAGCAAAGAAAACGAGGCGGGTTCATTCAGGCCCACAGCGCGCTCTCGTGGCTCTCAAGGCGGCCGCTGGAAGCAGATAAATTTAAGATACCTCTGAGCTTAGAGCAACCCATATGCACACAGATGACAGCGCACACACACCTTGTACTTGTCAGCCTGGCGCCACACAGTCTCGGACTGTGGCTCCACACCACCCACGGCATCAAACACAGCGACGGCGCCGTCCAGCACACGCAGGGCACGCTCCACCTATGTGTGAACGTGTGTGAATGATGTGTAAGCGTGTGAGTTTTAGAGAGGCAAGCATACTGGCATGTTGAAGAGCAACAGGCACTGTGACGCGCACGGAGCAGTTAACATGACGTACACAGGAGCGGCTGGTGTGCTGTTCGAGGAAACGCAAAAAATTGAGAGCACGAAGCTTTGCACATGTGCAGCTTATCTTGTCAGCAGGTGACGGTGTTGTGGTTTGAAATTCCAGCAAAGAAGCCAGGCCTTCAAATGCCCAGGGATACATACGGCATGATTTAAATTCCAGGGGAGCGTGCTCACCTCAAGGGTGAAATCCACATGGCCAGGCGTGTCGATGATGTTAATCACGTGGTTGTCCCAGAAGCAGGTGGTGGCGGCGGAGGTGATGGTGATGCCACGCTCCTGCTCTTGGACCATCCAGTCCATGGTGGCCGTGCCCTCGTGCACCTCACCAATCTTGTAGGACTTGCCGGTGTAGTACAGCACACGCTCAGTGGTGGTCGTCTGCATGAGTGTGCAACACATGTGCGGCAAGCAATTGCAAAAAGTGGAGATGGTAACTTTTGCGTGTTTGCTCGTTTCTGTTCGTTTCTGTGTACATGAGTGTGTCAGCGTAATACAAGCTCGCGAAATACAAGTTTGTGTTTGCGACATGTGCGTGATTGTGTGTATTTGATTGTGTGTGTGTGTATGTATGTGTGTGTGTGTGTGTGTGTGTGTGTGTGTGTGTGTGTGTGTGTGTGAGAGGGATATAATTGTAAACCACCCAAAAACTTTCCACACCTTGCCGGCGTCAATGTGGGCCATGATACCGATGTTGCGGTACTTGTCTACTGGCTTGGCACGCTCACCTGCGTCGTAGAACACACAGCAGTGATGTTTGATTTGGTGGCACAGGGAAAGTGACAGGTTGGGCAGTATTGTGTGGTGGGAAATAATACCCTCATCCGTCGCCTCACCCTCTACTGCTGCGGCTGCCTTGGCGGGGGCAGCGGCGCAAGATACGTTGCTACGTCTGGCTGATGCAGCAGGGGCCCTGGAAACCTGCAGTGTGCAGGGATGGACACGGATGTTTTGGTGGTGCACCCTTTTTCGCGCAGTCTCCCTGTCCAAAAGCAGTTGCCCCTACCTGGGCGCTGGCGAGCACGGGCGCTGTGGCTGTTGCAGATGCCAGGTTCATGGGCTTCACAGGGGCGCCCAGTGAAACTGGGGTCTGCTGACACTGCTTTGCGGACACCTGAGCCTGAGACTTCTGCATCTGCATCTTTGCGGCCATCCTGCCAAGATTTTGAAATATGTTTTAAAGCACGAGATGTTTCAAATTCCAGGATTCCCACAAACTAGGTATCCACAACCATCGTAAATATTTGTTGTTCATTATCATCAACAAAATCAGACGAGAGGAGGTCCCCCCAAGCGAGACTCCCGAATCCGGGAAAGACCAACCCCCCTAATTAGAAACAAAAACAGGCAAAATATTTCACACCATCCTCGTAAGAGAACAGGAAAACACTCCACAACCTCGTCCTATCATGTCCTATTGCCGCAACAACTGTCCTCATCCATCAATCCTTTACGGAGGACCTTTTGTAACAGATGATATTTAATTCCATTAAAGCCTGTCATCTCTGCATACACTAAGTTGACGCGATTCTCTTATAGAAACCGGCAAAAATGGTTGTGGGTTAAAAAACGTGAAAAGAGTCGATGAGCTCGCCTTCAGCATTCAGAAGATTGAATGCTCTGAATGCATTTGTCCTTGGAAGGGGAGGACAAGGACCGCAGACGTTTTGGCTTAAAACCGGCTACTGTTTGGCGAGCATCGGTAACTGGGAAGGGGGGGCCTTTTACAAGTTGCATTAATGATTTACTTTTCTGTCGTGGATGAGCCTGAGAGTAGCTTTTTCCTCAATTTACGCTGGCGTCACTGCTTAGTTTCTGGTTTTGTCTGGGATGATAAGCACTGCTCAAAGAAAAGGGAGAGCTTGCTTTTACATTTTAATGTGAGCTGCTCTCCAGAATTTTTGGAATTTTTGAGCCGACACAACTAAAAGCTAAAAGCTAGAAAAACAATACTTTGAAAAGTCTCTCAATGTACTGAGCTTGCATGCTTACCGCGACATTAAAAAGCCGGTTTTGCCTCTTATTTACCAATTTTCCTTGACCATACTTCAAATTCCTTGTGCATCTCCGTTAAAACCAAAACCAAAGCATGCCTGTTGTAAAAACATGAGCGATCAGCGACCAAATACACAATGAGCGAATTCACTTGAGATGTTGAATGGTCCCGCATGCATACAGTTTGATCGATGTGTCACTGCACTGCATATTATAATAAGCCAATCACACCTACGGTTGTGTCAACATAGCTCTGATCTACTACTTCTCCACCTGCTTAGCGTGGTTAATCTTGGTGATAGTCTTAGCTCGAGGTGGCAGCGGCTTGCTGGACGAAGGCTGCTCGTAGTCCTTGCCTATGTTGCGCCTCGCTGGCCTCGAAGGTTGCATGAACGTTTTGGCGGCTACGAATGCAATACCGCTTGGAGCCATGAGTAAACTCAGTGTTTCAGCGACACAGATTGGACAGACCATCCTGGGGAGACGTGGGAGGATAATTATTAGTGCATTGTGATCTTGCGGGTTCACTTGGTTGACCTCGTGCGTGCACCACAAAAAATCACCTTCAAGTGCTGGCTGCGGTTGCCTGCCAAACAACAACTCCTGCTCCTTTCTGAAATGAAGGGATCTCTATTTTTTTAGGGAGAAAATTTAATCATAAGGCGTAAAGATGAAGTGTGGGGTATTCGACTGCCGGAGCGATGCTTTATGGCGATAAGCAATCTATATTTCTCGGTTGGAATATATTCAAAAATTACCAGTTAAAAAGTTTGCGCCTCGCAAGCCAAGGCCGTCTTTTGCAATGGACTGAGTAAAAAATAAGAAATATTCCAGGGGGTAGAGAAGGCGGGAAGAGCCTTGCTTCGGAGTGCCGTCCATCTCACCCCCTGGAAAATAATTCTTACTTTTTACTCTGTCCATTGGAAAAGACAGGAGGTGCTGGCTTTGGCTGTACGAGGCACAAAATTTTTTAACTGAAAATTTTGTTTTTTGATACCAGTAGATTCTATTTCGATTTACAGAAAAAAAATTCGAGGGCCTTGATTGAGCTTCTCGAAATTGAAGCGCCATATTTAATCAAATACCAATTTCAGTTTTTATAGGCCATCGCATTTATGCTAGAGGCAGATCCGGCTGAGGCCGAGCATATGCTGGCCCAGGCCAAGCTCGCGATGAAAAAGAACGCATACAGCCTGAACAAAGCCATGGTATGAGAAGTTGTCAGAATTAGTGCCTTGCACACTCATCTCCTGATGCAAAGCTGTGTGAAGCAAGAGGTCTCTTATTCTGCTTAGTCCTCCTTGATGTGTCCAATGCTTGCTGCATAGGACGAGGACAATATGCGTGAAAGCCTGCGTTTCTCTGCAGCGATGCTCGGCGAACTTAGGACCTCACACCTCAGTCCACAGAAGTACTATGAGCTGTACATGCTGATCTTTGATCAGCTTGGGGACCTCGAGGTGCTTACGGATCAAACTGCGTGCTCGCACGTTTCGGTATTCCACGCACGACACACACACACACACACACACGCACACACACACGCACACACATACACACACGCACGCACGCACACACACACGCATACACACATACACACAGGCACACAGACATACACACCCATACACGTACACACACAGACACACACGCACACACGTATACACACACATGCACACATGCATTGAAACTGACACGTATACACACACGCACGCGTGCCTAGACACACACATGTATACATACACATGTGCACCCACATACATGCACACAGGCACACACACGTAAGAGCACACACACACACACACACATACACACATTCCGCACGCATGCACAACCTATAGAACAAGCTTGTGCTTTCTCAACACACACACACACTCACACACACACACAAGCTAGCACACACCTCACGCGCATGTGTGTGCACAGCACACACAAGCATATAGACATGCATGCATATTCACATACATACAGACATATGCACGTATGCACGTGTAAAGTAAACATATTCAAGTTGTCACGAAAGCAAACATTATTTGTGAAGCACAACACGCTTAGGCACTCGTACACACGCACACTTGCGCGAATAAATGCAGTAAACATATAGTTCATACAAGACACGCACACAACATATACAAAGCAGTTTGCGCATCGTACATACAAGTGCATGCACGCGTGTGCGCAGACACAGAGCAGCAACACGCGCAAACATTTACGCTCACAGGTGCACTCACATTCACTCGCACATACATAGTACCCATGCTCCTGTTAAAAATACGACCACTTTCAAAAGCTCCCTTCGTTTCACACAATTAATGAACTACCTAATACCAACATTGACAGGTATTAGTGGATCCACACACAATGTGTTTGCGCATATTCTCTCTGTGCGTTCCAGGCGTATTTCGGAGAGGAGCGCAGCAAAGGCAGGACGTACTCAGAGCTGTACGAGATGGTACAGCATGCAGGCAACGTGCTACCTCGATTGTGAGTGCTCTTCTCCTCCCTGCCTGCAAGCGTTCCCTCCTTCCCGTTCGTCCGATCAAAGCATTTGATTTTCATTTGCGGCAATAGCGTTTTCCATCAGCAGTGTACGCAACTCAGGTCAGAGCTAGCATGGTCAATCACCCCTCCGCGGGCGTCCACCTACGTCAACTTAGCGTCTCTGCACAGACTGTCACAACTGCTTTGAGCGCTATACAAAATATAAACTGTAATGCACTGCGTGTGCGTGTGCGTGTGCGTGTGTGTGTATGTGTGTGTGTATGTGTGTGTATGTGTGTGCGCACGTGCATCACAGTCACAACTGTGTTTGACCTGTCAGGTACGACATGGCAGCCGGAACCTTCAAAATTAAGCATTCCGCTGTGCTTTTCTCACTTTGTGCATGTTGAGTGTTGGCACCTACTTCCCAGGTACCTCATGGTTGCTGTGGGCTGCCTGTACATCAAAAGTGGGGAGGCCCCTGCCCGAGACATTTTGAAGGACCTTGTGGAGCTGTGCAAAGGGGTGAGAGGGGAGGCGAGCATGGGAGGAATTAAACGAGGTGCCTCACAGGTTTGGGGTCTCATGATTATGGCACACACAAGGCCGTCCCTCACACACCTCAGTTTCCGCTGGCTGTAACAAGTATATGGTACAATTAAATAAGTAACGTTTGGTAAAAGGGCAGAGCCTCAGGGGAGGCCATTTTTTTATGACGTCATCAGAGGCCGTTGAGGCTCCTTGTTGAGTTGGCAGCGGTTAAGAAACTGTTGCTTTGGTCGCGTATGCTTTCATGATGCCCCACAGAAGCCTGTTTAGGGATCAGTGCGACACAACAGGTGACGTCCATGAAACGACACAACCGCTAGTAAGGAGTCAATGGGAGTGCTGCCGCGCTCGTTCGTCACTTTCATTGAAAACCGACTCCAGCAAACAACTGTCCGACATGTTCTCTGTCCTTTTTGCCTTTGTGGCACATAAATCACCAGATTAGCATATGCGTGAATGCTCACGCTCGTGCGTCATTAGTCAATAGCACTAGCAACACCCTGTCCTCCTCTGGTTTGTGAGGGGTGGGAAACGCTCAGTGTAGAGGTGAAACTCTGTCAAGTATGCCTCTTCACTCAGCCAAAGTAGGCACGCACACCCAGCCAAAGCAAGGGATCGACTCGTTTATCTGCAGGTGCAAGCCCCCCTCCCGTTGTTGAAATAAGATCAAGTAATAGGGTTGGCCAGAAAAAGTGTATCACCCTGTTGCGCCTTCTGTCTGCCTTCTGCAGTGCAGCACTCTGCCGCGCTCAGCCAAGCAGAGTATCCGCTCCTGTCCTGCTCTGCACCTAAAGTGACCCACCTAGTGTGATTGCTTAACCGTGTTGTTCCGCATGCTGACGTAGCACCCCACCACCCAATGTGGTTGCTTGCCTGCGGGTGCAACACGCCATTCAATCGATGTCATGGTGATGCCCATCCACCCTTTGATACTGCGAGTACACCACACCATTCAACCGACTTCATGTTGTTGCCCACCTGCATTCCCTGCTGGTGCAACATGCCACTCATTCCACATCATGGTATTGTGTACTCGTGTCCCTTGCAGGTGCAACACCCACGCGCGGCTTGTTCCTGCACTCTACCTGTGCCAGCATACGCACCTAGTTTCACGCTTTTGCATGCCTGTGTCCCCTGCAGGTGCAACACCCCACGCGTGGCCTATTCCTGCGTTCTTACCTGTGCCAGCGCTCGCGCACGCTGTTGCCGGACTCTTCTACCTCTGCGAGTGAGTACGTGTTTGTGCATTTTATGAGATTACCTCACTCTCTTTATTCTACCATTCCTTTATCCTGCTTTGATAATTAATGGTAGGAAATGCTTTGCACTTGTTTTTAAACCGACTAATGCATGGGGGATAATTCGCCTTATTTCGTCTGGCTGCTAGCAATGAAACCCAGCAACGTCAAATGCCTCGTACTCATATAACATTTTAAATTTTATCACACAGACATACAAGTATGCGAAATATATCACGAGCATGCACAAACACACACACACACACAAGTACACACGTACACATGCTAATGTACCCACACACTCGTTGCTATTTCTGCAGCAGCTGCAGAAACTGTGGCACCTGACCAAAGGCAGAAGATTTGTGAAGGGGGCACCATTGCTGACTCATTGGATTTTCTGCTGTCCAATTTCGTAGAGATGAACAAGCTGTGGGTGCGGATGCAGCATCAGGTGTGTTTGCAAACCTGTGAAAATGTATGCAAACATTAGAAGTATAACTGTGTGCACATTTACGTAGTTTTTTGGAAGGAGGGGGGGGAGAAGTTGTTTGCTCTTGATTTGACTTCCTTGCTTGCGGCACTTATTAAATCCGTATATGAAAGCAGCAAATCCAAAAATCACACACAGACACAGACACACACTTACTCACTCACTCACTCTCACACACTCACACACACACACACGCACACACTCACACACACACACACACTCTCTCTCTCTCTCTCCCTCTCCCTCTCTCACACACACACACAGACACATACACACACATACAGGGAACTGCACGCGACCGAGAGAAGCGTGAGGTAGAGAGGCAGCAGCTTGCAGACCTAGTAGGGCGCAACCTCACCTACATCAGCCAACTGGATGGCCTGGGCTTCGACCTGTACTCCCAGCAGGTGGGATTGATGGCTCGATTCTTTTGTTGTGCATGTCAACTTGTGCGTTTTGTATCACGTACTGGGTGCCTTGTGCTTGCGATGTTTGGCATGTCATGCGTGCTTCTTCTTAATTGGCAGATCCATGCTCAAAGATGGTGACTTTCTAACCTGTTTAGCTGTCATGCCTATTTCCCCTTCACATTTTGACAAGGTTGGTCCGTGGCCCCTGGTGATGCATTAACGCTTCAGTTGCAGACATGGTTGCTCTGTGCCATTTCATATTTGTGGACCTGTCCTACGGATTTCGTCAAGCCCTTGCATGCTGTCGAATTGGTACACAAGAAAATTGCTTTTTGCTCTAAGCGCATCACCCACATAGGCCTCTTATGATGTGACTGGCTAAGAAGTCTTCCTCCTTGTGCACTTAGGTCCTTCCTCGGGTGATGGAGCAGATCATCAGCTGCAAGGACGACATTGCGCAGCAGTACCTGTTCCAGGTAAAGCTCCATGGCATTATTTTACAAAGAGGTCTTATTGCAAGAAAACAAATTAAGGTCTTTGGAATGAGGAAGGGTGGGCAATACGTCTGGTGGACAATAGGTGCTTTGTGCAGCACGGGCTGATAAAGTTTTGAAACAAGCACAACATACGAGATTTGTAGGTCAGGGCACACATACACACACACGCACACAGACACATTTTCCCTCTCCCTCTCCCTCTCCCTCTCCCTCTCCTACTCCCTCTCC
>Ga0307968_1001045_pt1 | contig 21857 bp, 25 predicted proteins | sample OrgLakmetagen650_FD_201834 | JGI IMG/M metagenome (GOLD analysis project Ga0307968, IMG submission 201834) | Saline water microbial communities from Organic Lake, Antarctica - #650 | ecosystem: Environmental > Aquatic > Non-marine Saline and Alkaline > Saline | place: Antarctica: Organic Lake...
CCCTCTACCTCTCTCTCTATATCTCTCTCTCTCTCTCTCTCTCTCTCTCTCTCTCTCTCTCTCTCTCTCTCTCTCTCTCTCTCTCTCTCTCTCTCTCTCTCACACACACACACACACACTCACACACACATACACGCATACACACACAGGTGCACCTACCAGCCCGCTGGCTGCACTTCCCGTCCGGCAGTACATGGATGCTGCCGTGGTGCCCACCCTACGAGAGGGGCTGCGTGCACTGAACGACGCCCGCCCGCCTGACCCCCTGCTTTTCCTTTCAGAGTACATGCTTAAAGCACGTGCTCGCATCAGCAGCGATGTAGCGATGATGTGATTGGGCACTGTGTGGCGGTGATGCGATTGGGCACTGTGTGACGATGATGTGATTGGGCACTGTGTGGTGATGATATGATTGGGCACTGTGTGACGATGATGTGATTGGGCACTGTGTGACGATGATGCGATTGGGCACTGTGTGGCGGTGATGCAATTGGGCACTGTGTGGCTATGATGCGATTGGGCACTGTGTGACGATGATGTGATTGGGCACTGTGTGGCGATGATGTGGCGATGATGTGGTTAGGCACTGTGTGGCGATGATGTGAGAGTCCTCAATGGCGGAGACAGGCGTCAGTTGCATCGTGGAATGATGTGGGTTGCGCACACTGAGTGGTGTGAATCGAAGCTCACCCTCTTACTGCTCTTCCAGTCCGAGTACATGCTTTGAACACCCGTGCTTGGAACACCATTAAGGAGATTTTAATGACACACGTGCTTAAATTGGCAAGAAAGTTGCGATGACACATGTGCACATGTGCCCAGAGCAGCAAAAACGTTGTACGTGATGACATGATATATGACACACATAGTCATGTAAGAAAGGACGTTGCAATGACGCAAGTGCTGTGTAAGGTTGACAAAACGTTGCAATGGGGTGAACGCTATGTAAGGGTGACAGCTGATGGTCATTGTATCATACTGTGATGTGGAGGTGCTCGTTAGGCAGAGACTACTTGCAAGACTATGGCTGCATCAAGCATAATAATGACCTCTGGAATGGGAAGAGTGGTGACGCAGGTTGAGTTGGGGAAGGCTACTCGCAAGCAGTTTTTTGTTTTGTGGCCCACTGTAGTGCAACTGCTGTGGTTGTAAACACAGGGTTTGCTTTTATCGCAGAGTAACGTTGTACAATGCTGATTCTGAGGTTGGAAACAGAAGCTAGAACCTTGACTTGACAGGTAGCCGTGTTGTCCTTGACCCTTGAATCGTGTGAGGAGCGAGTATATTTACTTCCTGCAGTATTTTTCTTCTTTCTCTTTGCCGCCAAGCAAACTTGGAGGGCACCTATGTCATGGCAGGAAGATTGACTTGCAAACAGTTTCTTGGGTGATGCATTGTGTGTGTATGTGTGAGTGCATGAGGCGCAACTCCCAACATTGACAGCTGCAAATGTTTGACCCATGCATGACGTTGTATACAAGAAATTCTCACAGGCAGGTATTGTGTTTCAATCGTGCATTGCTACTCACAGCTCGCAGTAACAGTACAATATTGTGTTGGTGATCATTTCAACTTTCAATATGGCTCAAACATGGCTCCTTAACAAACTTGTAAAATGACTGACCATTGAGAGATGAAGAAAGTAACTTTTAGCTTTTCACCTTGCTGTCAGAGGCGACGTGCACAGGCCGCTTTCTAGTACTGCTGCTAGGAGTACTATAGCTCGAAGGTTTTGCTTTGTATCCATTGCTATTCTAGGCAGAAAGGAACAGCTGGCTAAGCATTCCGTGCCGGCCAAGATCTCTTCAAAATGGAGGTGACTTGGTGAATCCTCTCACACACCCCGCTTCTAGAGTGTTAACAGAAATCTTTTCAGCCACCCAAACGCCATGTGTTGCCAGTGATTGCTCTTATCTCTGCACAGGCACGAGTAAACACACAATAATTAGGGATGGTGTCCTTCTTGTGAGAGACAGGGCTTCATCATATCACCGTCACTACAAAGTACAAAGCCTGGCACATCAACTAACAGCTTGTCAAACGATTCATCGCTGCCACGGATTGAGCGTAACAGGGCGACCACACGAGCACCACTGCAGTGGTAGCAGAAATCCACCAGCAGATTACCATCCCCATACAGCACCGTCAAGAAATCAAATCGCTCTCATAACAAAGATAAGGTAAGGTAATGTTACATTGCAATATATGCCTCTGGGGGGCATCTGAGCGGAAGCAACAACAAAGATAACGACCAGCACATCAGTTAAAAATCACATGACATTCGTCTCATCGAGAACAGAAAGAAAGCCACCTCCAGCCAGCTGTTATTTCCAACGCCCCTGCAACCAGACAGACTAGGTTCGCTGAGCCTGTTCACACCCACCCGCCTTCACGAGACTTCACAGACGCTTCTTCACACCAGGATCCGGCTACCTCATTTAAACACCTGTTTCCTTACATTTCGGTTGGCTGGGGTCTGTAGTTTGGTGAGAAGTTCAGAAAAGTCGATGGGGTCTAATAGGTCTGGTTCTAGGTCTGGTGGTGCTCCCATGGCAATTTCTAGCTCATGCTCTCCCTCTGAGATGGGTGCTGCCTGCTGGTCTGTCATGATGGTGTCGTTGTCTGAGGTGTCTATCAAGGCTCCGAAGGTCTGGCGGAGCTGTCTGAACTGAGTTTGGGAGAGAGGCTGGTCCTCCCTGTACTCGTGCCTTCAGAGTGTTTTCAGGACTACCTCGAAGTCTAAATAGTCTGGAGAGTCTGTTATGTCTGTTAGGTGATAGCTATGAGGAAAAGGAGGTTTCGTTACAGTTGGTGTGTGGCTGTCTCAATGCAGGAAAGAGGAACTCCTCAAGTACTACAGTCCTGCGTTTTTGCGTCACTGCCAACCATTGTCTAAATATTAACGGCGAAGGTTTAATTTGTTTCCTTTCCTCATCACACATTTGAATTATAGTGACTATGTGCTTTTGGCAGCAACAGACAGCGCCGCAATGATCGCGGGCTGGGCCTAGTGCCCTAAACCTACACAGCTACACACGTGAACTTGATTTAACGTCTTGTGTAACACCTTTTTCCGATTCCAGTGCACTTAATATAAAAGTCAAACAGTGGCAGGAATGTGTGAGTTATGGCGCAGTTACAATGAGTGGATTAACAAATTGATTGTTTTACAAAATGCACTTAATGCACTCTCCTGCTTGGCAAGCCCACTTCCACCTTAGCATGCCCCTCCCAGGCATTCCCACGCATGTAAGAGACAAAGTACAATCCAGAGCCTTCCTGGACCACTAATAAGAGCCCCATAGTTTGACGGTCTGTGGCTGGTCAAACTTCGGTTAACTGCCACAATTCGGAACAGGTTCAGAACATTTCCAGTTCCGAAACACAATTTTTTGCGACTCTTAAACAGAAAACTACCAATTTGGAACCCGAAAGTTCGGAATAACACCGCGGAAGATTTTACATTAATCTTAGGGGGGGGGTCGATTTATGGTTTAATAACATAAAGAGACCACTGAGCAAAACGCCCTTAAACGCCCTTCAATCTGCCCAAGCCTGAACTATGTACAGGGCCCTGGAATTGGAACTGGACAGGCCAATCATATGAGCCTCGAGGCTCTGGCGCAACTTGTTATTGTCCGCTCTATACTGTTGTCTAATTAATGGTTGTTAGCTCCCTGATATGCTGCTCGGTGGATAGTCTGGGTGTTAGGGTGAGCTAAATTGATGGATTACAATTTGATGAGCTGCATAATGACGGGTGTGATGTCCATTATTCAATCCTGAATTAATTAATCAAAAATATTTCTGGGTGCGCCATTAATTGAGAATTGGGACTGTTTGAATTCCGACTTTTGGCTGAGGGCGTTTTGGCTGGGAAAGTGTGAGTGGTTTTTAACAAAAAATTTTAATTTAATTTTTGCGAATGGATTCCTTTGGAATTGGTGACGCTTATCCTCCCCCCGGCTCCTCTTCGTCATTGGTCGTGCGTCTGGTGGCCCACCTGCTTTCCCAAGTGTCCTATAGGCTATGCGTTACCTGTCTTATCCTCGTGCCTGTCACGCACCTGTTGAACGTCCTTCTTTCTGAGCTCCTCTCCAGAGGTCCTGCAAAGGAGCGCTCTTTCATCAGGCGGGCATTGCTGCTGAATGGGGGAAAGAGGCACCAGGCCTTCTCATGCTGCGGATGGGTGAGTGATTGCACGCAAGACCTCTTTAAGAGGTGGGAACTCACACACGGTGAAAACGGATACGAATTCACACGCAAGCATTGGAGCATGAATTTGTGCTGCTACATTAAAGCACAGGCCTTGCTGTTAGATGCATTTTCATGCAACCCTAAACCTATAAATTGTGCAGGGGCTGTGGGCGCTCTCCACCCTCACCTCTCTCCCCGTGTGGATAACGTTCTCCTCTCTCCCGCAGCTTAAAATGGCTCTGCCCTCGGTGCCTCACAGCCATGTGGATGTCATTAGCGGTGCAGCAGCTGCCACAAGCTTTGTGGGGGAGCTCTTCCTTGTGCAGGTTCGCGAGCACGAACACAAACGCACGAGCACGTACGCGGTGGCATATACGTGCACACGCACGCACACACGCACGCACGCACACATACACACATACACACATGCACATTTTCCCACCCACACTGGAATCGCACTTGCAGTTGCTCTTGTGCGCATTCGCACTAGCATTCACACACACACACACACACACACACACACACACACGCACACACACACACGCACGGGCATGCGCACACGAGCATAAGCTCACACAAACATACACACACGCACACGGGCACACATGCAAGCACGTTAACATGTATGTATGCACCCACATACCTATGCACACTCATGCACGTATCCACACACACACACACACACACACACACGCAACACACACACACACCACACACACACACACACACAGGCCATGCTGGTGTACGAGCCTCCTGGCTTGCGTCAGGGCAAGCTTCTAGCTCTGGCCACCAGCAATGCACTGCCTGGCTCTCAAAAGGTGGTGCAGGCTATCGCCAGGCTTGGGAGGGTGAGTGCAATGATGGAGCACCTGCAAATCATAGGAGCTGCTGTATTTAGGGCTTCAGAGGCCACACCCCTAGAATTTTAAATCCTAGAGGAACATGTGTGATTGATCCACGTGCATATAGATACGCACTTGTGCAAGACGAGCCACGTGCGCGAGTACAAGCACGTTTGTGGATCGAACCACATGTACCATAATAGTTACATGCTCTTGTGTTTATTAAGTTTGTAGTATACGGTACCTGAAAATCTCAGGTCAGTTTTGAAGTACACAAAACACAATACACAGAACTCTTCGGTCTGGCTAGCACGATTATTTGCTGTGGTCACACCTGTGCTCATCATCATGTACGCTTGATGTCACTGTAAGCTTATCGCAGAACGCCGCTCTTATTTGTCCTCCATCTAAAGAGAGCATTCTCAAAGAAAACTCGCTTTGACACCGAGAGGAATTCAAACTGGGCCTCAGATACTCGTACGTCCGTAACTGCACATCGCGATTTTACACGACTCACACTCCAACTCACCACTCCGTGCAAACATCGTTTCCTGCAGAGTGGCGTCGCGCGCCACGCCTCTGCGGCGCTTGTGGTGTTCATGGGTCTCATGTTGTCCATTACGGGGGCTCTGCTGCTGCTGTCAGTGGAGCACATGCCTGACATTCCCTCTAGGTGTGTGTTGTGTGTGTGTGTGTGTGTGTGTGCGCGTCTGTGTACCCCTTTGTGTGTGTGCCTTTATAAAATGGTAGCACTAGAGATCACTTGCACTTTACAGACAGGGTTTGCTTTGCCTGCTGGCTGTGTGTTATCCTAAACTTTAACAAAAGGGGGCGTCAAACTCTGTGCTGTAGCGAGTGTGTTTCTTCAGTGAGGTCATACCCTGAGTAGTGCGGAACCAATTCTGAGACCCGCAGCAGACCGCCCAAGATCAGCGGCCCAAGCTGCTCCTTATTTCCTGCAGGGCGCCGCAATGCTGCCTCAGCCTGGTGGTGTTCCTTATCACCGGTCCTTTTTTCCCAGCACTACAGTGTCACCCACCCCACAGCATCATCACGTCACACTTGCTGATTTGTGTACCGTAGGGACATGTACTCATTCCGCACCCCTCAAAAAAAGAGTTATTTTTACCCTGTCCGCACCAATCCGCACCCCTCTCAATATATAATTTAGTGCTTGCCGCACCAATCTGCAGGGGCAAAATGCCCTCAGAACCGCACCAAGGGACTCAGAGGTGCCTTCCATAACACAATAACATAGTTTTTGTCCAAGTGCACTGAGAAATATCATACTGAGTCTGGTTTTGCTGATCTCTGTCATCCATTGTACATTGTACATCAACTGGCACTGGTTTTCTAGTCTTTCTTAACTCAAGTATCACCATCATCTTCCCCATCCCTCTCCTCACTGCCCCCCTCTTCACTCTCGGGGGCTGATAGGGCTCTCGGGGGCTCTTTCCCACTCATGACCCGTCAAAAACTCAAAAGTAATTATTTAGATTCAATCCGCACCAATCCGAACCCCCTCAACTTTCTATATATTTCAGGGGGTGTGAGCTCGCCGCACCCCCCGAAAACAATATTTTTGCAGCGTGATATATTGTTCGTACGGTAAACTTATACTTGCACTGTACACTTGCTGATTTGTGTATACATTTTGGACTGGTGCTCCCTATCAAAGAACACACACGTACGCACGCTCTTGTGTACACTTGCACTTGCACTGTACACTTGCTGATCTGTGTATTCATTTGCATATTCATGTTGGACTGGTGATCCCTATCAAAGAACACACACGTACGCATCACCTGCAGGGTGCTGTACTGCTGCCTCAGCCTGGTGTGCCTCATCATAGGTGCCAGCTCCACGCACGGATTAGGGGGCTACCTGCAATGGGGTGCGCGTCCAGACAAGGAAGGGGCCTCAGCTTCTACGTCTCCTTCCTCTAAACGCAGGCGCTCAGGTGATGCCTATTCTCTCTGTGTGTGTCTCTATCCACAGACCAGGGGGCTGCCTTCAGTGCGGTGCGCGTGCGTTAGGGCAAGCAAGGGGCTATGTCCACCGAAATATCCTCCTCACAACACACATACACACTCAGGCGCTGTTCGTTCTCTGATCGTGAGCTGCTGTGTGGCTGTTATTAGATTTTATTCTTGTGAATGTGTGTGCAATTGTGTGCTGAATGTAATGTGTGTGTCTCTGTGCAGGCTCTTATGTATAACGCAGAAGCTGATAAGCTGGCTGGTGCATTTAGTTTTGTATATAAATGTGTTCCCTCTTATTTCTCCCTTGACCTCGTCTTTGCCGTAAACATGTTTGCCCTGATTCCATCGTGGAAGCATGCTTATATGCATGTCTTAATGCACCTGCGCAGGTTTTGAGTTGTGTTCACTTTGTCAGTGTATGTGTTTACCCTGCCTTTCGCTCGACCCAACGTGTGGGCTCGCAGAGGACTATCAGTGCTACCAATAAACCGTTTGTCCATGCTCCTTATCATCTGTTATTGCAAACAAATCAGCCTGCCGCCGTTTCGCCAACCCAACAAGGGTGGGCAGATAGGGCAGGAAGGGGTAGAAGTATCAGTTGCAAACAACCGACAAATCGCTTGTCCATGCTACTAATCATGTATAAGCTTGGCCAGAGCCGCATATTTACACCGTATATGACCGTATATATGGTGATTTCTCTGCCAAAAATATAACGTATACACACCGTACATATATGGTTATGGCCAACCCTAATCATGTGTCATGAGCAAATGGCTGCATCCAATGTGCCATCAGCCTACCCCGCACTCTGTGTGTCTATTCTCACAAATTTCCACTCCTACCTCTGTACGTGTGCTCCTACCTCTGTACGTGTGTTCCTACCTCTGTACATTCCAAAATTGTATACATCTGCCGCAGTGAAGTTCAGGGGCTTTTAACGAATGCGGGTGCCCCGCAAGCAAAGTTTTATTATATGCGGGTTGCCCGCACAGGGTTTTTACATGTATGCGGGTTTTTAGGCAAAATTATTTTTACGGCAGGCTAACGCCCCGGGCGTGTTGCGCTGTGTATGGTTTTCAAGGGAGCTCATATTCAGGATGGAAGACACTTCATACCATCAAGCAGCATGCAGAGCTTGAGCATGCTGGTGCAGGCTCAGCTGGGAGGGGGAGGTAGCGCTAAGGGAGCACGCTAGGGGGGAGCAGGGTCCTTTGAACAGGGACCCTCGCATCATGGAAGTCCTCTCCCCCTGCCAATCCCAACAGCTGCAGCCTCCCAAGCAGCCTCCTCCAGCAGGCTCCTCATGCGCAGCAGCCCAGCCTCCTCAGTAGGCTCCTCACGCACAGCAGCCCAGCCTCCTCCAGTAGGCTCCTCACGTGCAGCCCCATGCACTTTGAATTCGAAGTTGCCCTCATCCAATGCATGCATCAAACGTGCGTCCAATTCTGCTTGCAGAGTACATTGGCAGCCGATGGAGTGGCTGGGATAACTCCCTGGGCGCGTGCCTGACATGCGCTCTCGTTGGATTTTTGCTTTTGGCTCTGCCAGCCCGGAAGCAAAATTGAATAATTGCGGGTAGCCCGGGATGAACGGGAAATTATCAGAACGGGAATTATCGGAATTCCGGATTTCCCGGACCGAAAACTCCAGGCCCTGCAGACCTGAAAATTTTCCATTATAATTTGCGGGCCCTGCGCGGGGTTATTTCCACTGATCTGTCGTAATAGGACCAAACATTTGAAGAAATCCTACCAAAAATACCAGAGGGGGTCGACGGAGGAAATGCCTGAAAATGTGCATTCAGAAGGCAGCCTCTCACAGCCACTTCACCCGATTGACACCATTTTAGTACCAAAGTGTAGCTGGAATTGAGAGCTACCCGAGCATGTGCCTAGTATTATGTGGGTTGCTTTGCGTGCTGAGATAGACTGGATTAAGCACACATGGTGCTTGTATACCCTAATGTGGCGATTTCCATGGGAAAATGGCTCAAATATGCATAAAACACCAACCACTCAGCCGTTTTCTTTCACTCTTGTTGCAATGAATTTCCTATACCATTTGGGGGGTCAGTCGCCCCCCCCTGCAAAATTACCGTAGATACACCGTGTATGTATGGTTCAAGCCACTCTTATATTCGTAGGGTTGGCCAGAACCGTACACATCCACCACCGTATATGACCATATATTTGGTAATTTTTCTGCCAAACATACCGTGGATGCTCCGTGTATGTACGGTTCCGGCCAACCCTGCATTCATATATGCCGTGATATGGCCACACATTTGAAGATCTCACTACCGTGCGCACACCGTAAATACCGTACAGGGTTCTGGCTAAATTTCCGTCTGTCTTGGATTGCTGTGAAGGATGGTCACAAGTGCAGCCTTCCATATTATTTAAAGATGTATGCTACACATATATGGTTTTGACTAGCCTGCCATCTGTCTGCCCTAATATGTTTGCTGTGAAGGTGGTGGCCACAAAACGCAGCCTTCCATATAATTTTAAGATGTATGCTACACATATATGGTTTTGACTAACCTGCCACCTGTCTGCCCTATTCTGTTTGCTGTGAAGGTGGTGGCCACAAAGCGCACCCCTCCAGAGACGACCCGCAAAAAACGGGCAGGGCTTCAAACAGGTGACTTTTTGCAACTCTTTTCAAACCGCTCAGCTCAATTAGGTTCTGCTTAGCTGGACTTTGCGTGTCCCCAGTACCAGTTAGATTTGGCCCTTTGGTCAGCTTATGCCACAAGTGTATATCTTTGAGTGTAGTTTGGATTACGATGGCATTCAACCTGGGATGGCTGCGCAGCCTATAAATTAAGGTGCACCTTAAACACAAATCGAGGTGCACCTTAAATACAAATCGAGGTGCACCTGATACGCAAAAGATTTGATTTTGAGGTGCACCTTAAATACAAATCGAGGTGCACCTTATACGCAAATTGAGGTGCACCCTAAAACAAGTAAGAAAAGTGCTGTGACGGTACTGCAAAAATACAAGAGGATTGAAATACCGCAAATTATGAGAGGAGTACCGTACAGCCACGTGAACATTGCGCGCCCCGTTTTAAGGCATTTGTTTTGAGTGCATTGCGCTGGGATTGTGCACCCCTCTCAGTGGAGGGAAATTGCCATTGCGCACCCCAATTGCGCAGCGATCTTTCAAAACATTGCGCACAGACCCCATTGCGCAGCCTGGTTGCCATCTGCTGCTGATGGAGCGTGCGCGCATGCTTCACTGCTGCCATTCGCTGCTGCTGTTGCAACAATCTGCAGTGTCAGTCATTGCGGTGTGGCGCGCGCACACACATACACACACACACACGCGCACACAAACGCACACGCGCGCACACACACATACACATAGTTAAGCACTTCTTAGTGAATTATGCACTGGGTAGCTGCCCTGCAAGACTAGTGGTCCGGGTTCAGGCCAGGCTGTCAGGGGTCGCAGCTCACGCACAATATATATATATATATATATGAATAAGCACTGCTCAGTGGAAAGTGCAATGGATAGCTGCCCTGGAAGCCTAATGGTCCATGGTCAGGCCGAGCTCTTCGGGGTCTCGGCTTCTAGTCCACCTGGTGACTTGAAGTCTTAGCAACCTCCGTTGCCCTCAAAACGGCTTTTAATCCGCCTGGTGACGTGAGATCTGGGCGATCTCCGTTGTCCTCAAAACGGCTTTAATCCGCCTGGTAACGTGTGAGATCTTAGCAATCTCCGTTGTCTTCAAAACGACTTCTAATCCGCCTGGTAACGTGCGAGATCTGGGCAATCTCCCGCCTGGTAACGTGTGAGATCTGGGCAATCTCCGTAAAATTTTCTTACAGTACAGGCACCACTTGCGTACGTATTCTTTGACTGTCCTCAAAACCTTATGCAGGCCATCATCAGATCACACGCGCTCCATCTCTGCCGCTGCTGCTCCTGCCATGGATGAGGGCGACCTGAGTATGGGCAGTCCAATAGGTGTGTGTCACCACGTCATCACTTTTAAGTACGGGTGCATGAACGTACTGTCGCTGCCGCTGCTGCACCTGCCATAGAGATCACAGCAACCCCGCGAGTATGGGCGGTCCGACAGGTCAACCTTGGTTGTTAATCTGCCTTGGTACACTAATACTTTGCCATTAGTGTAGTGTGTTACATTGTTTTGTCTTGTTAGGAAATTTTAACGACACTCGGTACTTTAGTTGCTTTTTTGCTTTACTTAAGGAGGGGAGGGGTTTTCACTGCCCGCTTGCTTTTTTTTCTTTGTTCTCCTTTCTTGCTTCTTGTTCCTAGCCTCCTTTGCTCCTAGTCTCCTCTGCTCCTTTGCTCCTAGTCTCTTTTGTCAGTCCACTAAATGTAGGACGTTGACCAGGTGCATGATGAAATAAGAAGTAAAGGTCCACTGTTCCTGTTGCTACTTTGTTGTGTGACCTGAGGTGGCAAGAGTGGCTGACGATGTACGAAAAATGTCCAAAGAAGTGCTCAGTGCAGTTTATCTCAAGACAGCTTATTTAAAGCATATTTCAGGACAACGCACCACGCTGGTTCTCCATGCATGCATGCATGCACAGCACAAACACATACACAAACACACAAATACACATGCACGCACGCACACACACGCACACACACACACACGCACACACACGCACATACACAAACACACACACGTGCGCACACACACGCACACACACGCACACGCACACACACACTTATACACACACACACGTGCACACACGCACACACACACGCACACGCACACATATACACACACGCGCACACACGCACACACACACGCGTGCACACACGCACACACACACGTGTACGCAGGGAGTGGCGAGCTGGCTCAGCTGCTCCAAGCCCCAGAGCCCTATTCTAATGGTGACGTGCGCCACTGCACCAAAGAGCGAGCGGAAGGGCACAGCGCAAGTCAAAGCCGCCAAGAGAGCGTTTCCTGTATCAACAGGTGTGTGTATGTTTGTGTGTGCCCATGTGGTGCGTTTTTGTGTGCATGTGTGTGTACTTGTGTGTGTATGTGAGGTGTGTACGTGTGTGTACGTGTGTACTTGAAGTGTGTACTTGAAATGTGTACGTGTGTACTTGAAGTGTGTACGTGAGATGTGTGTGAGGTGTGTGCGTGAGGTGTGTGTGAAGTGTGTGTGTGTGCGGTGTGTGTGTGTGTGTGTGTGTGTGTGTGTGTGTGTGTGTGTGTGAGAGGTGTGAGGTGTGTGTGTGTGTGTGTGAGGTGTGAGGTGTGTATGTGTGTGCGTGAGGTGTGCATGTGTGTGTTTGTGTATGTTAGGGGTCCCATTGGCACCACAAAGCAAAGCTGGCGAGTGAGCACGAGTTTGCATTTCTAATTAACTAGTGCAAGCTTGCAGGGGAGGGGCAGACTGGCAATTGCAGTATTTGTATGGCAGCCTCGTCAAGGAATTGAGGTTGGACTGGCAATGTAATTGCATATCACAAAGCGTCACAGATTCATGTGCTTGTGTTTTGAACACACAGACAGGACTGCGGTGCTGCTTTGGTGGTGGTAGCTGGCCAGCAAAGGGGGGGAGGGACGACTGACATTTATATCACAGATCACTAAATTTTATGCGCGCATGTGTGCATATGTTTACATGCACACACACACACACACACACACACACACACACACACACATACAAACACGCGCACACATACACGCACAGGAAAGACAGCGGTGCTGCTTTGGAGGTGGTAGATGGCCAGCAAAGGGGGGGGGGCTCAGACTGGCAATTTTATCAGCCTTTTGCCGGAGGCACTGTGTTCGTGGGCACGCAGGTACGAATGACGATGGCAAGTCGCATCTGTCAGGATCATTATGTCGGTGCAAGTTTATTGGCAGGTCTGTCATGATGCTGTGCACTCGTGCAGGCAGTCAGGTATAAAATGGTGTGTGCGCCCTCACAGCTATTTGACGTGATTCAAAAATACGTGACTACACTTAGATTTACTAGCGGATGCCAATACCTGTTGCCGGTATGATGAGAATGTGCAAGGATCACGCACCCTTGAGATCAGAATCACGCACCCTTGAAAATGTGCAAGGATCACGCACCCACACAGGACCTTAATATAGAGAGAGACAGATAGAGAGATAGATAGATAGAGAGCAGCCTGACGCTGGTGGTACCGTACGTAAAGAATATAACCGCCCGTTCTTACCGTTTTTGGGGGGGGGGGTGATTGAATTAATCTTTGTAAAATATCAGATTTCGCAAAGATTTACGGAAATTTGTATGGGGCGGTGCTCAATTTTTTGTAATTTTAAAAAGGGGGCGGTGAGTACATATGTACGTACGGTATGTGCGTTTGTGGGGGTTAATATGGACACTCAGTCTGGCACACATGCCTTTATGTGTCAATTCAATACATGCACACACATACACACAAATACACGCACACACACACTTAGGCGGTGGGCTGGACCCTGTTCTCCCTCACGAGCTGCTACGTCGTCATCCTTAGTAAGGCCCTCTTCTCAGGGGTTGTCCATACCCTACGCAGCTACCTGCTGGGGGGCAGCGTGCTGATGATGACCACCCAAACGGTGTGTAATTTGTGTGTGTATATCTGTGTTGTGAATGTATGTGTGTGCATGTTCAATTAGCCGTGTGACGTTTGCGTACGTGTGTTGTCCACACCCTACGCAGCTACCTAGTTGGGGGGCAGCGTGCTAATGATGCCCACCCAAACGTGTGTACGTTAGGATGAGTGTGTGTGTATGTGTGCGTGTGTGTTTGTGTGGTGTTTGCAGATAGAGTACGCTCCTTGGATTATGCCCTGTGACCCATCGAGACTCCTGCCAAGCGCACCAAGGCACATAGGCACACACAATTACACATTTGTTTACTCACACGCACACAAAGATCTTGGCCGTGTGTGCTCACATGCACTCACTCAGATCTTGGCCGTCTCCCTACTGACCTGGCGCGCTCGACGTGCAGCCCGCAGTCTGATGCAGCCGGCATAACTGCATCTAAATCAACATACACGCACACACACATATATATATATATATATATATATATACAAACACTCACACACACACATATACACAAACACTCACACAGATCTTGGCCGTCTCCCTACTGACCTGGCGCGCTCGTCGTGCAGCCCGCGTTCTGATGCAGCCGACCAGCCGCCGTCAATCGATCACAACTGGGGGCCAAGCTGCAGGTGCGGCGGTTGTGTCCCCGGGCTCCTCTTCTTTTGCTGCAGCTATCGCGTGTGTGTGTGTGTGCGTGTGTGTGAGTATGTGTGCCTGTGTGTGCGCTTGTCTGACGTATCTGTCGATGAACTATGGACTGCAGTCTCCCTTTTTCAAGAACGAATTCGTCAGACACGCGCACACACAGGCACACATACTCACACACACGGGCTCACATACTCACACAAACTCACACACACAGGCACACTTACTCACACACACAAGCACACACAAGCACACTGCAAACTTCAGAGTTTGCTGTCCTATTTTCCAATGGCATATACGCTATGTTTGTTGGTTTGCTAAGGACACATTCACGAAGGTCTGAGCATAGGTGAAGGCATGGTTTCTGTCTGGGGCCAATATTGAAGGTCCATGTGTTTCTTGCTGGGGACCTCTGGCACCATGTGGGAGCTCACGCATACAATCTCATAAGACAAACACCGCACATGCACACGCACACGCACACGCACACGCAAACGCACATATTTACAAACACGCCCTCCCCCAACCCAATTACCCTCTAAAACAAGCACAAACACACACATTTACACATGCACACACACTCACATTCACACATACACACATGCACACACACTCACACACACACACACACACACAGCAGCAGCAGCAGCAGCAGCAGCGCTCGCTCAGCAGGAGGAAAGCGCTGCTCACAAAAAGGCGGCAGAGGCAAAACAGCTGGAAGGCGTTGCAGATGCTCTCGAACAGCATGTCCAGCAGCAGCGTACCAAGCAACAGATCCAAAGGGAAGAGGGATTTGATGACAGCGGCCAGCTGGACTTTACACCTCCATCCCTGACTTCAGCTCTGCGTGCGGGGGCGCGGGCGCTGCTACTGCGCAATGTGCCGCTGTGCATAATGTACTTACCCTCCCACGCCTTCTTCACCATGTAAGAAGGAGCGTGTGCGTGTGCGTGTGTGTGTGCATGCGTGTCTGTGCATGTGTGTTGTGTGTGGCATATGTGTTGTGCGTGGCATGTGTGTGTATGTGTGTGTGTGCACGTGCGTGTTTGTGCCTATGTGTTGTGTGTGGCATATGTTTTGTGTGTGGAATGTGTGTGTGTGTGCACGTGCGTGCTTGTGCATGTGTGTTGTGTGTGACATATGTGATGTGTTGTGTGTGGAATGTGTGTGCACGTGCATGTTAGTGCATGTGTGTTGTATGTGGCATATATGTTGTGTGTGGCATGTGTGCGTGTGTGCGTGTGTGGCATGTGTGTGTGTATGTGTGTGGCATGCGTGCGTGTGTGTGTGTGGAATGTGTGTGTGTGTGTGTATGTGTGTGGCATGCGTGCGCGTGTATAAGGAGAGGGGCCCTTTCCGCACGTGCTAGTTTGGGGGCGTCCCTTTGACGATTGCTGCACTTCATTTGTCCTTGTAGAAGTGTGTGCATGCGTGTGTGTGCTTGTAAGGGTGTGCTTGTAACGGGCACACACATGTGTGGGGGCGTTCCTTTGACGGGTGCTGCACTTCATTTGCCCATGTAGAAGTATGCGCACATTCCTCTACACTTTCTGTAAGTGGTCTTATTTCAGAGCCCTTAAACACTGTGTGCACGTGTTCCAGTTCAAAACCAAGCGTGATTGGCAGCAGGAGGACGCACATTACGTACGGGGTAAATTTATTGTATGTTATAAGCACGCACATTACGTAAATGATTGTATGTAACAAACACGCACAGTACGTATGTGCGTGCGCGTGCGTGCCGTCTTGAACATCTAGCTTTTTGGGATAAGCCAGTGTTCCCGGACACAGAGGAGATGTTTGAACGCACACACGCAATTGCACAAGCGCACGCACTACCACAAACAGACATACGTACAAACGTGTGTGTTGTCGCAGGTGGGCCCTTACGTTTGCCTTTTGCCCCCCCCATTTGACAGCCATCTTCTGGCTGCTCTTTCTGCCAGTATACTTTTTGATTACCCTCAGGAACGAGCCCCAGCACACAGGTGTGTGCATGTGTGTGCGCGTGTCTGTGTCTGTGTGTGTGTGCGCGCGTGTGTGCAAGATGGTGTGTATGTAGATGTACACTTAAAATGTGTGAATGTAGGTCAATGCATGCGTAGCTATGTATATGCGTGCAGATGCACAGTACTAGTAACGTAAGTAGTAGCAGGAAATGATTACTGGTCATGCTCGCTCGCTCCTTGACTTATATTAACCTGAATAAGGTTGTAGCTGCTCAGTCAGTGAATAAGGTTGTAGCTGCTCAGTCCGTGAATAAGGTTGGAGCTGCTCAGTCGTAAATAAGGTTGTAGCTGCTCAGTCGTGAATAAGGTTGGAGCTGCTCAGTCAGTGAATAAGGTTGGAGCTGCTCAGTCAGTGAATAAGGTTGTAGCTGCTCAGTCGTGAATAAGGTTGGAGCTGCTCAGTCAGTGAATAAGGTTGTAGCTGCTCAGTCAGTGAATAAGGTTGTAGCTGCTCGGTCAGTGAATAAGGTTGTAGCTGCTCAGTCGTGCGCCTTGCTCAAACACTCACCTCGTTAGAGCAACTGCTTGGCTTAAGAAATACTCTCTGTTTTCGTCAGGTGCTGTGTCACACACACATACACACACACCAGGTGACCTTGGCTGCGCATGTGGCTGACTCAGGCACACACATACACATACACATACATACACACATCAAGTGACCTGGCTGCGCACGTGGCTGGACGACATGCTGAAAAACTCTTCTCCGTCGTTTATTTGGCTCCCACGCACTCAACAACCTTTCCTGCTGTCGTCAGGTGCTGTCACACACACACACATACACACACACCAGGTGACCTTGGCTGCGCTTGTGGCTGACTCAGGCACACACATACATAAACATACACACATCAAGTGACCTGGCTGTGCACGTGGTTGGACAACATGCTGAAAAACTCTGCTCCGTCGTTTATTTGGCTCCCACGCATTCAACAACCTTTCCTCTGCGTGCTGTCGTCAGGTGCTAGGAGGTGGCCTTGGCTGTGCACGTGGCTGGCTGAACATGCCGACGAGTCCCTATCAGCCTGGTTTGGCAGTGTGGAGGTGGGTTGTACATTTAGTCCAATTCAAATACCGTTTTTGACGTAAGAAAAAAGAAAGCCTGCCTCTTTCCCTGACTTTGCAAGGTGGCAGAGCAAAGGGATGCTTTTTATATCAAATCAGGGAAGGGTGCTCGCTTTGCCCCGGTCCATTCCATTTGGCAGCATATGGGTGTGAGGGTTCTGGTTGGAGTTCGATTTTTTTCGTCGGCTAGCAGAAAGTACTGCAATAGCAGTTGATGGGGTGATTGTTCTGGAGGGGGATCTTTTTTTTTGGAATTATGGAGGTGGATCGACCTATATGCCAACCTAGCAGGATGTACTGCAATAGCTGAAAATATATCTGTGGTCGCTAAAGGCCAACCGCAGGATACAAGTGTTCTCCACACATCAAAGCGGCCTTCGCTTTAACGAATCTATACATGCAATGAATTTAGCGCGCGTCCGAGCATCAATTAATCACACACTCTTGTGCTTGTGCCCCACTGCGTTTCTCAAGCCAGTGTCCAGGCTCAAGCAATACTCAAACCACTGACATGGTGCGTTCGTGTTTTTATAAAGTGATAAGCAAGCTCAAATTTGTCGTGTGTGAAGTCAACCGTACACGTTATGTGCCCAAACAGATCGTGTTCCTACAAACCAGAGCCTGTCCCCAAGGACCGCTCAGTTTTTTGTTTGTTCAAAAACAAAACGGTTTTCGTGGCCCTCAGGTTGTGTTCCATAAGCCAGAGTCAGGCCCCAAGGCCCCCCTTAAAGCCGCCAACTTTGACCAAGCCGGGAAGTACATCTTTGGCTTCCACCCCCACGGCCTATACCCAACAGGTGTGAGCCAAACTGCACATACACATACGCATAGAGTTGCACACAACACACACACTTGAAATCCTACTCGTGTACACATACGCCAACTCTGCTATCGCTAAAGCAGCGTCTTTGGCCTCTGGCGTCCACCCCCCGGGGCCTATACTCAACAGGTTTGATGCACCGTGCACACACGTACACACACATGAACACAGCACATCCTTATGTATATCTAAGGCCCATATGTACATACCTAAAAGCTAAGCAAGTTTTTGGCTTCCACACGGCCTATACCCAACAGGCCTATACCCAACAGGTGTGGTGCACCAGTGCACAACCTGCACACACAAAACACATAATATTATGTATATCGCACACCCTGCACCACACCTATACCCCACAGGTGTGGTGCACTAGTGCATACCCTGCACACACAAAACACATGTACATTGCACACCCTGCACCTCACCTATACCCAACAGGTGTGGTGCACCAGTGTATACCCTGCACACCCTGCACACACATCAAACACAAATACACATATACATTGCACACCCTGCACCACACCCATCCCCAACAGGTGTGGTGCACCAGTGTATACAATGCACACCCTGTTCACACATAAAACACATAAACATTGCACATGTACACAACACTGATATAATTATACATGCAAGGTACACATGTACAGATCTGACAGTGCCTCTGTGACTGCCTGGCACCCTCACGTCTTGTACAGGAGTGACGCACTTTGCACACGCACGCACACACTCAAACACATGCAAACCGCATCTCTGGTGCTGGCGTCTTACCAGAGGGCTTGCTAGGCTTGTGACGCACATCGCACACACACACACACACACATGCATGCATACAAGCGCACGCCATCTGCTTCTCAGGTGCCGGCTTTTAATCTATGATGGGCTTTTGTGAGGGCCTGTCAGGCTTGTGATGCACATAACACACACACATGCATGCATGCATACAAACGCACGCCATCTGCTTCTCATGTGCCTTCTTGCTTCTAGTCTATGCTGGGGGGCTTCTGTTAGTGCCTGTCAGGCTTGTGACGCACAGTGCACACACACACACGCACACACACACGCACACACACGCACACACACACGCACACGCACACACACACGCACACACACACGCACACAGACACGCACACACACATGCATGCATGCATGCAAACAAGGTTTGTGGTATGCCTGTGCTGATCACATACAAAAATCAAAGGCTGAATACATGTTTGGCCTCCGCTGAGGTCTGGGGCAACACAGGGGGGAAAACAAATGCACGCCATCTGCTTCTCAGGTGCCGGCTTTTTGTCCATGCTGAAGGGCTTCCGTGAGGGCCTGCCTGGCATCACCCCCATCACGCTCACCGCTTCTGTCTTGTTCTACGTCCCTGGGGTGCGAGACCTGTCATGCTGGCTTGGGTTCCGACAGGTGGGCGAGGTCCACGCATTCAGTCATGCGTGCTGCCTGGTGGATCAGGTGTAGAGATTTAGGTGTGCATGCCACCTGGTGATGTTCACGCATTCAGTCATGCGTGCTGCCTGGTGGATGATTGCCCTGGAAAGCACAGGGGGTGATTCAGGTACCAAGACCTTGCCTGATGTGCAATAACACTGTTTGTGGTTGAAAAGAGGGGGAGCAAGCTCGTTTTGTTGAAAAAGGGAGGAGGATGGAGAACAGTGGATGATCTCCCCATCTAGATCTCCCCATCCTCCCTCCTTTTTCCGCAAAATGAGCTTACTCCCCCTGTTTCCAACCACAAACAATGTTATTGCACAGCAGGCAAGGTCTTGGCACCTGGATCACCCCCTGTGCTTTTCTAAGCAATGTGATGAGAGGATCTCGCATTAAATCGTGTATGTATACATTTAGTCATGCATTCTGAGTCTGGTTGGCCAGAACTGTACATATACACCGTACATGGCCGTAATATTTGGTGATTTCCCTGCCAAAAAAGACCGTATATACATCGTAGATATGTAATTCTGGCCAACCCTACACATGCAGGTCATGGAGCGAGCACACGCTTCTACATGCACATCCAAGAGCGCTGTTTACTCAGTCACGTAAATGTACACATATGCTATGCTTGCACGCATGCCGGTCAGCAGACACACACGCACGCGTATACCCCCCCCCCGTGGGTCAACTTGTTTACGCGTGCTGGTCAGCAGATGCATACGCATGTGTGCGTTCGCGTGCGCGAACAATCACAGGCCACCTGGAGTGTGCAGCTGAGGGCTTCCTGCTGTTGAATATACTGTTTGACCTTTTTTCTGCACTACTGCCGCAGGTCAGCAGACGTACGTTTGTTGCAGCCTTTTTGTTGCGTTCACGTTTGTTGCAACGTTTGTTGTCGCGGTTGTTGCAACGTTTGCGTTTTGTTGCGTTCACGTTTGTTGCAACCTTGTTGTCGCGGTTGTTGCAACGTTCGCGTTTTTGCTGCGTTCATGTTTGTTGCAACATTTGATGCAAATTTGTTGTTGCACTACTGCCGCAGGTCAGCAGGCGTACGATTGTACGTGCCCTACGCGATGAGGGCTCCGTGGTAGTGTTTTCAGCACTGTTGCAGTACAGCAGACGTACTGCTTGTTTAGCCTGTTTTCTGCACTACTGCCGCAGGTCAGCAGGCGTACGTTTGTGCGCGCCCTACGCGATGAGGGCTCCGTGGTAGTGTGCCCTGGCGGCCAAGCTGAGCTGGTGTACGCGCACAGCTCCCACATGTGAGTTAGAGTGGCTGATGCTGATGCTCTTATGGTATGTTACCTGTGCTGTGTTCTGGCAAAGCCAGGCTGGGCTGCTGTTCGGGTGGTAAATGTGGGCTTGCATTCTACTAATTCATGCTTTGCATGCAGCCTCCGCCTTCCTCACTCGTCAATCCTTTTTCAACCCTGGTTTGCCACACACTTATGGTCTGCAAATGTTGTAATACTCCACTAGTTAATTAGTGCGTGAGTTAACATTTTTTAAACTGCGCTCCCTTACTCTTACCACTTCCATACAGGCCACCACTTGCCTTCAGATGTTAGTGTGCTCCAGCACCTCAACGCGCCAGCAGCTCAACACAATGCTTGCTACTCTCACACTGACTGACACTCACGCTCCTCCCCTCTGTCCCTCATCCACAGGCCACCACCGGCCCCCAAATGTGTGAGTGTGCTCCAGCACCTCAACGCGCCAGCCCGTGCAGTTGCTGCAGAACCTGCACCAGCTTCGGCACCCACAGCAGCAACTGGAACACAGGGTGCAGCACCAGCAGCAACTGGAACACAGGGTGCAGCACTAGCAGCAACTACAACACAGAATGCAGCACCAGCAGCAACTACATCGCATAATGCAGCACCAGCAGCAACTGGAACACAGGATGCAGCACCAGCAGCTGCTGAAAAGGACGCAGCGGGCGAGGCAGGGGGATGTAAGGATGGTGCCGCTGGTACTGATGCTGATGCTGCTGCTGGTGGTGGTGGTGTTGGTGTTAATGGAAAAGCTGGCAAGACATTACCTTCTGCGGTTTCTGTGCACGCCACTGTAAATGCGGGGGAGCTAGAGGGCGGGTCCACGTCGAAAGAAGGTGGGTGAGGGTCATTTTTATGCCATGCAAGTCTTGACGCAAAGGGTATAGAAGCCAAAGAAAGTGCCCGTGTATGCGTGTGTCCTTATGGAAAGGATGTCTTGCACTGTGTTTGCTCTAGCCACTGTGAATGCAAGGCAGTTTTTTGTGTGTGTGTGTGGGGG
>Ga0307968_1001047_pt1:0-20000 | contig 21839 bp, 26 predicted proteins | sample OrgLakmetagen650_FD_201834 | JGI IMG/M metagenome (GOLD analysis project Ga0307968, IMG submission 201834) | Saline water microbial communities from Organic Lake, Antarctica - #650 | ecosystem: Environmental > Aquatic > Non-marine Saline and Alkaline > Saline | place: Antarctica: Organic...
TAGCTTCTTTTTCTGGTGTCTTGTTCAGTCTGGCCTCTTTCTCTTCTTGAAGCTGGCTTTTTTATGCTATAGCTCAACTGCCCTCGCTGGCGGATATAGCTGTGTAACCCTTACCCTTACCCTTACATTGCTATTGCTTTACGTACGCAGTCTAGCAGTTGCACAATATGACCGATGGCCTAATCTGCAACCTTTTTCAACCTCTGTAAAACAGATCCGTACGGCAGAGCATGAAGATGCCATGGACTGTGTGGGTAGGCGAAGGAGCCAAAAGGTTGTTTTCTTCCCCTCCTTTGTTTGTAGCTATTACATGAAATGAAAGAAACTCACTTAATGACATTATCCAGCAACGTATCCGCAAAAAACAGGTTAAACAACCTGCACACCAACTCTCAAAAACAGCCTGTAATTCCATGGACCAAGGCGGTAATCCCAGCGCATAAACTTGCAGGACATCTCGTGCTTTCTTCCTTCCTGCTTCGCCGTTGCATATATAACCAACCTACAAGATGGCAACATCAAATGAATACACGTACCATGCACTCGACCACACGCACAGGCACGCGCACACACATGCGTGCTTGTGCGTGCCATGTAACGCACGCTTGCACAGGCACAGACAAGTAGGAAGTAGAAGGTCTACGCTCGGGCACGACCAGGCACACAGATAAGAGCACGCACAGGAAATAAGACATGCTAAAGCACAATAAAAATGCAGCGCCACCAACATCGTCAACCGGAGAGGAGGCACTTGAGGTAATTACTTGAGTTCAGAATGTCCGTGATGGCAAGAAAACAACGGATTTTAGAGGTAGCAGAGACGAGGGTTTCAGGCTCTGCTTGTACGTGCAGCTATGGCAACTTTTCTTTACTTCTTCCACACATGAGAACAAACCGACTGTGCCCATTCCAACACGCGCGTTTCCGGCCAAGGCACTAACAAGTGCTTCCCAAATTGACGGTAACTTGGAGACCTGGTACGCGGAGTGCACTCTTGCTCAGGCTTCAAGGTAGGAAAGCTCCCTTTCACCTCCCCTGCTCCATTGAGCACCCCCGAGAAGATGCATGTGCTTAACAGAGTATGCTGTGGGCACGTCACCTGGTTGTGTTTTACGTGAAGAGCCAAGCCAGGGCCCAGACACAGAAACACACACCCACACGCGCAAACACACATTTCTAAGGTGCTTTTGAGTCTGCTTACTAGGCAATCAGGCCAACAGCACACAGCCAGAGGCCCAACAAGCGTTGCTCCCATCATATACTATGTGTTGCTCCTGTCCGAGACAACTCAACAAGGCGCTTCGGCATATACTCAGGAAACACCTGCACACTGTGCCTGCGCATGAGACACCCCTTTCCCACCACAAACACACGTACAAACCTGCTACGCCCGACACCATCACATACACAACCCGTGGGTCCGTCACGCTCACAACCTGTTGTTCAATTGAGCAAGGGGGATGGCAAGGGATAAGCAGGCTAGCCGACCGCCTGAGCCTGGGTGCGCTTTTCCTATGGGTGGGGCGTGCTGACGTAGGGGGGTGCTGGAGGCTAAGGGGGGCGTGGCGACAGCAGCGGCAGGGGCTGCGGATGAAAACAAGTGCGTTCTACTTGTATTTGTTATGGACGATGCGTTTAAGTTTGTGCTGACTGAGGGTGGGTGGGGCGCTGCTGAAAGCTTAGGGATTACAGGCAGAGAAAGTGAGTTAGCTGCTCAAGTGGTGCTTGTGTGTTCTGAGATCTACGCATGTGGGTATGGCTAAAAAGTCTAGGTCAATACTGCGTAAAAATCAAGGTAGGTGCCTGGCAGACATACGCAGCCCTGTAGCGACCTGTAGAAATGCTGCGGGCATGCACCCAACACACAGCATGTGTTAAGAATCGCGGCCAACACCATACGCACGCACATTGCAATTATGAGCCACCTTTGCTTTACGGAGCGTGCACAAAGAGTAGATCATTCTGACCAGACCTACACCAGGCCTCCAACCAGGGCCGTCCTTGCTGTACAGGGCGTGCCTCTAGAGGTTTTTTGTACCGTGACCATAGCCCTCCACAAGTCCTCCGAACAGAGAATTTCCTTGCTTCACAGAACAAGCACACGGTGTACTGCACCACTTGATTGAATGATGAGCTACACAACAGTCATGATGTACCACTCAATACACACTCTACACTCTCCTCCAGCCTCACGACTGCTAGTTAAAAAAGCCTCAGTGCCAAGGTGCTACAAATTTGCTATTGTTTAAGAAGCGCTCCACACTTAACGCACGCACACTGTGCACATAGGTTAACGTACGCCATGTGCACTCAGCGAATGATGCATACACTATGCACGTGGGCAAGCCTGGCGCATCTAGCATTTTCCGGCAAAATGGTTCAAGGGGTTAGTTACTTCAGATTAGTTGACCGCATTGGTGGTTGATGGCACACTCACTCTGCATGTGGCACACACGCTCTGCGTGTGGGCAAGCCTTGCGCACTTAGCTCATGGCGTACACACTGGGCATGTGGCATACACACTGGGCATGTGACACACGCACACACGCTCTGCACACCAGTGTTTTTTAAAGGCGACATACCATGTTGATCCACACCAAACATGGATTTTTGACTTTTAAAATCGACATGAAACCGTTTCATGTGCTGATTTTAAGTCATAAGTCCATGCTTTTAAGATTCTGGGGGTGCCGACGAGCCCCTGTGTAAAACGATTCTATGGTTAGAGGGCCTTCGAAGGCCCTCACCCACCACAAATTCCAAAGATTTTCCAAGCATTTAATTATCATGTTTAAACGAGCGATAGACCCCATCAAAAAAACCCAAATTTGCCAGGGGGAAAAGTGATGGGAAGGGGGAACGTGTGGGCCCACAAATAAGTTCCAAGCTCAATGGCTTGAGCACCCAGCCTCTGAGGGACAGCCCAAGCGCAAGGACTGGCTGAGTGAGGGGAGGGGGGACGAATTCAATTAGTTCCAAGTTCAATTTAGCATCACCCCCTTCATTTCAGAGAGGGCTGCTTGGGCTATAAGGCGAGCAGCAGCAGCAGCAGTAGCAGCAGCTGAGGATGCTAACCCTGCTGCAGCAGGGACAAGTCTGGTGACAAGCCAGGACCTGCACAACCCCCTCCCCCAACCCCTCTCTCAGCCAAGGAGCTTTTGGGGGAAGCTACGCGCTTAGGAGCGCAGTATCGGTTTGGGAGTGGGTCAAGTCAGCAGAGTTGGTGATGGAAATGGTGCCAGGTTCAGTGGAGGATGAGCTTGTGTCAACACGCTCAAGTACATCTAAGACCCCAGCGCAACAAACAACATGCGCAGCACCTGACATGTTGCACACAGGGGTAAGAGCTCAGCATTCGGCGTGGAGTCCTTACCACACCTCTGGTTCAGGTTAAAAAGCACCGTGGAATCATTACAGACAAACTCACACAGTTTGAATGAAGCTTTCAAACCCTACCTTGCAATTTCAGACAAACTTTTATGTCTAAGCAGTTGCTTCCAGGTCACCTACACTAATTGCATACACCATTTGGCCTTTGGCCTCCCGGCGGGCTGGGGCAGTAAAAGAAAATCGACATGAGAACCCAATTTCTCGAATTGCCAGATTTGGAGGAGACATGAAACTAAGGTTTTCCCAAATCCTTAAAAACATTGCTGCACACAGGCAAGCCTTGCGCACCTGCTGCGTTATGACCGCTTGGGAGTGCTACGTTCAAGTCTGGCTGCTGCTGCTGTTGCTGCTGTTGTTGCTGTTGCTGCGGCTGCTGCAGAGGCTCTAATAACAGGTGCTGTTGGTGCTGCTGCCACTGCTGCTGCTGCTGCTGCTGCTGCTGTTGCAGTTGTGGCTGCAGCTGTTGCTGCAAACTTGGTGGACTAGAGCTGTGCGCTACTGCTTCTTCTTGCATCTCCTGTTTTATAGCCTGCTTTGCTATGAGCTCCTGTGTACGTGTGTGCATGTGTTTGTGTGTTGTGTGCGTGTGTTTGTGCGTGTATATGCTTGTGTGCAAGTGAGTGTATGTGCGTATATGTATGAGTTTGTGTGAGTGCGGAGTTGCAATCGTGCATATCTGTTTTGATGTTTGCTTTTACGTGCGCTGCCGACATATGCCAAACAGAATGAACGCTTCCAAAAACACACAAACTCGTGTACCACATATTGCGCATGTTAGGAACGTATTGGGTCCAAGTTTGGAACTCTCCTTCAAGTGTGGTCCCACAAACACCCACTGCATACTGAGCAGATGCTTTTTACAGTGCTACACCGTGGGTGCTACAAAAAGCTGCGTGTTGGACTGTTTTGGAAGGTGGACCCGTTGGTCAGGGTGCTTGACGTCTTCATATGAGGGCAACGACTCTATTGCACGAGAAAAACACGTACACACAGACACGCACACGCACCCGTCGAATGGCCTCAAAAAAGCAGAAAAATACAGCACTGTTGAGGCCATTGGAGATGGTGCGGGGGCCAAAGCCCCGGAAAAAACCGCGCCACCCTAAGTTGTCTGCCATCAAGCTGCGCACGGCCTGCATGCATGTTTGTGTGTGTGTGCGTGTGACTGTGTATGCGTGTGCGTGTGTGTATGACTGTGTGTTTGCAATTGTGAGAGTGTGTGAGTGTGGGTATAAGCGAGGGCGTGTTCGAGCCGAGCTTATCTGAAGCAGCATTGCCAGCAGCGGGCTGCCATTCACCACTTATTGAGCACTCATGGGCCAGTGTAAGAGCAGCATAGGGGGAGCGGGAAGTGAAAGGAACTAAAGACAGCTGACAGCAAATACTTCAGCGGCGAGCACTAGTTGCCACACGCCACTACACACACGAGACACATTGCCCACCTTGACAAACGTGGGCCGTTGCGAGGCCGTGCACATCATGCGTGTCTTCACTACGTCTAACGGGGTGGTGGTGGCAGCTGCACACGCCCCAGCTGTGCCTCCCATGACTAAATCTTCCAAAATGGTAGGCTGCACGCGTTTGTGTGTACATGTGTGTGTATGTGTGTGTGCTGATGACGCACAAAATTTATGTGCATGTGTGTACATGTGTGCTGGTAGCGCACAAAATCAATGTGCATGTGTGTGCACACTGGTACTCCCACTGCTTGCTTCCCCCAGGCGAGCGTGTAGCATTCAACACTACAGTGCATGTCGGGGCTTATACAAAGTCGCACGCAATCATTGCTGCATGGATACGCAGGTGCACCTCACCTGGCGATCGTTGTGCATCCGGCAATACAGTGTGCGTGCGGTTTCGTACACCGCAAACTTGACAGCCATGTCTGGGGCGTCTTCTAGCAAAGTGGGCAAGAATCCCTGCGCGGGTAGATTATACGTCAAAGGGCTTTTGAAGATACTTGTGTGTGTATGTGCGTGTGTGAGTGTGCGTGCGTGCGTGTGTGCACGCATGTGTGTGTGCCTAATTTGTGTCTGTGTGCATATGTGTGTGATTTGGTTTTTGCAGCTTTTCATTTGCCTTGATCCTTGCGCATTAACCCATGAGTACATTGAGTTGTAAGTCAAACAACAGATAAAAGCACTAAAAAAACAAAAACGCGCACGCACCCACACACACACACCTGAACACACACACACATACACACACACTCACCGTGAACAGCCCCCGCACCCCCACTGCACTAGTGATGGTCTTGGCGGCATGGAACACATTCTTGTACACCCCTGCTTGGACTGACCGAATGCACACAGCTATGGGCACCTTCACGAAGCTGCTGCCAACTGCTGCAGAGGCCCCAGAAGTGAATGCAATGGAGCCTGCAGCACGCAAATTGTTGAGAATCAGTGATGCAATCAGATGATGGGCACCACTACACAGCTGCTGGCGACTGCTCATTTGTATTGTGGTGATGGGTCAACGGGAGTTATGCTTCATGTGCAATGATGCCACTTCAAAAATGCAGCTGTTTGAAGGTGCCCTGCCTATTTGCCACTGAGCGTTGACGCAAAGCGCATCAGAGCCTGCAATTCTGGACACCAGGGTTGGCCCGATTTACACACACACACAAATGTATGTACACACGTGAAGATGTAAGAGAGGAAAACTGGAAAGCATACCCATTACATTGTAGAAGCACGTGACGTAAGATGATGGGTGCAGCAGCAGCAGCAGCAGCAGCAGCAACGCTGCCGAGCAGCGTGGTGCGTGGAGAGAGGTGAGTGATTAGGCTTGGGACAGCAGCGTGAGTGCTGCAATGCCGGGTTGTGATGTGTGCAGGTGCAACAAAATGATGATTCTTTGCTCAGTGCTACCATCACACTGCTCAATGGCAGGGTCAGCCGAACCACACACGCTATTGGAAGGCTGTTTGTACGGAGGTTTTTTAGCAGGAGCACCTACCACAATGGTAATCGTGCAGAGTGTGGGCAAAACGTTCTAGCTAATCTTACTCAATTGCGACCAGCTGATTGTAGCAGCAGCTCCGCTGCATCGCTTCCCATCTCAGTGTGGATATAGCATGGAATAAGTGTGCGTTGTGCGACTTGAGCAGCCGTCACTTTTCTTCGCACTTTTGATCAAGCCACTGAATCAAGCCACTGAGCTTGACGTTACTGGATTGTTCATGCACACTTATTGGGTGCGTGAATGAAGCACGTGAACAACAGGAAAATTTACGTGACCTTTTGTAATGGGCGCCATCATTCACCTGTACAGCACTGGTAAGAGCTAATCTTTAAGAAAGGGTCCAGCACAGTACCCCCATGATCATACAGTGTGTGTGTGTAAGTGTGTATGTAAGTGTGTATGTAAGTGTGTGTATTTGTGAGTGTGAGTGTGAGTGACACGCACCTTCTGACATGTTTGTTGTTTTTCGTAGACACTGTTTGGCCGTGCTATAGAACGCAAAGTAGGCACCGATGATGATGCCTGCCCCAGTCGCTGCCCCCACCACACCCTGAGTTTGTGCATGTATGCATTTGTGTGTACGTGTGTGCGCCCCACCTTGAATGTGTGAGATTGTGCATAACATGTGCGCGTGTATCTACATTTTTGTGTGTACGTGTACCATATGTACACACATTAATGTGCACACCCTGGTTGTGTACATGTTGATGCATACATGTGTGTATGCAAATGTGCTTTTGTATTTGCGCTTTTGGGTCTACATATATGCACATGCATAGATGGTTTTGCATTTGCGCTTTTGGGTGCATAAATATCAGTACAAGAAACCAACTTGCAGGGGGAACTCGAGCAGTCAAAGGATAAGGAAGCACCTTAGAGAGTCTAATAACAAGAATATGGTCTAATAACAAGAAAACTGAATAATTGAGGCACAACGTGTGCAACTTGTGATACGACCCAGAGGCGCGAGATTCAATAAGGGTCCCCTATAAGGTGCTGACAGTCAAGAGCTCCTTTCCTTTATCATGCAGATGTTACGACGTTTCCAGCGTCACCTTATCTATTCAGGATGCCCACATGCGCACCTTGTAGAGGCTGAGCACCTGCCCACCCGTCTTGGCCAACTGAGGGCCCAACCCCCCCCGCATGTGAACTCCTGCTGCATTAACACGAACCCCCCTAGAGGCCCCTGCTGAGGAGGAGGATGCTCCCGCAGCTGCAAAGGTTGATAAATTGTATGGGTGCTTGTTTGAGCGTGTGTGTTGTGTGTGTGTGTGTGTGCGTGTGTGTGTATGTGCGTGAGTCTGTGCCTGTGTGTGTGTGCCCGTGTGCACTTGTGCGTGTGTGTTTGCGTGTGTGTGTATGTATGTGTGTGTGTGCGAGTGGCGTGTGTGTGTATGTGTGTGTGCGTGTGTGTGTGTGAGTGGCGTGTGTGTGTGTGTGTGTGTATGTGTGTGTATATGTGTGTGTGTTTGCGTGTGTGTGAGTGTGTGTGTTTGTGTGTGTTTGAGTGGCGTGTGTGTGTATGTGTGTGTATGTGTGTGTGTGTGCGTATGTGTGTGTGCGTGTGTGTGTGTGTGGCGTGTGTGCGCGTGCGTGCGTGAATAAGTAAGCCCATATTTGAAAGGCGAGTGCCTGCACCTGTGCAGCATACGCGTGTGTGTTAAACACACACTCTCCTGCGCACGCACGTACCTGAAGGTGTTTGATCAGGCTTGGGACCAGCCTGCATCCTGACTTTGATGGTGTCAATGGGGTGGATAGTGGTTTGGGAGCCCGCGCGAGCCAAGCTGCCCGCGATGACATCGTTCAGCGTCTTTTCCGGCTTGGCTGTTTTAGCTGGTTTCTTGCTCACTGGCTGCAGCTGCACGCTGGGTGAGCTGTCCCCGCTGCCTGACAGCCCCTGCTGCTGCTTGAGCCCCTGCGTGAGAGAAGTCAATTTAATCAAGTGCATACGAACAACGGCAGTGCGCCCTCGGATTCCCCGATGAGCAGAGCTTGCATGAGCTAGCAACTGTGCCCCGCAGTAACTCTCACTGCTGGAGGGAGGGCTGGAGCAGGGCAGCACAAATCTATCAGCAATGAAAAGGCAATAAAGCAGGCACTCACCTGGAGGGAGGGCTGGGCAGAAGCGCTCATGGGTCAAGAAATGTTGTCCTCCTTGCCCTCAGCTCAGCTCCATTCGCAAATAGCTATGCAACGGAATCAGGGCACAGCCTCCTCCACACTCTCAAACTCAAAGTGCGAAAATACGAGTGGGTACCTGTTGAATACTGATTAATTGCTAAATATACTAATAAATTTCACTAGTGGGTATGAGTGTATTTGTGAGGAAACTATCAGGGCTCAAATTATCGAAGGAGACGCAAACGGAAGTTTGGAAGTGAACAAGCACAGCGCGATCATGCTGAAGCGGTTCGAAAACGACACACACACACACACACACACACACACACACACACACACACACACACACACACACACACACACACACATATACACACACACGCGTGCATGCACAAACACACACACACACACACGCAAAAACACACACACGTACACACACACACACACACACACACACAAACACACACACACAAACACACAAACACACACACATACATACACACATACACACACATACACACACGCATGCATGCACAAGCACACACACACACATACAAACACACTACTACATACACACATACACACGCACTCGCTCAAAAGCACGCACATGCTCATGCATGTACACACACAATATTACTAACACATACAACGTACACACACGCGCATGCACACCAGTGCGCACGCACATGTGCACAGCAAACTCCGAATTTGGCAGTATTTAGCAAAGCATACGTCACATCTTACATAAACAAACACTGGCTGTACGGCCAGCGGATCTACTCAAGAAGCATACTCCCTCCACGGCCAGGTTTGGCACAGCAAGAAGCCTTAGCGGGTATATAGGTTGCATTATTTTGTGTCCTTGCGGTGTTTATGGAGATAAAACCAACTTGACAAAAACAAGCCCAACTGTGCTTATAGCTCATGATCCTGATCGGCTGCACAGGTGTGACTTTACCAGAAACAAAGAACAGTATTTTGTTGCTACGCAGGCAGGCAGCGAAGACCACTCCCACATTATTGGTTTAAACTAAGGAAAAGGAGCCACCTGGGTGTCAAGTACCATAAATCTCCTCCCACCAAAGGAATGGAAAATCTTTGAGAATCAAGACCCGTAAGGCTCCAGTGTGTTTCACTCATAAGGCTCCAGTGTTGTAGATGGTGCCACCACACCCAAGAGGATGCTGTGGAGAGCAATGGAAGGATGTCACAGAAATTCTTGCGCTGTTCCTTCAAGGCGTGCACTGGTTCTGGGGTCCTCAAGCAAGGATCTCATGATGCATCTCATTACATGGATGTCACGTCAATGTTTGTTAAGGTCTTTAGATCGGTGTTGTCTATGGCGCGTATTGAAGCGTTTTCCTTTTTGTTAACGTATCTCCTCATGTGAGTGTGCTGGCAAACTGTAAGTATGTGGAGCTGATTAAAACGTTTTGGCAAGCTAAATCGGTGACATGGACAAATTGTGTGATTGCCCTTTCCCCTGGGAATCATAATTTGAGCAATGGTTTTATGGTTATTTGACCAGTTCAGATGATCCTTTTGTAACAAGCTCGCTCTTTCTCAGACATTCATCCTCCCTGTGCTATGCTTGAAACGTTGCCTTCTTCTCACGTTGAGAGGGGGAGGAGACGTTAACCACACCTTTATGAGGGGGCTTGGTGGACAAGTGCAACAAAAGCATACCTAGTTACTCCCTTGATGCCTTCTTCTTTGAAAGAGCGCACTGCCCAGTGCAATCATATAGAAGGCCAACTAATCTGCTCCATTTGCCAAAAGCTAGATGGCACATGCTGTCAGGCTGCAGCCATTATGATGATGAGTAGATTTGCCTAGCAGTCGTACATTTTGAATGATGGCTTTATATGCAACTCTGTAACTCTGTAGATTTGTGCGTGAACACGCTTTGGCAGACAGGCCACACGCTTCTTTGGCTCTCTAAGGCGTATGCATTTTACTCCTACTGGCACAGATGGAATTTAGATATGGGGTACTGGATTTTTGCAGGCAGGCAGGGAGTTACGTAGGTACCCGCACCAGGCAACCCCCCCACCGCGCAAACACATGGGGAAAAAAGCGTACTCCGAGATTGTCTTGGATTTGTTAAATTTGTTAATCAATTGACATTCTAAGAGGTACCGTTAAAGGGGATCCTCAAGAGACCCTGTGCCGCGAGGTCTCTGATTCTACTTGTTAGCTTTGAGTATGAGCAGAGAGCGAACAGGCTGGTAGAAGCATTAGTAGGACAAAGTGATGCAAAGTTTCTGCTCCTCTGCTGGATGGAAAATTTTGAAATCAACCACTCTGAAGGCCTTTTTTGGTTTGAAGGCACCATGGATTAGTTGATGTGCTGTACTATGATACTTTGCAGTGATATGATCTGAGAGCACGCTCTTTTATTTTGCCAAGACCATTAGAATTGTGAGCTGAGGAGACATTTTTATATGTCAGGTGTTTACCTTCTATGTCAAGCGTTTACCTCACACTGCTACGTTATGTGTAATGACACACGTGCCTGCTTGCATGCCATATTATTGCAGGGTCAGGACCCACGGCGCCCTCTTGGGATTGGGGTTGGGGCTTCCAGCATGCCTCCCCCCACGGAGGGAGTCACCAAGCAGGCAGCTCCCATTAAGCTGCGCCAAGCCCTGAACCGTGGTGTGCTGCGTGGGTCTGGTGGCACCCAACAGCAATTGGTCATGGTGATGTACTTGAACGAATACCGCACCACCCTGGCACAGAGCGCAAGTGTGAAGAAAAACACAGCCTGCGTTCCAGATGCAGAGACTTGAATGTGGCATGGAACCTGTGGAACGTGTTGGCTGCAGAGTATGCTGGGCTACCTAGGCCAGCATGTTTGACACCACTATAGTGTAGGGGCAGATAGTAGGGGGTGATTCTCCTACTGATATGCCTGGTTTCTCTTATGTGAATCGCTCGGTACCAAAGTGGCTCTATTTCTTCACACGGGCATCGGCGTTAACTGCCAGGCAGCGCTTCATAGAGTTACGTTTCTCTTTTCCCTGTGGGATGGCTTGACACACGTGCATGTTTTTACAGAGATGTTTGCTGGAGCACTTAACTTAGGCAAGCCTTGACGTTGCTGAATTCAAACGAAACTAGTGACTGCAGTAACTGCCACTGTAAAAAAATCATCTAGTACTCAGCTACACAGAAATTTCAATGTTCAGCTGCACAAAAAGATTTCAACCCATGTACGGCACCAGCATACGTTTGCACTTCTTATACTGGCAGCACTCGAGCAAAAAAGCTGTTTATTAAAAAAGGCAAGCCAAAAAAGCGGGTTATTCCTACAATACAGGCCTAGTCGACTTGGGAGGATTAATTACCCACCAGAATTTGTTTCCCACCGGCAGATGGCCATCCTTTATTGCAGGAATATAACAGTTTGATCATCAAAAAACGGCTTTTTACCTTAAGACACCAAGCAAATCAACCACCGAGCACAATATTATAAATTACAATGTGTTACATATACAGAGGCTGAGGTCACGATACACTAGCTTTTCCTCACCCCATTACTTTGGGCGGGCACTTCTCAGACCGCGTGGGCTTGACACAGCATCATGGAATGTGCTCTTTCATGTGCAGCTTAATGGGCACGCCAGATCGTGTGACTAGGATGACCACCTGCGTGTGGTCCAAAAGCCGCACAGGTTGATAATTGATAAGAGGAGCACTGAGCTGCTTCATTTACATTTGCTAAGGTGGCAGCGACCATGCTCGACTCATACTATGTCTCCCTGACTAACGGTATTTCGGCAAGGGAGATATGAGATGTAATGAAACTATATTAATTTGTGCGATGTAGCCAAACCTCCTCATAGGCCAGGACCGCAGAACATACATTTATGTGGCACAAGCTTCAGCTGCAGGATACGTTGACATAGTACAACGTTCTACGTACACAGAGTAGGCTGCTTCTATTGGCAAGGTTCGTCCCAATCTCCTTGCCTACAACAAACATGCCAATGAGCATGGAAAGATTCACATGTTGCTTAAGAAAAGCGCATGTTGCCTGCTTAAAGCACACATATCCAAGAGGCGCAATCCAGCACCAGCACCGATCTATTTAGCCAGCCATGCCCAGGATGCTAGCATGATGCGAAATATAAAAACGACCTTTCCTTTAATAAGGTTCTTAAGGTACTGATGATGTTTAGCAATTTCATACATGTGCAGTGACCAGTAATGAGCAGGACCAAAGGGAAAAGGAAAATGTCAACTACACGTGTATCATACCACGTAATTCATGTTAATGCATGACAGTGAATTGTCACACTTCAAGCTTCAAACACACACACACACACCTGTGATGCCTCCACTTTTGCATGGTCTTGTGATTGCTCATCCAGGTCAAGCCAAAAATGTGAAAGCAGCTCCTGTGAACAGTCCACAGGAGTAAAGGTAGTTTAATACACAGAATATGAAACGTTTCGTAAGCAAGTCTAGCGAGAGAAGGGGCACCGTTTTGGACAAGGATTACAGAGCTTGCCTAAACATGAGATAAATATGCAATTGTTAGGATGTGGTACACAAACTGAATCACCATCACATGTAAGTGTGCACGCTACAAGAGCGGGCGCAGTCTCTGTCCTATGACCCTAGTAATCACTAAGTATTGCAAATACACACCAGGGATGCAGAGTGGTTCAACCCGATAGTGTCCTCAGCATTTCAAAGTCACATGTAATGGAATGAAGAAACTGCAATGCTTGCGCAAAGGCTAGCTGGGAGCTTCAAAAGAACATTTGCACCCACCATCAAGACGGTGCGGATGCTAGTGTTAGCAAAGTTCAGCCCGATGCAGTTCCGGGTCCCGTCGCTGAAGGGCAGCATAGACTTGTTGGCTGTGGAAAGACCGGTTTGGGTGGCAAAGGGGCATGACGCCTCCAGGGATGTGCTGTTTCTAGATGGGCTTTTATCACTGTTGCTGCTTGTTAACCATCTGTCAGGGTTAAAATCCGTTGGCTGCGAGGAACGTGCAAAAGGGATGTAACAATGCCTCTAGCAGCAGTTGCTTTCCAGGTCTGTCGTGCCGAACACTTACAGTACTGGCAAAGGGGCGGAAGTACTGGTAGGATGCATTTAAAAACACGCGCCTCTGTGGCGTAGAAGAAACATAACACTATTCAATTTCAACCGAGCGTATCTGGGACAAACATCTTTGATCAAAAGCAGCTGCAAAACATGTTTATTGAGTGGGGAAGTCCTCAGCACTGACACCTCACGAGAAAGGCAGCAGCAGCATTTTACAGGCAGCTTTACAGGCTGTGCATTGCTGTCTAACTACCAAGGGCGAAAAACACTTGCAGTTGCGGAGTTTCGTTGCAAAGCATGCATGTTGAGGATGAACGTTGCCGCGCTCTGGTCTCATTGCACCTTGCTTTACACTGCTGGTATCCAAATTTATGTTTTATGTTGCAGTTGTCTGCGTGTGTACAAACTCGTAGTTGCACAGCGCTTGCCATGATGACCCACAGCATCTTAACGCAGGTGAAGCAAAACCCTATCCTTGCACCAGCTTCTAGCCCAAAGCCGTCTACGTTTGTAAATTTTCAAGGCTGATGATCTACAATCTACAGCATCTTGTTGCAGGTGAAGCAAAACCCAGATCTTGCTCTAGCTTCTATCCCAAAGCCGCTTACATTTGTATAGTTGAGTCTACAGTTGTGCACGCCATGAATGTTGACCCATAGCAACGAGGATTTAGGGACTTGTTGGCCACCGAGCTTCATGTCATAAGGGGCTTCCCTGCATTTGGTGAACACACAATCAGTGCGGAATAAGAAGGTGCAACATCTTATAGCAGTTAGTTCAAGGTCTACACTGCAGGGGGTAAGAGGCAACCTGAGTTTTCTCAGTGTGAGTGAAAAGAAGGTACAACGCAGTCCAGCAATCGAAGCAACCTTTAGTGGATGGTTTGTAGAGGCAGTTGAGTAACATGTGTTGAAAGGGCTTTGACATACACAGAGGGAGTAATCACCTGGAATAAGCATTCACCTAAAATAAGCATTTCATTCATAATTCAATGTTGTCCCGTATCAGATCACAAGGTCTTGATAGTTCATTGAGGGATGTGCAAAATTCATCAAAAACGTGTTTCCCTAACCTATGCTAGTAGTGACGACAAGACCGTGTTCTGTCTTTTTCCAACCTCTTTGCAGGCAGAGCAGAAATTGCATTTGGCTGAGAAAACAGTCCTGCAATTACGTTTTAATCTCAATTTCTTCTCAGGAACAGCAGAGTTTGCACCTGACCGAGCCGATGCCCGCCACTGGGTGTAGCCTCATAGACTCCTTAAGGACGGCATTGAAGTAGGGCAGGGCGAGGCTCTCAAGTCCCACTTCAGAAATTTCATCGGAAGTTTGGCCTTGAATCTGAAGTCAAGCACGTGTGTGTGTGTGAGTGTGTGTGTGTGTGAGTGTGTGTGTGTGTGTGTGTACGTTGAATGCTGGACAAATGATGCAACGGTCAGGAGTGCGCACAGTCTAGCACAAACCAAAATGAAGCATGAATAGTTTAATGTTCTTTGCACAGAGGATCCAACATAAAAAGCATCAGAAAAGATAGAAAAATAGGGCAAAAGAGAGGGACGACTTGAACTTGTAGATACTTTGCATCCGCAAGCCTTATAAGTCCCAGGCGGCACCAGCCTAGAAATTTCAACGTGACATCCGCCTCTTGTAGATTAAAGTATGTGAAAACATACGTCCTAGAACCAGCTGGAAGCTGCAAAGGAACGGCACAAAGATCTCTCCACCATTCTACAAGGAGCTTCCATTACTCTCCACATCATCCTCTTGGGTGTGAACGCACTGCGTCATCTACAACTCTCACACAACGGAGAAAATTTAGGGACATAGGGTGTGAGTCCAAAGAGTTAAAGAAGCTTGCCTCTGAGCTCCGTGTGCATTCTGCCAACTTCACTGCTAAACTTGTCCATACCAGACATGCCCTGTCCAGTACCATACCACGCCTCATCAGAGCTAGTTTCAAGCCAAGCCCTTCTTCATCCCCATCAGTCTTCCCTTCCCTTGCTGTGGTGGCTTTCAAACGTGATTAGTACCGAAGTGACTCCTTCCCCTTACTTACTGCGGGGGTGTACTTTATTGCCTGCGTCGTTTTCCCTTGAACAATCTTTTGCATCATTTCCATCCCTGTGTATAACGCTGCTGCATGCATTCAAGTGCCATATGACAAACAACACGCTGAACTACTTACTCACCACGCATCACCACCACTTTCACCACTACTCACATACCACGCATCACCACAACCATGCATCACCACTACTTACTTACCACGCATCACAAAAACAGGGAGTCAGAGGCACATGCAAATCGCTCACCTTGAGCAGCCCAGCTTCTGACAACTCCTGCTTAATGCGGTGTTGTATTTGCGGGTGGCGGGCAATGTCGTACAAGGCCCACGTGGTGGTCCAGGAGCTGGTATCAAACCCAGCCACCTGTGTTTCAAGGTAGAGCAACGTGCAAGCCAGAGTTGTAGAGTTTGGAGGTCAAAGCCATGCCTCCAACCAGAGATCCTGATCTCAGCCTCATTATGGGTGTGCTTGTCGTCAAAAGAAGGAGGAAGCGTGCATACACATGCGTGTAGAGGCAAGTGCACAAATGCAATGAGCCTGTGCAAAAATTGTACTGTGTGCGTGCGCACATTCTAAAATTTTGAAGTTCCATGCCATGTATTACAGCCACCTTCAGGAAAATTTGCATAACATACTTGCATTTCAAACATGTATTGTTTATTTTAAGACAGATTTCACTGGTGTGCTAAGCCAACCCAAGACGTCGTCATAATACTATAAATGGCACTAAATTACATTGATAAGATGAGGTAAGGTGGATGCTTTTTTTTCATTTACCCAACCAGGTAAGGTGGTCCTCTCGCAGCTTTTTGATTTTTATTTGGCCTTATACCCTGTCCTTGACAAACAAGATCCAGTTGTGAGCCAGGTGCTCAACATTAGCCTCACCATCAATACAGCAATGTTGCCCTTGATGATTTGGTCTGGGTACGGGCTGCCGTTGGGATCCTGGATAAGAAACGATGGTCAGAGTTCTGTAAGTACCAGTATTGGCAATGTTTGCAGAAATATGAAATTGCAAGAAGACGTCAAAATGTCGTTACATCATATCAAAAAGTATTGAGTTCACTCATTCTTGAGGCCTCATCATCAGGCCAAATATGACAAGCAGCAGCAAATGCAACAGACCAAGGAAGCCCTCCTTTACGTTTGTAATTGATGCAGGATACATCAGTCATTTTGAGAAGACACTGTTTTTTGTGACACAACACATTAACTAATTGGCTGGCAAATGTTACTGCAGTTATGGTGGCAGGCATGCCATGGTAACAACGTTTTTCTCCACATATCATTGCACAGCCTTTAAACGTGAAATAAACCTAGATGTCATCAGGCTTTTGGTAAATAGCACGACCTGTCGATAGTAGGGGCTTGAAAATGGCTATCTTACATATATGCTAGCTGGCTACCTTACATTAATACTAGTGCCCTTGCACAATCAGCCTTCTGCATGTCATAACTGATCCAAAGGTGTAACCTGTTGCATGTAATCCAAGTAGCCAGCAGAATCCAATTGACATACCTTAACCCTCATGAGCTGCGCCCACATGCGAGTGTCTTCAGCAGCAGGCTCGCCACGGGCACGGAAAGTCGCCAAAAAAACAGAAAACCTGTGATCCAGAATTGTAGTTTTATTTAGTTGTGCAAATTGCAAATTTTGGCGCCCAAAAAACTGGGGAAGGAAAAGGTCCCTGCTGCTTGATTGCATTGTTCCGAGCAAATGAGCCGTGTGCCTGTTTAAACACTTCCAGTCAGCGCTATTTAACGGAAAAACAAAAACACGTGCATAGGCAGAGTGCATAAATAGTGACATTTTGTTGGTACAGGGGAGGGGCACAGTGGAGTGACAACAAAGGAGCGAAGCTTTCCTTTCTCCTCTCTTTCAAAACACTGGCCTAATTTGCTGACGACAACAAAGTCTAAACTCGACAACAACAACAACAACCCACAATCAATGGTATGCCAGGAAGCTAGCATCACCCTGTACCACATAATCCACACCGCTTCAACTCACGTATCTTTGAACTTGGCCATAGCACGGTTGGACTCTTTTGCAACGGGAAGGAATGGAAGGTACCTGCGCAGCGCGAGTACAAAAAAGACGTACTAGATGTAGGCACTTTACAAAGAGTGCAGTCATGGGCACAGACAGCACTTCAGTCAGCAACATCATGGAGTCTAATTTCACAATCTTTCCAAAAAAGGGGACTGGGCATTGTGCGTACAACGCAAACAACACATTAGCAACATTTCAGAGCTTTGTGATGGCGAGCCGAGCCTCCATGTTTGCACATATCGACAATACCAGGCATACGTCATTTGAGATTACTGTGCCATCTCTAGTTTAAAGTGCGCACTACATACTTCTTGCTCACCTGCACATGGGTTCTTCCAGGGGGTTGACGGATCGCCTGTCAAAGACCACCACTGCGTCTGTCACCACCTGTGAGTTATGTTGTATTGAGTAGAACAGTGTTCACAAGGTAATCATCGTGGCGTCGGTTTGCAAGGGCAGCATTCGAGGGTATAAGCGCACTCCGCCGTGTGCCTGTTGAAGAACGTTTACGTGAGCACGAGTACACATATCTGGTACTGCAACCTTGAATCTATGTGGCATCACGCTGGCTTAGCATCACACTGGCTTAGCATCACACTGGCTTAGCATCACACTGGCTTAGCATCACACTGGCTTAGCATCACACTGGCTTAGCATCACACTGGCTCAGCATCACACTGGCTTAGCATCACACTGGCTTAGCATCACACTGGCTTAGCATCACGCTGGCTTAGCATCACACTGGCTTAGCATCACACTGGCTCAGCATCACGTGGCAGGTCAAACACAGCAACAGCCGTACTTTACATTTCCTTCCAATTCTCACCTCTCTTTGTGATTGCCACAAACCAACTCTCTTCATTTTACTACCTAAGAACAAAGCAGTACGCTTCCCACATACCAGCTATAATACATCGATACACTCTAGTAAGTGCGACCATACCTGCTCAAAACAGAGAACATTCAAAGTGCAAGAGCATTGATAAAAAAACACCTTGAATATAGAACGACTTTGGTCCCCTTCCATGGCATTGAGCTCCAGGGCAAACCCGGCAGACCCTATGATGTCAAGGAAGCAGCATTGCAACCACTCGATGATCTCGACACCTTCTTGCTGTCGCGGCTGCTGCTGCTGTGGTTGTTGTTGCTGCTGCTGAATATGTCGCTGTTGTTGCGAGTGAGTTTGCCTGTTGGCCATGTCTTCTCGCAGCAGAGCGACGAGCTTCTGCGCTTTGGCCCTGCAGCAGACAAAGTGGAGGGAAGAACAGAAATGGAATTCAATTAGTTCATTCATATTCAAGGGTGGAAATTGTAATGTGAAGTACTTTGATGAACTGAGTTACTTGGTACCCATTGCCTGGAACGTTCCACTGACAGGCAAATTTATTGATTATTGGTATGTTTGCAAACCCTGCAGGGTTGGCTAAATGTCTGGCTTTCAAGAGACGCCCAACTTAACAAGAGAACAAAACAGGGAGTGAAACCTTCTCTCTTCACATCAAACTTTGAAAAGAAGCTACGTAAGTAGTGGGCATACCGTAAAACTGTTTCAGCATATAAGTACAAAGAAAAAAACCAGTGGGGGGTCGACAAGGTTGCTCCTCTCAATTGACTCACAGCACAGATCATTGGCGTCACAATTACTTTTAGGCTTATTATGCACCGTTCACGATCACTTCGGAAATTAATTATTCAATTTGTCAGAAAACGAAAATTTTAATAATTCTCGGGGCCCTTTCCGAATTGAACTCGAAGTGATAAATAACTTAATTATAGCGGTTTTGAGGGTGACAACCGACATGAGCTCCAAGCGTGCCAGTGTAAACCCCCTTTCTGTTCTTGAAAGGTTGGCTGCTCAGCAGTGGGACTGTGAGAAGCTGCAGAGGGAGCAGCTCAGGAGCTGGCAGAGGAAGCAAGAGGCAAAGGCAAGGGTCGATCGCTGTGATGAAGAGGCCCTTGGGGCGCCCATGCATGCAGCTCCAACAAGCCTCCTTCTCTTCCCCCATTTGCGTTTGCCCCTTTGTGTGGCTATTGCTGCATGTAAATCCCTCACCTCTCTCTCCCTGCTTTTAAGCACTGTGCAGCATCAGCATCAGCCACAGATTCAGCCTCAGCCACAGCCTCAGCCTCAACCACAGCCACAGCTTCAGCCTCAGCCGCAGCTTCAGCCTCTTCAACAAACTGCAGTACTAGTAGCAGTGCACAGGCAGCATTCAAAGGGGGCACTCAAACTCAAAAATAAATCCCCAGACTCCCTCACGAACTGAAATCGAAAGTTTATTAAACAATTTGAAAGTGTGGTCCCAAAGTGATCGTGGATCTATGCTAATACAT
>Ga0307968_1001054_pt1 | contig 21810 bp, 27 predicted proteins | sample OrgLakmetagen650_FD_201834 | JGI IMG/M metagenome (GOLD analysis project Ga0307968, IMG submission 201834) | Saline water microbial communities from Organic Lake, Antarctica - #650 | ecosystem: Environmental > Aquatic > Non-marine Saline and Alkaline > Saline | place: Antarctica: Organic Lake...
CCCCCCTCAACTCACAAGCATTCCCTGCATATTACATCCTCGACCCAGCCTGAGTATCACATCTCCTGATTTGCTGTAAATGTAATTCACACAAACTCACTCCCATTCCCATTTTACCCCTTGATAAACACACACACGCACGCACATACGCGTACATACATACATACATGCACGCACGCACGCACACATACATACACACACAGGGCCTGGACCTCACCAACCCCAGCTCTGAAGCCCGCATCCAATCTGCCCGCACCCGCGCTCATTACTATCCGCTCAGCAACAGCCGCCCAAGCAGCGCCACAGGAAGCCTTGGACATAACAGCAATGATGGCCTAATAGCTGGCGCAAGCAGGTGAGATAGCTGTGATGCTCACTGTGCATTTTAGCTGATACGTGAAATGGGAGGCTGGTCTCAAAGCCAGAACACAGGTTTAAAAAAGCAATCTGTGTATTGAAGGTCTTGCAAGCATGCAACCGTGAAATGGCCATTATGCTTAACAACTAATCTGTGCGAAGCTTTACAGTGATTGCAGAGGGGGTTCATATATATGAAATGAGACCTTGATTATAAGGCTGAGTTTTGCGCACTTTGTAACAAGTCTAAGCTGCCGTCAAACGGAACCTCACAAACGCACACACCCACTTGTGCGTGCTGCAGTCAATCTGAAGGCATGTTCCTGTTTTTCTGCATCGTATTATAGGAACACAATTCAGATTCAATGCAGAACTCACTGTTTATTGGCCCACTAATTGTTGTCTGCACAATTTTATGCAGTCTGTGGCGGCCAGGCACAGCTCCAGCCCATTTCCTCAGATCACAGTCCTCACGCTCACGCATCTCCTCGCCGGCCCAGCGCGGACGATGTACGTATGTAATATGTGCAACTGTGTGTGTCCACTTGCTCGCATCTATGTGTGCAACTGTCTCAGTTTCAATGTGCGTGCTTGTCCACGCACGTACTCGTGATTTGCTTGTCCACGCATGTACTCGTTTCAATGTGCTTGTCCACGCGTGTACTCGCGATGAAATGCAATGACTAAGGGGCCTCTAGTGCAAGTTGCGACTCTAGCTGGGACTGCGGGTCGGACCACAGCAACTGTCCATCGCTTGCAGCAACTATCTGTGGCATCTAAATTTTGTCACGTCACTACAATCTGCAAGCAGTCACTACAATCTGCAACTACTATTATGTCGTGTTTCAACTGTCTGCAACAGCTATTTGCAACTGCCCACCACCTGCTCCGACTATCTGCAACAAGAGCTCCCACTCCAGCGGCTGGCCTGCTGAGCTTGCTGATCACCCCCTTGACTTTCCCTCCTTTTTGATGTTCCTGGCCTGCGTGCAGGTGATAACGTGCAGTACTTGGATGTCAGTGGCTTGCACACGGTGGAGGAAGAGACAGCCCTCAAACCAACTAGAAATGAGGTGAGGCTGTTTGCTCCCACTCTCTGGCTGCATCAACAATGTATACACGCCTGTCGTCCCTCAGCCCCACGCCCTCTTTTGACCAACACGCATACACACAAATAATTGAACCCATTTTTTTGCAGGCTGAACTGCCCCCTGAAGTGCTGGCCATGATGCAGGGCCCGGTTGCCCCCCTCACCCCTCCCACCCACGAAGGCCCCCAATCATACCCTCCCACGACGTATCAGCAACGCCCAATGTCTCCTGCTTCTCGCCCGGTAAGCAACAGCTTAGGGTAGGCGACAACACACCAGAAATAACAGTGTTACCCTCCCACTAAGTACCAGAATCGGCTATGCATTTTTTGTTAGCTTGTCAGCAATAGTCTGAACGTAGTACAGGCAAACCAAGGACACATGGCTGCACCACTGAATGAGGTGCCTGCTCCTTGCCCCTTGACCAAGTCACCTCTGTTGCAGGCACCCACACTCTTAACTGCGCTTTTGCTCTCAATTTCACGCATGTAAGCAACTCCAGCAGCATTCATGCTCAAAGACAAGGATGCGATTCGTCCTTTGTGCCTCCTCTTACATGCCATGCAATCAAGCCCGTTGCATGATTGATTGCTTTTCCAGGTGAGTGCTGTAAGCACCACCAGCATTGAAAGTAGTGCCAGCAGCATTTACGGGGACGACATCCCTCCAGAGATCGTGGCATTACTGGAGGCTCGTAGGATTGCTGACAAGTTACAGACCAAGTGAGTTGGGGCACAGGGACATGAGTCTTGGAAGATGTGTGTGTGTTTATTGTTTATGTGTAGAGTTGGCCAAAACCATATATATACGGTGTGTATACGGTGTTCTTGGCAGGGAAACCACCAAATATACAGTCATATACGGTGTATATATACGGTTTTGGCCAACCCAATCTATGTGTGTTTGTATGTGTATATGTGTGGCACTCCTGCTTTAAATTAGTGTGCCTTTTTATTTGAATAGGCTTTTATGCTGTACAGTGTATTCAATGCTGTGGGTTGCATTCAAGAATCTTTACTTTGACCCCAAGAGTGCATAACTTACCAGAGGGGGGGCACTGGGCAAAAGCCAAAACATGCTCCTTTTTGCATGAAAGGTGTAACTACTCACACGTCACTGCATCAGATTGGACCCAACCTAGCTACAAACTGATGCTGACTTTGTAAGCTACCCGAGCATATGCTCAGATTTACACAAATCGCCCTGCGTACAGAATGACAGGACTAAAAGCACACGCCGTGCACCTGTACCCTAGATGGGTGCTTTCCAGGGGGAATGGCACATTAATGTGCATATCTCGCCAACCCCTTAGTCGTTTTGCCCCATTTCTCTTGCAATGATATTTATTACAAGGACTTCAAAACACTAGAAATTACCGGGTTAGGTGTGCTGGCTGGTCAGATACAGCGTATGGCTGCTCAAAACGTAAGGTTCACGTTGCGGCCGATTAGGTATGGGCCCCCTAACTTGCAGGTTTCAAGCCTAACTGCATTGAAATCACATATCAGAGCTGAGCTTGAAATCTGCAAGCTAGGGGGCCCATACCCTGAGAGCATGCAAAAACCATACCCATTGAGCCTCAGTGTCCCCCCTCTGATAAGTTACCTTACAATAAGCTTGCGGGGCTGACCAGATTTTCATTAGTATGCCTCTCCCTTGTATGGTTTGAGTGCTTTCAGGATTTTCTACTACAAGTTTCTGCACATGGTTTGCACTTGAATGGATCTTGCTATCCCTGCACACGCCCTGTCCTATTACTTGATCCATTATGTCTTTCTCCTGTTCTTATGCTAAGGTTTGTAAACCACTAATGCACTTTGACCCCACCTTGACCCTAACGTTAGGAATGCCAAATGGACCAAGCTCAAGCTCCAGGTCATGACGGCATACAATGCCAAATTGCGAGCAGCTTTGTTGTCAGAGACGGAGGCAAGAAAAGGCATGGAGGTTCAGCTGGTGCAGCAAGAAGTGTTTCACATACAGGTGTGTTTATGTGTGTTTGTAATGTAGTGGGTCGTGCATATGCATGCTCGGTGCATGTGTAACTTGTGGGTGAGGAAAGGGGAAATGTGTGTGCATATGAATATGCACATGTATCTTTTTGTGTATGTTTGTGTGCGAGTGAGTGAGCATGTGCTCGTGTGTATGTGTGTGTCCTCTGAGACCCTGTGGCTCGTGTGCGTGAACATAGAGTTTGCGCACCAAAAGAGCTTGCTGTACAGGAGTTTGCTGTCAAGCAAACTTATCCCAGCAATTGCCTTTAATTAAAGCACCAATTTCATTTTTGGCAGTTAATCGGGAGGAAACATGTGCTTATGTTTCCTATGTGAGTGCCGTACCTTTTTGTACTCATCCCGCACCCAAATTTCAGAAATGTTAAATTAAATCCCGCACCTTCCCGCACTCCCAAAAAATATATGTTTGCCCTCCCCGCTCAACCCCGCAGAGCTTTTAGCCCTATTCAGCACCAATAAGCTTTACAAACAGTTTAAATGAAAGAGAACACCACAAAAGGGCAAGGGAAAGCCAATATGCTGTTTGCACATATGTGAGTTGTTAGCACATATGTGAGTTTGTTCTCTGTTCTACTACTCGGCCCCCCCCCCCAAATCTGCTTCCTTTTCCTCTAGCCACTGTCACTGCTGCTGCTGCTGTCCTCCTCGCTCTCCTCGCTGCTGCTGCTGCGGCTGCTGCTCGCGCGTGCTGATGGTGCTGCTTGGGTGGCAGCCTTGGTGCGTGACCTTGTTAACCGCACCAGCTGCCCAACCTGCTCCTCTATCAGCTGCTGGGCTGCTCTGACCTGCTCTGCATGCGCAAGCGTTGCAGCTTGGTCCTCTTCAGCCCCTACGCCCTCCTCTACATCTTCTCCTTGCCACACCTCATCCATGCGCTGCTCTGGCAGTGGCTTTCCTACTGGCGCCTGAGCAAGCCGCTGTATTAGCTCAGCAAAGGGAATGTCATCTTCATCGACACCTCCGCTGAAAATCCCCTTCAGAGCTTTCGGAGCAACTGGTGCTGCTGCTGCTGGGGCTGCTGGGGCGGGGGATGGGGCGGGGATTGGGGCGGGAGGGTCAGGGGGGGGCGGGGCGGGGGGCCTCTTGTCGCTCATGACTTGCAGCGACTTAAAAAGCTTTAATTACACCGATCCCGCACAACCCCGCAGGGCCAAGAAATATGTATGTCAAGGTATGGTAAGTTACCGCAGCCATCCCGCAGGGCAAAAAAACGATATTTATGCGGGTGTTATAAAAAAAGTACGGTATGTAAACAACCTATTGTTTAATATTTTATAGTTGGATGCGCTTGGACCTAATATGACTCTAATATATGTATGACTCTTAAATAAGCATAACTTTAGAACGTCAATTTTGCAGCAGCAGCAAGTGGAGGGGCAACCAACATGTTGCATTGGCAGTGATGGGTATAGTTTAGGTCCGTCCAGCCATACCAGCCAGAGTAAAGGCCCAAACAGAAGATGTTTAGGTAGTCAGGAGCCACAGTTGGACTTAACTGAGCACCCCTGCATGCTTGGTTTGTGCTGGTGATTGCCCAGGTGTGCTGGGGAGATTCCCTGCCTGATAGTTGAGTTCCAAAAGCTCCTTCCCAGTGCCAGAAAAATCAAGGACGTTTGAAATGAGATTCTCGACATTTTGGTAAAGGTCCGGATCCTGGAGTGGGGGCCTGGTTCCTGGATCCCTTTGGACCCCACTTTTGGCAGGGGAATTACTAAAAGTCTCAGCTTCCTACCTGCACAAATTTGATAAATGATCATTGCAGCGATTTGCAAAGCTAATTATAGCAATTATTATTGTTACAAATACCCTGGTTCACACACTAGGTGTTTTTTTGTCGGAATTGAAGTACATATGCTAGAGAAAAGCATGCCTAGAGCAAAAAGTAGGGTGCATAGACAGGTATGTGCTTTCTGAAAATCTCAGCTGTCGCTACCCACCACGGCCTACCCCCAGCAAAAAAGACCATAAAACTTGGCAGGGAATCCCTGGGATGTAATATGAAGATCTCCCGACACTCTGTAGGCGATAGAGCAGTGTGCTTCCAGAATTTTCCTTTTTAGCCAGCAAACAGGCCCACGCATAAAGTCATTAGGGGGCAAAATCTGACCTACGATTTTTTGGCTTAAATGCTTAAAGCTTGACCAATGTGACTGTGAAAAAATTTGGTGAAATTTGGACCAGGAGTCACATTTCTGCACCCTTGGGTACAGCCACCTTTTTGACAGGGAAATGGCACAAATCCAGCCCCTGACTCACACCCTGGACCCCAAACCTATTCATTTTTATGCAGAAGTGTTACACATATGCCTACAAAACTATGAATGGCCTCTTCTGTACATATCATGACTTCGTACAATAACTCCCCCTTTTAACTGGTATGGCAGAAAGGACTTTAGTGATGAATTGTTTAAGGCACCTGAACTTATGCAAGCTTATATGCGGCAAAGAGCGATGTTGGTCTTGCTCCTGCTCCTCTTCCTGCTCAGGATTGAGTTGAGCAGAGTCTGCTGCTCATTTGATTTGCAGGAAATGGTCAATCGTGAGCGCTTCCTCTTTGAGCAGCTGCTGGGCAGCTTGCGAGGCCACATCAGCAGGTGTGTGTGTTTTGGCAGGCCTGATTGATGGTCTGCTTCACAGCTCTTAGCTTTCACGTGTGTGTTGTTATCAACAGTCTTATCCTGTGCATGGTCATGCCACGTCAGAGTGGCAAATGGTGCTTGTTGTGGTCATTGTTGTGTGTTTGGCTTCCAGCGCACTCATTTATATTAGGAGAAGCATTTCCTGACGTAAGCGTAATTCTTAACGTATAATACGTAGCACTTATTGCAGCACAAGAGTGCTGGTCCCAGCGCGAATTACATACACAAATGCAAATGCATACACGCATTTTGCACAACTGTTGCACACATACTCACATAAGCTTAAAATGGCACGTACACATCGCATTCCACACGTGTGCATGCTTGCACAGTTTGCACAGCATGCATGAGCTCAATACACGCACGATTGTGCAGGGTGCAACATGAAGTGGTAGGAGAGCTTTTTGAAATGCGGTCCCAGCTGTCGGGCTTGCGTGACGATTTGGCTCGTTTGGCATCCACCAGCATGGCAATGGGCGTGGGGCTGAAGGACCTGCAGGTAGGTGGTCATTCCAGAGCATGCTCAACTAAGAAGATTGTATACATTGAAACAAAATTGGTTCCTATGAAAATTAGATGTGAGCGCATGCATCCTTGCCTACATGCTTTTATTCACATGTTGAATGACGCCGTATGTGCACAACACTGGTTACCTTACTGTAGTAAGATATGGAAGTTCCCACTTCCAACTGTGCAGGCACGCTTAACCACACGCAAGGAGGTCAGCTGTCAAACTGGGCAGGCCCTCAGTCCTGAGTGGGCAGATTTTATACAGGTAGGGATGCAAGGATCAGACTTTTATGTGAAGGTTGAGCACGAACAAATGCTTGATTTCAAACGAAAAAGACGGATCCAACAGCGAGTCTTTCTGTGGCCCAGTGATTACAGTAATCAAAGCTATGCATAGAAAAAATATGAAGAATATGAAGGAAAGGTTACGCAGGCAGGGAATGCCACATTCCACAATTTCTCACTGAAGAATTTACGTGCACTTGCACTTGCACCGCAAGCATCACCAAAAGTATTGCACAGTTGTTGCATTGCAAACATGGAAGTAAGCTCAGCTGTTGCATGTAGCGCTTGCTCTTTCCATTGAAAGCCATTGCCTGCCTTGACAGTAAAAGCTGCTGACACGGTCAAAGCGCCTGATTGCAAAACAGTAGCGGTTGGTTCAGCTGTGTTTTCTGGAATTAAAAAAGGGGTTGTTGGGTTTAGTAAGTATGGACAGGAAGTTGAGAGCCTTTGCAAACCCTAGCTATCACCACCAGATTTTTCATAAACTCCTCTGTTGCTCGCTTTTCTGCAGAGATTTCCTGAGGAGGAACCCGCACATCCAATGTCTGTGGGCGCAATCTGTGAGGCTATTGTGCGCATCTATGTGAGTAGAAGCATTGGCAGCTTCTTTTGCAGGATATAAGCCATTGTGCAAAGCAATGTAAAGGCGGCAAGCATCAGGAGTTGTTTGAGCCGAACACAGGAGTAGGTCGTTGTGCGCGTCTATGCCATGGGAGTAGAAGCACTGGTCTCTGTTTTGAGGTCATCGTGCGCATTTAGGTACGTAGGGAGTGCTGGCAGCTGCTTCCACTGTTTGAAGTAGGGTTAGCCAGAATTAAGCCTGTGTACAGAAGTGTAACTGGCAGGGACCTTACGTTGTGATTGTGCGGTGTAAACATAAATTTTAGGCCTATGCTAAACAAACACAGCAGACGATTCAGTAAATTTTTCATAAAAGGTGTTTGCTAAGACATTGTGAGGCAGCCTATTGTTAGATCTGGATATCTTATGTGCTAATTCAGCAGTCCAGTATGAAAAGGAGATGCGAGCATTATACATCAAAGCAAGCCTGAAGGGCTGCCTTCAGAAGCGTTTTGAGCACGCTTTTTACCTCCTCAGGGCAGCGTGTGTGTTGCTGTGCGCTTGCTCACATAGTAATGATCTGCTTAAAACAGGCATCATGGCACTAAAGTGAGTCTCAGGTAATAATCTGAGCCCCGCTAGACCGTACCCCCGTCTTGGAACTTTTTGATTTAATTGCACCCTCACGCACCTCTCTCTTGGTTCACGGCCTTCTATCTTTCAGGTCCGCGCCCTGTCAAGTGTCATTGCCGTCCCTGTGTGGGGGGAACATGACCGCAGTGACACCGTGTATGATGCCATCATGGACCACTACACCAGCAGGAAGACGCCTGGGACATTCCTGCACCAATATATGCAGGTGCCCGCTGCGCATGCACGCATGTGTGTGTATTGTGTTTGTGTATGTGTGCAGTAGCATGTGCAGTATAAAATTGTGGAGTGGTATACTATGTTGTAGTGTGCGATGCATGTAAGGACAGGAGGGTGGCGACCTCCAGGCCTACCCAACGTGACTCACAACGCTCTATAATTTGAAGGCATAGTTTTGATTGTTGGATGTGCCACCTCTCCTGCTTTTTTAAGCAGACTAACTTTTATTCAGTGTCTACCTAGGTCTTTTTTCAAGGGATCAAATTCCTCAAAGATCTGTGATTAAACCTGCAATCCGTAGCAGGTTTCAGTGGGTTGAACATGTAAACCTTTAAGAGGATTCATGACGTATAAACCCTGGAGCAATGCTTTCAAACTCCCCCAAGTCAGCTCTTCTCTTGATCTCATCCATCTTTCTTCCAATGGTTTTCTAACACACTTAACTCCCCCCCTCATCTGTTCCATGACACTCCAGGACTTGGAAGGACCCATTGCTCGCCTCATGCGCTCTGTTAAGAGTAACCGAAACAACACGCGCATCGGCACCTTTGCATACCTAGCCGGCCTTTCCCCAGACGGGGTTGTGTGGCCCCCTGCTACGTGGCACTTCCTGCTACACGTGCTGCACTGCCTCCGGTTATTACTTGCTGGTGGGTGGGCCATTTGGTACTCGTTTGTTGTTTGAGCAATTTATCTTTGTCCTACAGGGCTTCCCATCTTTGATGGCCTGATTTTCATAAACTATCTGGTGCAAATGAAAGCTTTGTAGTTCCCATAAGCGCTCTTTTATAAGCATTCGATAGCGTCAGATGCAACCTAATTGATCATGTCTTGCTTAGTGTATATTATCGCAATGATATACAACTCGCACCACTATGCACCTTTTTAGTTGGGACCCTATTGCCATGGACACAATGCAACTGTCTTCAGAGCACTTCCAACTAAGGTTGGCCGGAAGCGCATGCAGTTGCATAAATGACCAAATGCGTGGTAAATTTCCTGCTAAAAGTACCGTGTACATACCGTATTTGTGATGCTTCTTGCCAACTCTACTATCGGCGCATCTTCCCTTCTTGTTGTGCGCTCTCCAGGGACTTGGCATTCCACCGTAAAGGCGTGGGGCAGCTCCCATACTCAAATGGGCCAAGGAGCAGGCAGCACAGGGGGAGGAGCCATGATCCCTGTACAGGCTGTCTATGATTTGGTGGGCAACCTCTTCAATGTCCAGGCAAGTGTGCAAGATTATGGCCTCATCAGGTTTATGTAAGGTTAAAATATCAGCAGTGAATGTAACTCAGGAGTACGTGTATTGAAAGGTAGGTCATGCGATCAATTTACGCATCAAGTAAGATTAAAGGCTGCTTTGAACCTGATTGATTTTGAACCGATTTCCTAGTACTATCCCCTGTATGCCATAAATAGTTTCCCAGAGGGGTCTACCTAACCCCCCAAATGGGCATGCCTTTCAAATGATTCTAGGGTACGTGCGCCAGGACTGGCAACAGTTAAATTTAATGTCAAATTGTAGCTATCCATGCCAGTTGAGTTCAAGTGTTGCCAATTCCGGCGTTCATGTCTAATTTGAATTGGCGCGAACTCAACTTTTTACCACAGAATTTTCACAGCAGGTCCCTCACTCCACCAAATCACACGTTTTTACAAGCTGCATGAAGAATCCCGTAGGGATGATGACGCGGCATCGATATCAAAAAGATAAACGGATTTTTTTATTACCCCTGCTGAATCTCTTTTTGTCAAGTTCTTACATCACGAGAGTGCCCAGGGAAAAAGGGGGACAAAATGCTGGGATGCTGTTTTGACATCACGGACCTGCTTCTATTTACCTTGAACGTCAGAAAAATCAAAATCCAACATGCAACCTCAACCTCAAAAACACGTTGTAGCACTCCTCATTGTCATTGTATTAACTAATGAGTTCAATGCACATCATAACTCCCCAACTGTATAATTTCTCATTGCGAGCTTCCGAATGCTGTTTTAATATCATGGGTGTATTTCTGTTTCACTTTAGCATCATCATTTATACTAATCCATATCCCCTTATTCCAGGCAAAATGCATCTTTATATCCACAGCTTGTCAGATTTAGTTTGTGTTATGGAGTCCTTGTAACAATCAAATATCATTTCAAAGTAAATGGAGTGAAACGATGAAGTGGTTGGGGAACTTGGCCAACATATGCACTGTTGTCCCATGGAAAGCCACCCTGTTAGGGTTTTGGTGGTCTGTTTGAGTGTTAAGCCCTGCCAATTTGCACACAGAGCGACCCACATAAATCCAAGCACATCTTCGTGTAGCATATAATGCCAGCTCTAATTTAAAGCAATAAACGTCCCAATTGGAAGAAGGTCCAGTGAATGGCTGCCTTCAGCACATTTCCCCAGATAGCCCCCTCTGACAGTTTCCTGCTGGCCCTATAAATAATATGTAGCATTATAGAAGCACGTTGCCTTTTTTGCTGTTGCCCCAGCACCCCAGCCACAATAAGTCTAGAGGCCCTCATCAAAACTCTTCAAATATGCATGCCATGCGCGCTTACGCATCCGCACTTATACAATGCACACAGGTTCCAACAGACCTGGAAGGCTCCGTAGCTCGCCGTCTTGCCTCCATTGTGGTGCCATCATCAAATGGCCTCGGTGTGGATCTAGATGCCCTGCTGCTGCTCCTCATCACAGAATACAACACGGGCACGTGCCCACGCTCAGCCATGCTTTTTCCTCGGCGACTGACAGATGGGGCTCTTTTCAACTTGGTGCGCTTTGTTCGACTAATGGGGTTGTAGAAGGCAAGGAATTTAGCCGCAATTCAGACTCTGCTGCGTGTATCACTGTACATATGAAACCCTCCTCCTGCTTTCAAATGATTAAACATGCCTTTGCTTGAAATTCCCGCAGTTCAATCTGGGCGGTCACAATATGCAACAAAATGCTCTTGAAGATGGAAGAGCATCCTCGGTACTGAAAGCCGTGACATCGCCTCCAAAACAGAGACCGAGCACGACAATGGGAAAAGCAGGATATGCAAACGGTGGTTTCTGGATTAAGGGGGAGTCGCAGCGGAAAGACACTTTGTGTCCCAGTGTCTTTGTAAATTATTAGTGAGAGCCTCGTGATTTGCAGGTCACATCACGTCTAGGCAGTCTGTGCGGGCAGGGCAGCCTGCTCTATCATACATATTTATTTTTTGCTTCCTTCGCACACGGGGAGCTATGAATTGATTTCGCTTTTCCACTGAAGATCTAGGGCCACTACCGTCGGTCACGCAAAAAGGCCAACCACACCGTGAAGGCGGTTAGGATTTTTTGGACCTTATCAGAGAGGAATTAAGTCTTATGAGAAATGAGTGCATCAGCACTCCCGCTGCAGCAGGCTCCTGCCCAGGCTCCTCCTCCTGCCTTACACAGGACAGAGGAGAAGACGCTATCGCAAGATGAGCGGTATACAAAAGGCAAGAGGGTGTGCAATGTACACAGTTGCTTCCACCCCCCGAACCGTGCTCGAAAATTGGGCACCCCCCTTTGCTGTCCTGCAGGGCAGCTGCTTGGGCAGGGTGCGTGTAAAAAGGTGTTTAAGGCGTTCGATGAAGCGGAGGGGATTGAGGTCGCCTGGAATGAGGTGCTGGTCACGGACTTGAATTTGTCTATACCAGCACAGCAGGAGACAAGGGACCGGGTCTTCAGCGAGATAAAGTTGCTGAAGCAGCTGAAGCACAAGAACATCCTGTCCATGCATGACTGGTGGCTGGACACCAAGAATTCAGTCCGTGAGTCTGTAGAATGCATTTCTGGGGGGGGGGGCCTGCAGCTGCGTGATGCAAGAGAGGACCACCAGGGTTTAGCATGTCCATGCCATGCTGCCTTGTGCCTGAATCCTCCTCCTGCTGCGCACAAGAGATGGACACACGTGTCTCTGCTCTCCTGCTGCCTTCCTAACACACGCAGTCATCTTCATCACCGAGCTATTCATGGATGGCAGCCTTCGCACGTAAGTCACATGTGTGGCTCAGTGAGTGCTCAATCTATCTCTCATACTCGCACGCGCACAGGCATACACATACGCGCGCACACACACATACACACACACACACACATGCACACTGACACGCACGCACACACATTGACACACGCATATGCATGCACACATAATTCAAAGGCACACAGGTAATTACGCATGCACACACATACACCTACATATACGTGCAAACACATGCACACACATTCTCACACGCACGTACTCGCACACGCACACACATGCACACGCATACATACACGTACTCACACGCGTGCTCACAAGCATATACACACATGCATACATACACGTGCTCACACACCCACGTGCATGCCTTTCATAAAGGAGAAAGACCGTGCAAGTGCACTTGCATTAATGTGAGCAATTTCGTAGTCAAATGTGCAGTGTTAGCACTCATGTGATAACACGCCATCGTATGCTTTCATTTGAACATCAGTTTTTCACGCATTGACGCCTATGTTGCCTATGTTGAAGCCTGATCGAGGGAACGTATGCTGCATTCTGTCAAATACGTACATGCAGCACAATCATGCCATTATTTCAAATACACATGCAATTTACAGCGCTACCGCACACTCCACACATGGACAGGTATCGTCGCAAGCACAGGAACGTGGATGTCACTGTCCTTAAGCGCTGGGCTTGGCAGATCCTGCAGGGCCTCGTTTACCTGGTGAGCCCACCTAAAAGGCCCTCTAAACAACATAGCGCGTGTACTCAGTAGTGGTTTGTGCAAGGGTGCATGCTCATCTCCTTTGACCAATTTAATGCTGGTACGTTCTTCTTGCATGTTAAGGTATTTTCACCCCTGAAACCCACAAATTCGACCTCTCCTTTGTATACAAACATTGCTCACATTGCTCTGCTCCTCTTTCCACCTGCAGCACGGTCACAATCCGCCGATCATCCACAGAGACCTGAAGTCTGACAATGTAAGGCACTATGCTGGATGTGGATTAGACAGAGCTTGTAAAACCTTGACAGCAACAGGGACATCAGTAACTTCTCAGATATGCAGCGGCAAACCACAAGAAGCTCTTTCCATCTGTGCTGGTGTTAGCAGCAGCCCTTATGAGCATGGCAGCTAGACCTTTCTATCCTGGCTGCCATCAGAATATGAGGAGCTGAACAAGCCACACAAGCGTTCTCCTTGTTCTCTAATTATTGCCCCTTGTTCCTTCTTTGCATGTGATGTTCATCCCCTCCTGCTGCTCATCTCTCCCCCACCTTCCCTCGTTCTCCTTGTTCTCTAATTATTGCCCCTTGTTCCTTCTTTGCATGTGAGGTTCATCCCCTCCTGCTGTCTCCTCTCTCCCCCACCTTCCCTCATGTATGGTGTGCTGCACACAGACACGCCTACATACACACTCTCATACACACAGATTTTCATCAACGGCACCAGTGGCACCATCAAGATTGGCGACCTAGGCTTTGCCACCTTCCTGGCCGGCTTCAGTGCGGCCATGAGTGTCATTGGCACCCCTGAATTCATGGCACCCGAACTTTATGAGGAGCAGTATACAGAGAAGGTCAGTAGTTTGAGCACAAACTTGAACGGGCATCGTGTGCATTGTGCGTTGTAATATGCGTGAGTGGTTTTTGTGTACTGTGTGTGTTGTGTGTTGTGTATGTGTGCGTGTAAATGTGTATGTGTGTGCATGCGTGCCTGTGCATTTGTGTGCATTTGTTCGTGTGTTTAAAGAGCAGCTGACGTCACTGCTCTTGGGCCAGAGGAAAGGGAGCAAGACCTTGGCGCCTCTGCTTGGCCATACAACATCGTCAAACTGTCGCTGCAGGTGGACGTGTACTCCTTTGGGCTGTGCATCATGGAGCTGGCAACCTTGGAGTACCCCTACAATGAGTGCCGCAACCCTGCACAGATTTTCAAAAAGGTCACTCAGGTAGGTTTTGGTCGCGGCAGCTCCAATGTGGACACGCTCTGATGGTGCTGTGTGAGGATTCCTGGGGAGGATGTGTTTTGCTTCCCCTCTGCTTCAGAGAACCAAGAAAGGAGGTTGTTCAATGCCGATCTCAGCTCTTTGTCTCATGGAGGAGGTTATCGTCTGTGCTCCTAGAGTGTATGTGCATAGGTCCGTGAGATACCTGCAGCTACCAAAAAAATACATTGCGCCCATAATTTTTGCCCGTTAGAGCTTCTCGATTTGCCTAGCGCTGTTGTCTTGCCTCTTGAAGCTTGAACTTTATTATGAGGAGGATACGTACACGCATGGGGCTGGGTGCATGAGTGACACTTCAATGGCAGCACATGAGACAGGACAAGAGTTGTTTGCCTACTCACAGCTGTAGAGACAGCTAGCAGTTAGCAACGGTTTCACGGTTGTCCACTAGAATGCCTCTCCACTCACAGCCGCAGAGTTACATCGGTAAATTTACCTCAAATGTGTAAGCGTGCTGGCACGTGCGCCTGTGTGCACGTGAGCGTTCTCTGGAGAGAGCACCCTTTATTGTTCCCCCCATTCCAATTATGCAGGGCATTCACCCTCAGGGCATTGAAAAGATACAGGACCAAGAGCTGCGTGAGTTTGTGGAGCTGTGCATTCTGCACGACCCGGAGCAGCGCCCAGAGGCGCGGCAGCTGCTGAAGCATTCCTTCTTTGATGCCGTGCGAGATCCCGCGAGCGTGCGCAAAAACCTTGGTGGGTGCCTGCACACTGCACAGGGCTGCAGTGCAAAAACAATGTGCGAAACGAGGGAATGTTTTTTAGGGTTGTCCTTGGGCTAGTACCGCAAAACGCCCCCTTGTCGTTCACATCAAATCCGGTCTCACCCTCTTCATTCAGTCACAGCCCTGAAGTCCTGCATCGAGTCAGGAGTCCCTAGCTGACTCAGTGCTAGCACTCTTTAACTCCTCTCCAAGAGGAAGACCATCATGGTCCCACCATTGATTTTAATCTCTTTCTTGTTCGCTCTTCCACCTCGCCTTCTTGCAGCCGGCATGCAGCTGTCTGGCTTCAGCTCCGGCCTCCTCCCCTCCCCCTCCCAAACTGCACTCCAGCAGCAGCAGCAGCAACCTCAGCAGCAGCAACAACAGCAGCAGCAGCAGCAGCAGCAACAACAACAGCAGCAGCAAGGAGGAGGAGGAGGAGGTGGAAACTCTGCCGGCCACACCACCCCCTCCCAGCTCTCTCCCCCCTCCCGTGCGGCTACCCTTGCTGCCCCTGCTGCCCGCCTAGACTCACCTAGCTCAATGGTAGGGTTCATTTCATTACCCACACCTCTCGACCTTGGCTCGCAGTTGTTTAAGTACTGTGGGGTAAGGGTGTGGCCTCAGCTATACCCAGGCTTATAGTGAAGCTACGTTTTCACTAAGTGTTTTGGTCTGCAGGGAGACGGGGACATCACCTGGCCAACAGTTCTATTGAGTGTGTTTGTTGCTGCTGTGCGGTCATTGCAATTAGTGTGTTTGCTGCTGCTGTACAGTCATTGCATATGAAAAAAGATCTGCTCTCTTGGCATTAAGTTTAAGTCTTCATTGCAGCACCAAGTTGAGCACGTTTTTGGCCAGGCTCAAGCCCTGCTGGTGAATCTGATGCTTAACACTCCATGGTGGGGTTTTATATTGCGAACAAGAGGGCGGCAAAAAGTCCCGGCTGACCACGTGTTGCAGGCAAAGCCCTCCGACGCCAAGCAGCATCAGAGCTTGTTGGGCTCAAGAGCTGCCACAGCACCCCTGCCAAAGGCCACGGCTGAAGTGCCTACTACCACTGCTGGAGGTGAGCCAGCAAGCCAGCAGCAGCAGCAGCTTCAGCGGCAACAGCAGCACCACCATTATCAGCTTCAGCAGCAACAGCAGTTGCAACAGCAGGACGGGCCTCGAGAGGCGCACCAGCACACTCCCTTTAGTGCAGCCACCCAGCAACAGCAGGAACAGCAACAGCAGCAGCGCAGACAGCAGGTGCGGCCTGAGCCTCAGATCCTGCTACCGCCTCCTCAGCAACAGCAGCAGCAGCAGCAGCAGCCTGCCCCCCAGTCCTGGGGCCGACAGGAGTCAGGGGGACTGGAGATGGATGAGGGTGATGTCATGTTTGGGGATGACAGCTATGCTGCGGCTGCTGCAAGGGCACCGAGTAAGAGGGGAAGGGACAGGAGGGGCCCCTCCAGGTCCCATAGCAGACAGCAGCGAGACGCAGAGCAAGTACAGGAAGGGGTTCAAGGGGGAGGGGTGCACATACAGGGGGGCCAGCAGCAGAAGCAGCAGCATGGCCAGCAGCAGCAGGGGCGTAAGGGTAGGGAGGGCAGCTTGGACAGGTCCCCCAGTTTAGTGCTGCGCAATGGCATTTACGTGCCCCGCATGTTTTCTCCTCCAAAGGTGAGGGCAGGTGCAAGGGGGGGGGGGGGGGACCCTGGGCGTGTAAAAGCACGCAATGGTTTAGGTGTGCAACTCATCTTGCATGCCTGGGAAATGTCGTATCTTGATCATCTGGCACAGTGCTGTGCTGAGGTGAGGAGAGCTCAGTAGCGTCACTCCTTTAAATGGGGTCAGACGGTATCTTGATGCTGTAAGCCAGAAAACAGCAGCTACGAGGAACACACCGACCTGCCACACTTCTTCCCCGTTTCCACGCATAAACACTAAGGTTGGCCAGAACCGTATATGTACACCGTATATGACCGTATACGTGGTGATTTCCCTGCCAGAATTGCCGTATATACACGGTATATACATATGTATGTATGGTTTGGCCAACCCTAATACACACACATGCACACACACATGCCTCACGCACACATCCTTCCACCTCTCATGTACGGTTGCAGGTGGAGGAGCCTCCTAGTAACGATGACGATCACAGCAGGACGAGCAGGGGGGGCGGGGAGGAGGACACAGACAACGAGGTACGTTGACCATTTGTGTTGACTTGCGTAGGTCTGATTTCTTAACGCCTTGGCTTCTTTATGCCTCGTGTCTCTAAAGCATCTTGTTTATGCAACTCCAACTTCCCCCCAAATTTCTTTGGTATCCAACAGCGAATGACTGTGTTAAATCAACATTGTTACAGGGAGACGGAGACGACGGAGACTCAGACGATGAGGAAGAGGAGGGGGAGCATTCTGAAGAGGGGCTCAGCGAGCTCAATGGGCAAAGTAGCAGCACGTCAGAGAACAGCCCGGCTGCTGTCCTGAGACGCATGAGCAGCGGCATTGGGGCGGTGCGTTTTGGGGAATTGACTGGGACTGGGTTTTGAACGATCTCTGTTCTCCTTGCGTTTTGCGCTCTGCACTGGCCTGACAAGCTGTCTTGTCACGGTCTTAGTTCGCCTTCCGCACTGTCCACTTTTGAAGCAGGTCGTTTTTTCCCGTTGGCTTCCCTCTGTTGGTAATTAAACACAAAAACAAGCAATAGAGGCTCCAGTCAGACTTTCATTGGGGATTACGTCTGAGTTGGAAGCAAGACATTGATCTTGTGTAACCAAGATGTAAAAACACAATTTTTCTGCATCTGTACACAAGTACCACCTAGTAGTCGCAAACAAAGGCTGGAACACACTTCACGCACGCACACACACACACACGCTCACACAGACACACATACAGACACACACACTCACACACACAGACACACACTCACAGACACTCACACACACAGACAGACAGACACACAGACACACACAGACACTCACAGACAGACACACAGACATACACACACTCACAGACACACACACACACAGACACTCACACACAAACAGACACACATGCACACACAGACAGACACGTAGACACACACAGACAGACACACAAACACAAACGCACACACTGACAGGCACACACACTCACACAGACACACACACACACACACTCAGACACTCACAAATAGACAAAGACACACACACTCACACACACATAGACACATACACACAGACACACACACACACACGCTCGCACACGCCCACTTACACGTGACCAAACTTGTAGGTTGCTGCCCAGGGTGTACGCCTCACTTGTCATACGCATCAGCAGGACGAGAACACCCTGTCTTTCTCCATGTCGTTCATCAACCATAGAGGTACGAGAGCATGCTGCAAGAAGGTTAGGGCCTTGACACTGCTCCAGGCCATGGTAGTCATGTAGTCATCTACCCTGCCAGTATGACTTCATATGATCAGTTCCTCTTTGGGGTTATCATTGAATTAATTATTCCAATGCTCGAAGTCCTCAGGTCGTCCCCACGCCAAAGTCAACCTAGACAGTGCCAATTAGCTGTTAACCCAATCCAAAGCCCCTAATACCTCATCTGAATGCAAGAATCTTGTCATTATCTAAACCATTGACATTTGCTGGAAATTCGGCATTCTGGGGGGCTGCGTGGGCCCAATGCGTAGTTTGCACCCACTCTGGCAGGTAAAAGGTGCATTTCTAAAGTTGCCCTGATCGACCTCTGCTTCAGGATATAAGCATTATGAATTTTATATAACAATGCTGCAATGTCGAATATGGGGCAGGGGTACTGGGAATGCCGACGAGTGGAAGGCACTCACACAAGGGACACATGGGGAAACAATAACAACTTGTCGCTCCATACCTGCTGCATTTTTTAGTCCGGTTTTTGTTCTCAGAGTTGCGGGGTTAAACTCAGAAATTGAGCCAATCTACGGCCTGGGTGGGTTTTAATATAATTGTCTGACCCCTTGCATGCAGCAATTTTGTCTGCAGCTTTTTCAGCCCCATTTCACTCCCTCACTTGTACACCAGAGTTGCGGGGTGAATTATTAAGGATATTTAAGATTCAGAGGGCATGGATTGGTGCAGTGTGTGAGCAACGATGTCTGCTTTTGACCCTTTACAAACTTTTAAAACTTTCTAGCGAGCCACCCACTGGGTCTCTCTGCCTGCTTTTTTTTGTAGACATGTAAAAGGGAAAATTAGCTATCCAACGCAACTTTCAGGTCCCAAAATGGTGAAGTGGATGGGGATTTATGGCTAATTTGGGCTTGTTGGCACTGTTTGGCCGGGGAGGGGGGGGGGGGATCGGGACGACCCTCAGTGCGCTTGAACAAAACACCTAAGACCCCCTTGCTTCCCCCTTTCGTCTCTCCATTCCCTCCTTGCTAATGTTTGGGGAGGGTTAGCTTAGCCGACAATATAAGAAAGAGTGCAAGGGACAGATTGATGTAACAATGATAAGTGTCCCAGCTTCTTCCAAGGACCGGACCGCCTTAAATGACACCGTGCGTAAACACACCACTGGCGGTGTATCAAGACCTGGCAATCTCACCGCATCTCACACGTAGAAAACCTTGTTGTTTAGAGGCTGCCATGGTCTCTATTTTTAGTTCCCGTGACAGTGCACCTGTTTAAACTGCGTGAAGTCAGGCAGCAACGCTGTTGTTGTAAACAGAATCATCACTTTACCTGAAACAAATAATTGATTGAATGCTTATTAAACAGCAACAATATTTCCTACGTTGCTATGGGAAGACATTGTAAGAAAAGCATCTATTTGTATGCTGTGTGTGCATGCACCTGCGATTCTTGCTCCCGCTGACGTGAATAGTTCAGAGCAAAGCTGTTAGAGCGGCACGATGGAACACAGGCAGGCTTGCGGAGTTTTACCTCCATAATTCCAAGCTCGAGTTACTATCCTGAGGGAGTTTCCCTTTCTGTTTGCGTCCGTTCACGTCTGCCTTGCCGGTGCCCTTTGTGCACAGGCACTCGCAAGAAAGTGGGCTTTGCCTATGACATGCTCGCTGACACAGCAGCAGATGTGGCCAACGAGATGGTGGATAACTTGAGCTTAGACTCTGGAGAAGCTGACTACATTGCTACCCTGATTCAGGTGGGTCCGCAGGAGTGCTGTATGATCAGGCCTGTGCTCTGTACGGTGTACGGTACGGTACGTTTTTTACTGTACGTACCGTAATTTTGTAGATTACGGCGTATTTACAATTGTTGAGGACCGATATGTACCTTATTTACGGTAGTTTACTGTACAGCAGGGATGGGTCATACGGCGTAGGCGTATTATACGTCGTATCGTATTTATCACGTATATATCCGTATTTTTCGAATTGCTCCGTATATTACGATTTTGGGCACTTAACGAATTTTGCAGCCACAAGCCCCCCAGAGCACCCCAGAAGCACTCCCAGGCCCTCAAGAGCCCCACAGAGGCACTTCCAAGCCCTCTAGAGCCCACCAGAGGAACTCCCAGCCCCTCAGAACGTAGCATGATCACTTGCCTATTGCTACCACAACCCAGAAGGTGGTGCCTGTAGCGTAGATGAATTGTGCAACAGCTGCATTCACACAAGCCTTGGTCACTGCCCTCCTGCTGCAGGTGTCCAATGACTGTGTAGATGCTGCTGCTGATGTGCTTGCTGTAGTCCTGTGCAGGTGCCTCTCGTTACTTGCATGCTCTTCCCTCTGAGCGCTAGCGTCGGCAATTTCTCCCATGCGAGCGCTGCGACTGCGCCCTGAGGATTCCGGCCGGGTCAGCTTTGCATGCTGCTACACCTACGCCGGGATTCTGCCTCATGAAGTGCTCGCGGATGCGGGGGGCACCGCTGCTGAAATCTCGGAATTCTGGCATCTGGCATCGGCATCTGGCATCTCGTAAATCTGCCCCTTCTGTCCCATAACAACAACACGATGCCACTCAGGGTCTCTACCAGGAGGCACTATAATGTTCTGGAGGCTGGGGGGACAATTCGTGGTGGTTGGAGGGTGGTTGGTGCAAGCCCAGGGTACCCCCCAAAATAGCATAAATACGTTTACGTATTATACGCGTATTGCGTATTAATAGCGTATTAATCCGTATGGGACGTCTCAAAAGTCCGTATGACCCATCCCTGCTGTACAGTTTACAGTACAGTGCCAAGCTGGCACTGCCAGTGCAAAAATGACCTCAGAAAGGCCTATCCACCCCAAAACCTCGCATTTCTGTTCCCCAGTGTGCTCCTCTTATGTGCTGACGCCGCACAATGCTGCCTTGAACGACCCTGAGGCTGGGATAAGGCTACATCACCTCAGGGGAAGGGCTTAGCAGTGGCTTGCAAGGAAACTCAAAGCCGGACGCAGTACTTAATTTCTCAATAATTCGTGTTTTATTTGTAAACATTTGCTGCAAAAAGAAATAAATGGTGGCTGAAATTGGAGCCAAAGGTCCAAATTATGGTCAAAATTGTACAGCACGGTGGCACCGTAATTTTAGCCGACCATAATTTGAACCGTACTGTACGAGGTGATAACGGTGGGTACCGTATTTACGGTCCAAAATCCAACTATACGGCGTAAGTGCACAGGCCTGTGTAAGATGCGGATGCCAATGTTGTCATTATGTGTGGCAGGTTTAGTTTAGTTTGGATTACAAAGGCATTCAACCTGGAATGGCTGCTCAACCTATGAGAACGAGGTAAACCTCAAAACAAACCAAGTAAAAAAAGGGCTGAAACGCAACTGGAAAATGCTAACCTT
>Ga0307968_1001063_pt1:0-7500 | contig 21768 bp, 23 predicted proteins | sample OrgLakmetagen650_FD_201834 | JGI IMG/M metagenome (GOLD analysis project Ga0307968, IMG submission 201834) | Saline water microbial communities from Organic Lake, Antarctica - #650 | ecosystem: Environmental > Aquatic > Non-marine Saline and Alkaline > Saline | place: Antarctica: Organic...
AGTGAGACTCTACGTCGTGTGCTGAAGGCAGATTTGCATCTTGCTTCTTTTGATAGTTCTTGCTGGTCTGCTCAAGTCTCGAATGCGTTCAATGGACTGCAAAGTAGTGCAATGTTCAAACAGAAATGCTGAGAGCCACACGGGTTCCCATGCAAGAGTTGGCATGACAGAAGTGCCTAGCCCTGCTCCCTTGATTTTTCTAGCGTTTTTTTGGTTTGGTTACAGGCTTTTTTCCAAGCTTTTGCTCAGATGCCCACCAGAGGCATATATAGCGATGTAACCTTACCTTACCTTATGAAGTTAAACCCACGCACGTCACACAGGAATGTTGCCGTGCATACTTTTGAAAGTGTCCCGAGCACAAGCAAAGGCAATGACTATTTGTGTAGGCTGCTGCTCGGGCAAAGGGATCGAAGTCCTAAAAATGTTAATTTATTAAAATCAGTACCGGTCTTGATCTATCTAAGCGTTACTTTGCAGAGTCCCCAGAATGCTGCAGCTCGTGATTTTGATGCTGGTCTTGCCGCTTTTCCATTCTGCATTGTCCTTGCGAGTGGAAGCCCCTGCGTGAAAGGTCCAATTTAAAGGAGGTGTTTGCATGCTATGTCAACGTGTATGGTTGCTGTCTTATTTTGTCTGAGTAGTCTAGAAAGTCTTAGTTATTCCTCGCCTTGCTACGTTGAGGAAAAACAGGGAGTATGGCATGTGATGCATGTGGTACAATTAAAAGCAAATGACCAATCATGTCAGCAATGCAAATCCCAATCTTACCTGTCCCTCGGCCTCAGAGGAGGGCGGAGATTTCGCACCAGCGATGACGGACCATACAACTCTTCGCACCGGCCTTCAAAAGCAGACATCATCCGCCGTGTTACCTGCACCACAGGGCAGATGGGAGATCGAAGTAATTGAGAGTCAGAAAAAACTGGGAGTATTATGCTACTTGGCAGGAGCGCCAAAAAAACTCTGACATGCACGTGTTATTTTTGGCCTCCGGCCTAATTCCCTCCCCCCCCTTACACTTTCCTGATCCCTAACACAAACAGAAAGGGTGTGATTCTGCTCCTTTATAAAGTGTGCGTTTTTCTACCTCTCTGCGCGCTCGTCCTTTCCTCGACAGCTTTACTGCACACTTCAAGAAGTGCTTCACACCTCTGAGAAGAACAAGCTCACGACGTGGTTGTAGGTGGCTCGCTGGAAAGAGAACTCAACATTAAACGAAATCCAGCACGACTTGGGAACCATCCCGGGGTCCATAGCCCTGCAGCAAAGTGCGTGTAGGTGGCACATGTTAGGCAACACTTAATAATAAAGATGGCACACATGCCACAGGATGTTCGGATTTGTTTGGATCGTTATGTCTTGTACGCATCATGGCGTTGCTCTTTAAAAGTAGCAACTTGCAACCCATTAGCACGTAACGTCAATGAAATGTGCGTAATTATTCTGCATGTTACATTTGATTGCCTCACAACCACAAACCCCATCACAGAGACCGTCTACCTGAACGCTTGAAGCCTTCAGCACAGGTTCCGTCACACCTTTCTTCATTGCATCGAGGCAGCATCTCTCTACTTACCAAGTACTATCTAACCGGTGGAACAAAGCACTATTTTGAACAGTTGACGAGACCTCCCGCGGCCTTTTCAATGTTACGAGCGAGATGTACCTGCAATGGAATAAGGTGTATGCGCTGGTTTAAGCGAGAGCCACGCATGCTACCATGCAGTTGCAATGGAATGGGAATGGGTGTTCTCTTGAGCTGCACTTATGACAATGGCAAGCAGCTCTTCATTTCTTTATACGGCTCACTTTTCTCTCAATAGCTGGAAGCCGACCTCCAGCTCTGCCTCCACGTGGCTCCCCTCTTTGTTCTTCTTTATCACACGAGAAGCTATACACCAGGGAACAAACTTGTGATAGTTGTCTACATCTGATACCACGCTGTAAACCTGGCAAGGCGTCCACCTGAGGACACAAGAAAGTAAGGGCAGGAGTGGCAGGTCTTCCCCTTTTAGCGCATATCTTGCGTTTCTAGCTTTCCTTTCAAACCGCTGCAGCACTTGCATCCCAAGCGATTCAAGCCAGCAGTTCATGCCGGTCAAAATGTCTGTCACTGCAATATGATTCTGTAGTATGAGTTCCTGTGCTTGCGCACTGTGAACATCCTGCCAATCCCACGCACCCAATTAGGCGCCGTTGCTTGAAGGTCTGGCCAGGGGTAGCTGCAGCCTCTGAGGCAGAGGTGGAAGCCACGGACTGCTGCAGGTTGCTGCAAATGGAAAAGAAGAGGGGAGAAGTGTGATTCTTTCAAGTGTGTCGGCACATCTCGAAGCACGAATCACGCAAGACAGGAAATGCTGCCGCGCCTGTTTGTGTTCTTACACATATGCGCACCTAAACCCAGGTCCCTGGAGCGAGGAGGGCTCCTGAAAACAGGGGGGAGATTGGGGAGGCAATTGACCCGCGAAGAGGTTGACGCCCAGGGGAAGGCAGGTACGAGGTGCTCGGTGACGGGCGAGCCTTTGCGGTATTTGCATCATGGCGGGATTCTACCAAGAATTCTCTCTTTTTTTGGTTTTAGTTCATGTAGTACTTTAATATTTGAATTTTAAATTTCACGCAGTTGAACACCATCAACTCGCAAAGGACATGCTCAGATATCTTCGAGTTCCCGGAACAGTGTCAAACATGTCATATATAAGAGCCGAACCCTGTCAGGCATCCCGGTCTGCATCTATGATATCTGCTGGATTCACAGCATCAACGACGCTTCCCCTCCCCTGCTGCTGTTCGAGCAGTTGCTGGACCAAGCCTCGGACTGTATAAGCAGCACCTGGATCATACGAGCGAATTGGACGGAAAAAAGTGAGTGTGAGTGCGAGTGCCTAAACCATGGCAGGGCAGAATGCAAAAGGCAGAATGCAAAAATTTATTGCCAGGTTTGGCTCCTTGGCTCAAATCCCAAGGTACAAGGTCTAGGGCATATACAAATATGGGTAGGACAAATGGCGAGATTTGCACATTATTTGAATCTTCAACAGTGTTTGCTTTTGATAACGTAATCAACTCAATTTCTCCCGCCGCCCCTTTTTACCTCTCCACTAACTTCAATTATTCATGTTCACAACCAGAATTGTTCAGTTCACCAGACTTTTGAGCATGCGTGCAGGATATTTTTTTTGGAAGGCATGTCCACTTTTTGGACACCCCCGAGGGACCACCCACCCCCCAAACCCCCCTTCCAGTGCCCCCACCCAGACAAAAAGGGTACCAGTCTGCTCCTTTTTGAGTTCTTCATCCATCTGCATACCCATCAAGATCTGAAACAAAAGTGTTGCAGGGTTATGGGGCAAAAACTGAGATACAGACGTCCATGCACACACGACCTACCAGGCACCAACAAATGGCTTGCACATGTGCCCCACGTTGCTTTCATTTCTTTAGAACTCCACTATCTCATGCTGGCACAATCCTGGAGATTTGGAGTGAGATGCTGCTTCATTGGCTTGATTCACCCTGTGGCCTGCACCTGAGCGCGTGTGCCTCTGAATTTTGGACATGTTTATAGACCCCCCCTTATACCCAATTTGCTCCAAAAGGGTTGCAATCGACTGGGCTTGAGCTGAGGATTCCGATGATATACTTAAATTCTGTGGAAGTGGCCAAAAAAACTAGAGATCTGCCCCCAAAAACTATAACCCCACCAGGGGACCGCCCCCCTCTTGGATTCGACCCATATATATATAATATCAATCAATAGCTCTCTACGTCAAGATGCCGAATATCTACTTTTTATTAAAAGCAGACATGCCGTCCGGATATTATGCTTCCTGAGGCCTCCTGATGCGTGTGTGTTAAAATTACAAGGGGACAATGCTCCCCCATATTCAGTACCACTCTTGCCTGGCAGTAAAATAACATGTTAACATATTTAATGAACATTTAATCCATGTAGCCTGTAACAGGCCAGGAGGTTTCCTTAATACTTGGCCAAACCCGTGTCACGTGTCTCCTATTCCGCATATTTCAGTTGCTAAGGAATTTGTTCAGCGCAGTACTCGCAAATGCACCCTGGAGTTCTCAATTTCTGCTCTACTACGATAACATGCTCGCATTTGGCCCCCTTTTCTTCTCCCATAGCCGTTTAGAAACATGAGGGAAAACGAACTGACCCACATTGACATTTCCTGAAAAGAAATACCTCTTATTAAAATAAAGGTTGTGGTTTAAGTTGTATGGTAGGCACGTAAAGGGACAAATAAGGCTAAGGTCTCCCACCTCCCCCTTTCTCCTCTCCACTGACCCCATAACTCCCTCTCTCCTTCCCCTTCACAAATACTGTTCCTTCTACCGCAGGCAATTAATAGAGAATGGCATTAAGAACTAAAGCACGCAAAGCAGGTGAATAATTTGTGTCTGCCTCTTTTTTTGCAGCTGACCAACAGCTATTAACCTTGCCGATTTGGCTACTTAACTGCTTGCTGCTTGCCCACTTTGCCCTACTACGTACTAGCTACAAAACTTTGTTGCGTCAAAAAAATCCACCTGACCTTCGATGATTTGGGAAATTTGTCACGGCCCTATCTCCGGTTTTTGTACTGGGAATCTTTCTTAACACTGCTTACCCGCTTTCTTGTCCCCCCCAGCTAGCAACCATTCTTGGTAGCGACCTAGCAGGTCTCTACCCTCAGCCTCTTTTCCAGTGTGCAGCAACAAAACTGCATAGTCCCGCATCTGCACGCAGGAAGAAGACAGACACAAGATTATTGTCCACAAGTTACACACAGCAGCCCTGCTACAACAATGAATACTCAAAAGAAGTGACAAAAAGCAAATTTAAACAAAACCTCATTAGGACTGAATTGCACCTGCAGAGCATGCTGCCAGCTCCCAGGGTCAGTCTTTCCCAGGACCTGGACCAGCCTCTCGCAGGCAAGGAGGGACAAGCCCACGTCACCAAAAGGGCGGCCACTTTTTTGTATCACACCAACCTGCATAGTGTGTGCATTTGTGTGTGTGTGTATGTGTGTGTGTGTGTGTGTTTGTGTGTGTATGTGTGCGTGCGTGCATTTGTGCCTGCGTGCGGATAGTTGTGATGGTACCGTACCTTTCCTATATCACCCCGATTAAGTAATGTGTTTTGCCCTCCGGAATGATGCCGGTATTGTTTATTATGTATTTATTTTGAGGCTCCGGGATTGTCCAAGGTTGCCAAAAATAAAGTTTGGTGGGTGGATGAACAGAGAGATGGTTCTCCGTCCCTGCCCCCCTCCCAACCCAGTCGGAGCTCCAGCTTCCCCTGCCACCACGACTCATGCACACTTAATCAATACAGGCAACCACACGCATGCACTACCATACAGGCACATACAGGCATGCACACATGCACAAGCGAACACGCGTGCTTGAATGCGCAACTGCTAGCGCGTGTCCACATGCAAGCGCATGTGCACACACACGCATGCACTACACACACACACACGCAAACACACATCAACACACACTCTCTCTTACCCACACATACACACACACCTAAACAAGCACTGTATCTGCGCGCACACGCGCATACTAACACATATACTAACACACGTGCAAGCGTTGGGCAACTCCACACCGGGGTTAAGGCGGGGATGGCTAAAATGTTTCTTGAAAGGGTCTGGGGTTACCCGGGGTTATTTTTAATGTTCATGAATATTGGAATCCGGGGTGAGTAAGGTAGGGGTTTATGATTTGCAAAAATTCACACATGAAAAGTAGTCTGCAGAGGGAGCTGCAGACCCTCCTGCTAAACAGTCCACCCCAAATATGAATCATGATCGGCACCTAATTTTATAGCTTGCAAATGAGAGGAAAATTGGCTTAAGCGAGGAAGATTGAGCAAAAGGTCTGTGAACCACTCACAGCTGCGTTGACCTTGCCTGCCCTGTCGTCGGTCAGCAGCACTCGTGCGCACTCTTCAAACCCACTGTCTGTATTCTGCACGTGGCATTGAACAGATGACATCAGCTTGTGGCATTGGTACAGTAACAGATCAGCACACTGTTTATTAGGAACAACAATCCGGTGCATGAAGGGTGTGTGCACCAAAAATACACGGTGCCCAAAGCCACTACTAGCCCTATCGGTCATATAATAGGTCCTATAAAGTCAGGTTAACATAGCAACAACTGCCTTGGTCACCATTGCCTAGGAAGAATCAGCATTTGAAACCAATTATGCGTACCTGATTGGTTAGGACCAAACTCATGCAATGTAGTTACATTTTTGGCAGGATCCTAGCACACGATATATGGTTATACGGGGCCCGGGCCAATCCTACGCTCACCATATGCAGTCCTTTCCAATACTTTACTTCTGGAGGAGGACGGGCACTGTTTGCACCACAGACCATACAAAGGGTGTGCCGCACAAACAGAGAGCAGGCCCAGGCCCGCACAACCTACCAGTGGCCAATACCAGCTCCAATAGAAGCGCTTTAGCTGGTCCAGCATGTCGACCAAGAGCTGGGGCCCAGCCATCCAACGCACAGCAGCACTCTTGGCATTGTTGTTGCTTGTTTCGGCCCTGTTGTGGCTGCTGCTGGCTCCGGCCTCGCCCTCCAAGCTAGCAGCTGCAAGTAAAAGAGGAGTGCAGTGAGGAGAGAAATGGGCGGAAAACACGTGTATGAACACGCATGCAACTCTTCTCCTCCTTTTCTTTTCCCACACATCAAAAGAAGAAAATCCCGTACAGTACTGGAACTTAAAGCGAGCAATGCAAGGAGGGCCACAAATGTTAAACAAAAATGCAGGTCTATGCGATTTTTTTTGCCCCTTTCCTGATTCAGAAGCAAAGCCTTCATGTAAATGTTAACACGCTTTGAAACGGGAAAACAGGAAAAATTGCATTTGGAAGGAAACAATTGGAATGTTTTGACCAGGATTTGAACCTCAGATACCTATCCAACCTGCTATTTTGCACCAATGCAATTCTTCTTCAATTCATCAAAGTAGTTGCAACAAACTGCGAGGAAATTAAAAGCGTTTGTGATACACGGTGATATAAGAACAGAACGGTAATTGGACTTTGTTCAGAAGAAAGAGAAGGGAAGGCGTGTAGGAGCTCAATACTTGCCCACAGCTTGCGTGCCATTGCAGGCACCCTCATTCTGAGCTGCTGCGCAGCATGAGCACATCAAATGTTCTTGCAATCGACCTTGGCCATTCCACTGACCCCTAAAGACATTTGACCCCAACCGCGACGTCTAAAGATGAACTTTCAGAAGAACTACGCTGACCTGCACTTGTAAGCTCAGAATACACCCAATCTTCTATTGCTTACCACTTTGCTCCTCAGCATAGACGTGAGGAGTAACCTGACAGCTCCTCTATTTAGCCTTTAAATTCAAATCTATAACCGTTTCACTTTGCTTACGCGTATTACGTATTAGTCCTCACCCAATTTTGCAGGCCCACACAGCTGTCCCCCCCCCTTCCATGGAGCCTACAGCCTCCCTCA
>Ga0307968_1001063_pt1:12500-21768 | contig 21768 bp, 23 predicted proteins | sample OrgLakmetagen650_FD_201834 | JGI IMG/M metagenome (GOLD analysis project Ga0307968, IMG submission 201834) | Saline water microbial communities from Organic Lake, Antarctica - #650 | ecosystem: Environmental > Aquatic > Non-marine Saline and Alkaline > Saline | place: Antarctica...
GGTAACTATGATTGCATCTTGCTTGCTGAATTTCCGCCATTGCTGCGCATTGAGATTGTAAGGTAAGGGCCAGGTTGAAATCAATCCAATCTGTGTCGCAGCAGAGGGGCGCACAATGCCTTGTTGTACAATTGGTGCATGGCTGCCTAGTCTGCTTGTGCTAGCATGCATGCGCCATGAGCACCTTTGTTGAACTGCATTTGAAACCATTGTCCTGAAACGTGGTGTCTTTTATTACCTTTCAAGTAATAATACAATATGATGGCTGCAGCCTGATAGCACGTGGCAGGTGCCATCTAGCTTTTGGTAGATGGGGCAGACTGATGGGCCTTTTTAATAATTGTATCAAGTGGCACGCTTCTGGTTGTATACCATATCCGTATGGCAAATCATGATACTTTCTTTTCTGCAAATGTGATACCTGCATTTGTCCAAATTGAGTTACTTATGTCTTGACAATGCCTGCCTTGATCAGTTCCCGGTAATTTGCATAGAAATATGTGAACTCATGGCTTGAAACCTTATTTATTTGGGGCCTAGTTTGTGTGTGACATGCATGTATGCTTTTACAGCATTGAGGCAGGAGCCTGTAAGCATCATGACTTTTTGGCGTCACGTGTCAATTGAAATGTAAGTTTCATATCCGGAATCCTGACGTTGAGAGCTATCGATTGGTACATAAATGATAAATGAGTCGATTCTGAGGAAGTCGGGGAGATTTGGGGGGGGGTCTCCAGAATTTTTCTGGGCCACTTTCCGCAAATATTAATATATTTATGGGTTTCTCAGCTCGAGCTCGTTTGATTGGCACCCTTGTTGGGTGATTTGATTAAAGGGGGGGGTCTGGGTGCCTGGCCACAGAAATGCATGGAATGCCCCTAAGTAGGCCGCGGGGGTGTGTTCAGGCATATTACCAGCAATTGATTCCAAACTTGCAGTTCACGTATTGTATTATACAGAAGTTGCATAAATGATGTAAAAAAGCTGGCTTTGGCAAAGGTTTTTGCTGGATGTTTGCACTAAACAGGTGGTCAGTGCAAGAGCGTGCGCATATCAGTTTTTGCCCTATAACTCTTCAGGTATTAATTTATTTGGCAAGAGAACTGTGCAGGCAGATAGCTGCTTACATTCTGAGCAGATCGACACCCTTTTTATAAGTGTGGGGGGTCAGGAAGGGGGTTTGGAAGGGGGGGGGGCATTTTGGGCCGGAGGCCCAAGATTGACACGTGAATGTCAGGACATTTTTCTTTCAGGCTCCTGATTGAGATCTGAAAAATGGAGAGCCTTTCTGCGCTAAGGTAACAGTGGGCAGGTGTTGAGAGTAATTGGTAGGCAAGCTGGAAGTGGGTCTTCAACCCTTGCTGGCCAGAAGATGGATGAGTGGGGATGGGCGTGAGTGTTTACGTGAATGTCATTGCCACACTAATTTTCCGCAGAGCATTTGGCTGTGGCATCAGTGCACTCATTCCCAAGCATGCCAGCGTGAGCTTTGACCTTGTAGAGATGGAGCGTGTTTATATTGCTAAACGTCACATTTAATGTGGTGTACGATACTTTCTAGTTTGTTGTGTCTGTACCATATCATGCTTTGTGGGTAGAGGGTAGAGGATGCTGTTTCTTATTTGCCATAGTGCACTAGTGCCGTCTGTTGCAATATGGGTGCGTTCATTTATTAAGGCAGCGGCAGTTCTTGCCAGCTCTGCTCTATTTATGGTTCTGTTGATGTCTGTGTCTCCAGGTTTTACTGTGATGACTGTTTTGGATTGAGGCGGTCTCCAGCCCCAGTTAACTGAGAGCCTGTTCTTTGTTTTTTTTGCAACTATAATCTGTGAAGGCCCAATCTTTTCAATCAGGGGCCTCGAGTTCAAGTAAGCAATTTTGCTGCACATAATTTAAGGATTTCTGGCTGTGTGTATCGGTGGTGCTGCCAATGTTTAACTGATTTCCTCAAGTCTTTAACCAGTCTTAGCAACACCCTTTCCTTGAAGGTTTAGGTAAATATATGCTGCCTGCGCAGCTTAGTGCAAATTCAGTGGCTTTCGCTTTTATGCTGTTCGTAAATTGTATTTCAGCAATGTCAAAGACTGTCCTTGTGTTACGCTAGTTCAGCGTGCAAGTGTTCATTATATACTTACTGTCCAACACAATTTTTCATAGGCGCCAACTTTTCTGCCATCAAGGGTGCCTAGAATCGCAGCTCAACCTGCACCAACACCAAGACGGCCAAACCACAATAATTTGAGCCTGCATATGATCTTATAACACCCTTGAAAGCCAAAACCAATTAATAGCGTTTCATAAAATGCCATCTTTGGTCGTTTAGGGTACCACCCATGGGCCAGGCCAGGCAGCACACCCTGCACCACCAACACAAAAAGGGCCATTCACAAAACACTTGAGCATGCAGGTGTTTTTGAAACAGTCCTGTAACCCAACATACAAATTCGACACAAATTCTTGGTTATAATATAATTGACCTGGCTCATTTTCACTCTGAGTGCTGCGCTCAGTGTGTGCTGGGAACACCTCCACTCAAAAATATTCTTTCAAATCGTTGATAACACTGATTCTAACAAGAAAGAGTGAAGTGCTTAGGTGGAGAAAACACAAGCGCACCTCTGGTGTGATTTTGGTCGTCGCCCTTATAAAATTGAATCTCTGAGCAAAATTCGTGTTATTCTGCAATTTCCTTTAGTCCCGTAAACTTCACTGCTCTTGTGATAAAAACGGGCTTGCATAAAACGAGGAAGAAGCAAAAACCTGACTGAAAGCCCTTCTAACATAAAGGAGGAAAAGAAGCCAAGCAGCTGGGCCGTTGACACCCGTACCTGCGTGCAACAACCTGCGTGCAACATAAAGACAGCAAAAAGCTGAAGTTATCAAGAGGCAAGGAAGCAAGAGGGTAAAACTAAACCTCGAACACTAGGGGTACAAGCATAAAAGAGATGGCTTCCACACAGGTCCAAGCATAAAAGAGATGGCTTCCACAGCACAAGCTGTGAAACAGTTCCACTAAAAACTAAAGTACTTCCTGCATGCTGCAGAGTACTAAGCAGTTCTTGCACACTGCGTGTAGAGCCAGCACCGCTGAGGGCTTTGTCTACACCCTTTCTCACTGCGCTCAACACGTGGTCCCACAAGTGAACGTCAATCATGCCTGCACAATTTTGAGCACCCCAAACCTTTCAGCTACAGCTTCATCAGTTAAACCCTGAGTCCCCCACCAGACTGTCTGCATCTGTAGAACGAAGGAGGGTGAATTATAGCGGGTAGGCAGCATCGTAGGGCATTGCGTTTGTCTGTATGATATTTCTACTATACATCTCTATTATGTATTTGTATATTTGCAATTTACAATATATCCAGCAACTCCATTTCCATTTTTACATTAATTTTGTTTTCAGGAAAAGGATTGAGGCCATGCGCGGGCCATTTTCACTGCACCCATATGTGTTAAAAATAGGTGCACTCTTATCCGTGAGGTAGTACTCTGCATCAAGATATTAAGTACACGCCTTGCAATTGCGCCTTTGTGTTACAGCCATGAAGTATTAGGTGCACGCTTTCAGCCAAAAGAAATTACTGAGTACCTTCAAGCACATGCTCATGCTTTTAATCCTTATCAGTATAAGAACCAGATAATTTGGCCAACATGGGTTGCGTTGCAGACCCAAACGACCCCCCCACCACACACCCACATCATTAAAGCAGAGTTGATGAACAGAAACAAGTATGTGCTAGCCTATTTTCCCTGATTAGGTACAACAACAAGCAAGCTTATTGAGTTGGACAGGCCTGCCTCTGCAAGTGTTGCATCATCGCCACTCGTGAGATGCTAGCATCTATCGCTGTGTCCCTGTTGCCCGCCCTGACACTAGATCCAAAATAAATCGGTGTAATCGCGCTGCCCTTTATTGCATTCCTTTAAATCCTGCTGCGGCAGCTGCATCTATAATACGCATGCCCAGGGGCAATGTTACGTAGCAGTATCGTACAGGATGAATAATCTCGCAATACAGTAATGTCGCGCGAGCGAACTGCAACCTGTGAGATCATCTAGGTACAAGTGCTGTTTCAAAGCTACAACCCAGATACCAATTTCCTCGTGAACCTGAACGCTATTTCGCCCTCGTTGACCCGCCCTCCTGTATCATGATTTTATTGTGAAGAGTATGAATTGATGGAAAAGCAATATCATATTCGTGTCTCAGCCACGGTAAGTCGTTTGCTATTCTTCCATTAATCTATTCTTTACCATTAATCAGCCTAAAGACAGGAAATAATGCACTCCCCCACCAGTCCAAACTCTGGAAGACCCTTCAGCCCGATGCGCTCGAGCATCCTGACCACCACTGGCTCCGCGATTAAGGTTTGACAACCCGTGCACTCTCCTGCATCTGCCGCTTCGTCCCTTTGCCTGCCCCCTGAAAGGTCACCTTATACTTACATAAGCACCCCCGCCCATTCACGCCACCCACCCCAGTTGGAGCATGTCTCTGAGAAGTTCGCGGGGCTGTGGACGGACTTGGAGCAGGAGAAACAGGTGGGCCCATGGTGGGCTTGCATCCGTGCTTGCTGGCCCTCACCACCGTTCCTCCTACTCCTCCTCCTACTGATGCAAGCATCAGTCGTTACGGGCGAAGCCAATGCTTTGATTTAGCGTGTGCCTGCGTATCCTTCCCGTTCGGGCCCACCCCCTTTCTCTCTGCTGCTGTTATACCCACTTCGAGCCACCTTGCGCTCACAGGCCCGTCGCATCGCTGAGGCTACACGGATGCAGCTGTTTCAAGAATCGGTGCTGCGCTTGGAGAAGAGCATGGAGGTGCGCCTTGCTCCTGTTTCAGGCCCACCCATGCCTCCGATTTGAAACCTGAGACCTTGACCATGCCCTCCTCCTTAGAACTAACTCCTTGAAGGAAGCCAGTTAAACAGAATACATCTTTCACATCCCCTGAACTCACGAACTCCATACCTTTCCAATGAACAGTGAGATTAAGAATGCTCTCCTCACATTGGTCACAGGCTGAGGTGAAGAGGCGGGCAGAGTCTGATAAGCAGCTGCAGGCACACTTTGAGGGCGAGCTGAGAGTATTGCATGTGAGTCTTGGGTGGAATAGAGAATAGGCAAGGACGGAACACACTCAGGAGGAAAAATCCGCTCAGCTGGGTAAGCTGATTTCTAGCACACAGCAGCGCACAAAGTCCAACACGCTTCTACTCAGCACACAAATGTACACGCATATGCACGATCACACACACATGTATAGGATTTAGAAGCCAACGTTGTGTAAATAGTGCTTTTGAAAAAGTCAACATAATTCATTTAGTACATGCGTCACTCAGCACAAAACCCGTCCACTTCTACATATTTGTAGGAACGTTCCGCTTGCCAAGTGGCCGAGATGCACAACTCGCTCAAGTCAGCTGTAGACTCCTTCTCCTCAAGGGTTCAGGACTTGCATGCTGTCATCCGGTGCGTGTAGTCTGAGCTGCTAGCCCAACAACGCTTCTCCATAGCATTCATCATGTATTATACCAGGGATGGGTCATACGGACTTTTGAGACGTCCCATACGGTATAACACGCTATTAATACGACATACGCGTATAATACGAAAACGTATTTTTGCTATTTTGGGGGTACCCTGGGCTTGCACCAGCCACCCCCCAACCACCACACGTTGTCCCCAAAGCCTCCAGAACTTTAAAATGCCTCTTAAAGGCCCTGAGTGGGATCATGTTGTTATTTTGGGACATAAGGGGCAGAATTACAAGATGCAGTGTAAGTACTGCAAGCTGAAATTCAGCGGCGGTGCCCCCCGCATCCGCGAGCACTTCATCAGGCGGAATCCCAGCGTAGGTGTAGCAGCATGCAAAGCTGACCCGGCAGAAATCGAGGACGTAGTCACAGCAATGGCAGAAATCGACGACGCTCAGAAGGAGAAAGAGCAGCATGCAACAAAAAAGAGGCAGCTGGACAGGAACACAGCAAGCATGTCAGCAGCATCAGAAGCAGCAGCATCTACACAGCTGACAATGGACACCTGCAAGAAGGCAGTGACCAAGGCTTATGTGGATGCAGCAGTTGCACGCTTCATCTATGGAACGGGCACCCTCCAGCACGCTCTGGCACCCTACGGCACGCTTCACGGGCACCCTCCGGCACGCTTCATCTATGGAACGGGCACCTAGAGGGCTCTGGGGGGCTTGGGGCTGCAATATTCACCAAGTGCCCAAAAATCGTATTATACAGAGCACTTTGACAAATACGGTTATATAAGCGATAAATACGATACGGCGTATAATACGCCTACGCCGTATGACCCATCCCTGTATCATACGAACAAATGACGACAGATACAATTTGTTCTTATGGTGTGCTATGCAACCATTTCAAAAGCTGCCCAAGTAATGCTGAAAATTTGTGCTCATTTTGCAGGGAGGAGCGTGACCAACGCCGTAATGACATTGAGCACTTGGCCACCAGCCTAGTGGGCAAGGTCAACGAGTGCGTGGCAGCCCTAGATGAAGGTGCGAGGAGTATAACACCTTTTTTGTTCGGTACAGGTTGATCTAATTTGCAGCGGCAAAGCATCTGGAGAACGTGTGGCCATCTTGCTTTATCCTCGTCCCTGTTTAATGTGTAACATGTACGTACCGACACTCGTGGCAGCTGTCCTCTAAGCGCCCATCAACTAAAAATCCTGTACTGAGCTTGAATACCCGGTGATGCATCGTGCCCCTCTGCAGAGCGCACAATTAGGATGCAGGAGCAGGCCTTGGGGCTGAAGCGCTTCGGAGAGGACCTGAGCAACACGAACCACCGCCTGGACACAGAGAAGGCACAGAGGTGCGGGGTGTGTTAGCCTGAGGGCATTAGGTTGCAAATGAAACCCATCCTTTTCCGATCAAAATCTACTTTCATACTAAGCACATATTAAGAACCCATTCTTCTTTCTGATCTTGCTCTCCTCCCGTCGTACAGGCCTCCCCTTCGTTGCTTGAGGCTCATACAGTTTAAATTCACAGAAAAGACACGGTGCCATTGCAGCGCCCCCTTTTTAAGTGCCTGACACTCGTTCTGCCTCCTCTGTTTGCCTGTGTTAGGGAGGCTGACCTGTCTGGTCTGCGGGTCGAGATTCATGAGGTGCTTGGCAACCGCAACATCACGGACGAGCAATTCAAGGTGAGAGGCCTCTATCTAGAATGTGTGGATTGGCTTAAAATACTAGTAGGGTTGGCCAGAACCATATACGGTATTTTTAGCAGGAAATTCACCAAATATACGGTGTATATATACGGTTCTGGCCATATACGGTTAGCAGGAAATTCACCAAATATACAGTGATATAAACAGTTCTGACCATATACGGTGTATATACGGTTCTGGCCAACCCTAAAATTTAGCTGCAATGTCAGGGTCATTCCAGTGAAGCTTAATATTGTTGCTGATTTTGCCCCCTGACAATTGTGCCTTTTTCCATGGTCCTTCCGCTGCAATGGGGTATTAGTATTTCTTAGCACTCGACAATATCGGCCCGATGCTCACACAGAACGTCACACTGGACGAGCTGAATGCCTTCAAGTCTGCCCTGGCCCTGGAGCGTGAGGAGCGTGTGGCTGAGGATGATGAGATTGTTCAGGTGTGTAGACATGTCCAGATGTGGATGTGCTTGGGTGAGCAAGTGTTTCAAAGTCTGTGCTTGATGTGAGAAGTCATGAAGTACCCCTGTTGGGCTTCAAGTCTCTCAAGGGCAATTTTCGTCTCGTGCAAGTTGCGCTTCCTATTTCATTGCTTTCTGCTGCTAATCAGCATCATGCACATCCCTCGCAAATGCAGGCCATCAATGACTACACTCGGGCGCTGCAGGAGGGCCTCAAGATGGTCAACATGTAAGGCTTTCAAGCAGCTGTTGCAGCAGCAGCAGCAGCAGCAGCATGCGCAGCTCTGCCCTCAGAAGCACGAAGAAACTGCTAAGCATATGTACCCACAGAAGCACAAACAAACTGCTAAGCATGCTATGCTTGATGCAGTTTGAAAAGCTTGAAGTGGTAGCAGGATTGTTCAGAGGCCTCAGAGGGCAAGAGGCTTGGCATGCATTTGCATTCAAGTTGTAATTGCTGAGCCACAGACTGCGTAGTGAATGGCCCGCATACACTGTGCAGAAGGCCAGCATTGCGTGACACGCAGCACTCAGATGTTTGTCAGATCATCATTCACTGTTTGTCCCCGTCTTCAGGCAAAACAACTCGGCCTAACGACGAGCGTTTTTTCAGTTTGTGGGCCATGGCGTTCTGTTTCTTGGGCTCCAACAGCTTTGCTATTTGGTACCTTACCCCCAGATGCTCCACTTCTTATTGTTACCCCCTCAAGTTGCCTTCTGTATAGAAAGCTGTAGCTTTCTTTAATTCCCTGCTAAGCAATGTGGGCGCGTCTGCAGTTGACTGTAAGAATCATCGACAAACAGGTTTTGAGGCGTGCGTGGTGGTGTTGCATGTAATTGAGCCAAACTAAGTGATTCTATGTTTCGTTTTGTTGAAATGTTGGGTATAGCTTTCCACGGTTTGACTGTTGAACCTGTTAATGTTTCTCATGGTCCAAGCAATGGTCCTTATTTTTATCAATCGTGGTCTTTTTTGTCTTTACTTCTGCTTCAAGTCAGTCTTTTATTTAGCCATTTGCAACCAGCGCTGAAAAGTTGGTTAGGTATACAAAGGATTACAATGAGAAGCAGCCTCTGATTCAGGCGTTTGACTGCTAGCCTTTTCATAAGTATCAACTGGTGCAGAAAATATCAGGAAATGGTTAATTATTACAAGGGGGTTTGACTTTTAAGGTTTACAAAAGGACAATAAGTGCAACTGCTACAAAGGTTGCAAGGATGGCCTACAGTCCGAGTCTCTGGCTGATGGCAATTGGCTGGTGAAAAAAAATCAACCAGTGTCGAAAATTGAAACTTAATCTGACACAAACTTGAGGAGTCTGTATGAGTCTTGATCCAGGAGTGCATTGATCTCAAAATCAGTGATACTGTGATGACAAGTTAGGGGTAAGGGTAAGGGTTACACAGCTATATCCGCCAGCGAGGGCAGTTGGGTAAGGGTAAGGGTAAGGGTTACACAGCTATATCCGCCAGCGAGGGCAGTTGAGCTATAGAAAAAAAAAAGGCAGCTTCAAGAAGAGGAGGCCAGACTGAACAAGACACCAGAAAAAAAGACAAGGTCAGTGATCAAACAGAGCAAGGCATTTGTCCGCAAAGTCAGCTACT
>Ga0307968_1001064_pt1 | contig 21740 bp, 30 predicted proteins | sample OrgLakmetagen650_FD_201834 | JGI IMG/M metagenome (GOLD analysis project Ga0307968, IMG submission 201834) | Saline water microbial communities from Organic Lake, Antarctica - #650 | ecosystem: Environmental > Aquatic > Non-marine Saline and Alkaline > Saline | place: Antarctica: Organic Lake...
GCTGCCGTGTTGCTCCGCCGTATGAGTCTTAGCCGCTCCCGAGTATTTCCGGGCGTGTGCACGATGGCACACGAAGGCGTTTTCCAGGGGGCACCACGCGGAGGTGCTCATACATCGCCCCCCATGAAACAAGTTGGGCACATGAAACAATGGACTGTCACACTGAGGATACCAAGAATGAGGGAGACAAATTTTGTGATAAATAAACTCATGTGAGGAGCAGCATGCATGCACAACGAGAGGGTCTGGAACATGAAACATGGTCTGGTTCATCACTCCCTTGCTGCGGGCCCTGCTGCTAGATGAACTTTGAACCAGCACTTGCCTATATATATGTATGGATTGGCAGCGTTATCTGCTAGGTTATTACTGGCAACTCTTCTTGCATTATTGGCAGACCTAGTTTGAAACGTGTTTTTTGTTAAGTTTCGTTTGAGGCGTGGTTGCTGGGTCGGAGAAACTATGATTGCATCTAGCTTGCTAAATTTCCACCGCTGTTGCACATTGAGGTTGGAATCAAGCTAAGAGCCAGGTTCTTGGAATCATTCCTATCTGTGTCTCCTCTGAAGGGCGTTTACGCCTTGTTGTATTAAAAAAGCGTGACTTCCTACATCTGTTTATGCTAGTAGGCAGGCACCCTGTGTACCTTGATGGTCGCGCGGTTGGGATGAGATTTGGGTGGTTGGGTGTAGTTGCGGTAGCTGTATGAAACATTCCTCCCCCCTTGGCAACTCCGTCCTCGGAGTGGACTAGGCTCCCTGCTAGAGTTCCAGGTGGAGGATCGACTCGCCAGAGGTGCCATAGCGATTGACTAAACAAACACTTTGCATCCCAACTTGTCGAAAATTTCCGGGTCGGAAAATTGCCTTTTTGCAACTACCAAGGTTCGAACCCAAGACCTAAAGGCGAATTTCCGCGGTGGGCTACTTCAAGACTTCGATGCCAATGAAACGTTGCTAAAAAGGGTAATCCGACAGATGCCATATTTGTGCTTCGTGCGATACATATATCCACGTAATACTGTATCATTATAAGTAGCTGTCCAGTTGGACTGCACATTTTTTGAAACACCAATGGCTACACGCTGAGCAGTAGGCTCTCGTCAGTGAAACGGGGTAGCCTAGCCACTTAATCTTGTAAAACTTGATCTTACTTCTTCCTGAGCTCGTGCAGAGCGAGGTTTGTATGCGAGTATGCGTTCCATCGCAAAATATGCCTGGTTGTCTTGTACATGTACCGGTGGGAATTCCTGTTGTGTACGGTTGGAAATTCCTCTGAAAGGAAGTTGGCAAGTTTTATATAGGATATGTGAAAGAAAAGAAGTTGGCAGGTTTTAGTTTGGATATGTGAACTTCTCCTCCCGATTTTCTGCTTTCTCCATCTGTCATCCCATTTACCATGAAAACACCATGTATTTAGCAACAAGGCATGCAATCTACTCTGCTTCCCTTAGCACAGAGGCAACAGCTACCTTCATGTTTCTTCCCTCCTGGAATAAAAGGATGACCCCCAATCCCCACACATCGCTCAACCGCAGATTCCCGCGCATATGCAAATTCTTGGGCTCCATACCATCAGACCAACTCCAATATGCAGAAATACCCCTCTGGAACAATATACAGACGCCCCTTCCCAAACACACTTGGGAGATGCACATCATTGCCATATGGATTACTAAAGGCAGAAGCTACCTCAATGCTTGCAACAAGAACTGGCTAAAAGAGCTTGCCAAACAAAATCCTGAGGCAAAGTGGGAAATCAATTACATTCATGACCCCTACCCCTCTGCACTTAGCACTGAAAAGACTCCAGGCCTTAATAAATTAAGGAAACTACCCAGTAACCACCTTCATCAAACCCCACAAGGCCCCCAAAATAAAAATAGCACCCTGGACCCACCTCAGAGCTCTGACGAAGCAACCCAGCACAGCTCCAGACCAAACCTCATCCATAAAGTACAAGATTGGTGGGACTGGACACACGCATTCTTAAAAAATACAAAGAAGGGCAAGACACCGGGTCAGGTTTATACCACCCTCATTTAAATGTTTCCCACTATGTATACCCAAAAGGCATGGGTATAACCAACACCATCTCACGTGCAGAGCTAGCGGCTCTATAGCAGCTGCAGTCATACATGGCTACTCACATATAGCCACAGACTACAGCCGTACATCACTGCACCAAATCAAAAAGCAGCTCTCACACCCGAATCTCCATCGCCACCACATCCAAGGAAATGTCCTTCAATCCATTGCTAAAGCGATCTGCCAATCACCATCGCCCATCCACTTCTTCAAAATAAAGTCCCATGCCGGTATTATCGGTAATGAACATGCCGACGCCCTTGGTAGAAAGTCAGCCACCACCTACTCCGACATCGCTGACACCTCCATCAGAACAGCGGGCCCTGAGGGAAATCCCTTCTACAACATCCACTGGCTTAAAAAAGAAGACACAGAAAACTAAACACAAACCCATAATCGTACCCATACAACAAACATGGCCCATCCTCCTCCCCCAAGGCTTTGTTACCTACCGAACCACCGTGACGCCCTTCAAGCCCACATGCATCTTCTCCATACACTGGGAAATTCCAAACTGAAGCGAGCTACCATGCGTACTACCAGACCCTCACAAAGAAAAAAGAACGGTACTGCCAATGGAGCCACTAGCAATGCTTACCTAACATCATCCAATGTCCCCTTTAAGACCAAATGTATCATTATGAAATATAGAACAGGTACCCTATATAATCAAAACATGCGGTATTGTTCAAACTCTCAACAAGTAAAACCTGCCCCTTCTGCCCACAATTAGACAGTGCCGTATACATCCTTTCTGGGTGCCAACACACACAAATAAGGAATATGATCACCGAAAGACATAATTTAGCATGACGCATGATCTTTAAGGCTATCAGCAAAACAGGCTCCTTAGGGTAATGCGTTGTCTCCATGGATATAGGAGGCAGCAACGAACGGATGACCATGCAGAATCTCCAGATTCCTTAAACAGCCAAAAGTAGAATTGTTTCCAAATGGCTCTTCCCACCCCGCTTCTCAGATAAAGACAGATTTACCTCCAGCCGCCCAGATTTTGTGCTGGTTGCTCCCATCGCTGCAAAAACACAAAAACAACAAACTAATGTAGGGGGGTGGGTTCTTTGAAGTGGCAGGGGGCAATTGAGGGAGACTGGGAGCACCTCAGCAGCACCGCCGGCCACCAGTAGAGCCACCAACCCTAGAGCACCGACCTAAAGACCTCAACAAAACTCGGCAAGACGTCCACCTCGTCGAGATCAAGTACTGTGAGGACACCAGACCTCAAAACCAGCTGAACGCCGCACAATTTATGAGAATGATGAGTACATTTTGATGGATGGTGAGAAGAGGGCTCGGGTGCATCCCACGAATGGTGTCAAACAAGGGTGCCCTCTGTCCCCCCTCCTTTTCTCTTTGTACATCAATGACATGGGCAGAGAGATCAGTGAGGGCACTGAGGGGTGCCGTGACTGGTGATCGAGTGAATTGTGTGTCCCACATGCTGTATGCTGACGACCTTGGATAAACTACTAATGACCCTGGTGAAATGCAGACGATGCTGAACAAGCTTCGTACGTACGCTGAGAAGAAAGGATTGACTGTGAACGCGGCCAAGTCGGAGGTGGTTCATTTTAATAGTAAGTCTGTCTCTCCTTTGCAGAATCCGTTCACGTACGATGGTGTGGTGCTTCCAGATAAGGACAGGTTCAAATATTTGGGCATGCTGCTTGATAGAAGGATGAATCCGAAGATAACTGAGGAACATGCGGTGCGGCCTTACATGGCTGCACAGAGCAGGAATTCTGAGTTTGACAAGAGTCACGATTTAAAAAGCAGGCCTCATGCTATGCTCTGGTTGTCTAAGGTGTATGGTATTCCTGCTGGGATGTATGCGAGTCAGGTGTGGGGCTCAGTGTATCTGAGTGAAGGCAGTGAATTTGGTAGCCAGTTACAGAAGAGGCATCTGTGTTCCTTGAGGCGCATTCTAGGAGTGAAGAACAGCACAACAAATTGGGCGGTGCTTAGAGAGTAAGGTCAGGAGCCCCTGCAATTTTTCTGGTTCCGTGCTTCCATAAGGTTTTTTAATAGCATGCTTGATTCCAACAGTGAGACTCTACGTCGTGTGCTGAAGGCAGATTTGCATCTTGCTTCTTTTGATAGTTCTTGCTGGTCTGCTCAAGTCTCGAATGCGTTTGATGGACTGCAAGGTAGTGCAATGTTCAAACAGAAAATGCTGAGAGCCACACTGATTCCCATGCAAGAGTTCATTTGCGATTTGCGTTTCAGACATTTGAAGGTATGGAGGGAAGCTGATTTTTCATGTCCTCGCGCAGTAAACAAGAAAGCAGTGACATATCGTATCACAAGTGGTACCAGTGTGGTACCGGTGTGGGAGTTCTGAGAGTGGTCCTAGAGGTTCTCCTTTTTTTATCCCCTCCAACTTGTACAAGGATTTGGACAAACATGTGTTGAGGAATTTCAGCAGGTTCAGATTGAAAGCACACCATTTGAGAGTGGAGTCTTACAAATGGCATGGTGGTTCTAGCGTTTGTGATAAATGTGAGTGTGGAGAAGTTCAAGATGAGAAGCATGTGCTTTTCTTTTGCAAGTGTGCTGAAGTGTGCGAGCTGCGCATGAGATACAGAGACCTTTTTGAAGAAATTTTTAAGACTCTGCGTGCGTTTGCTCCTTCGAGCTCTGAATTTATTCCTTTCTTGGCTTATCATCACAGTATCACTGATTTTGAGATCAATGCATTCCTGAATCAAGACTCATACAGACTCCTCAAGTTTGTCAGAATTAGTTTCAACCTTCGACACTGGTTGAATTTGTTTCACCAGCCAATTGCCATCAGCCAGAGTCTCGGGCTGTAGGCCATCCTTGTAACCCTTGCAACCCTAGTGCAGCTGTCGATCTTTTTGATTGATTTATTTGTTGGGACCTATAGGTTGAGCAGCCATGCCAGGCTGGAGGCCTTTGTAATCCAAACTGAACACCGCAAAGGAACAGCACAAAGACCTTTGCGACATTCTCCAAGGAGCCTCTGTTACTCCACATATTCTTTTGGGTGTGGGCGGCACCATCTACAACACTCACAGTCTGAAGCCTTTCAAGGAACTGGGTCTCGATTCTCAAAGATAGAGTTATGAGTAAAGAAGCTTGCCTCCAAGCTTCATGTGCACTCTGTGAACTTTGCTGCTAAACTTGTCCATACCAGACGTGCCCTTTCCAGTACTGTTATCAACTCTCATCACGGTTTCAGGCCAAGCCTGCAACCCTCCTGATCCCCGTTACTTTTTCCTTTTCGCGGTGGAGGAGCTTTACGGTACTCAGTATCAGCCAAAGTGGCTCCTTTTCCTTAATTAATGTGTGGAGTGGCTTTCACTGCCTGCGTAGTTTTATTTCATTGAATAATAAGATCTTAATTTATTGGTAGATTTGGAATGCTTGCAAAGACGCTAGGGTTACATGTTTTGCAGTTGATCTGCACTTTGAATCAACCATGTGCTTGAATACAGCAGTTGATTTCTGCTTATATCAACGGTCAACCTAAAATTAATTTCAGATCAACCACTCCTGCTTGATTGCTGGTTGAATCAAGCAACAGTGTGGTTGAATCAACCAAACCAGCAGCTAATTTCTGCTTGAATCAACTATCAACCAGGAATCAATAATCTGAATCAACTGTGTGGCCTCAGGCCTGTTCAGCATTGTGCTTACATGAGCTTCTGAACATATACCACATAATCATCGCACCGCAATCAATCACTAGAAGGCTGACAAAAGTGAAACAAATCTCACCATGCATATTTATGCACGAAAGAAGGCAAACAGTGCATCGTCATTCCTCGGTTGATCACCTCCAACACCAAGGTATGCAAAATCATCCAACGGCAGGAAAAGGAAGAAAATCGGTGTGCAATGAAAAAACCGCTCTCTGAACAAACGCTCACACCAATTGCTGCATTTTAGTGCAAGTTGTATACCATTTGATCAACAAGGTAACTACGCCTCTTCAAAAAGACAAAAGCACAAAAGTTGACTCCTCCTTGCTGCCAGTCATGAGTTCATTTTCTTGGAAGTGACTATATACTCGCTCTGACTACCATCTCAAAATGTGCTAATCACAGGGGGTACCAGCCACAGACACACACACATGCACATAGACTCTCACACACACAGCTATGCTAAGCATGAAACAAGCGCTCTCACGGCACGAAGCCGTTCTACCTTCGCCCTGACTTGTCAAAAGTTTAAACCCAGCAAATTGTTTATGCAGGGTTGGCATTAAAAAACAAGGCAGAGCCACTCAGACCCAACAAAGAAGAAATTATCACTCGCAAGAAAAGGACACAGACTCTTTTGACACCAACACAACCTGCAAGGAAAGGACACAGACTCTTTCACACCAACAGCACCTCTCTCGTCATCAGGCCCCGACCATGCTGGAAAAGGATGCACCGACCAAGCAACACATCCGAGCGAGGGGACAAAATGCAAATGCACACAGGGGCACGGGGGGTATGAGGTAATAACACAATCATCAAACTGTGCAAAATTGGGCCGTGAAGGCACACATTGCAGACTCTGAGCAAAATTTGACCTATTGGCGCAATGCACTCGGACACACAGATGCGCAGGGTAGTTAATGGTACTACCTCTGGCCGGACTCCGACCAGTTTTATATTCGTTTTTACGCACGCAGATTAACCTTGGTTCATGTTGGTTCTGACTTATTGTTCTGGAATGTCTTGGACGAGGCCAATCTCGGGATCACCACCATCCTAAAACCTTCCACCAGGCCATACCTATAACGCCCCAGACCACCTACGGGTGCCAACGTAATGTGTGCTGAGCGTTTGTTTGTTTGTTTGTTTGTGATTGTGACGTGCGGCGTGAGTTGGTTAAGTTTGCCAACATAGCTTTTTAGAGCTTTTTAGAGCTGCTACGTTTTGAGGCAGCATAACTAAGGTGTTAATTCATGATGTAAGCATGTCTGCACATAGGTGCGAGCTATGATGCGCGTGCCCACAGGCATGCCTCTAATACATAGTTTGAAGGATGTGACAGGAATAGGGGTCTGTGTGAGTATGTGTGTGTGCGTATGCGTATGCGTGTATGGGTGTGTGTGTGTGGGTGGGTGGGGGGAATGCACGGTCATGTTTGTATGTGTGCATGTGTGTGTGCGTATGTGTGCATGCGTGTGTGTATGCGTATGTGTGCATGCAGTATGTGTGCCCTTATCACATGCACAAGTTTGCTCTGAGGTCTTTTCTGTTGGTTGAGCTGCCATCATAGGCTGAGTGCCACAGCAAGTGAGCACATTCTAGAGTACCGTATAGGCGGTATATCATTGCGTACTGCAAACGTTCCTGACCCCTCGCGGAGTGTTGGGAGCAGTCTAAATAATTAAGTTGCAAGGGCCTTGCAAAGCTCGCATTGGGGTTGCTTTATTAATTGTATCAAAGGGGACAGGCCGGGAATTTTTATGGGTACAGGCCGGGAACTTTTTGAATGGGGACAGGCCGGGAAAGCCTCCCAAGCTGGCCCCTCAAGGCCCCAAAGGGAAATATACAGTTAGGGAATATACAGGGAGGGAGGGGATATACAGCTAGGGGACTAAACAGCTAGAAATATACAGCTAGAGAATACAGGGGAATATACAGCTAGGGGAATATATGCTAGGGGAATATACAGCTAGGAATATATAGCTGGGGTTGCAGACTCTTCAAGCCTAGTAATCGGGCAGCAAGTGAGAAGAAGGCAGCAGAGGAGAGGCAGCAAAGGCACATACAGAACGTGTTGCAAGCGCAGGCAGCAGCAACAGCAAAGAAGAGGAAATTGGGTAGGCCTCCTAAGCTGGCTTCAGGCACAAGCAGCAGGGGGGGGAGGGAGGAGAGGAGGAGGGGTATGAAGAGGAGGGAGAAGGGAGAGGACATTGACGATGAGGGGAGGAGGAGTACTAGATTTGGATGGTGGCAGCTGAAAGGTAGAAGAAGGAACACTCCCAACTGACTTTTTCTCTTTATTATTGCCAGACTTTTTACTTAAGGGAGCAGCAATGTAAGTGTCAAAACCCTCCCAAGTGGGCGCCTTCAATCCCTTCACATGCGCACGCACGCACACGTACGCGTGCGCACACACGTGCACGTGGAGTTCAGAAGGCCAAAGGCCCTCACATAGGCCGCATTGGGGTAATTAATTAGATTGTGTGCCCTTCGCATAAGGCTGTCCCCGTGAACCCCCCCCCCCAACCAGTCTCACCTAGCGTTCACCCAATTCAAAGCCCCCTATACCTCATCCGAATGCAAAATGCTTGATTTTTGTATCTAAACCATCGACATCTGCTGTAAATTTGGCATTCTGGGGGGCTGTATAGGGCCCGGCGTGTGTTTTGCACCCACTTTGGCAGGGAAAAGGTGCATTCCTGAATTTGCACTGATCTACCTCTGCTTCAGGATATAAGCACTATAAATGTCATATAATAAAGGAGCAATGTCGAACTTGGGGCAGGGCTACTGGGAACGCCGGCAAGTGGAAGGCACTCACACAAGGGACACAGGGGGAACAGAGAAACATCTATTGCTCCATACCTGCTTCGAGTTTCAGCCTGGTTTTTGCTCTCAGAGGTGTGGCCAATTAAAATGCGTCAAATGAAATTTGAATGGGGCCAATCGATGGATGGTGTGAAAAACGGTGTGGATTTTTCTTGCAGCACAGTTTCTGTGTCACACTCGCGACCACAGCTGCTCACGTCCTCAAATTCACATCAAAAAGCTGCTGCCCAGCGCGCTTAATTTTTGGGGACTGACAGATGGTGGATTGGCACACAGGTTGTGAAGCGAGAGTCAATCTCCCAGATAATGTATTTTTCGCGCCAGATATCTCCCCAGTCTCTACACCTCCCCACAACCGCCAAGCACTTTTGGAGGAGCAAAAAATCAGCATGTCTCAGGTCTCAAAACGGTGCAGGGGTTGCAGAGATATGGTGACGCAAAGTTAAGTGGGACTGTTTGGCTTGCAAAGGAGTGGGACAACCATAAGCTCGCGTTGGGATTCTATTCAAAACTCACATTGGTTACGCGCCTGTACGGTAGTCAATTATCATTTTTGGCACACGAAGCAGAGGAGGTGCGCCACACACATGTAACGAAGCAAAGGCAAGCAGCAAAGCAGTTGTACCCATTGCACATGTGAAGCAATTACAGCCACAAGAGGCAACGCAACGGTATGAAGCGGTGCAACAGGCAACAGCACATACGCGTGTGTAGCAAAGCGCCCACCATGGTTCGCAGCCCCATTGCTGCTCCCAGCAACAGCACCTCCTTCATGCGCATGTAGCCACTTCCGTTGTATACCGCCGCACTGCCAGAGCTGTGTGTGTATGTGTGTATATGTGTGCGTGTTTGTGCGTGTTTGTGCGTGTGTGTGTGCGTGTGTGTGTGCGTGCATGTGAGTGCGCACACAAGAGGTTACACTAACAAGAGGCACGCAAGGAAACCATGAAGGATACACGGCAGTGTAATGTGAGGCGCTCTGTGTGGGTAAAAAATGTAGTATGAATAGGTTTGGCCTTTGGCCTTACATGTATATGTATATACAATGTTTATATCCAAGGTTTTCTTACCGTACCAACATTATATCACCCCGCAAAAATAACGTTTTTAAGGGGTGCGGCTAAGTGCGGACAGAAAATTAAATAATTAATTTTAGGCCTGCGGATTGGTGAAAATGGCCTAAATTGGTGAGAATGGCTTAAAAATGGCCTGCGGATTGGATTATAATAAATATTGAAGGGGGTGCGGATTGGTTGCGGATTTGCAAAACTAAATATTTTTTTTTGGGGTGCGGGATGATTAAATTTTGGTACGGTAGTAAATTGCCATACATACGGTCATGGTCATATGCAGTGTGTATAAATGCAATTATGGCCAATCCAAATTGTGAGGGTTGCAGCATCCGTCTGAGGTAATAAGCCAATGGGCAGAGATGAAGAAGAAGTGACTACTTCGAAAGACAGGGAGCCACTAAGATAAATACCGTAACACACCCATGACAGAAAGAAAGGGGCTGCAAATCATGCGTGCTATGCAAGTAATACCCTTTTCAACTCCAATTTTCAACCACCCTCTTACCTGTAATGTGTCAGCCCTCCGAACAGATTGGCAGAGTATCTGCAAAAAAACAAGTAGTAGTCAAGCCCATTAAAAAGAGAGGTCAAACCTGGTCTCTTTTGAACACCTACAAAGAAAATTTCAGCTCTGAAACAAAACTGCGTTCTCTGCATGCAGAAGAGCTCCAGTCCATGCAGGCGGGTGACGTGTGTGATGCACTTTTGCACAAAAATGCTCCCTTTTCTTGGCTACCTTTACGGTATTTGTACCAAAAAACATATGTATTAATAGAGGCGTCTGTCTTTGTTTTGGACAGGCACGTGTACTTTTTGGGGTGGACACCCCTGAGGGACCACCCAGCTCCCAACCCCCCTTCCAGTGCTCCCACCCAGACAACGCGGGTACCAATCTGATTTTCTTTGAATTCTGCATCCATCTGCGTACTCATCAAGATCTGAAACTGAAGTTCTCTGGTTAGCCCGGAATCGGCCCTTCAAATTTTGGCTTTGCCCTCTGGGCAAACCCAAAATTTACTTGATAAGTGCGGCGCCCGCACGGGATGAAGTTCCCTGGGGACTACCCCACCTCCCCCCCTCCCTAATTCGACTCAAATATATACCAATTGATAGCTCTTGACGTCAGGATTCCGAATATAATATTCTTTATCAATTTGACACTTGCCGTCCAAAAGTTACGCTTCCTGACGCCTCCTGGTATTAGAATAAAATCTGCCTTCCCTGAAGTACAGCTGCCTTGTGATTCTTTCTGTCGCGTCGGTGTTTTTTGGGCGAGCAGGCATGGGTGTCAACGGCCCAGCTGCCTGCTTGGCTCTTCCCTTTAGGCCTTCTTTCCCCTCTCTTCCTCTCAGCCTTTTCTTAGTTTTTCTGGTCTTCTTGTGCTCTTGGCTGTTGCCCCTTTCCCACCACGTTATTCCTCCTGCCGACTGAACAACCCGTAACATAACCACGGAGAGGTGAATCCATGCCACCCATACAAGGAGGAAGCACCTGCAGTGCTAAGCAAAAACACAGTCATGCTTTCAAACTTCATTCCCCAGCTTTTGGTATTTCAGCACTCCTCCTCTGCATGATCTGTCAACAATCCATTAACCACGATTGCTTCTTCACCCTTGTGCACAACAACGTGTCAAGTTTGCACAGCAGGTTAAATAACTTATTTAGTTATTTGTGCTCACTCACCAGCTAGTGAAGCTAAATTATACTTCAGGGGTATCAGTGATAATTTACGATTTAGAACTTCCAATTGCACATGCCAATCACCAGCAAGCAAACTCACACCCATACAAATATGCATTCATGCAAACACCCACAACCACACCCACACCCATACCAACACATGCACCCATGTTAACAAACATAGATTGCACCCACACCCACACAAGCACTCATGCAAACACACATACTCATACATACACAGGTCGCACCCGAGGCTCATGGCTGCAAGGGTGGGTGGGCTGCCTGACGCCATCATCATCGCCAGGAAGGCTCCGTACAGTGCTCCCACATGACCCACTTGAGAGGCAAACAGGTCTGCACGTACATTCAAGTGTATTGAGCACAAAAGGGTGCAAGGAAAGTCACATACAGTGCTGCAACGTGAATCGCTCGAGGGGCAAACAGGTCTGCACGTGCATTTCAGAAGAGGCACAAAAGGTTGCAAGCAAGGCTCTGTACAGTGCTCCCACATGACCCACTTGAGAGGCAAACAGTGCACGTACATTCAAAAACGTGCAAAGCAAGCATGCTTCCCACACGCAGATCAACAGACTGACACGTAGGTGCATGCGAGAAGTGGACTAGGGTAGGCATGCGTGCCTTGACGGCTGTGTATTCATTTTGTGCAGATGATTAGTTGCAGTTTGTCAGCGATCAGCTGCAGGCAGCATTCTTGGCACCAGCATTATATCACAGAGGTGTGCTTTGACGGCTGTGCTTTCTGTGTGCAGAAGTGTAGCTTGCGATTTGTAAGTCAGTAGGCGACCAGCTGTGAGAGATTACCTAGCCTTTTTGTGCGCGCTCCAGCACGACAGTATGCAGGTCCGAGCAGGAAGGTGCTGTGCGTGCTTGTACATATATATGCTTGTATATATATGTAATATAAATAGGGTTGGCCAGAACCATATATTTATAGGTATATACGGTGTACATACGGTATTTTTAGCATGGAAATCCATACATACGGTCATGTACGGTGCAGATATACGGTTTTGGCCAACCCGAAATATATAGTATGTATGTGCTAGTAAAAACAGGTGTACTTGTTCCGACATACACATGCAAGCTGAACCACAGCATCGTGAATATCGCTTAAGGTAAGCTACTTATACAACGCAGGAATCACAACAAACCCGCACCTATCCCAGAAAAACACACATTCACAATACCTACATACACACCGAAATATGCACACATGCACACGCCCATAAAAGAATCACCACCCCCCTACACCCCTCCCCCCCTACATACACACCCATATACACACACATGCACACACACATATGCACACGCCCATACAAGAGTTACCACCCACATACATTCCCCCCCCCTACACACACACACACACACACACACACACATGCACACACACATGCACACCCACAAACATTCTTCCCCCCTGCACAAACGCACATATACACACACACACTCACAGTGGCACCAAAAGAAGGCGGAGTGCAACAGGGCAAAGCTGGTGAGCCAGTTGAGCTTGGCGGCCTGCAGGGGTGCAGAGCACAGTGAGCAGTCTGTAGTTTGGTAGGCTGGGTAAAAGGAGGGACAATCGAGGAAAGACAGCGTACGGCACCAATTGCAGCTGTTACGTACTTGCAAGGCCTGCTGTATACATATTAGCCATGAGTGGGGTTGATTGTGTGTGTGTGTGTGTGTTCGTTGTGTATATTGTGTATACATATTAGCCATGAGTGGGGTAGATTGTGTGTGTGTGTGTGTGTGTGTGTGTGTTCGTTGTGTATACATATTAGCCATGAGTGAGGTAGACTGTGTGTGTGTTTGTTGTGTGTGGCCTTGGCTGGGCTGTGCTGCAGACTGCAGAGGTGTGCGGTCCCTCAATGTCCTGGTCAATTATTGCAAAGGGAAAGAACCCAAAAGGCTTGCAGATCGATATTCCTATAACTTGCGATTGATCTGCCTGATTATGTGATTGATCTGTCTACAGAACGTGGTAGATGTGTGCAATTCAAGTGTGTTCCCCGTCTTCCACCTCAACGCACCTGGAGGGCTGTGCCAACGAGCTGCGCGAACTGTGCGACCAGGCCGGACGCAGACAGTGCATTGCACATGCTCACGAGGATGGAGAACCACAGCAGTGTGTCCCAGGCAGGCGTGTAGTCCAGGCAGTCCTTCCAGGTCAAGGTGCCTGTGAGCAGCAGCATGCTCAGGGCCACCAAGGCTCCAAGTACAGCAGGCACCTGCATGTGTATATGTATGTATGTGTGTATGCATGCGTATGTGTGTGTGCATGTGTGTGTATGCATGTGTATGTGTGTGAATGTATGTGCGTGTGTGCGTGTGAATGCATGTGTGTGTATGCATGCGTGTATGCATGCGTGTGTATGAATGCGTGTATATGTGTGTATACGTGCGTGTGTATGCATGTGCGTGTATGCGTGTGTATACGTGTGTGAATGTATGTGTGTACGCATGCATGTATGCGTGAGTGTGCGTGTATGTGTGTGGGTAAGAGTGTGTATGCGTGAGTGTGCGTGTATGTGTGTGGGTAAGAGTGTGTATGCGTGCACGATGCTGTGTCTGCCTGCAATGACATGCAACGTTGATTGTACAGGGCCAGAGTGAACGCATTTCTTACTGTTCGTGTATACATGTGTGTTGCACGCGCGCGCACACACACACACACACACACACACTCACACCCACACCCAAACCCACAGGCCCATCAGCTGCTATTGTTTTCACGTACCTTTAATTGCTCCCCCATGACCCACATGGCCACAGCCACACCCAAAGAAGCAAGAGTGGCAACCTCCCCTTTTGAGAGAGCCCCCTTTGATTTCAGGCGCTCCTTAGCAGCAGCGGGGGCATCAGGGGTCGTTTGGACAGCTGCATAGTGCACACAGCGCACGGACGTGAGAATACACAGTGTTTTGAGTGCATGTTTGTACACATGCACATGCGTATGTGTGTGTATATGTGAGTGTGAGTGTGATTGTGTCTGAGCATGCGTCTGAGCATGTGTGTGTGTGTCTGAGCATGTGCGCGTGTGTTGCAAGAGACTTCGGAAAAACGAATACGAGGATGGGGTGGAACTCAGAAGCTCTGATGAACAAATTGCATAGCACACAAATTTAAACGCACACGCACACACACATAATAACATACTCACTCATGTATATCCACTTTCAATCACACAAACCCACATTAAATCACACATACCCACACAGACATACCCATATTTAATTACACACACTCAACACCAGTCGCACAAAGCATTACCCACTCGGTGGCATGAAGCGTGACACAATCAGGGGCACCGTCAGGATACTGATCAAGCCCGGCAATGAGGCCTGCGCGCAATGGATGGGTTGATGGAGACAAAAAATCAAGTTTCAAGAGGCAGAATGCAAACTGGCCAGCAAACCCATGCTTGTCAGAATTTGTACAGATTGTGGCAAAAGAAGTTACCAAAAGGCCAGAGGTAGGCATACAGTAAGCTACTGTGAGGGTTTTAAGCCAGTGAGATAGTCAGGATTTCAGGCTAACCAGTGTGTGTGTGTGTGTGTGTGCGTGTGTGTGTGTGTGTGTGTGTGACCAACGTACCCCAAGTGCCCAAGTGATCCACACGTCAGGGACAGCCACGCCCATGGTCTTGGCGATGTTCATGGATAACAGGTTCTGGGCGGCTCCTGCGTAAATGTTATTATGCAAGTAATAAAGAAAGGTGATCCACACGTCAGGGACAGCCACGCCCATGGTCTTGGCAACGTTTGTGGAGAGCAGGCTCGAGGCAGCTCCTGTGTGAGTAATCCAGTGAGCGTTGACAATCATAGGGCTGAGTCAACGAGGAAGTCACAGTGATGAGCAAGTCACAGTGATGAGCAAGTCACAGTGAGGAAGTGACAGTGAGGAAGTCTCAGTGATGAGGAAGTCACAGTGATGAAGTGACAGTGATGAAGTCACAGTGATGAGGAAGTCACAGTGATGAAGTGACAGTGATGAAGTCACAGTGATGAAGTGACAGTGAGGAAGTCACAGTGATGAAGCGACAGTGATGAAGTGACAGTGAGGAAGTCACAATGATGAAGCGACAGTGATGAAGTGACAGTGAGGAAGTGACAGTGAGGAAATGACAGTGATGAAGTGACAGTGATGAAGTGACAGTGATGAGCAAGTCACAGTGATGAAGTGACAGTGAGGAAGTCACAGTGATGAGCAAGTCACAGTGATGAAGTGACAGTGATGAAGTGACAGTGATGAGCAAGTCACAGTGAGGAAGTGACAGTGAGGAAGTGACAGTGATGAACTAGTCACAATGATGAGCCATAAAACATGCCAGGGTTTGATCTCCATCTCTATAACAGCCATTCATAAAAGCTTGGTAGCTTTCAAGGAGTGATCGCTTTTGCAGGGCCGACTGTTGACTGCGCCCTATGCCTAGGGTTGGCTGGAACCCTATAAATACACTGTATGTGACCGTATATTTGGTGATTTCCCTGCCAAAAATACCGGATATACACCATACATGTATACATATGGTTCTGGACTACCCTACCTATGCCCCAATTGCTGTGGAAGCATTTGTAAACGCTTGACCCAGTTTACTTGCACCTGGTCAAACGTGCATGTGAACCATTTGGCCTGTACAAACCCTCATCAAATGGGCACAGCACACAGTGGGTGTGAAGCTGTGGCTGCAGGCCGAAGACTGGCAGCAGCGACCAAGACCGGAGACTGGTAGCAGCGACCAAGGAGGAAGGTAACACACATTAACATACACACACACTCTCTCTCTCTCCCTCTCTCTCTCTCTCTCTCTCTCTCTCTCTCTCTCTCTCTCTCTCTCTCTCTCTCTCTTTTACACACCACACACACATACACACGCTCACACAAACGCACACAGGCACACACGCGCACATTTACAAACACACAACACACACTAGGCGTGTGTAAGTACTTCAGCTATGCGATAAGATGAGCACTGCTTACAGTGGAGTCATGTTTGCCAGTGTGCATGTGTGCGTGCAAGTGTGTGAATGTGTACCACACCCTCTGCGTGCCACAACACACACACTGTGTGCCACAACACACACACTGTGCGCCACAACACACACACACACTCTGTGTGCCACATCTATTGCTCCACAGCGCAGCCTTTATTTGCCGCTGTGCATAACTTGTGTGGACAAGTTCAAGTGCGTGCCACATCGTGCGTAAAATGGACACGACCCTCAGTCGCCTTGCCACCCAAAAAGGGCGCCACTCCCCTCCTACCCAACTTGCAAAGTTGACAAATGTTTCTCAGCGCAGATGCTTTAAACAAGACAGCCCTCAATCTATGGACAGCTGCGACGTTAAGGCAACTTCTGAGTTTGCGTACGTTGTGAGAGAGTGTCACGCTCAAATACTGCATACGCTTATGCATGCCCTGCTTTGCTCTCATGAGCACATGAAATATACTGGAGCGTATGACCAGTCTGTTGCATTAAATTGGGATGCATACAGCATATAATACATACGTACAGTCTGTTGCATTGTTGCATTACATGGTGATGCATATAACACATGTACAGTCTGTTGCATTACATGGGATGCATATGATACACACGTAACGCTTGTGACACATTTTGATATGTTTAAACTAGTCGCAGCATTCACATACACACAAGAGATACCAAACGCAGCAGAACTAGCCTGCCATGGATAGGCCAGATGCACAACCGGAAGCCTGCATCAACAAGCCTGTACTTACACACAAACAAGCATAGAGCAGAACTGGCCTGTCATGAACAGGGCAGACACACAACTGTCAAGCCTGCATCACGACAACTCTGAACTTGCTCACTGCACGCAAAACAGAACAGAGCAGTACTGACCTGTCATGAACAGGGCAGACGCGCAACTAGAGGCCTGCATTTGGCTGTGTACTAAAAAGGCCCCCATCTTCTTCCGTCCTGATTTTGGGTGGCTGCCTGCCTCCTGGGACAGGAACTTGATGACCTGCGTTCACACACAATGACCGGTCACACACAAGGATCACACAATGCGGTCACACACAAGGACAGGAACTTGATGACAAGGGACAGGAACTTGATGACAAGGACAGGAACTTGATGACAAGGGACAGGAACTTGATGGCAAGGATAGGAACTTGATGACAAGGGACAGGAACTTGATGACAAGGACAGGAACTTGATGGCAAGGACAGGAACTTGATGACAAGGACAGGAACTTGACGACAAGGGACAGGAACTTGATGACAAGGGACAGGAACTTGATGACAAGGGACAGGAACTTGATGACAAGGACAGGAACTTGATGACAAGGACAGGAACTTGATGATGAACAAGTTATCCTCATGCTTGATGGGACGAATACTTGATGGCACGCATGCAGAAAACTCGCAAATCGGGTCAAGGGTCGGATGCAGTAACACAGCATGTGTAGCAGTGCCAGCTACTTCTTAAATCCAGACAACAATAACTGTTCGTGGATATGTGTGTGTTTGCATGTTGTGAATGTGTGCACGTATGCGCATGTGTGTGTGTGTGTGCAGTACCATTATACTGATCAGGCAAGCTTTTCGAGAAAAGTCTGCACAGGCAGAAAACACACATGCACGCACGTCTGCATGCACGCATACCCATACATACACGAGTACACACCGGCATGAGCATTCCTGCACGCGCTGTACATGAGGGCATGCCTGGGGCAATCAGCATCTCTGCAGCCACCAGGCTGAAGCTCATGCCCAGGGTGGAAGAGCCAGCGGCAGCAACAAACATGTTGGCGATGCGGCTGCCGAGGCCGGTTTTCTCAAAGGCCTGTGTAAGATGCATGAGCAGTGGGTGGGCACGCGTGTCAACAAGAGTGAGTACTTGTGTGTGTGTGTGTGTGCAAGCGTGTTTGTTTGTGTGCATGTGCATTTGTGTGTGTGTGCGAGCGTGCGTGTGTGTGTGCGTGTGCAAGCGCGTGGGTTTGTGTGCGTGTGCATTTGTGTGTGTGTGTGTGTGTGTGTGTGTGTGTGCGCACGCGCATGTGTAAAAATACGTGATGTAATTGTAAAGTGGGCACGCGGGTAGCAGGTGTGAAGCTTGTAAGTATAAGCTGGGTGCATAAGGCACGTGCGTACTGTGGTGTGCGAGAATTCAAAGAGCGTTACGGTTTTCTTTGTATATCATCCCTTACAATTGAACGTGCGTGCGTGGGATTTATGCACAACATCAGAGCATGCAGTGCTTTGACGAGGAGGGGAAAGGCTATGAGGAGGAGGGTAGGCACGCATGTAAGGTCAGGATTGTCGCTGTTAATTAGATTACAATAATTTAAATAGTAAAGAACAAAATTGATCAGATCAGCGTACATTAAGTACAGACTGGTCAAGCTCTTAACTAAGGAGAGCAAAGCTCCCCCTCGTAGGTCCTCACTATACCAACTGGCTCTGCTGCTTGAAAAAAGCAAGAATACCTCGATGAATTATACATTTATTGTACCTTGCACATACTTTTGAAGCAATTGGGGGAAATTTAAAGGACAAAGTACAGTATTGAGATGTATAAACCATTGAACATTGGCCTACACTGTGTGCAGAACATGGGAGCAACTGTTGCTATGGCAAAGTTGGACACAAATGTGTCGTGTATCATAAATAGGGTTGGCCAGAACCACATACATACAGTGTATATACGGTATTTTTGGCAGGGAAATCATCTAATTTCAGTCATATACGGCGTGTATATACGGTTCTGGCCAACCCTCATCATACAACAACTGCACTGCCAGTTTGCATCACACACACAGGTCCCAATGCGTTCATACGTTCATACAGATCCAGCCATGCCTACACACATACCCTACACATGGATGATTAAACCTAGCCTACACACGATTGCGCACATGCATACCCCAAATTTCTTAACCCTTAAATTGGCTGGAACTGTGAGCATTTGTATACAAGACGCATGGTGTGTACGGTAATGTTGGCAGGGAAACCTGAACTTGTTCGGTCATGCAAGGTGTGTAGAAAGGTCTGGCCACCCTGACACACTTGCCGCACCTTGGCAAAGAAGAAGCTGAGCACGATGAGCCAGATGGACTCCGACTTGAATCCACTCATTGCTGTTTCAAAGCTGGAGGCCCCCGTGGCTAGGAGTGCTGTCAAGCAGCAGATGCTCCAGCCCCCCACGGGCAATGGCTCCAAAATTAGGCCTGCAATTGGTGCGAGGGAATGAAGGTAACTCGCGGGTAGTGGCTTGAACCCTAAACCTTTTTTTGGCTTTATGAGTAGAAAGTACGCTCCTAAGAGACTTCTTGCGGGTTGTGGCTTCAACCCCCAAACCTTTATTTTCAGCCCTGTCGCAACGGGTGTACGTACATGCAGAATATCAACGTCCTGTCAGAATATCATCGCCCTGTCGCAACGGGTGTACGCACATGCAGAATATCATCGCCCCTAAATAACGACTTTGGGGGTCAAACTAGTCTTTTGGAATATTATTTTACGCACAGCTCCAGACCTTGCGGGGATTTTAACGGGATGTTGGGGGTGGCGGTGATCAAATAATTTCTTTAAAATACATTGTTTTAGGTTGAGGTATTCAGAGTACATGTACGTGCAGTAGCTTGAAAGCCTTGTGCAGAGAGTTGGGTGCAATTCAAACGGGTTATTTGTTATTTGTGGAACCTTGAAGCCATGGTGGGGGCTGCAGACAGCATTGCATAAATGGACACTCAACACCCCTCCCACTGAACGACAGGCAAACAGACATCCAGCTGCTTGCTTGAAAGAAAGCCACACGCACGCACGCACGCATGCACACACACACTCATGCGCACACACACACACACACACAACATCCACGATAAAAAACCCTGCTGCTATGAGGGATGACACACAAAAACAGACACACATGCACTCGCACACACAACCTGCCCTGACCTGACACGGTGCTGGCAAAGACGCTGAGCAGTGTCCAAGCGCTGGGGTCTACGCCCGCAGGAATCAACGCACGCACAGCTAAGCCGATGCCCACACAAGCTAGTGCGCTGGAGAGTTTAAAAGCTTGAGGGGCCTGGGCGGGGGCTTTCTTGCCTTTCCAGATGGGGGAGGACTGCGGGAGGTGAGGGAGCACTTGCAAGTGTGAGACGTGCCATTGTGATGGAGGGGAATTATTAATACCCACGAAACGCGTGAGGAAGGAACACTAAAAAAGTGGGAGAGCCTAAGAAGCTTCCTGGCTGTCTTCTTGCAAAAGAACCTTGGGGATCGGTTCTTTTTGCAAAAAAACTTCAGGATCGGTATCTTGAGCATGAGGATAATTTCTCAGGTGGACAAGAAGGGAGGGGATAGAGATCTAGATCCTTGAGGGGGTAAGACTTGAGAGCCTCAGCATCTCATCAACAGTGCGCAGCAGCACTGCTCCTTGCAAAATCACACTGCAGAAACAGCAACGTAAGGATGGGCAAACCTGAGTTTATACCCAACACCCCTTCATGCCTGAGATCATTGTGGTCACCTGGCCAGAGGCAAATCGCGGAATCACTAAAGCTGGGGCGGGGGCTAAGGGGGTCTGCGGCGAGGAGAGGGGAGTGCCCTCTCTCCCTGGATCATCCGGCTCAAATGCTATTATGTTGTTAGCGATGCTGCTGCTGCTGCTGCTGCTGTTGAGGGCAGCCCCATCATTTCCTATGACGGCCGTGGGTTGTGCGGAGAGCTGGGAAGGGGGGAGGGGACAGCACGGTGCCGTTGACAGGGTTTCTTGCAAGGCAGGGACCTCGTCAACCGTGTCCACTGAGGATGCTGCAATGTAAGCGCGTGTGTGTGTACGTCTGTGTGAGTGTGTGTGTGTGTGTGTGTGTGCACGTGTGCGTTTGTGTGTGCGCGTGTATATATGTGTGTGTGTTTGGATGTATGTATGCGCACATGTTAGCGGACGTGCGTGTGTGTTTGTGTGTGTGTCTTTGTATGTGTGTGAATGCGTTTGTTTCAGGTTTTTACATGCGTGCGTGCGTGCGTGCGTGCGTGTGTGTGTGTGTGCATGTGTGTGTGCGTGTGTGTGCGTGTGTGTGTGTGCGTGCGTGTGTGTGCGTGCGTGTGCGTGCGTGTGCGTGTGTGCGCGTGTGTGTGCGTGTGTGTGCGTGTGTGAGCGTGTGTGTGCGCGTGCGTGTGTGCGTGTGCGTGTGTGCGTGCGCGTGCGCGCGCGTGCGTGTGTGTGTGCGTGTGTGTGTGTGTGTGTGTGTGTGTGTGTGTGTGTGTGTGTGCGCGTGTGTGTGTGAGTGTGTGTGTGTGTGTGTGTGTGTGTGTGTGTGTGTGTGTGTGTGTGTGTGTGTGTGTGTGTGTGTGTGCGTGTGTGTGTGTGCGTGTGTGTGTGTGT
>Ga0307968_1001065_pt1 | contig 21731 bp, 18 predicted proteins | sample OrgLakmetagen650_FD_201834 | JGI IMG/M metagenome (GOLD analysis project Ga0307968, IMG submission 201834) | Saline water microbial communities from Organic Lake, Antarctica - #650 | ecosystem: Environmental > Aquatic > Non-marine Saline and Alkaline > Saline | place: Antarctica: Organic Lake...
ATGAAGAATCAGCTTCCCTCCATACCTTCAAATGTCTGAAACGCAAATCGCAAATGAACTCTTGGGAACCTGTGTGGCTCTCAGCATTTTCTGTTTGAACATTGCACTACTTTGCATTCCTTTGAACACACTCGAGACTTGAGCAGACCAGCAAGAACTATCAAAAGAAGCAAGATGCAAATCTGCCTTCAGCACACGACGTAGAGTCTCACTGTTGGAATCAAGCATGCTATTAAATAACCACTCCATTCCAGGGCCTGCCCCACATGATCACAACTGACCCAGGCCAGGCCTGAAGTTGCATAATTAGTTCCCTTGATCCCTGATCTCATCCAGGCCAGGTCTGAACTCACGCATTAATGACCTTGATCCTTGAACTGATTCAGGCCAGGCCTGCAAGGTGCCAGGCACCACGGAGGCCCAGGGCCTACTTTGACCTTGATACATAATATTCTTATTTTTTTGCCCCAAAAAAAGTGTATGTAACCTTCCCATATTTCAGGTCTCGGGCTTCCTTTTCACTTTCCTTTGATGCAGGCCCAGCAAAGCCGGCAGTTCCGTCTTCAGGTGGGCTGAAGCGGCATCGTTCTTGGTGGTTGGAAAATTGTTCAGACGAGTGGGTACTTCAGTGGGTGCAGCATGTCGTTCCCTTATTTTGGTCCTTTCTCCCAAGCCCAGCACCACCTTTTTTCCAACAAAATAACAAAGAGGCACTTGCCTGCAGCAATTTTGTCACATCTTCTATTTTTTACCTTCTCCGCGCAAATGCTATTATGAAGTGGCATACCCAGCCCAAATGTGTGTCCCCCTTGAACGTTGTTACTAGATCAAATGGCAAACAACGTTTGATCTTGGACCTTAGACACGTGAATCAATTTCTGATGGTACCTTCTTTTCGCATGGACTCTCTCAATCTACTGACTGACCTGGCAGACCTGGATGACCTCATGTTTTCTCTTGACCTTGCCAGCGGTTACCACCAGGTGGATATGGATCCCAGATATTACACGTACCTTGGGTTTCAATGGGACGGTGAATTCTATGTTTTCAAAGTCCTTCCTTTCGGTCTTGCTTCTGCCCCCTGGTGCTTTACAAAAATTATGAGAACCATTTCTTTATACCTGCGCTTTCGGGGGGTCCGGCTTATAAACTACTTGGATGACTTCCTTTTCCTGGTCTCTGATTCCCAGTCTACAGCACACAGACAATTGACTTTGGACACTTTCAAATCAGCTGGCCTGGCAATCAATGAGTCCAAGTCTCTTCTGCAATTAACACGCCTCCTGACCCACCTCGGTTTTGTCATTGACTTGGATTCTGGTCCCTTTGAAGTGCCGCTAGAGAGATGGGAGAGTTTGCAACAGCTGATCACAGTAGCATTGTCAAAACCGAAAGTGATAGTGCACCTGCTTTCGCGAATTGCTGGCCACCTTAGCAGCATGATTCTGGCAATTGGCCCTATTGCTCTCATCAAATCAAGGCAATGGCACTCTTACCTGCAGCAGCACAGCTTGCAATTCTACGTTGCTATCTCTGACAGCTTGCAAGACGAACTCACCTACTGGTCCCACTTGTCTCGTACGCATTTTCGCAAAAAGATTTGGCCACCCCCCTTTACCTCAGACATTTCCATGTGGTGTGATGCTGGAGCAACAAGTTGGGGTGCCACGATGGAGAATAAAAAATTGCAGGCACAAGGTTTCTTCCCCCTCGAGTTGTGGCATGGCACATCCAGTAGCACACTGAGAGAAATGTGGGGAATTCTTCACAGTCTTAAATCCTTTTTGGACATCATTAGGCACAAGCCCGTTCAGATCTTCACTGACAACTCCAACGTTGTCAGAGTTATGGGCCAGGGCAGTACAGACTTGCGCTTGAATGACATTGTACTCAGAATTATCTCACTCACGATGGAACATGACATTTCCCTGCTTCCCACATGGGTCCCACGTGATCAGAACAAGATTGCCGATGGCCTTACTTACCTTGAAGACCCTTGTGACTGGACTCTGAATGCTGACGTCTTCCGAAAAATTGTTGCACAGTGGGGCCTACCTACCAATGACCGTTTTGCAAGCCACTCCAATCATTTACTTGACAGGTTCAACTCTATGTTGCGGTGCCCAGGTTCAGTTGGTATCAATGCGCTTGCTCAAAGAGACTGGTCAGAACATTTCAACTGGTGCTTCCCACCTTTCAACTTGATTCCATCGGTCATATGCATCATCCGGCAATTCAGTGCAGCCTCTATCCTTGTCCTACCTCTCTGGCCATCTAACCCTTGGTGGCCTCTACTGTCTGAAGGACAGCACTTCTTTCCTTTTGTACACGGTTGTCGCGTGCTACCACGCTAGAGAATCTGCTGACTTCAGGCCCCAGCACAGCCTCAGCCCCGCGTGCATTCACACGCTGGACCTTTCTGGCCGTCTTGTGCTTCTCCGCTAAACCCCCTCCTCAACCAATCCCAATCCCCTCCTATGCTTGCAGGACACAGGTGCACCCTTGAGTCCGATATTTCAAAGTTTTTGTTTGGTAAATGCCCTTCACCTACCTTGAAAGCTGTATACACATACACTTTGAGCTGCATTTCTCAGTCACGTTGATAGAAAACGTTGCTCAGATATAACGCTCACTGGTTCCGTTTCAAAAGTCGGTGTCAACAAAACAAGCTTTCTTTCTTGCCAGCTGATCCAATGCACGTTGCTATGTTTCTGTCGAATTCTCTGCGTTTTGCTCTCAGCCGGGGTTTGACCTACTCTACTATCAAAGCAGCAAGCGCAGCCATCTTTACCGCGCATAACATGGCTGGTTTAGATGATGCGACCAGCCACTCCTTTGTTCAAGCGGTTCGATCCTGCGCACAGAGGTCACTTTCCTCTGGAGGCCAATTCAGAAAAGCTCCCTTGTCTCTTGACCTCTGTACAATAACAGTCTCTTTCCTGCTTCAGCCAAGCCAGTCCACCCTACTCAACCTCCAAATTGCAACGTTTATTATGGTTTGCTTCACTGGTTTTCTGAGATATGATTGCGCTTGCCAGATTTTTGCAGATGAAGTCAGGTTCTACTCTTCTCACATGGAAATATTCTTGGCCAAAAGGAAGAACGACCAATTTCGCTCAGGCTCAGTAGTATGTATTGCTCGGGGCAAGTCCCTTTCCTGCCCAGTCTCTCTCCTAAAATCCTTGTTGGTGAAGGCAGGATCCCTGGGCAAGCATGTTCCCGTTTTTTGCTCCTTCAGGAAGGGTTCTTCTGAAAAATTTTGCCCCTCAAATCAGCCCTGGTCTTACTCCTTTGCTCAAGCTTGCGTTCTGCAAGCTTTGGCTGATTCTGCTCACATGTCCTTCGCAGATTTTACTGACAGATACGGCCTGCATTCCCTTCGCTCTGGGGGTGCTACCCTCGTTGCCAAGAAGGGTGTTCCTGATCATATTTTCCAGGCTCATGGAGCCTGGAGATCAAGCCAGGCCATGCACGCATACATTGAGAGGCCTATTGCCAATAAATTGCTTCCAACCAGGGCCATGCACTACTGAACCACGACTGTAGTCTGCCTTGGTAATAATGACAAAGCCCTATGCATCTCACGATGCAAGCGAAATAGAACCGTGTGTGCCTGAAGGGTATAGGTTTTGGCCTATTTGAAATTGCATAGCTCCCCAACCTTATATTTTTCGTTATAATAATTGGGTACATGATCAGAGCTCTTCAAGAGCTGCAAAATTGCCCCCCCTAACTATTAATTCTGAGAAAGTCGAAAATTCAACCGTATGCAGTTTACACGGTTTATATACGGTTTATATGCACACAGAAATCCCATGTACTGTTCGGGATAACCCTTCGTACTAGTCACGATTGAAGGCAATGACTTTGCTACTATTCATGAGGTTATAAAAGCGTGATTTAGAAGACTGTCTACAATTTAAACCCGCGCAAAGTAGAGGTGTTGGGTTTGGTCACATTACGAGGTCAGGGAGAGGAAAAACACTAGGATTACTATACTATTTTTACTAAGTTTTCTTACTTGCTGTTACCAAGGAAAAGAAGTTGATGAAAGCAAAAAGACTGAGTCGCTGGTTCTTTGCCAAACTTCTTGGCTTCGTATGTGGTAAGCGCAATTTGGAGCTTGCGTGATGACTAGACAAATCTTTCCCCTCGTGACTGCTCACTCACCTTGAAGGTGTGTTTTCAGCTTTTTTACTAGCCCGCTTGTCTCAATGCCGCACAACACTTGTTCCAAAGTATTGAGCGTTCCCACTTGCCTGCACAAGCAGAGCGCACAGTGCTGGATGCTGGATGGTGGATACATGGAAATAAGTGATGATAAATCCACCAAATTTTGCTAAAGTGCAAATCTGTTTACACCCGCAGCTTTGCTGAGCACGCAGGCACTTATTCGAGTGCGTTCCCTAACCCATAACCACAGCGATGGCCTGAAAAGTCAGTTCCCTTACCCGAACTGGAGATTCACGAGCTTGCCATTCATAAAGGTGGAGACCTCATGCGCCTCAAACGAGCGGCCCTCGTGAAATGTTTTGTACAGGGCCTGAAGGCAGCATCGACACAAACGAACAAAATGAAACACAGCATGCAACGACAACACTGTTGCTCCTCAAACAATCCCCACATGCCTTGTTTACCCCCTTGTGCTCTCCTCCCTGCGTACATGAAGAGCCATCCAGTTCAACATGCACATGGTGCCAGAGATATGGCAGTGGGCAGGCACGTGTTATTGCTTGTCTTCTGACAGAATAGCAAAATAGAGAATAGCAGTTGATGCCGTCAACATGTCAGGCAAATATTGTGAGGACTACAGACAGATTCGGGTTGGTATCCTGACAAAAAAGTGATCGGTGCAAAGAAGCACATCTTTATGCATGCCCTACTCATCTGCAGACACACTCAAGCGCGCATACACGCAAATGCTCGTGCAAAAGCACACAGGCACCCACACCCACCCCCACACACACACCTCGCCAAGGGTGGCAAGCCGTTTGTCAAACAGGTGCTTGTGGTGAGAAGCATGTGAGCCTGGCACAGGCTGGATGGTGAGACCTTGCTCAAAGCACATGGGCTGGAAGTCGTGCAGGACAGCCAACGAGCGCGTCTGCAATGTTTCTGATTCGCAGAGGGAGGCAGGCTGCGCACTGACAGGAGGAGCGTTAGGGTGTGTGTTGGCTGGATGTTGGCTAGCAGCAGCAGCCGCAGCAGCAGTAGGGTGAACACTGCCACAAGCAGTGACAAGTTGGACGCTGCTAGGGTCTGGGGCGGGCTTGGGGCTGTGTGGAACAGTAGTAGGGCACACGGTGCCCGAGGCAGGGGCAAGTTGGATGCAGCTGGGGTTTGAGGCTGGAAGGGGGCTTTGTGAAGCAATAGGAGGGCACAGACTGTCAGAGGCAGGGGCAAGTCGGATGCAGCTGGGGTTTGGGGCTGGAAGGGGGCTTTGTGAAGCAATAGGAGGGCACAAACTGTCAGAGGCAGCGGCCAAGTGGAGGTTGCCCGGGCCGGGGGAGGAGAGTGGCAATGGGAGTTGGATGCTGCTGGGACTGGAGGAGGGTGGCAGACTACTGACAGGAGCAACGTTGCGAAGGCATTGAGGAGAGCCCGCCAAAGATGTGTGGAAGCCCACACTTAAAGCCAAGAGTGCTTTTGCACCCGCTGTTGTTTCCGTTGAAGTGTCGATGCTATAGATCGGCGCCTTGCCTGCTCGTTGCTCTTGCAGGTGACTGTGCTGGTCTTGGCCCAGCTGCTGCACACCTTGCTGCGGCTGCTGCTGTTTTTTGTTTGCTGCTGCTGCCTCCCTCTCGTGCTTCTTCTCCTGCTGCTGCTCTTTTAGCTGAGCCTCAAGCTTCTTCCTCTGCTGCGGCGCCTGCTCTATCACACCCTGGTGGGCTGAGAGTGAGGGGTGCAGCGAAGTGCAGGCTGGCTGCACGGTTCGGTGCTGGTGCTGCTCTGGCTGATCCCGTAACTGGTCTTGCTCCACTGACATCCTGCTTTGCTCCTTCCTTTTCCTCTGCTGTTGCTGTTGATGCTCCTCCGTCAAATGCTGGTCAGCAGTGGTGGACGTGGGCTGTGGGTCTTTGCGGTTGTAGTCGTGAGTGTCATCAGCAATGGGAAGGGACTGGTCGAAGAGTTGGGTTGTGGTGGCGGGAGGGGCAGAAGGACGTTGTGAGAGAAAGGGAGCATCCTTGCAGTGATTGGAAGGGGAGCGAGGCAGTCTTGTGCAGGCTGCCTGTGTTTCCTGCTGCTGCTGCTGCTGCTGCTGCTGCTGCCGCCACTCTTGGTGATGCAAATGCTTCTTGCTCACCTCCTGCTGATTCGTAGCCTGTTCTGAGCCTTCCTGGCCGAATTTTTGCTGCACCTGACGTTGCTGCCGCCGGCCTCGGGTGCGGTGTAGCTCTTGGTCTGCTGCTTTGCCCTGCTGCACCTTCTCTTGTACATGATCTTGATGGGGCTGATGCTGTTGCTGCTGCTGTTGCTGAACAGGCATATGTAGACAAGGCGGCTGCTGCTGCTGCTGCTGCTGCTGCTGCTGCTGCTGCTGTGATTGAGCATGTCCCTCACATACATCCTGCTGCTGCTGGAGCTCCTCTGGTTGCAGCACCTGCGGCACTTGAGCCTCACGCTGGTCCCAGTTTATGCTGCATCCATGTAACTTGTGCTTACTCCTGGTGCCTTGCTGCTGTGAGCCCTGCTGCTGTGAGCTCTGCTGCACTTCCCTGTGAGCGCCTACTGACACGGTGGCCGTGACCGTACATGGAAACACATCTACAGAGCCAAGCACGAGGGGACCTGCTGTCGCTGGCCCTGCTATGGGTGCTGCTGATGCTAAAGCGCCTGACCTAGCCACAGGACCTGGTTCTGAAACTGCTGCTGCTGCTGCTTGCTCATGTGGCATAGTTGCTGGTGCAGGGGGGGGCTGCACAGTTGTGGGAGCAGATGGAAGAGATGTAGGAAGCGCTCCAGGTGTTGGGGGTGACACTTCTGCTGCTGGCAGCCCTGACTCCAGTGTGGCAGGAGCTTCGGCTGCTGTGAGCACTGCTGGTTCGTGCAAATCAGAAGCAAGATCATGCTCCTGGCACGCCTGTAAGCAGGGTTTGACAGAAAGGGGGCACAGCTCAGATGGACATCATTTGTAGAGGATGCACAGCACCTTTCTTCAGGAGATGGAATGCTTGTTTCTGTCAGGGGGGACATTTGAGTGCACATACATTGACGCAAGGAATACAGCGTGCAGCTCCTAGGTACGCCTCAACCTTGCACTTGCCAGGATTTAAGCAGGCAGCCAAAGAAGACAACCGTGATAACGAGCTTTTCATCAAGCCATCCCCATCCCCAAATATGCTCACATGCACACAAAGTTGCATTCACCATCATGGCCGGAATGATTGAAGAGTTGCCCTTTGAACTTCCAATTTATTCCGAATTGCCAGGACCAAATCGAAAGAAATGAAATGAGGAAATTGGCATTTTATAAATGCTGTAGAAACAAATACTTGGAATGGCTGAATATGGTGCAAGTGGGGTGGCCCTTATGCTGGTTACGCTTGTGCTGGTTATGCTTGTGCTTGTAGCAGACCAATTGCTGCGTCTTGACCAGGTGGCTGTGTAACCTGTGGCTCTGCACTCGGTGTTCTACATGTAACCAACACGTTTATTTGTAACCTACATGTAACCGACATGTCTACATGTAACCTGTGGCTCTGCACTTGTACGGTGTTCTACATGGTCTTGAGAGCATGCATCGGTACCATGATCACATGCTTCCTGTAACCCTCCTCGATGGCAGTGTAGCTGGATATCTTGGTAGCTATCTGCTTCTGCAGACAGGCAGATGTCATGGCAGCATCCAAAAGTGATCAAATGGTACGCAAAAACAAGAACGCATGAAACATGACATGCATCAAAGTGGAGGGCTTGGAAGCTATTGCTAATTTCTCTTGAAATAGACGGCTGCTGGCAAACAGAGCGCAACCTACCGGGTAGGAGATGATAAGCTGGAGCTGACAGCGTACGTGGTCCATGAATGCTGCGTTCTGCAGAGTTTAAGACAGAAGCAGTTTAGAGCTGAATGAGGCTGACCAAAGTAGCAGCCAGAGCAGCAAGCATACAGTAGCGCGTTGATTATCACCTAACAAAAAGAAGAGGAGAAATCAAGATTTATAGACGCCTGTGATTTGTTTACATCGCCTAACAACTGCAAGCATAACAAGCACAACAAGAAGGACGACCTGGAGGATGCATGGAGGATGGATTCTGTTAGCATTAGCATGTAGCTGCAGCAAGCAAGCACGGATGGGAACTCATCAAAGGCCTTGTACTTTCATCTTTCTAGCAACTGACGGTGTATACTGCGCCTAGATAGCTTGATTGCTGGTCGTTCCCACGGCTGACCCACCCGAAAATGGGCGCTTCTGTGCCAACAACTTTGCACAACCATCCCTTGGCCAATTTGACAGAAAAGACTATGATAAAAAGCTTAATATTTCATTATAGGCTGAACCAGCAGAAAGCATGAGCAGCAACAGCTGGAGCAATTCGCAATTTCCCGAAACCTCAGGTTTGATGGGGTTGCACCTCTAATGCAAAACAATTGGGAGAACTATTGCTATGCTTCCGCAAAAATAAAAAACTGTTTGACAGCTTGAGAGCGGCACTGTTTCTCACCGGAGCCGTCATTTGGCGCCAGCTTTGGAGGGCTTGCACATTTGGCGCAGCCAGGGCGCAGATTTATGCAATGGATGCAGAGGTTACCAAGCTTTGCACCAACACTCACACACAGTCAAGTCACCCCTCCACAGCATACACCAGCACTCACAGCATACACCAACACCCACAGCATACACCGACATTCACACACAGTCAAGTCATCACCCCACACACAGCATACACCATCCAGACCTCCAGCACCATTTTTACACAACAGCATAATGCAAAAATCTTATATGCTGGAGCAGAGGTGGATTGAAGCAAGTTTGGCCTGAGAAAGCCCTTTCCCCTGCTAGATTGCGGCAAATTAGGTGCAAAACAAGCATTTTTATAGCGAAATATAAATGAAACAAGCTTAGAGCCGCACAGCCCCCTTTTAAGATGCTAATTTCTATGCAATGAGCGGGAGGGTGCAGACCTCCTACTTTTGGACGCCACGCGTCAAACCAAATAGGAACTAGACAATCGGAATCCTGGCGTTAAGAGCTAATCAACGGTATATGTATGGGTCGGAGTTTTTGGGACCCCCCCTACAAATATTTCCTGGGGCACTTGTTCAAATATATTCGAAATCCTCAGCTCAAGAGCTATCGACTGGCATCCTTTTTAAGGAAAATGACTGAGATGGGGGGTCACTTTGGCCAGTTGAAGTTGTAGTGTTTCAAATGGCATGTGTTTTGGGCGGTGATGTATGCGGGTTCTGCGGCGGCACCTCATGCACCCCAGTCCTCAACGCAAATCAGCAGGCTGGCTAGCCTGATGGCTGCCCTGCCTACACCAAGTTCTTCTCTGGGCTGTGCAAGAAGGACAGGGCAGTCTGCAACAACCACATTGTGGAGTGCCCTGAGTGCAAGCTGGTGGTGTGGTCGGATGGCATGGTGGCACACTACGCAGCCAAGCACCCGCAGCAGCCTCGGCCCGAGCCCGCTGTTAAGGAGGGCAGCAAGGAGGCCAAGTACATGGCAAACCTGGCAAGATGGGTGCAGCTCCCTTAGTTAATGTTATAACTATGGGAACTTGGGGGCAGAACTGAACTGCCAACTGCTGAGCGACCACTTTAAACTTGTTTTTGCCCCACAGTGTGGCAGGATTTTATCTCTCAGGTCCTCAACTGCATACAGATAGATGCGGAATTTGAAATGGAGCAGATTGGTACCAGGTTCGTCCGGGAAGGGACAGTGGTTGCACCTTAAGGGGGGGGGGGGGCAGAGGGCTCCGCCCCAGAATTTACAATGTGGCGTCTTTCAGAAAAATTGTTTACCCTCCTGCTATGAGGCTTAAATATGTATGTCTGTAACATGTTTGTACAGATTGGGGAGGGCAAGCGAGTTCATTGAATAGGCAGAAAGCTGAACGGCACAATATAGGGTGTGCCACCTGTGGGGACAACCTGCTCTCATCCATACATGCTCATTACGTAGAGAACAGATGTCCAGCCATACTTGCACGACAGTTGTGACCAAACATCACTTGTGACGCCCCACGCGCTCACCTGCAACTTTGCAGGGGAGGCTTTTGACACTTGAGCAAGCGTCCGCCGAACGCGCTGGCTGTGCAGCTGTTGACCACGTCGCAGCTTCTCCTCCTCTTTGGCCGTCCACTCATGCTGAAGCGGAATTTTATCACGACTCTGATACATTTCCAACACAGTGCTGCAGGCAGAGTTTACGAGGTTCAGGGCCTCGATGGTCTTGCGCCCCTCCTCCTCAAATTCCGGCCCAGACACGCGCTCTGCCATTGCTTTCAAGAAACACACCAGACCATGCTGTGTACCACCCAAGGTGCTGTGCCGTTGCTGCTCCTGTGCTTCTGACCCCTCTTTCTGGCAGCCCTCCCTACTGTCCTCCTGAGTTGTGCTGCCTGATTTCCCCCTTTTCTGCCCCTTGTCCCTCCCAAGATCAGGGCCAGATGCAGCACGCTTCTGTCCTTGAAGAGGTTGTGCTTCGAGGTGTGGGGTACCTGAGTTTGGATGCTCTTGAGGTGCCCCCCCTGTAATTAGAATAAGCAGTAATATTCCCATACAATGTACTTGTGCAGAACAGGATCAAAATCAAATGCTGGAACATGTCGTGCGCAGGTACATTCTTGTAACATGGGATGTCGTGCGTACACACAACGTACACAATATTTTTATTCATCAATTAGCATCCGGCTTCACCCACCTTTTACTGCTGCAGACCCTAGCATGGCTGGCTGCTCATGACAGCTCAACAGCCTTGGCAGCGCCTCTGCCTGTGTGTGTGGTTTGTGAGCTGAATGCATGTGCACGTGTGTATGTCTGTGTACATGTGCTTTTTGATAAATCCAAAAATCATTTAGCATTCACCGTGGTTATCAATTTGTTCGTGATCCTCATCCAGCGGGTGTTGGTCGCCACCCCTACCATTGCCTGACAGACAGCTAGCTGCAGAATGACGGTTGTTTTCAGTACCCCTCACCTGTTCCTCCACTCCTGTCAAAAGGAAGTCAGACTCAGGCAGCCGTTTCTGTGCTGTTTTGCAGGCATCTAGCCAGGTATGGAGAACGACGGGGATGTCGTTTTCTAGGGCACGGCTGTGTGCACGCACAAGTTCATGGGATTGCGTATGTGCTGCTTTTACGCAATGATGTGGATATGTATGTGTAATGTGTGTATGTAAGAACATATGCGTGCGTATATGTGTGTGTACTGTGTGTGTGTGTGCACTTGCAAGTGTAAATACAAGAAAGCATGCACGCATCTGGCCAGCCTGAGGAGCATGGTGCTATATATGACGTATGATTGAGTAGATAGAGAGCATGAGACATGTTAAGATACATGGTCCGTAGAAGTGAGACAGCTTAGCACATACCAAAGGGGAGGAAAATAAGGTCTGAATGGGTGTACAATAGCACAAGCTAACTTGGGGCGCACATAGTTTGCTGTAATGCTGTAATGAGGAGAATGCCCGGCCTTGAGCATACCTGTACCTCCTGCCCAATGGTTTCTTGGCCACAAGCTGAGTGAACCTGGAGCCTGCGAGGACAGTCATTTCGAATTTGAGGCCGCTCGTCCCCTGAGTTCACTTGCTGGGAAAGCAAACAGAGATTAGTGCTCAAACCACAAGGGTGCCCAAACAAGTTAATCCTAACTTTGTCAGTGCCAGAAATTACCATCAACATGTTTCATTTGCGCCCAAAACCACAACTCTGGCACCAGAGGCGCATGCATCATACCTGCAACGTATCTGCCCCCCAGGGCGGATATCTTCCTTCGCAAATACACCTTGTCATTGTGGCTGTACTGTGTCAAGGACACCCTGCAGCCCGAGAGCATTTGGCTTGGCAGGCCAAGGACCGTGGGAGATGCTGCTCCGCTTTCTCCTGGCTGCTTCTTGGCTGCTGCAAATGAAGAAAATGGCACAGGTGCGATTTCCGAAAGTTTCGTGTGTTTTTGTGCGTATGTGTGTAAGTGTGTGTGCATGAGTATGTGTGTGCGTATGTGTGTGTAAGCGCGTGTGCATGCGTGTGTATGTGTGTGAATATGTGTGCGTATGTGCGTGTGTGTGTATGTGTGCGCATTTATGTGTGTGTTTTATGTGTGTATGCACATACGCATGCGTGTGAGTGTGTGTGCTTTTGTGTGTGTGTGTGTGTGCTTTTGTGTGTGTGTGTGTGTGTGTGTGTGTGTGTGTGTGTGTGTGTGTGTGTGTGTGTGTGTGTGTGTGTGTGTGTGTGTGTGTGTGTGTGTGTGTGTGTGTGTGTGACCTTTCGAAAACACACTCACAAGGTTGAAGGCTTGAGTCCCACACTCCGGGGCACAACCAATCACACTGAACAGACGTCCCCATGCAAGCGCACGAATGGCAGCTGGGGAGTCGCAGGTGCAAATTCAATTTAAATATTTACTGATGTCGATTTCTGGGAGTAAATTGGGAACTCTTTACGATCACCTGGATGGTGGCAACTATAGAGCGGGCCTCAAACTGTCCAATAGCCTCCTGGAAAAGCATCCCACCTCAGGCATTGTCAAATGTCTTAAAGCATTTGCCCTGGAACGCTCTGGGAGGACAGATGAAGCCCATCAAGTGTGTGAATAAATTCTTGCCTGTAATACTGCATGAATGCGCATGCATTATGCACAGGTTTACAGGCGAGAATTACGTACGTATGAAATGCGTGCATAACATACACACACACTCATAAACGCGTACACACACACGCACACACACGCGCAAACACACACACACACACACTCACACACACACATACACACTCACACTCGCACTCACACACTCACACACACACACACGCTCATACAAACACGCACGCGCACACACACACACACACACACACACACAAACACACACACACTCACACAAACACGCACGCATGCACACAAACACACACTTACAGACACACACACACACACTCACACCCACACAAACATATGCAAAACTACGTTGCAAATTAAGACATGGACAAACATGTGCATTAATGTAAAAATTTTACACAAGCTCACGCAGTTTTGTGTGTGTGCGTTTTTAATAACGTACATGACACGAGACACAAAGGCCTACTAGTACTAACCTAGCAGCGCTGTTCTTATTTGCGACCTGACGGCTAAACATCATTTGGCGATGTGTCAATTGCTGTGCGCATCAGTAATGTAATACCCACGCTAAAGTGGCAGCAACATACACACCCACGTTCTAAGCACATGATTACCATAAAAATCGTGACAGGTGTGTGACGACCTGCTGGGCCATGCTTCTTTAGATGAGGGCTGCCTCCATCCCTTGAAGCTGGTGCTACGCAACCTGCACCGCCTGCACGACATCACCCGCGTGTACGAGGCCGCCCATGCGGCACACCCACATGATGAGGGCACAATGTTGGACCTGTTTGCGTCTTACGTGAGGTGCGTTCCTGACTCAGATGTTTACACTGGGCCAACAGTATGCAATAACAATGAAATGTCTGAGTTCCTGAAACAGTTAGCAGATTATTGGCGGGCATTGTTTGCGAAATGCAGCCCTGCCACATCATTTTTGAAGATTGACACCCTCTTCGCCTTACATGTCCCATAAAAGACAAATAAACACAATACTAATTTTGTTTGAAGTTAAGTCTTGACAGAGAGAGACAGGGGCATTCAAAATTTGTTTCATTCTGTTTGCAATATTTGTACAACATTAAGAGAGGAGGCACATCGTCATGTTTGCAATGACCTTGCATCCATAGAAAATGCAACAGTACCCAATCGCAGCCAACGCCAAAGCCATCTTTGCCAAACTCAGTGCAAAAGCGCCTCAAGTGCAATTAATCGGTCGACAAACCAACTTTTTTTAAAGTCGGTCACTAATGCAGTTCAAAGGCCTTATGGCAGAAAAACAAGAAAAGTTGACAAAATAGATCCATAACTTCGGGAAAAGGATTGGCTCTGAGGGTTGGGCCTAGGGGTCCATGGCTTGAAGCCTTTGGCTGTGGATGGCTGTCTGTGGGCAACTGCGGATGGCTGTCTGCGTGCCTTAGATGGACGGTTATGGAAGCTTCGGCGTTCCCTAGGCGACGAACAACCAACTCAGAACTAGTACGGACAAGGGGAATCCGACTGTTTAATTAAAACAAAGCATTGTGATAGTCTAAAGGATATTGACACAACATGATTTCTGCCCAGTGCTCTGAATGTCAAAGTGAAGAAATTCAATCAAGCGCGGGTAAACGGCGGGAAAAACTATGACTCTCTTAAGGTAGCCAAATGCCTCGTCATCTAATTAGTGACGCGCATGAATGGATTAACGAGATTCCCACTGTCCCTATCTACTATCTAGCGAAACCACAGCCAGGGGAACGGGCCTGGAAAAAACAGTGGGGAAAGAAGACCCTGTTGAGCTACTTTGGGGAAAGAAGACCCTGTTGAGCTACTTTGTGAAATAACTTAAGAGGTGTAGGATAAGTGGGAGCTTCGGCGACGGTGAAATACCACTACTTTTAACGTTGTTTTCCTTATTTCATTAGTTGGAGGCGGGACTCTGTCCCCGCTTCTAGTTCTAAAGCGGTTCGCTGCTGATCCAGGTGGAAGACGTTGTCAGGTGGGGAGTTTGGCTGGGGCGGCACATCTGTTAAAGAGTAACGCAGGTGTCCTAAGATGAGCTTAACGAGAACAGAAATCTCGTGTAGAACAAAAGGGTAAAAGCTCATCTGGTTTTGATTTTCAACCACAAAAGCTCTCCATTTTATCCAACGCCATGAACATGAACCCTCTTCTTTTGCCAACACAGAGACGGTAGCCTCATCAAGCAGCAGCAGCTGGCTATGAAGCTGCTCAAAGCTTCGGGGGGTAAGGAGCAGTACCAATGGTGGGTCATCCTCAGCATCATGCTGCAGGTGAGGTGAGGTGGTGGGTGACAGCTGTAAAATGTGATCACAAGAGGGTGCACAAAGAGCGTGGTAGCCGGCTGAGTTGTGTTTCTTTTAGGTGGGGCAGGAGGCACCAGAAAGCACAACTTCTGGAGCACCCTGGTCAAATGTTTTAATAGCTACATATTCGGAATCCTGAGATCAAAAGCTATCGAATGATATATAAATGAGTCCGATCCCGGGGGGGGGGGCGAGGGCAATTTTTATCGGTTTTCAGTTTTTGGGACCCCCCCTCCATAATTTTGCTGGGCATTTCCACGGAATTGTAAACATATCATCGGAATCCTCAGCCCAAGCCCCGTCAAATGGCACCCTTTTGGGTTGCATTGGGTTAAGGGTCTGTGGACATGTTTAAAAGTCAGAGGCACACGCGCTCAGGTGCAGACTGCAGGGTGAGTCGAGCCAATGAAGCAGCAATTCACCCCTAACTCACAGGATTGTGCCAGCATAAGATAGTCAGTGGAATTCTGAAGAAATGGAAGCATTATGGGACTGTGCAAGCCAGATGTGGGTGCCTGGTAGGTCACGTGTGCATGGGCGTCCGTATCTCAGTTTTTGACCCATAACTCTGCAACAGTTCAGTTTCAGGTCTTGATGAGTATGCAGATGGATGCCTACTTTAAAACGGGGCAGATTGGTACCCTTTTTGTCCATGTAGAGTTACTGCATGGGGGGTCTAGTGGTGGGTGGGTGGGTCAGGGGGGTCCTTGTTATAGCGGAGGACTTATGCACTGCCGACAAGCTGGCGCGTCAGCTTGTCGGCAGTGCATAAGTCCTCCGCTATAACAAAAGTGTTGTACCTCGAGGGGTGCAGGGTTCGAGTCCAGGTTGGGTCGAACGCCAGAAAATGATTATAGCAGAATGGAGGCTCGCCGCGTCAGCCCACAAGGCCATGCGAGCCGGGGAGTCGACACCCAGGCAGGGAAGCATGCAGCACTTGGAGCCCCCCCTCTTCAGGCAGTGCATAAGTCCTCCGCTATAACACAAATTATATTGCCACCAAATATCTGTACAGCTTATAGGGCAAATATCTGTATAGGGGAAATATCTGAGCAGCTCATAGGGCAAAGTGAAGGCCCCCCGCCTATCAAGGAGTCCTGCTTTGCCAACTGCGCCCAAAGACATAGGGCAATCTGGAGAAGCTAGCTCTGGAGGAACAATCAAAGGAAAGGATCAATCAAAGAAGAGGAACACTCAAAGAATAGAGCAGTCTGGAGAAGCTAGCTCTGGAGGAACAATCAAAGAAAAGGAGGTGCGCTCTCTGCTCCTGTTGTTTCATTTAACGGTATGCGTTCACATCTGTGTGACTGTGTATGCGTTCACTTCTGTGTCACTGTGTATGCGTTCACTTCTGTGTGACTGAGTATGCGTTCACTTCTGTGTGACTGTGTATGCGTTCACTTCTGTGTCACTGTGTATGCGTTCATTTCTGTGTGACTGAGTATGCGTTCACATCTGTGTGACTGTGTATGCGTTCACTTCTGTGTGACTGTGTATGCGTTCACTTCTTTGTGACTGTGTATGCGTTCACTTCTGTGTCACTGTGTATGCGTTCACTTCTGTGTGACTGTGTATGCGTTCACTTCTGTGTGACTGTGTATGCGTTCACTTCTGTGTGACTGTGTATGCGTTCACTTCTGTGTCACTGTGTATGCGTTCACTTCTGTGTGACTGAGTATGCGTTCACTTCTGTGTGACTGAGTATGCGTTCACATCTGTGTGACTGTGTATGCGTTCACTTCTGTGTGACTGTGTATGCGTTCACTTCTGTGTGACTGAGTATGCGTTCACATCTGTGTGACTGAGTATGCGTTCACATCTGTGTGACTGTGTATGCGTTCATTTCTGTGTGACTGTGTATGGGTTCACTTCTGTGTGACTGTATATGCGTCCATTTCTGTGTGACTGAGTATGCGTTCACATCTGTGTGACTGTGTATGCGTTCACTTCTGTGTGACTGTGTATGCGCTCACTTCTGTGTGACTGTGTATGCGTTCACTTCTTTGTCACTGTGTATGCATTCACTTCTGTGTGACTGAGTATGCGTTCACTTCTGTGTGACTGTGTATGCGTTCACATCTGTGTGACTGTGTATGCGTTCACTTCTGTGTGACTGAGTATGCGTTCACTTCTGTGTCACTGTGTATGCGTTCACATCTGTGTGACTGTGTATGCGTTCACTTCTGTGTGACTGTGTATGCGTTCACTTCTGTGTGACTGTGTATGCGTTCACATCTGTGTGACTGAGTATGCGTTCACTTCTGTGTGACTGTGTATGCGTTCACTTCTGTGTGACTGAGTATGCGTTCACTTCTGTGTGACTGTGTATGCGTTCACTTCTGTGTGACTGTATGCGTTCACTTCTGTGTCACTGTGTATGCGTTCACTTCTGTTTGACTGTGTACGCGTTCACTTCTGTGTGACTGTGTACGCGTTCACTTCTGTGTGACTGTGTATGCGTTCACTTCTGTGTGACTGTGTATGCGTTCACTTCTGTGTGACACGATCGTTTTCCTGCTGCAACCGTAGCGTTATTCCAGCGTTGTTCTGCTTTTACCCCACTGGGCAATTGTGGTTTCAACCCAAACGAGCACTTTGGTGATACCCAGATCATGCAATCCATGTGGTATGTGGTACATCCACTGCTGAGTGCTGTGGCAGTTCTTCTGCAACACCTGTCAGCTCGCTGGCTACTAAGCAATCGCACATTGATTGGGCCGACCAGACCCGTAAATGCGCACTGTAAATGACCGTATGTATGGTATTCCCTGCTGAAAATGCTGTACACACACTTAAAATACCTATACATGCATGGTTTGGGCCAGCTCTATGCATTGACCCAAACGAGCAAGCAAGCAAATCCAACAACGCAAATCGCACGATTACTGTGGTACACTTACGCTTAGGGTTGGCCAGAACCATAAATATGTACGGTGTATACATGGTATTTCTGGCAAGGAAATCATCAAAATACGGTCATATACGGTGTATATATACGGTTATGGCCAACCCTACTTACACTACAGCAGGTTACGGTCACCCTGCTGCCGCTTGTGTGAGGCCGCCGCTTTCTGCTAAGAGACGCATGTGCTTCAACTTATTCAAGCCCCAAGTTAAAAGGACCTGATAATCAGGCGTGGGCACGTACTGATAATCAGGCGTGGGCACGTACTGATAATCAGGTGTGAGCACTTACTGATGCGTTTTGTGGCCGTCCTGCTGTTGCTTCTGGAAGGCGGCAGCTTTTTGAGCCGTGGTAAGGCACGAGTGCTTGGCGGAAGCTAGATGTTCTTGAAGGCACAGCAATTCGACACGCTGCTGGACCTGAACAAAGTAGGATGAAAAACACCACTTTCATTACTGATGGGAAGTGAGTTTCCCCTTCAAATGGAAGAAGCTCTTTTCCCGTGCGTTTGATAGGGCAGCCATTTTTGGAAGTAAGGCACTGGTGCTTTGTGGCAGCCAGCTGTATTTGAAAGTGCAGCAACGCCGCATACCGGACCTGATGGTTTAAATTGCATCTACAGCTTTTAAACACAGAGTCACGTGCAAGTGCACTTGACAGATGGCAGTCCCACTCCCACAGCAGCCGATTTCAATAGTTACAAAGGTGGTCCAACAAGCGTTTTGGTCATATAAACGAGCAGGGAGTTTTGGGTCAGCCTAGGAAAAATGCAACAACATACTTCCTGCTCCTGCTCCTGGCTTGTACCTAATAAAATATGTATAAGGTCTTCCACAAGATTCCACTCGCAATGTGTCAATTCTACATGCTTGCATACAACAGTTCACACATTGCATGGTACTATTCGTGCGGAAGCTTGTTTAGTGGCAGCTTAGCACTGCTGAACTCACAGCTTAACTGGGATTTAGTTGTGCATTGAGACGCCGGTTATACCTCCTACAGGGAGATTCACCCTCTGCTTCAGAGCCCAAGAAAACCACTTACCTCAGCCTCCTTTCTCTGCCCCAGCTCTTTTTCTAGACTATCCTGCTCATTTTTCCGTGCTGTGAGCTCGCTCACGCGCCGCTTATACGTGGTCTGCAGGTCCAGCAGCAGCAACAGGCAGAACAGAATTTTCGCTGGCGGCAAGGTGATGACGTTTGAACGGACGGACATCTACAGCACTCCTTGTACGTTTGCACAGTCAGGCAGGACAAGAAATTTAGAAGGGCTTTTTAAATAGGCCTCACGTGCCTCCATATCCTGCATGCGAAGCTGCCAAGCCAATTGTGTTGGGTCCATGTGTGCTGCAGGTCGAGTGAAGAAGAAACTGCAAATAAAATATCATAAAAAAAGGAAAATGCATGCTTTGCGGAGAATTTCACTCGTTCAAAAATAATAGCCAATTTACCCCAATTTATGGTGGTTTCAATTTCCTGGTAAAAAAATAAAAATTTAAAATTGTCTAAAATATTCATTCAAAACCTCTATTACAGCCGCTATACCTACAGTTCTCATAGTTCTGGCTACAGTTTTTCATTCAACCTCAAAGTTTTAGGGGTTAGGGCCATAGTTTTAGGGTTTAGGGTTAGGGTTAGGGTTAGGGTTAGGGTTAGGGTTAGGGTTAGGATTAGGATTAGGGGGTTAGGGGACCAAAACTATGAGGTTGGATCTGAAACTATAGGAACTGTAACACAAAACTATGCAAACTTTGATTATAGCGGCTATTTCTCCAAAACCTTCGCTGATGTTGCGCGTCACACCCCCAGCGCTTCCCATAAACCCTGCAAGTCAGGGAGCGAGGTTATGCTGCGCCATCACAACGAACTATCATCGCACAGCAGTGTGTGTACACGTCCCTTGAGAAAACTTGTATAATTTACTAGAGGTTAGTCCAACGGTGACCGGTGAAGCTGGTTCGACTCCAGAAGGCAGTTCTTAATATTAGTAATAATATACACCCACCCTACTGCCTTAGCCGTTGGTTAACTATAGTACGCTTCGCACAACATTGGTTTCAAAGCTTTGGCTGAGTGGACAGCGGTGAGTCCGACGGAGCTAGCCCTTCGCGGTGAGTAGAGGGCCCCCTTGCGAATGTGGTTCCTCGGAAGTTGTAGCTTCCACGCCCCTGAGAGCACGTACGCTGGGCAAGCAATAACCAAGTCCAATAAGTTTGAGAAGGCCTTCGGGCGACAGTCAGTCTCCAGCACTGGGGCCATGGAGCAGGTGTTTTGAATAAGTCTCCAGCCCATCGAGGCTAGGGAGCAGGTGTTTGAAATGAGCCTCCAGCCCATTGGGGCCAGGGAGCAGGTGTTTTGAATGAGTCTCCAGCCCATCGAGGCCAGGGATGGAGCAGGTGTTTGGAATGAGCCTCCAGCCCATTGGGGCCAGGGAGCAGGTGTTTGGAATGAGTCTCCAGCCCATCGAGGCCAGGGAGCAGGTGTTTGGAACGAGTCTCCAGTCCATCGGGGCCAGGGAGCAAGTGTTTAGAACGGTTCTCCACCCAGAGTTCGTGGGCAGGGAGACCGTGAGGCTGAGGAAGAGCCAAGATCCATGAGTATTGGTGCAAAGAGTACATTGCATGATTCTCCATTCCGTCGTGCGGGCAGGGAGCAGCTGATCGGAACCGGAATGAGAGAGATCCTCCACCCCGTCGCGGGCAGGCCTAGGGAGGTGAGGCCGAGAGCAACCATTAGCATTAGTGAGGCTAGGTCGGACACGTAAGTGTCGCAAGAGAATCACCATGCACTCCCCTCCAAGAGCTAGGAGACACCAGGATTTTAAGAGGAGATGGGCAAGTGTGGGAATCATACACCATTGCATCAGGCTAGGACTCATGTAGGCCGGCAGAGGCCTTGCCACCGGCACATGGCAGGCCCATGCATAAGACGCCCGCTTACTGTGTGTTCTCGGGAGGACTCAAGGGAGCTTGGGAGTTTGTTTGGAGTAAGAAATGCTGCTTGACGGGCTGATGCAAGGATCACAGAGTAGTAGGCACTACTTGCACTACCACATGTATTAGGCACACCGTTGCAGGTTTTCTTGAAAGGTGGAAGGTCTTTGGCAAACAAGCAGCATGAAACGTTGCTAAAAAGGGTAATCCGACAGATGCCATTTCTGTGCTTCGTGCGATACATATATCCACGGAACATTCCTCCCCCCTTGGCAACTCCGTCCTCGGAGTGAGACTAGGCTCCCTGGAGTTCCAGGTGGAGGATCAACTCACCAGAGGTGCCATAGCGATTGACTAAACAAACACTTTTGCATCCCAACTTGTCGAAAATTACCGGGTCGGAAATTTGCCTTTTTGGTCATCCGCGAATTTCCGCGGTGGGTTACTCCAAGACTTCGATGCCAATGAAACGTTGAAAAAGGGTAATCCGACAGATGCCATTTCTGTGCTTCGTGCGGTACATATATCCACGTAACAGCTCGAGGCAGTATAAGTGGGATGACTAGGGTCAGGCGGAGCTCACAGCATTTGAACAATTAAATAATGCACTCATCAGTGCTCCCGTTCTTGCTGTACCTGATTGGGACCAGCCATTCCATGTACACACTGATGCATCTGTGGTGGGAACAGGTGGTGTACTAGTACAAGGTGGTCGCGTAGTGGCATATACGAGTAGTAAATTCACACAAGCTGAGGTGAACTATGCCACTACAGAACAGGAGTTGTTAGCTCTTGTGCGAGCCTTGC
>Ga0307968_1001067_pt1:2500-21722 | contig 21722 bp, 23 predicted proteins | sample OrgLakmetagen650_FD_201834 | JGI IMG/M metagenome (GOLD analysis project Ga0307968, IMG submission 201834) | Saline water microbial communities from Organic Lake, Antarctica - #650 | ecosystem: Environmental > Aquatic > Non-marine Saline and Alkaline > Saline | place: Antarctica...
TCTTTTAAGGCTGGAATGGGTGTTGCCTCAAATGAGCTCCTTTAAATAGGGAAACCTTTTCAATGGGCCGACAGATAAATTGCCACGTGGCACTGATGGTGCAGCTGAAATAATTTTAGTCTGTTTGAGCTGTTATGTGTTGATAAGAGTAATTCTGACGCAGAAAAAACACAAATCACCTTCCTTTGAAACAGGTCTGGTCACCTTCTCTGTCAATGGTGTCCATGCGGGTGAAGTTAAGTGGACCCTGGGCCCCAGGGCTTATCCTGCCATTTCATGTGAGCATGGGGTTCTTGATTGCTTTGTTAGGAGGACATGACGCTCCACATGTAATTGCAGATCCTTGAGTATTGCCAGCGGCCATTTCCTTATTTCTATAGTCCCGTTTGTTGTTGTAACACAATATTAAGCAGACCAAGCAAGCGACCGAGCAGGTGTTAGCTCTAGGAAGAAGAAGCGGCGTGGTAGCAAATGTTTTTATTGATGCAGTGCGTATTTGTTTGTATAATTTTCTCACCTTGCACTTTGGTCTTTATAAATACTTTATCAGACTTCAAAAAGGAGCTTCTTTTGCCCTTATCTTTTTGTTCTGCTTGTTGCTGGGCTTTTGCTTGTTGCTGGGCTTAATCAGAGGCTGACAGTGGGTCTTTCATCTAATTGTTTCTGCATTTATGTTTGCTGTTGTGTTACCAGATATTGCTGCTGTTCCCAAATGGGAGCCTGGGCCATGACTTCTTGCTGGTTCTGACTGGCTGGTTGACCGGCTGGTTCTGAGTGACTGGCTGGTTCTGTCTCACTGGCTGGTTCTGACTGGGAGCCTGGCCCATGACTTCTTCCTTGATCCCAATTAACAATTTTCATCAAAAGGTCTTTCCTGCGCGATGGGGACTAAATCTTCTGCCTTTTTTACAGCCTGCGTATTACCCTGTTCTGTTTTGGGTACTAGATCATATATCAGGCCAATTTGAAACAGTTTGAGCTCACTAGTCCTCTCCGCGAACATATCATAGGTGGCTGGAGAGATTCTGACAAATTGACACCACATGAGGCTCATCATTTCAGCAGAATGATGAAGACTCATCACACACATTTTGGTGTACCTTTGGGGAATGCTCCTGGCTGGTGGGGTGGCAGAAAAAGAAATCATAAGTCTGTGTTGCCTCTACCTTTGCTTGGATATTTCCAGCAATCTCAGCCGCTCACTTCTTTGCCTTTACCTTTCTTGCCATAATTTTCTGGTCCAAAGAGTGCGTCATAACAAGAACAGAAGGCCTTATGAGCTCAGGATCTATGACAAATGTGGCTGGCACACCCTTCAGGGTCAGGAACATGTTTTGCTGGACTGTCCGCATGAACTTCTCGATGATGGCGTATTACATAGGTCCAGGGGAGATAGCAAACTCCCTACTACGAGGCTGAAAACGAAACTGAAAGTTGATAAATAAAAGGGAAGCAAGAGAGGCAGGCTGGAAGCGATCACAGAAAATAGGGGGAACAACCAAGGTGATGATAAGAAGGGCAAAACGTGTACGAGAAGGTCAAGCACGGGAAAGAAGGAAGGAAGGAGAGCCTGTGCACTTTGGTGCCCACGTAATCAGAACAAGGTTTAGGAAGACAGGGCTAGTAAAGAGGGCAAAGGGCCGATTTAGCTACACCACCGCGAGGCACTCAACATTAGAAACTAGGGAGGCTAAGAGTTAGCCAGGACAGAAGCAACTAAGCCATTGCGATGACTGGTGCGCCAAAACCAACTCCAACACAACCCAAAGAAAAGAGATTTCCACTACAGACAACACAGCTGCACCAACACGGTTTAGATAACAACAGTCGGATTGTTCTACAAAGAGCCGAGAGCAAAGAAATAAAGCAAGCCAACCTATACCTAGATAGAACAAGGCGGTAGACACGCTAGGGAGGGAGCTGCAGCGAAACAACCAAGGAGCCGTTTGGCCTAGCATACACAAAGGGGTGAGACTGGCTTAAGTCAGAGAAACGGGAGACACTTCCTTGGCAGGCTGCAAAGTCTTTTAAGGCTGCGAGGAGAAAATCAACTGCCCTAGTTTTGTTACTGTGGGCTCTAAGCCTGTCCTGGCTAGCAGCGTGCTAAACATCAAACTTCTTGTTAGCCTTTGCACACAGCACCCCAGCTTGTCTTCCCACCTTAGTCGAGGATAGCCCAGCTCGTTTAAGAAAAGAAAAACTACGCAGGCAGTGAAAAACCACTCCCCACATTTTTTCAAGGAAAAGGAGCCATATCTATTGCTACCGGGTACCGTAAAACTCCCGGAGTTTTAACTCCTCCACCAGTCAATGAACAAAATGGCTCCTTAATTCATGTCGGGAGTGGTTTTCACTGCCTGCATAGTTTTTTTCTTTCTTTTATTGAACAAAAAAAGGATTAATGGGGATCAGGAGGATTGCAGGCTTGACCTAAGATCAATCCCTGATGGGGGTTGATAGTAGAGCTGAAGAGGGCACGTCTGGTATGAGCAAGTTTGGCAGCGTAATTGACAGAATGAACATGAGGCTCGGAAGCAAGTTTCTTATCTCTTTGAAAATCGAGACCCAACTGCTTGAAAGACTCCAGCGTGTGATTGTTGTAGATAGTGCCACCCACTCCTCCAAAAGGATTATGTAACAGAGTCTCCTTGCAGGATGGAGCAGAAGCCTTTGTGTTGCTTGTTGCTTCCTGCGTGGCGCTCAACTGGTTCTGCGGTCTAGTGTCCTCACAGTATTTTATCTCGATGACTTTGCTTGGTATATTCCTATCGGGAATCTGAAGATATTGCATAGCCAGCCGTTCGCTGCTATCTATATCCATGCAGACAAAGCAGGATCCTAGGGAGTCTGTCTGGCACACTGATGGCTGTAGAAATCATGCTGCATGCTAAGTTGTGTCTCTCAGTGATTATACCTATTTCTTATTTGCGTGTGCTGGCGTCCATGAGGAAACTGGGTACCATGAAACTCCTTTACAGTAGCAGCATCAAAGATTCCAACACAATTGCTTTTTGAGTCGCTCCAACACAACCAAAAGAGGGAGAAAAAAGGCATTAAGAGACTGGAGTTCCAACTTTCATGCAAGCATTGAGCATCATGATGAGAAATTTGGAGAGCTCAGGAGTCAAACAGATCCCCACCCGTCGGAACCCTTTCCCGGCCAGCTCTGTCAGAAATCAAGTTACTTAGTCCCAGTGTCCTGTAAAAAATGATGGAGCTATTCATGTACACAAATTGAGTGGTAATTACAACGGACATGCATGAATCAAGCATCGGCATATTAAAGTTAAAGCAATTCTCCTCGTCTCCTCTCTTTTTCCTTGTGAGCTTCTACAGCTCTCTCCATCTTTACTTCTTCCCGGAGACAGCGCTTCAGACGTGTGTTTATAGAGCTAATTACTTCCCCATCCTCAATAGGCTCTGGAAACAAATCAGTGTAGCACTTTTTGGACAAACACCTGCAAGAGCAGGAGAGTGCATGACTGTTAAACACGTCATATATAAGAGCTATAGAAAAAACAAATGCACTGTCTCCACACTTCTTTTTGAGTTGTGGGCGTAAGACGATTAGAGATGACTGTGTGCGTTTTTGATGCTGGCTACCACTACTGTATTTATAGGGTTGGCCATCTGGCCGATCATATATGTATTATGTATATCCGGTATATTTGGCAGGAAATTCACCAAAAATACGGTCAAAAGTGGTACAGGTATACGGATCTGGCCAACCCTATGATTTACTACTTTCGTTTTTGTACGTGCAAGAGCACACTCCTGACAAGTTTCCCCAAAAAGAGGGTAATGTCAAATTAATCCCCTCCGTTTCAACGCCCATGAAACGGTGCTAAATCGTTGCAGGTTCACCATCAATGTATTTGAATTTTAACTGTACAGAGAAGACCATCAAGTCAGGTCTTGAGTGGTGGTGCATTGTCGTTTTGATGGATTGCCTTACTAAGGCAAGGTGGCCCGAATTGCCTACTCATACATCTACAAATAATACACATAACATCTCCGCCAGCTTTCACTCGCCAGGGGGACCGGTTTGGCATTCTTGTGCATACTTAATTGTAAGGCATGTGCTGTGCTGTGCATAAGTTTGTGTACGTGTGTGTATATGTATTTTAGTGTTGTGTTCGTGTGTGTTTGTGTGTCTATGTCTGTGATTGTGTGTGCGTGTTTGTGTGTGTATGCGTGTTTGTGTGTGTATGTATGTATGTATGTGTGTGTGTGCGTGTATGCGTGTGGGTGTATGTGTGTGTGTGTGTATGTGTGTGTGTGTGTGAGAGAGAGAGAGTTTGTGTGTGTGTGTGTGTGTGTGTGTGTGTGTGTGTGTGTGTGTGTGTGTGTGTGTGTGTGTGTGTGTGTGTGTGTGCAAACCTCTAGCCACGCGATGAGAGTCAACTCACTTGATAATGCAGTTCTCCTCGTCTACGTCCTGTTGTATGCACGGTTCCATGGTGCTTGGGTCTGAAGAGCACTCATACCTCCGGCGCTGCAGGTCTCTGTCAAAACTGGTGCTGCTCTTGGAGCTCTTCGAGCGTGCGGGAGAAGGCTGTGATGCTGCAGATATTGTTGTCCAGGAAGCACAGCTTAGCACAAGGAGCAGCACCGGCGGCGGCAGCATGCTCAAAGAGTTTTCATCCGGGGCTTTTCACAAGCTTAGACAAGCTGGAAATTTCGAAGATTTTTATCTTTTAGATTTATTCTATACTGTTTCAAAACGTATGTCTAGGTTGATTGTTGATTGACAATCATGTCTAGCGTGAAAAATGTGCCCCTTTTCAAGTGCCTGCTCCTGGCATTTCTTGTTCCATGGGCAGCAAAAGCTGCAGGCCCTGACTACCAGGTGGCTGCAGAGATACACACACACACACACACACACACACACACACACACACACACACACACACACACACAACACACACACGCACGCACACACACACACACACACACGCACATAAATGCACACACACACACACATACACATAACACATACACACACACACACATGCATACACGCACATACACACTCGCGCACACACCTACACACACGACACGTACACACAGCACATGTAAGACGTCAGGCAAGGTAACATCTCGTGCTCTTCTCACCTTGATCTATCAGGCTTGTAGGGATAATATGCTGAACCTGCTGAAGAAGCCTGATGCAGACATCCTGGACCTGGCCAGCAAATTCTCCCAAGGCCAGCTCCAAACAGAGCTGAACCAATTTGTATCAACTGTGACGCAAGAGGTTGGAGAGGGGCACACGGGGCAGCAGGCAGTGCAACAGGTAGGATCACTGACGCAGTCCGACATTTCAAAACTCACTGCATCAAATGCTTTTCCTTCCACTCATAGTGCTTGTCTTTGTGGTTATTTTTTTACCCGATGCAGGGTTACATAGTTTGCTTGCAGTTTTCATCTCCTCTTTTGTAAGCTCCTGAAGCTTCATCAATGATGCGCTCTTTTCCTGCACGCTTGCAGGCCTGGTACCTTGCCATCGCCAGCTTACCCTGCGTCCGCTCTGTCTGTGAGATAGGCTTTAATGCGGGGCACTCCAGCACGGTATGTAATGTGTCTAGTCAAGCTTTGGTCTTTTAATTCCTAGCTCTGTGATCACTCCTCACAAAAATATTAGCACGTCAGCTGGGTGGGGTTTTCGGCGGCGATCATCACTGTGTCCCGCTCCCACACTTACTCAACATGATTTTGCATTTGCCATAGGTGTGGATGACGGCGAGGCCTGACATTCACCTGTACAGCTTTGACATGGGGATGAAAGAGTACAGCTTCCCTGTAGCTAAGTTCATGTGAGTTAAGCTGAACTGTACTCTCTGCATCTTTAATGGTTTATGATCTGTGCCAGGGATAAGGCCAAAACAGCGTAACATGCTTAATTTGCTTCCGCTCATTTTCAATACGAGCAGGTCCGACAAGTTCCCTGGCAGGATTACCTTTAATTGGGGCAACAGCCTTGAAACAGTGCGTCGCATTGTTGATTTCTTGTACGGAGTTTGTGTCTCTGTAGCAAGAGATTAGGGAGGGGGGAAGGTACGTTAATTGCACGACCCAGCCCAATTTTTTACGGTGCTTGCTCGCAATTTCTAACAGCATACGTGTTTCTTCCAGGTGCATTATTTATCAAGGTTGAACACTGAAATGCACACACGCAGGTGCCCAAGCTCGTTCCTGAGCTTCGTGACAAGTGTGATATAGTGGTGGTGGATGGGGGGCATGATGCTGCCACTGCCTGGCAGGATACGATCAATATGAGGGTAAGAGGAAATGTTTCAGCTAAAGTTCTTGCGAGTGAGTTATTGTACGGAAAGAGAGAGTGTAGTATCCTTGTTGTTATGTGAAGGAGTACAACTGGATACTCACTGAGCGTGCGCTGCTTTTAGTGCTGTTTCTTACTGAGACCGTTACGCCCACGCTGTGCATGTCCTCAAATAAGGTTAGCGGAGGATGGCGTCACAAACATACACAACGGAGGACGCTTTGGTCGTGGTGTTGTCTGAACGCAGGAGATGGCCAATCCCGAGTTTAACATCTTTGTAATTGACGACGTCAACTGCCAGGCCGATTATTGCAGAGGCCCTGATGCAGCTGTGGCTCAGGGCATTCAGGAGGGCACGCTTGAGGTGTGTGATGACGCGCATGTGCCTCAGCATGCAGATAATGTACGCATGTGTGTTTGTGCACGCCTTTCCGTGTATGTATGCTGGTAGTGTCCAATGAACTTACATGCCCAGGTATTTGTGTTTATTTGTGCGTGATTTTATGTCTGTATTTGTGTATGTATATATGTAGGTAGGTAGGTAGGTAGGTAGGTAGGTAGGTAGGTAGGTAGGTAGGTAGGTAGGTAGGTAGGTAGGTAGGTAGGTATCAGAGTTGTTCAGTTTGAGGTTCGGCCAAAAGTTCGGGTTCGCAAATATTCACGCATTTTAAGAATTTGAAAAGTGCTGTTCGGAGTTCGGTCAAAGTTAAACGAACTTCTAAGAGTACTTCGAACTTTACAGCACGCGTCTGTTAAAATTGCAAGGGACAGCAGCCCCCCCCCAGTTCAGTCCCCCTCTTTCCTTGCAGTAAAAGTAACACGTTCAATGATTTTTATATGAAACATGAAATGATGAAATGTAAACGGTATCAGGCCAGGAAAATTCCTTGGTCTTCAGACCAGACTTGTCACTCATTTCTGAACTGCTAATGATTTGTACAGCGCGGCACTTTCACTGCACCTTAAGGATCTCCTTTTTCTGCTCTACAATGATGACATGGTCCCATTCCGACCCCTTTTTTCCCCCTATAATTATTTATATAGGTACACAACTAACTAAAAAGATTTGAAGGTGGGGGGAGGAGCCCAAGGGCCCGTGACCTAAAACTGCACATCAAACCCTTCAAACAGTTCGAGGGTTCTAGAACTTTCACGAACTTTATCAAACCCTTGCTCACATAAAAACGAACTGAACAACCCTGGTATGTATGTATGTAAGCATGTATGCATGTATGCACATCATATGTATGTATGCATGTCACAAAGAAAAGTGTCACACACTAAAATAATAGCAGCAGCTTTGAGGTCCCACTTAGCGATTTTGCACATGGGAAAAATGACGGGCACCTAACAGAAACTCGTGCACCTTAAAAAGTTGAATAAAAAGATATAGCCATAAGATAGGATCCTGCTAAGGTCAGTACGTAACAGTTAAAACTCCATTTTTTGGAGTGAAGCAAAGTGATATCACTTAAATCTCATTTCTTGCTCTTTAGTTCCTCGTAATCAATTTCACCGCCACCTCACAATGCAAACGATATGAAACAGGTACTTTGTTATCGTATTGCCTTGTAGCAGTCAGCTGTCGATTTGAACATCCATTGCTAAAATTACAAATTTGCTGTGCATGGCAATCGGAAAAAACAGCCAATACATAGCTATGTTCTGCAAACCCAAAACAGCCTTCACACTCACACTTCATCTACACAGCCTTACTTGAATACATGGCACGTATGTGCAGATCCTGTTGAAGCGCGCAGCTACGTGGGAAGGATTGGTAGTGGGTGAAGGGGAATTGGAGATGGCCTCTCGTGGCTTTTCGTTTGGCAGCTATCTTTCAAAACGTTCAGAGGGCGCCCAGGCGCAGATGCAGGCCCACGTAACAGCCCATTCTAAATCTGCAGACCCTGTTAGATTGGCAGAATCACAGGCAGCGTCCGCTATGCTGGGGGGGAAGGAGGGGGGAGTGGTAGAAGGGGGAGTGCCTTTGCATGAAGCAGAAAAGGGTGGGCAGCAGCAATTGGGGGATGGTCGCAGCCTCCCAGCAGAAGAGACTAGTGCACAAAAGGGGGTATTTGGTGAGGAGCAGGCAGGAGGGGCGGTCACTCAGGAAAAGTAAGTTCATCATTAGGACTCCAATGCTTGATGGTTGTGCAACCTTTCTACAGCAAACAATAATGTGGCACCCTCTGGCATGCTACCTATTAACTCCAACTAGCTAACTCAACCCCTTCTTTCACAGCTGCTCATCATATGTTGGTCACCATGTTTTGTTTACCAAGAGACCTTCGCTCGTTTAACCTCGCACAGGATACCTCCTCCCGCCATGAGCAAAGGTAGGGCAGAGGGACAATTTGCTTCCACTGCTGCTGCAGCCACCAAACCTGTTGACAGTGGCTGGTGGGTGGCTGCGGCACTGAGCCTCATGGCATTAGCTGCTTATGTGTACTGGCCGCGTGCGCCACGTCAGCCTGATCCGCGCTCCCCGATTATTCCCACACACAACCACATCCACGACTGATTGTCTTGGTGCCCTGTGAGCACGCAGATCCCCTGTTGCCAATTTTGTTTGCCAGGAAGAAACAAGAGAACCCAAAAGGAAGTTGTGCTCACCTCGACTGTTGCTGCTTGTGTTATGTTGCATTTTATATACACTCATATCTCATATTTCATGATGAATTGCTCATTTAGTTTGTATTCATTTTAAACTCTCTTTCCTAATTTCTTGTATCTGGGGGCGGGGGTTTACACTTTTCTGTACTACACTATGGATAACGTTACCACGTAACAACAACCGTCCACATGGCTTTCTTACTTAGTGCTGTTTTCAAGTATTCTGGCTTTAAAAGGAGCTCGAGCAAACATGACCACCCCTACCTTTCTGCTTTTAGCACAGAAAAGACAAAAGACTCCAATCTTTATTTAAGTAATTTACCTAGCGACCACCATCATCAAAACCAAAAGGCCCCCAAGATTAAAACAAGTGCTCTGGACCGATCTCACAGTTCTGACTAAGCGACCCAGCAACCACGCCCCAAGCGAAACCCAACAAACACGTATCAACCTAGGTCGGTCAATAATGCAAAAAGATTTGCCCGTGATAACCTAGCAGATGGCGCTGCCAATTCATACCCCCTGGCTATGACACCAAGAGACATACAACCAAACAAACGCGATAAAACGCTCAATTGAATTTAAGTATTGTGTAGACACTTTCCCTATTCAACAAGCAGAAACAGCACGAAAACAACATAAGCTGCTAAGTTTAGTTTAGTTTAGTTTGGATTACAAAGGCATTTAACCTGGAATGGCTGCTCAACCTATGAGAACGAGGGCAACCTCAAAATAAACCAAGTAAAAAAGGGATGTGACGCAACTGGAAAATGCTAACCTTAAAGTTGCGAGAAGAAGTAGGCAAAAACACATCAAAGTGTAGGCGTTGATTCACCAAAGTAGACGCATACTGAATAATAGTTACCTTTCAAAAGGTCAAAACCCACACACATTGCACACAAATAAGTTGGAAATGCAAGGACAACTGGAGTTTGAACACAAGTGTGAGACTACTGAAACTGGTCTGTACAACCGACTGGTCTGCTGGTCTGTATAACCTACTGCACTGGTACTGTATAACCTACTGAAACTGAGCATGGATTAACTGCTGCTACTGCTGAATCGTGGTGCCACCATCTCCTCACATACTGCTAAGGCCTCGCTTACTCAGACGCCGTAGAACCTGTCAAAGTTCATGGGTGGTCATCCCTGGTAGAACCTTAGCTCCGCAGTTTCTGTGCCTGGTGCTGCCTCTTGCTTATTTGAGGCTGGAACTCCAGTTTTTTTGTGGTACTCTGTTCGAACTCTCTGACTCCTAGGCCTTGTTTGTCTGCTGGTATTGAAGAAGTTGTACGGTTCTCGGTACCAAAGTGTGTGGCTCTCTTTCCTTAATCAACGTGGGGAATGGTTTACACTGTCTGAGTAGTTTTTCTTTCTTTCTACATTATTGGAAGTTGTTTGTTTGCACGCCTCATTAAGTGCAACAGGTGGGAAAAATTAAAATGGAAATGTGTAAAGGCAAGCCAAAATCGTGAGATGGAGGCCCTCGTCCCAGCGGAAGCCCACGGAGGCCCTGTGACATGGAGGCCCTGCCTGTGACATGGAGGCCCTCGTCCCGGCGGAAGCCCACGGAGGTCCGTTCCACCCAAGCTGGGTTTTCAGGACCAAGGAGGACTGGGCGGCACACATCAGCGCACACACAAAAGAGACAGTCGTTCGCCAGCTCCTCCTGCCACACCCCAAGGACCAAGCCCCGCGGGGACAGTGTGCCTACGCCAGTTAGCCTTAGGAAAAGCACCCGCCTTGAATCCTACTCATAACAGTCTCCATTAGGACGAATTAGGATACGAGCGACTATTCGCAAAGTCAAACGAGCTTTCGATAATTGATTCGATAACGTTTCGATATCATTCCGATTAGGATGTAGCATTCTTTTGGATGTTCCGACTAGCGTTCAGATCAGGAAGTACATGAAAAACGGCTGGCTGACCTTCGAAGGCCCCCTCCCTACTTCTGAGAAGACCTCAAGACAACGGCGTCGGGCTAAAGACAAGCTCAAGCAACAGAGACGCCAGCTCGAAGGCAAGGAACGAATTGATGCATGACCCATTACGCACACAAAGCTCCCGCACTAGACCAAGATGGGGCTCGTGCTATGCTTGCCTACTGACGGTACACAGTGGACGGGGTAAATAGACGGCGGAGCCTACTTGCTTGCATTTCGGCAACACAGAGCCAGGCCTCCCCCTTCGTTAACGAAGGAACGCCCCTTTTCTAATAGATAGTCTGGGCTGCCTGCTGTGTGTCGTGGTGCCTTTGCATGCTGTGAGTTGCACCTCTAGGGTGAAAAAACGCTGTGGTGTTTGTTGCCTAGCTTGCTGTGGCTTGAATATCCCGGGAGTGTGGACTGAGATAGTTGAGTTTCTATGTATGTGCAGCAACCAGCTAGGCCAGGATGGGGCTCAAACAACCTAACAATTTGAGGCGAAGGTTTTTTCTTCCAACACTTTTCTGTGCTTTTCTTAGAACGTACATGCTGGTGCACTGTTGTAAGTCAAATGTTAAATTTGAACTCAGCTTCCAATTTGTTTGCATGAACAGTCATGGGTCTCTAATGTGGCGCTCCCTTCCTCCGCTTGCTTGGGTTATACATTCTGGTGTTCAGTAAACACGCCTGATCTGCTTGTTGTGGCTCTCCATCAGGCTCTTTATTTGTCTCAGGGTTTTGCCTTTTCATCATTCATTCATTACCTCTTACTCATTTTCCTATAATATCAATATGGCACTGGCTGAGACCAGTTCTTTTTTAAACCTTACGTGATCCAGCAATGCCTATCAGCCCAACAAATGTGGCTGCCGGTTACCCCCTTTGAAACCCTTTGTATAAGTGCAACAGCCTAATAGACTTGGCAGCCAATGCCCCTTTGTATTTTTGAGCTGCTTTTATTTTGACATCATGGAGATGCAGACACCTACAATCTCGCTCCTCCAAGCCAACTGTTACAAAGTTTCGGGGCGTTGGATCATAGTGCCAACATGAAAGGGGTCAGACCAGCACTAGCAAGCAAACATGGCGATTGTACCATACATTAAATCCTAAAAAGAAACATATAGGAAACTGACAAAGAGTAAGCCAACTCATGACAGTATGATAAGCTGCTATGTCTACCACAAGAAAGCCTGCCTGCCTGATTTTGCACAAATTGTTAAGAAACCAATTCCTCAATGTCGATAAAAACAGCACGTGTAAAACCTGCCTGAGAAGCTGCACCTAAATCATAACAAAGCTGCGATTTCATCTTTTTCATGCCTAGAGCAATACCTGCCTTGCACTGGTTGCGTGGACATCCCGCATGCACAAAGCTCATTCGAGCTCTCCCCAGAGCATTCAAGCATGCAAGCTAAGAGCTACTGCTCCTTCCATCTCATTGTCTGCTACCGCACACATCTTCTTATATAAACAGCACGTGCGCCTTTGCCAAAGGCACGTGGGAAGAAACTAGAGTTCAATTGATTCACAGCGCTCTGCATTGCTACTCTTCACTCTGTTTCTCTACTTTGAACAAAAATGCAAAATAATCTCATCATGATGGCACCTGCATTGCGGGTGTGCTTCTTTGCCAAGGCAAAACATGCCACAAGTGCACGCCCCTAAAAGGCAATGCTCGCAAAAAAATTCCGCACACTATCAAGAACAGGTATAAAGGATGCCCGTCATCCGTGCGTAGGAGCAAAATTGCCACGTTCTTAATTATCCAAGTGCACGTGCTCCTGAACTCACAGCACAGACACCAGCAGGCCTAGGCACTACCTCTCAGTACAGTACTACCTCTCTACTTTTTCCAAATATCCTGTAGCATTGGCAGCAGGTCAGATGGTAAGGTCTCAAGGCCCCCCCCCCTTCCCACAGCTGCAGCCGCGGCTCCTTGGAGGTAGCTGATGGGAAGGTGGGATTGTGGAGAGGGAGGCGATGCAAATGCTGAGCTGCCAAAGCCTTGTATGGATGCCGAGGAGGGATGGGAAAGAGGGAGGTGGTGTTTGTCCAGGTCACCCTGTTCCCATGGTAATTGTGCTTTCTTTGTTTGTTTGTTGTGTGTGTGCATATGTGTGCTTTTGTAAACGCTTTGCCAGCTTGCTTTGAAGGAATCACAAATGAGCATCAAGGCAGCAGCCTGTGACCTAGAACTTAAAAGAGCATATGGTAACTGGCCATGTGGCTGTGTGCGTGACGAGCTCAAATAGCCTACTTGCATGCATTTTGGGGAATGGTTCTCTAACAAAGGAGGCCGGTTGTCCACGTACCATTAAGTCAGTCGTCTCCTCTGACTCAGCACTACGGAATTGGGACAACTGCTGCGACCAACTGTGCGAGCTGAGGCCTGGGTTGTGTGGCCCATTTGCCTGCACGGACAGTGAGGACAGCATTTGGGTACATAATATGCTACCTGATATTCTTATGTGCTTGAGAGACGGCCATTTCTCCAGTCTCTCCGCACTTAGCATGTGCATGGGCTCAAACTTTCGTTACTCTCACGTCAATTCTGCATACCATACCTTACCGTACTCATCCCGCACCTCAAACTTCATATACATATATATTTGGTGGAGGAGTTTTACGGTACCCGGTACCAAAGTGGCTCCTTTTCCTTAGTTAATGTGGGGAGTGTTTTTTCACTGCCTGCGTAGTTTTTCTTTTTTATCAGGAGGCGTCAGGGATCGTAAGTTTTCATGGTAACTTTTTTACGTCATGTGTCAATTGAATTATAAATTGAATAGAATTCTGATGTCAAAAGCTATCGACAGGTATATAAATGAGTTGATTCTGAGGGGGTCGGGGAGGGAGGGGGGCGGAGAATTTGGGGGGTTCTCCATCATTTTACTGGACACTTTCATGAAATACTAAATATACTTTTGGATATCTCAGCTCAAGCCATGCATTTGGCACCCTTGGGTGATTCAATTAAGGTTGGGGCTGGGTGCCTGGTCATAGAAATGCATTGAATACCCCCAAGTAGACCGCGGGGGTGTGCTCAGGCAAATTACCAGCAATTCATTCCAAACTTGCAGTTCACGTTTTGCATTATACATAAGTTGCATGGATGTAGTAAATAAGTGCTTTGGCAAAGGTTTTAGCTGAATTTGTGCACTCAACAGGTGGTCAATGCAAGAGCGTGCGCATATCAGTTTTTGTCCTATAAGCCTATAAGCTATAACTCTTCAGGCATTAAACATTAAATAATCTGGCAAGAGAACGGTGCAGACAGACGGTTGCTTAAATCCTGAGCAGATGACACCTTTCTATGAGTGTGGGGGGTCAGGAGGCTTTTCTTTTACGCCTCCTGTGTAATTATGTATGTTTAGTCTTGCACGTTCCGGCATAAAAGATTGACTCATTTTTGCCCTTACTACACAAACCTGGCAGGGCTTTTAACCCTGTCAGTACTCACAAGCTTTAAATGACGACCATAAAAAAGTTTACTCCAACCCTGCACAACCCCGCAGGGTCAAAAATATATTTGTATCTAAGCTAAAAAATAATTGTTATACGGGGTGTTGTATTTTAATTATGATACCCAGATCATCTGCCTGCACTTGCAACCCCATATCCCCTTCCAACTATGTCCATCGGGTGCACGTGTGTCAAGGTACTTCAAACACTCATGCCTCATCATTCGCGCCAAAAAATGTCCCTACCTACCTGCGCTTGGGCTGCTGCAGCAAAGCTGGACAACACCTGTGCCAGTGCATGTGGGTCATCGTCCAAGGTAGCGAGAGCAGCGCTGATAGATTCTGCATTCAGGGAGGCAGGAGGCCAACATGAGGACGCTCCGTGGCCCAGCCCCCCACCACAGCTGCTGCTGCTCTTCCCAAAGCCACCACCATGCCGTTGGCCTGAGATGCTGGAGTACGAGTTGGTGCGGTAGGCAGCGGGCTCCCTATTCTCGTTGCCCTCTGCCACTCCAGGGGAGCTCACACGCACAGCCCCCAGCATGTCGCCTGCGCTGCTGTCACTGCTGCTGCTGTTGTTGCTGCTGCTGCTCAGGCCCCTCGCGTTGCTCACAGGTGCTGCCATAATGCTTGCCGGTCTTTCCTGGAGGCTTTCCCTCGTCCCAGAGACTGACTTGAGACCTAGAGGAGGTTTTGGGGCTAACCCCCCCATGTTGCTGCTAGGGTGCTGGTGCAGCGTGTTAGACACGTCTCTGAGAGCGCCTAGGGGAGCACGCTCTGGCTGTTGCTGCAAGGAGAGCGCAGGGACGGGGACGCGTCAATTAATAGTAACGAGCAGAAACTACACAGGCAGTCAATTATGCTCCCCACAATTATAGCAGAAAATGAGCCGGTCTGGCATCAGATCATAATAAAATCCTCGGCTGCAACGTGGATAATTAATTGGGATCAGGATGGTCGTAGGCTTGGCCTCAAGTGACCGGCTCCTGATGAGAGTGAGATGTTTCTAGTACATAGACAAGATAGGAACAGACAGTGCAGGCACATTGAGAAAGATGCTATAAGCGCAAACAAAACAGTGCAGTGAAACAAGGACACAGCCCAGGAAACACAGATCTCTGATCCTAGCTTTTTATTTAGACTCACTGCTGTGTGTTCCTTGAGGGCAAGGGGATGGGACAGGCTGGGGGCATCTGCCCAGGGGTTGTTGAGGGAGGAGTGTCGAGGGGGATGGGGGTACGGAGGGACATTTGCTGCAGCCGCCGCTGCAAGCTGGTTCTTTTGCTGCACAGGCAGCAAGAGTCGTGGGGCAGGCTGAGCAAAGAGCTGGCATGGAAGTGACCTTAGGTGGGCAGATGTGGAAGCGGAGTGCGGTGCTTGCGTTGCACAGAAGGAAGACAGTCTGCTGCTTGCCAATCGGGGGGAGGGTGTGAAAAGGGGGGAAAGGCCAAGATGCTCCTTCATCAACGCAGCACAGCACCCTTCTGTTGTCAACGCATATTTACTTGAAGGCTTACAAGGAAACTTACCTGTAGCACTGCCAGGTGATGCAGCACAGCCGCATGGCTACGAGCAAGCGCCGTGCTCTCTTGCTCCTGCTGCAGGTGGTGGTGCAGCTGGTAGGGGCTGTGCTGTTGCTGCTGTTGCAAGTGCTGGGGCAAATTGGCGTAGCCACCGTGCATGGGTCTGCAAAAGTACACGTGAATGCCGACAAAAGGGAATGAAAGCTCTTTCCGAGATCGATCCCCAAGTCTATAGCGTGCCCCTAAGTCAGAAAGAGCATGTCAGACGGAAGACTGATTTCCAGCGCAATGCCAAGGTTTTGTCTTTGTTTCAGGACCAAACAGGAGCGGATGAAACACACAAACACATACTGATACCACAGCGCTGTTGCAAAATCAAAGGCGAGCTCGACCAACGACGCAGGCAAACAGTTATCTAGCACATGGTATTACACAATCCCGCGGCATTTCCACAAGCACACACACTCACTGCATGCATGGCGTGCACACACGCACACACACGCATGCACACACACACATATGTGAGCACAAGGTCGGATGCGTGTGCTTACATGAACGGCGTATGCGCGCCTCGTAATGTGGAGGACACAAATGATTGGTGGGGCGGAGGAGGAGGTACGCCTCCGGCTCCACCTCTCATTCCATGGAAGGCGTTTGCCACCCCGACCCCACTCCCTCCTTCTCCCAATTGACCGCAGCCAAGTGGAGAGTCAAACAGGGGGAAGTGGGAGTAGGAGGTTGCAGAGGTAGCGGCAGCTGAGCTGGGAGGAGGCAGCAGGGGAGGGTCAAGGAAATCCAAGGGCAGACCATCAGGGCCAAACTCGCATGGACTAGAAGTGTGGCTTGAGGACGCCCCTAAGGCGGGGGTGGTCGAGGTGGAGTGGGCAAGCAGGGAGGTGTTGTGGGAGTACTTGCAGGTGCTGCCGCGGTCGCAGCGACCCCTGGAAACGACGCACAAGAGCAGGGATGGGAGCTAAGACGACGCCAGCTAACAAGCACACGTGCGAAGCGACAGGCATCAGGCACTGCACACCCTCTCTATTTATCAAGCTGTCCCGGTTCATGCACAACAAGGGACCTCACCCTGTAAACTCAATCCCTCACCTGAGGAAGTCATAGCAGACCTCGTTGGCTTTATGGCTTTGAGGCCCCCCACGCCCGGTGCGTGCAATGAGACTGAGATCATGAGAATAGCGGCATTCGGTGCCGCGCTCACACACCCCTGCACGTGATGAAAAAGCCCCAAATACCATCACCAGATCAAAAAAAATCGAAGCGTCATTGAGGGGGCTGCATGCACATGATGTGTGATCAGAACACCGGGCATTTCATAGACCAAGCATCCCCTGACAGCGCTGTCCGCTCCTGATTGCAAGTCCCTCAATGTGGTCTTTGCTTGTGGGGCTTTCCACAGCAGCTTACACACACGCGCACATTCACAAATACACAAACACCACAAGACATACCCTGACCAGCATGCGCACCTTTCACAAAGTCAAAGCAGATGGCTTTGCCGCCCTTGTGCCCCACAGCACCAACTTGCTTGTTGTCATTGTAGCTGCTGGTTCCCTGTGGACCAGTGGAAGATTACTAGGGTTGGCTAGAATTTACATGGCTACGAGCATGCTCGTACAACGTATATCAAGTTCATATAAACGCACGTCTGGATAATCTCTTGCTCAAAGGTCTGAGCGTACACCAAACATCCTGGTAAACCCTACAAACGTACGCTCAAGCCTAGCCAGCCATACATTGTAAGGCAGCTGCTCACTGGGATTTGAAGTTGGCAAAGCACCTTCAAACATGCAGAGACAGGCTTTTACTTCTAAAAGGTCTTTGTCGGACACAGACATCAAGGCGCGGATCTCAGATGTGTACATGCATAGGTACAGACATATAAAATCCACTGTTTACATGTGCGTGGGCAGGTACAGGGAAATAGTATGGGCAAACCGCCTTCTGCTGCAAATGCTTCAGGACTGACCTGAGACGTTTGCTGATCAGCAGATTGTTGTGCAATGCTGGATAGGTCGTGGCTAAAGCGGCACAGCAACCCACGGTGGCAGCCTGAGGGCCTCAAGAAGTCAAAGCAAATGCCTGCGATAAGGATGCAAAGGAACAGATGCGTCGCACGGTGCAGCACAAGTGTGTGAAGAACAAGTGGCCAATGCTTTGAGGCAGGCTGATAGCCAAGCAGAGCATGCCACCTAGAATGGCAACCCTGTTAGGGTGAAGCGGCATTTGTAGCTCCACATATGGCAGCAGCAGAAAGGCTATGTTGAGCTGCATGTGGCTGAACAACTGAACAGCACAACACGATTACGCAGCTGGTCAAACAGGCAAGGAGGTCCTGATGCGGTCTCTGATTGTAGCGAGTTGTACCTACCTTTTTCCTTGCTGTTCACACTGACAATGGTGGCCAGGTCGTGTGTGAATTTGCACTTGTCCCCTCGGGCACATTGACCCTGCATTTAAGTCATGCATGTTGCATGTGTAGGTTTGGCCAGGTTCATATATGTGTACGGAGTATAGGTATAGGTATACAGCAAGCAGGGAAACTTTCATATACATGTTATGTATACCTATACGGGTCAACCTTATATTTGAGTGTGTGTGTGTGTGTGTGCGCGCGCTCATGTGTGCGCGTTTTTGTGCACATTTGTGCGTGTCTTACATTAGGTGGTTGCACCAGTTTGAGCGGCGCGCGCTGCCTGACCAGCCTGCTGTGCCCTTATCATTCCCGCACCTTTGTGAAGTCAAAGCAAATCTCATTTTTAGTGCCTCCCTCTTGTCCCTGAGATGCATCTTCAAACTCTGAGACCGAGGTTCCACGACGCAGTGCTGTTCCTCCCTCTGCAATGCTCGAGTTGGAGCATTCGTGACCAGAAGGAGCTTCTCCTGCGTGATGAAGGCAAGGGCATGCACGTTTAGGTATTCTACACCCTCAGTCAAAGCTGCAGTACTGCAGTCAAACGTGGCTGCCCTTTGGGGTTGCCTGCTGCTCTGTACCTTCTGTACCTTGAAAGCTGCCCGAGCTGTGCTGCATGCTCCTGCCACAAGCCTATATGTTCCTGCAAAGGGGCGATAGGGGGAGGGCTGTCCGCTCTCTGCTGCAGAGAGTGCAGCGACCAACACAAAGGAAACACGCTAGTTAGACACAATAATTTGGAGTTATGTGCGAGGAGATGCGTATGCGAGAGATGCAGCCGGTAGAGCAGCACAGCGTACCAGCAGTACGACAGAGATTTAAAAGAACAGGATTTATTATTTAAAATGATAGGCACAGCAGCGATTGCAAATAATGTGCCAGAGAGTCTATTCATGCATTTGAGGTGACCTTCTTGCACACACACATACATGCACACACACATATTAAAGGCATACACGCACGCACACACAAACGTGCATACACGCA
>Ga0307968_1001068_pt1 | contig 21722 bp, 28 predicted proteins | sample OrgLakmetagen650_FD_201834 | JGI IMG/M metagenome (GOLD analysis project Ga0307968, IMG submission 201834) | Saline water microbial communities from Organic Lake, Antarctica - #650 | ecosystem: Environmental > Aquatic > Non-marine Saline and Alkaline > Saline | place: Antarctica: Organic Lake...
GGCGTATGTATAGCTCAGACGCTCATGCACATTTATTACCATAGATATATGTGTGTTTGATTTGGCCGACCTTATGTATGGCTGTGGCGTATGTATAGCTCAGACGCTCATGCACATTTATTACCATAGATATATGTGTGTTTGATTTGGCCGACCTTATGTATGGCTGTGGCGTATGTATGGCTCAGACGCTCATGCACATTTATTTACATAGATATTGTGTGTTTGATTTGCCCGACCTTATGTATGGCTGTGGCGTATGTATAGCTCAGACGCTCATGCACATTTATTACCATAGATATATGTGTGTTTGATTTGGCCGACCTTATGTATGGCTGTGGCGTATGTATAGCTCAGACGCTCATGCACATTTATTACCATGCATATATGTGTGTTTGATTTGGCCGACCTTATGTATGGTTGTGGCGTATGTATGGCTCAGACGCTCATGCACATTTATTCACATGGATATAGTGTGTATGATTTGGCCGACCTTATGTATATGGCTGTGATACACCTTAACACTACCCTTGAACGTACGGATGAGAGCACCGCCAATTTTAGAATATGAAAGTCGTCTTTACATGCTTGTAATTAAAGCATTGAATGTGCCTGGAGACTGTGGTGCCAATCCCTGCTACAACCCCCCTTTGTCGTACTTTTGTTCTTGAGAACTGCGCTACCTATCTTTGCTTAAATTCCAGACATAGCATATAAGCCCGCAACAAAAACAACCCCAAGCAATAATAAAATGGGTACCTTACAAAAAGACACCCGCCGCACCTTGTCCTTGATGGCTGCGCATGCCCCTAAGCAATACTAGAATGGGTATCTAACAAAAAGAACCAATGTTAAAATGGGTGTCTAACAAAAAGACACCTGCCGCACCTTGTCCTTGATGGCTGCACACGCCCCTGCTTGCATTAAAGTCGTCACCACTCCTGCAAGCATGGGCCCAGCAAATTACAGTGTGTATCCCCATATGCACATGATGGCGTACGCCAAGGGTTGGCCATAACCCTATATGTGCACCATATATGACCGTATATTTGGTGACTTCCCTGCCGAAAATGCTGTATGTACACCGTATATACATGGTACTGGCCAACCCTACATACGACGGTGTGAACAGTGTGTGTGCAGAGATTAACATAAAGGACGACATCCACACAGAGGACAGTAGTGTCTTAGTCTGGGTGTGTGCCAGTTAGCCAGCCAGTCAGCCAGTCAGTCAGCCAGCAGCCAGTCAGCCAGTCAGCAGCCAGTCAGCCAGCGGCCAGCAGCCAGTCAGTTAGCCAGCAATGGGCCATATATCGACGAAAGAGATGGTACTAAATTACAATGGCGTTCGCACATGAGTTTTGGGTGTGGGTGATCATGATTGAAGTGCAGATGGACGTTTTGGGTGTGGGTGAGTGCGTGGGTGTTAGAGAAAAGACGCAATCTCTGCACACGCTCAGATACATTTAGATATACATAGTTTTGATACGCTTTAAGAAAAAAAGGGTGTTGGCTGTGTCTTTGTGTGCTTGCGCACCATTGGATGCGTTCCTGTTCTGCATACGCTTCAAGAAAAAAGAGTGTTGGCTGTGTCTTTGTGTGCTTGCGCACCATTGGATGCGTTCCTGTTCTGCATATGCGTCAAGAAAAAAGAGTGTTGGTTGTGTCTTTGTGTGCTTGCGCACCATTGGATGCGTTCCTGTGCAGAAGAGGCTGTGTGCATGCGTAATGGGGCCTAGGTTTTACAGAGTCTTTGCAGAGCCTGATGACATGCACAAGAGTGAGTGCAAAGAGCTGTGTGCATGAGTTATGGGAGGCTAGTTTTTACATTCATTGCAGAGCCTGATGACTTGCACAAGAGTGAGTGTAAAGGGCTTTTTTACAGAGTTGTTCAGAGCCTGATGACTTGCACAGGAGTGAGCATATTTTGTCAACCTTTGATGTTGCTACAACAATAGGCTGACTTTGTGTATTTCTTTGTGTGTGTATGTATATAAGTGAGTATGCGTTCATTGTGTCCCACAACCCACCCGCATGGTGCGACTTGGCTGCGATGTGCAACGGGGTGCGACCCTATTTATGCATGCTGCGTACATATATGTCTGTAAGTATGTGTGCATTGTGTCCCACAACCCACACGCATGGTGCGACTTGGCTGCAATGTGCAACGGGGTGCGACCCTATTTATGCATGCTGTGTACATATATGTCTGTAAGTATGTGTGCATTGTGTCCCACAACCCACCCGCATGGTGCGACTTGGCTGCAATGTGCAACGGGGTGCGACCCTATTTATGCATGCTATGTGTATATATGTCTGTCAGTATGTGTGCATTGTGTCCCACAACCCACCCGCACGGTGAGACTTGGCTGCAATGTGCAACGGAATGCGACCCTATTTATGCATACTGTGTGTATATATGTCTGTGAGTATGTGTGCATTGTGTCCCACAACCCACCCGCATGGTGCGACTTGGCTGCAATGTGCAACGGGGTGCGGCCTTCCTTGTTCTTCATACGAAGCACGGTTCGCCTGCCCAGGCCAGTGAGCAGCTCAGCGACCACCTCCACACATCCCTGCGCCGAGTTTGAGTTTCAAAATGAGGTGTAATTAACTGTGCAAAGGAGCTGGGAAAGACTTTGATAACTGTAGCTGTGTGTCTGGTCCCCCCACCCCTGCACGGCTTATCACTGAATTAAGGTGAGCATGTGGTGCCAGTTGGATTTCCTCAGCAGTGAGTGATGCAGGAAATGCCAACGGAGCCAGTGGCAGGGCGTTGGCTCTGTGGCTCAAAACATAAGAACAATCCCTCAAACACTTTGGTGAAACATGTACAGAGCATGGTGGGTGCTTGGTAGCGTGTGAGAGACGCATTACACCGAGGAGGTGCAGTTTGCTTTGGAATACAAAGTTGCAGCGACTGCATTGCATCAAGCTTGTAATGAAGGTTACAGCCAATTACATGCTACATAAACCAGACGAGTCTTTAAACTGAGCAGCCAATTACGCACTGCATGCACCGACAGGGTTAGAAACTACTGAAATGACAGCTGTAAAGTCTGGAGTCACACCGTGCGTGCGCATCAGCAAACTCGATACGGCAATGCCATTATTCATGGTTATGTTGTGTATCAGAATCCCAACGACACAGGTCCATGAGGATTGCAGCAATCGTGACATTGGCTACCCCTGCTACATGTTACTGCTCGGCGTCAGCGTCTTGCTGCAGTCATCATTCACGCACTATGAATGGACAGACGGTGATGTGGGAGTTGCATCTTACTGCAAAAGCAAATTCCCACGGTCCATACTTCAAGTTTTGTCTAACGTGCCACGCCCAATTGCTGGCAGTGACGATTTGTGTGGTTTAATTAGTTGGTTTTTCAGTTTAGGTTATTTTGCTGAGTCTCATTCAATAAGCTGGAGAAGCCAGTTTGGTTGTTGTGCTGAGTCTTATACTTTGCAGTGACGGTGATTTGCTATGACAAACGAACAAAAGTTTCAAGAAAAGTGCCCAGCTAAGCACGAATGCAGCTGTCATTATACTTGACAGGTAGGCAACTCACGCTCTCGCAAGCAAGATGCATCGGTGTGTTGTTATGTGCGTCCAGCGCATCATGAGGAGCCCGTGCCTTCAACAGCTCCTTGACCATCTCAGGGTTGCCTTTGAGTGCAGCCACATGGAGGGCGGTGAGTTCCTGCGGGTGAGGGAGGATTTCAAGAGTAGCACACTTGCACTGTCACCGCCCCCCCTTCCAGTGCCCTTCCCTCTTTGCATTTGTTCATGATGTGAATAGTCCAAAACACGCAGATGCTGCCTTTGAAGCAGCAGGGTGAGTGAGACACTTGCAATGCAAGAGCTGCGTCCTAACTGCGTGCGTCATTTGTAGGGTTGGCTTAGTATATATATATGGTTCTGGCCAACCCTACAAATGACGCACGCAGTTATATATATACTAAGTTATACATATATATATACGGTGTATATACGGTATTCTTGGCAGGGAAATCACCAAATGTACGGAGTATATATACAGTTCTGGCCCTAGTCATTTGCAAAGCTGACAAAGCACTGATCAACACTGGTGTTTTCAGCAACCATTCCCAGGTGACAAACATGGAAAGCTGTGATGCAGCATCAGTTCCCGCAAGCGTGCTTGCATCCTTCTCTCCCAAAGATTAGGACTTGTCCATGCCCAGACTCACCGAGTTGTTCTTGATGATGACGGAGGTTTCGTACATCGAGAGTATTTTCCTGAGCTGCGGCAGGTCATTGCTATACAGGACCTTGAATATGCTTGAAGCCATGGCTCCTTCTAACGTGCAGGTAGTGAAGGAGGGCCTGTGAAGTGTAGGGGCCTCCCTGTGTAATGAAGCGGGAAAAGAGTCAAAGGACAGGAATCCGTGTGACTGGGTCTCTCAACATGTCATCGCAAATTGCACACAAGGTACACAGAGGTGTGCAAGCAGAGTCCAGGCTACACCAAACAAACGTGGGATGGGCAGTGCTAGATTAAGAGAGAAACACATACCTGGTGGGCTAGGACGGGATTGGGTGGGGTGGGGTTGCAGGCGACGGAGGGCCTGTGAAAGCAAATGAGGCAAAGGCCCCCCAAGCAAAGAAGGTTTTCAAATAAAATTAAATATTACATAGGTACGTGAATCAGCGTCTATATACAATCTTGCTTTAATTTGGTAATTTCTGCTGCTCGGTCACAACTCCAGGCATACCTTTTTTTAAATGACTTGACACACTTCGTATTCAACAAGGTGAGGAGAGAGATTTTTTGCTGGTGTTTCCGGGCACTCCTCCTCACAATTGTGCTTGACACTCCCTGCATGCACTCAGGTGTAATGGCTCAGAAAGGACCTGCAGGGCCCATTTTCCCAGGTGTGTGCACGATATGTTGTACGATATGTTGTTGCATGTACGTGTACGCGAGCATGTTAATGTATCCTGCGCTTGAACCCAAAGGGTCACGTATTTTGTTGCTCTAACACCTATTTTCCTGTGTGTGCACAGGCCCTCCCCCAAAGCCACCCATCTCGTCTTCAGAGCCCCCATGCTTTCAGGCTCAGGGCAACGGCACCGATCCGATGGACGGCTTGGCTGCTTCCCTCTCTGTGGTGAGGCCTCGTACGATGCATAAATCTTTAGGGGGGCACAATTACATGCTGTTTCTCTGCATTTGGCAAGGAGTGAGAAGCATGTACTCTCTGCTCTCCAGCACATGAGACCTTCCATCTGGATTTTCTCGAGGAAGTTGCCCATTTATCTGCTGCTGGGCTTTATTTAGTTTCAAACTTAGCAACATTGGTGTGGTGTACAGCACACTTCTTTCCAAGCACGCTTGCACGTAAAGGGGGAGGTGCGAAGCGGAACTTTGAACTCCATCAACGCTCCTCCTCCGCAGACTGCATGCCCCTGCCTACGCAGCTAGCCGGACAAACATGCTTCTTCACTTGACTTTGTAGAGGCTAACAATATGTTGAGAAGTTTCAGCTTGTCTGAGGCCAGCAGCACGTGCCAACGACGCATGCAGGTCACGATGAACTCGGCGGCTACGGCAAATAACACGTATGCGAAAGAATTTGAGGAGAACAGCGTGGTCGAGTCTGTGGACGGTCTTAGCCCCAAGTAAGAGACAATCTAGCACAATTGCAAGCTTATGTAGCTTGCAACCCACACATGCATACACAACACACAACACACACACACACACACACACATACACACACACACATACACACACAGGAGCAGTGAGGCGCAGGCGGCTCGCACTATCCCCCCCAGCCCTACCTTTCGTCAGAACAGGCACCCCTTCATCATAGGCGTGGCTGGAGGCACGGCTAGCGGCAAAACCACAGTAAGCTACCGTACATGCACAACAATAGATGTATGGCTGAACGTTTCTATACATGTGTCGATGAAACGTTCACGTGAAATGTTTGGCATCACAACAGAGCATGTATTCTATGCTGGCCAACTTTACGCACATGGGATACATGCTGCAAATGTAAGCCCTTTCATTTTTCCCCATATCTTGCAACTCGACTTCATGTATCATGTAACAGTTAGTATGTATGTATCATTTAGTGTATAATTTGGAGAGTATATGTATCATTTTGAGTGTGTGGCTGCATGACCCCGTGACTGCTGTACTCTCATCCTATGTATCATTTGGAGTGTGTATGTATCATTTTGGGTGTGTGGCTGCATGACCCCATGACTGGTGTACTCTCATCCTATGTATCATTTGGAGTGTGTATGTATCATTTGGAGTGTGTGGCTGCATGACCCCGTGACTGCTGTACTCTCATCCTATGTATCATTTGGAGTGTGTATGTATCATTTTGAGTGTGTGGCTGCATGACCCCGTGACTGGTGTACTCTCATCCTAAACAGGCCTCGCACAATGTTCTGGTGTATGTGTGTGCAGGTGTGTGACTGCATCATGCAGCGGCTGCACGACCAGTGTGTGGTCATGCTAGCTCAGGTGGGTGTACTGCATATGTATGTGTGTGCATGCGTGTGTGTGTGTGTGTGCATGTGCGTCCGTGCGTGCGTGTGTGGAAGGGGGGATGGGGTTGAGGGGGATGCAGGTGTGGCTTCTTGTGTGAAGTTATCAAGCGCGGACTGACCCACAGCCTCCATGTAGCTTAATTTTGGCGTTGTGTGTTTGCTCAGAGTGATTGTGCGCGAAAGGATTGAGCAGCTTTTGCAGGCCTGATTCGTGCGCTTGGGCGTATTATGTGGGTTGGCCAGAACCATATATATACGGTGTGTATACGGTGATTTTGGCAGAGAAGTCACCAAATTTACGGTCGTATACGGTGTTTATATACGGTTTTGGCCAACCCTACGTATTTTGGTAACCTCCATGCTAGTGGCTAGGGTTGGCAAACCGTATGGAGGGTTGGCGAACCGTATGGAATTTACGATGCTATAAGTACTGTATATTTGCCGTACGTACATACACATGTGTATGGTTCTAGCCAACCCGACTTACACCTATTTACATCAATGCTGTGGAACCGCTGTGTGGGCTAACGCAATTTGTGTGTGCACCCACACCAACACCCATGCCCACACTTAGCTCATGTGGATGTGCACAAAAGAAGTACCCCATGCACTTCTTTTGCACACGCGTCTGTCACAAATAGGATTGGCCAGAACCGTACATGTACACCGTATATGACCGTATATGTAGTGATTTCCCTGCCAGCGTCTGTCACAAATAGGATTGGCCAGAACCGTACATGTACACCGTATATGACCGTATATGTAGTGATTTCCCTGCCAAAAATACCGTATATACACCGTATAAATATATGGTTCTGGCTGACGTTAATCACAAACTTGATTTAACCAAGCCAAAGCGTGGACGTCTCCCCGCGTCCAAGCCAGGTAAACAGCTGCATACATGCATGCCAAAGTGAGGACGGCCCTACTTATACAAACTCTTCCTTAAATACCTTGGCCCTCCAGGATTCGTTTTACCGGAGCCTGACGCCTGAGGAAATGGCGGATGTGAAGAATTACAACTTTGACCACCCAGGTATGTTTTGGGGGAAGCATTCAAGGTCGCGCTTGAAAAAAGAAAGCGTTATTTAACGTTGATTACGGTAGGGCTGTGCGTCAGCTTTACGGTAAATTTCAACTGTTGACCATTCTGGTATTGGTTGGGTTGGCCAGAACCATGTATATATGGTGTATATACGATATTCTTGGCAGGTAAGCTTGACTTAGCTGGAAGAGCTCAAAGCTTGCCAAATATACGGTGCATATGTACGGTCCTGGCCTACCCTAGTTGTTTGAAATTGGTGGCTCAGAGGTGACAGAAAGTGTACGATATACCACACACTCAAGATCGTAAGGGAGCCAACTACATGGATTTCTCAACGCTTTCAACAACGGACGATCCATTTTTAGAGGCAACAGTCCTCTTTTTTTGATGCCCCCCCCCCCTTTTCTTGTGGATGTTAATACTCGTCAAATGTGTAAGCTCCTCCCGTTTCGCTCCTGTGCACTGCAGATGCGATTGACAAGATGCAGCTCCTGCAGACCTGCAGGCAATTGAAGGTAATTTGAAACACTGTCCTGATTGTTGCTACAGTTTTGTGTGTAAGTGCACCGTCAAAACATGCGCCGATTTGCTGCGCAAACACCCAGGCACGCCTGGCCAGAGTATCCACAGTGCATGTCGCTTAGCGTTCTTTTGCATCAGCAGATGTTGCTGCTCAGAAACAGAGCTTACTGAAGTGTCACATGCAGTTTTGATGTGTGCTGGAAAGGAGGGCGTCATTTGAAGGACTCGTGTGACCTTGCTGTACACTCTTTCTCAGGCAGAAGGGCTAAAGCGTTGGGGGGGTGGGCCTTTTTACTGTCTGTGTGTCATGCACACTTGCCTGTGACGCAGATCAAGACAGTTTGCCACACAAAGTAGTCATTCATTACTTGCCAAAATGTAGGCTAATTGCCAGCATGCACACCTGCCTGTGACGCAAATCAAGACAGTCAGTCACTCAAAGCCATTCATCACTTGTCAAAATGTAGGCTAATTGTCAACATGCCAAAATGCAGGCCAATTGCCAGCATGCCAAAATGCAGGCCAATTGTCAACATGCCAAAATGTAGGCCAATTGCCAGCATGCCAAAATGCAGGCCAATTGTCAACATGTCAAAATGCAGGTTAATTGTCAACATGCCAAAATGTAGGCTAATTGTCAACATGCTAAAATGCAGGCTAATTGTCAACATGCTAAAATGCAGGTTAATTGTCAACATGCCAAAATGTAGGCTAATTGTCAACATGCTATAATGCAGGCTAATTGTCAACGTGCTAAAATGCAGGCCAATTGCCAGCATGCCAAAATGTAGGCTAATTGTCAACATGCCAAAATGCAGGCTAATTGCCAGCATGCACACCTGCCTGTGACACAAATTAAGACAGTCAGTCACTCAAAGCCATTCATCACTTGTCAAAATGCAGGCTAATTGTCAACATGCTAAAATGCAGGCTAATTGCCAGCATGCCGAAATGTAGGCTTATTTCCAGCATGCCAAAATGTAGGCTAATCGTCAACATGCTAAAATGCAGGCTAATTGCCAGCATGCCAAAATGTAGGCTTATTTCCAGCATGCCAAAATGTAGGCTAATTACCAACATGCCAAAATGCAGGCTAATTGTCAGCATGCCAAAATGTAGGCCAATCGCCAGCATGCCAAAATGCAGGCCAAATGTCAACATGCCAAAATGCAGGCTAATTGTCAGCATGCCAAAATGTAGGCCAATCGCCAGCATGCCAAAATGTAGGCTAATTACCAACATGCCAAAATGTAGGCTAATTGCCAGCATGCCATAACGCAGGCCAATTGTCAACATGCCAAAATGCAGGCCAATTGTCAACATGCCAAAATGCAGGTTAATTGTCAACATGCCAAAATGTAGGCTAATTGTCAACATGCCAAAATATAGGCTAATTGTCAACATGCCAAAATATAGGCCAATCGCCAGCATGCCAAAATGGAGGCTAATTGCCAACATGCACACCTGCCTGTTACGCAAATTAAGACAGTCAGTCACTCAAAAGCCATTCATCACTTGTCAAAATGCAGGCTTATTGTCAACATGCTAAATTGCAGGCTAATTGCCAGCATGCCAAAATGTAGGCTAATTGCCAGCATGACAAAATGCAGGCTAATTACCAACATGCACACCTGCCTGTGACGCAAATTAAGACAGTCAGTCACTCAAAAGCCATTCATCACTTGTCAAAATGCAGGCCAATTGCCAGCATGCCAAAATGCAGGCCAAATATCAACATGCCAAAATGTAGGCCAATTGCCAGCATGCACACCTGCCTGTGACGCAAATTAAGACAGTCACTCAAAGCCATTCATCACTTGTCAAAATGTAGGCTAATTGCCAGCATGCCAAAATGCAGGCTAATTGCCAGCATGCCAAAATGTAGGCTTATTTCCAGCATGCCAAAATGTAGGCTAATTTCCAGCATGCCAAAATGCAGGCCAAATGTCAACATGCCAAAATGCAGGCTAATTGTCAGCATGCCAAAATGTAGGCCAACCGCCAGCATGCCAAAATGTAGGCTTATTATTAACATGCCAAAATGTAGGCTAATGCCAGCATGCAGAATCGCGAGAGGGGCGTATTTTACCGTATTGAACAAATTGGGCCGTATTATACGATTGCAAAATTTGCCTTTTTTGCCGTTTTTTGGGCCTTTTAAGGCAATTTCCGCCCCATCAACGGCCTTTCAGTGAGCTTTCAATGCTACTATGTAATATATTAATTACATGTATTATAATGGAAAATAATTGGGGACGTTTTGGGTGATTCTGGGGCGAATCGGGGCGAATTGGGTCCATTTTGGGTCAAACATCGACACTCCCGAATTAGCTGAAAAATACGGTCGTTTTATACGCGTATTCCGTATTTAACGCGTATTTTACCGTATTGACGTCCCAAATGACCGTATGACACATCCCTGCTTTGCACACAAGCTGGCCGTTCACTACGTACGTGCCAGATGTAGGCTGCGCTACGTACGTGCCAGATGTAGGCTCGCTTCTGGCCGTTCGCTACATAGGGCCAGATGTAGGCTCGCTTCTGGCTACGTGGCTACGTATGTGCCAGATGTAGGCTGCGCTACGTACGTGCCAGATATAGGCTGCACTACGTACGTGCCAGATGTAGGCTGATTGCTGAAATGCAGGAAGGCGAGGATGTGGAGGTGCCTGCCCATATTGTTGTCATGCACATCAACCAGTGGTAGGTAAACTGGTACCCCCTCTCACAAACATGAGACCCCCTCTCACAAACATGGGACCCCCTCTCACAAACATCGCCATTTGTTGTACCTGCAATCATGTAGGAAGGCAAGAGCGTGGAGGTGCCCGTCTACAACTTCACGAGCCACAAGCGCTCCCATGAGACTCGTCACGTTGAGCCTGCCGATGTGATCATCTTGGAAGGTAGGTGTGTGTGTACGTGTGTGCGTGCGTGTGTGTACGTGTGTGTGTGTGTGCGTGTGTGTGTGCGTGCGTGTGTGTGTACGTGTGTGGGCGTGGGCGTGTGTGTACGTGTGTGTGTGCGTGGTTGTGTGTGTGCGCGTGCGTGCGTGCGTGCGTGCGTGTGCGTGGTTGTGGCACACGGGCCTATCAAGCTAAAAACTGTGTGTACAGCGCGCATGGTGTGTCAAGCTTATAAGAACTGTTCACATGGTGCGTGTGGCATGTCAAGCGTATAAGAACTGTTCACACGGTGCGTATGGCATGTCAAGCTTATGGAAAGTGTTTGTGCAGCGCGCGTGGCATGTCTTTTGAATGCTTATAGAAACTCTAGCCATACAAGGGGCAACGAAATCCACACTCCGACTGCGTGTTGGCTCGCTTGCTCTTAATGTTGTGAAACAGCTCGCTTCTCACGATCTGTCAAGAACGTCGATGGCAGGTAGTGTGAAACAGCTCGCTTCTTACAATCTGTCAAGAATGCCGATGGCAGGTATTGTCAATCGCAAGCTTCCTTAAATTTAAACAGCGTGGATCGCCTTTGTGCTTCCTTAAACTTGAACAGCGTGGATCGCCTTTGTGCTTCCTTAAACTTAAACAGCGTGGATCGCCTTTGCACCCATGCAGGCATTCTAGTCCTGGCTTTGGAAGAAGTGCGCGGGCTACTGAACATGAAGATCTACGTAAGTTGCCTTGAACTCCTCATTACTCGCATCGGAGTACTGTACTGTCAAATGTGCAAAGGCGTAGTCCCAAAATTACGGTAGTTTTGTACACTATCAAGGCGAGCTGCATGCTAATGCATGGCTTGGGCGAAAGAGAAATATGGGGTACACAGTCCCCACTGGCTGAAAGTATGCATTAGTTGTACTGATTGCAGGCTCTGACTGCTGTGTGTGTGTGTGTGTGTGTGTAGCGCTGTCATCAGGGCATCGACGATGAAGTTCAATGGATCTACTTAGACCTTGCATATCGAGTTGCTAGTTAGGACAGTGTTTGAATGGCCTGAGGGTATAATTAAAGAGGCACAGTGATGTTTGAATGGCCCAAGAAGGCACTGAGGATAAAATCAAATAGGCACACCTGCTACCTCTTCCTGACACCGACACCGATTAAGAAAAGGCACCATCGACACCAAAGGCACCACCGCACAAACAGCACCACCGACACCAACTAAGAAAAGACACCATCGACACCAAAGGCACCACTGACACAAAAAGGCACGACCGACAGCAATTATAAGAAGGCACCATCGACACCAAAGGCACCACCGCACAAAAAGCACCACCGACAGCAACTAAAAAAAAGGCACCACCGCACAACAAGCACCACCGACACAAAAAGGCACGATCGACAGCAACCAAAAAAAGGCACCACCGCACAAAAAGCACCACCGCACAAAAAGCACCACCGCACAAACAGCACCACCGACATTAACAAAAAAATAGACACTACCCTCTGTTTCACTGTTTCACACCACCCGTTCCACACTGCACGTGCAATGAACACTGCTTGTAAGAACCAACGCTGTGATACTGTTCTGTACTGGATCTAAATCAGCGCATAACAACCAACCGAAAAAGGGTGGATCTCTGAATTTCAGGTCGACACGGATGACGATGTGCGTTTGGCGCGCCGCATTCAGCGCGATGTGGCACACAGAGGTCGAGATGTGGCCAGCGTCATCGAGCAGTACACCCGTTTCGTGAAGCCTGCCTTTGACCAGTTCATTGGGCCTTCTCGAAGGTGCGTTTGGGTTTGGGGGGTTGATGTATGATCGGAAAGGCGTTGCGTGAAGCCTGCCTTTGACCAGTTCATCGGGCCCTTTTTAAAATGCGTTTGAGAGGGTGATGGTGGGATGGATGAATGGAAGGGCGTATTGTAAAGGTTGCTGCCTTTGACCAGTTCATTGGGCCTTCTCAGAGGTGTGTTTTGGAGGTTAATGGGTGATTCGATGAAGGTTAATGGGTGATTCGATGAATGGAACGGCGAATTGTGAAGCATCCCTTTGACCGATTCATTGGGCCCCCTAAACGGTGTGTTTTGAAGGGTGGAGTGCCGTTTGTGTTGGATGGTTGACTGGGGAATGGAGGTACCTGAACAATGTCCCAGCACTCTTTTGGACCCAAGGCCAAGGAAATTAACTTGAGCCTTGTTCCTGAACTTTCATAAGTAGTTCTGCTTGCACGTGAGTAGGGTGGGCCAGAACCATATATTTATACGTACATACGGTGTACATACGTTTTTTTTTCAGCAGGGAAATCACCATGCATACGGTCATATAAAGTGTGTATATACAATTCTGGCCAACCCTACACATGAGCTAATTCCGGCATACATGTGTAAGAGCATCCCTCTTGGACTGTGCAGCCTCTGCTGCAGACCGAATGCTACCGTACGGATTCTCCAGGATGCGCTGCATATTGCCTTACTAAGCCTTTAGGAATGGCTGCGAATTGCCTTGCGAATTTACGCATTCTCTAGGATTGGCTGCATGCTGCCTCACAACGCTCCCAGGATTGACCCTACACCCTTCACCCTGAGCTGTGACCATACTCACCCTACACCCTACACCCAACACCCCACACCCCACATCCCACACCCCACACCCCACACCTCACACCCCACACCCCACACCCTACACCCTACAACCTACACCCTACACCCTGAGCTGTGACCATACTCAGGAACTCACACTGGACACCTGCTACTTAGTGGTGATGCAACTTGCACTCTGCCTTGTGTACGTGTGTACGTGTGTATGTGTGTGTACTTGTGTATGTGTGTGTGTGCTGTGTTTGCTGTTCAGCATCGTGCAGACTTCAATCGCTCAAACCTGAAAGTCCTTCACGCCCACACACGCATTTGTTCACATACACTCACACACGTATTCGTTCACATACACACACACATACACACACACACGTTTGTTCACATACACTCACTCACACACGCATGCTGTTGCATGCGCGAACTTGCGCACTTGCTGCATAGCTTGCTCTAGCCATCTGCATTCATGCGTGCCAACATGTCCACGCATGCGCACCATCTCCCAGAGGCTCTTCTGTGCTTTCTATTTTTATGCATACCACATGCTCATGCCCTTTCCACGTCAGGTATGCGGACATCATCATTCCATGGCAGCGTGGTGATAACCTGGTGGCGATAGACCTCATAACGGGTGGGTGTAGACAACTCAGTTTCATGGCTGCGTGGTGATAACCAGTATTCATGGCAGCGTGGTGATAACCTGGTGGCAATAGACCTCATAACAGGTGGGTGTAGACAACTCAGTTTCATGGCAGCGTGTTGGTAACCAGTATCCATGGCAGCGTGTTGATAACCAGTATCCATGGCAGCGTGTTGGTAACCAGTATCCATGGCAGCGTGGTGATAACCAGTATCCATGGCAGCGTGGTGATAACCAGTATCTATGGCAGCGTGTTGATAACCTGTATCCATGGCAGCGTGTTGATAACATATTTATGAAAACGTGTTGATAACATATCTATGAAAACGTGTTGATAACTTATCCATGGCAGCGTGTTGATAACCTGGTGGCGATAGACCTCATAACGGGTGAATGTAGACAGCCCAGTATCATGTTCAGTGCACACGCACACACACATACACACACGTACACACTCGCACACACATATACACACACACACGTACACACACATTACACACGCGCACACATACACTCTCACACTCTCACACACGCACTGTACCCAGCGCTTTGCTTACATAGCACGTGAACTCCATTACAACACCAACCAAGCATCTGCTATAGCATCAGACCCCTTCTGTCTGCTCGTGTCATCCTTTCTAGTGTGCTTGCCAATTCAAAACATTTGGCTACGCCAGTTATACACAGCCTTATGAGAATGACAATTATTATAACATTTGGCTACGCCAGTTATACACAGCCTTATGAGAATGACAATTATTATAACATTTGGCTACGCCAGTTATACAGAGCCTTATCAGAAAGACAAGTATTAAAACATTTGGCTACGCCAGTTGTACAGAGCCTTATGAAAATGACAATTATTATAACTTTGGCTACGTCAGTTGTACAGAGCCTTATGAGAAAGACAATTATTAAAACATTTTGCTACGTCAGTTGTACAGAGCCTAATGAAAAAGACAATTATTATAACATTCTGCTACGTCAGTTGTACAGAGCCTTATGAGAAAGACAATTATCAAAACATTTGGCTGCATCACTTATACAGAGCCTTATGAGAATGACAATTATTATAACATTTGGCTACGTCAGTTATACACAGCCTTATGAGAAAGACAATTATTATAACATTTGGCTACGTCAGTTTTACAGAGCCTTATCAGAAAGACAATTATTATGACATTTGGCTACGTCAGTTGTACAGAGCCTTATGAGAAAAACAATTATTTTGTCCATGGGTTCTGTGCCTTGCAGAGCACCTCTGTTTGAGAAGAGTGTGCTGCACTTCCATTTCTCCCTCCATCGTGTATCCTATTGCTGCAGAGAACCTCCGTTGAAGAAATGTGTGATGCATTTTCATTTCTTACTACTGTGTTTCCTAATGCTGCAGAGCACCTCTGTTTGAGAAGAGCGTGCTGCACTTCCAATTCTCCCTCCATCGTGTATCCTATTGCTGCAGAGCACCTCCGTTGAAGAATTGTGTGCTGCACGTTCATTTCTTACTAATGTGTTTCCTAATGCTGCAGAGCACCTCTGTTTGAGAAGAGCGTGCTGCACTTCCATTTCTCCCTCCATCGTGTATCCTATTGCTGCAGAGCATCTCCGTTGAAGAAATGTGTGCTGCACGTTCATTTCTTACTACTGTGTTTCCTAATGCTGCAGAGCACCTCTGTTTGAGAAGAGTGTGCTGCACTTCCATTTCTTCCTCCACCGTGTATCCTATTGCTGCAGAGCATCTCCGTTGAAGAATTGTGTGCTGCACGTTCATTTCTTACTACTGTGTTTCTGAATGCTGCAGAGCACCTCTGTTTGAGAAGAGTGTGCTGCACTTCCATTTCTCCCTCCATCGTGTATCCTATTGCTGCAGAGCACCTCCGTTGAAGAATTGTGTGCTGCACGTTCATTTCTTACTACTGTGTTTCCGAATGCTGCAGAGCACCTCTGTTTGAGAAGAGTGTGCTGCACTTCCATTTCTCCCTCCATCGTGTATCCTATTGCTGCAGAGCATCTCTGTTGAAGAATTGTGTGCTGCACGTTCATTTCTTACTACTGTGTTTCCTAATGCTGCAGAGCACCTCTGTTTGAGATGCTGCAGAGCACCTCTGTTTGAGAAGAGTGTGCTGCACTTCCATTTCTTCCTCCACCGTGTATCCTATTGCTGCAGAGCATCTCCGTTGAAGAAATGTGTGCTGCACGTTCATTTCTTACTACCGTGTTTCCTAATTTCCTAATGCTGCAGAGCACATCCGACTCAAGCTCCAGCAGCATGACCTCCTGCGCATATATAACAACCTGGAGGTGCGCGCACTTCCTGGATTGAGCAGATCTGTAGATAGTTCTACATACTGACCAGCTGATGTTATTTTCATATGTGAATCATCACCATTGTTACATTTTGTGACAGTATTTATTGAGTGTGACCATGCATGCATGGGTAGTGTGCACGCTTGACTTTTGTGCATGCACATTACGTTGTATGCCTATATGAAAAGGATAAATTGTGTATTGAGCCAACGTACGATTGGAAGTGCGTGCCTTTGAGAAACGAGCGTGGTGCACTGTAGCATATACCTGGTGCACTGTAGCATATTCCTGGTGCACTGTAGCATATACCTGGTGCACTGTAGCATATACAACAACCTGGAGGTGCGCATTTTTTTGATAAAGGATAAAGTATACCTTAGTCTGACCATGCAGGGTTGGCCAAAATCGTATATATGCACCGTATATGACCGTATATTTGGTGATTTCCCTGCCCAAAAAAACAGAGGTGGTCGACGGAGGACTGAAACGGGGGTGTTTTTGAAATGTTCCCAGAGTATGTGCACCCCAGCTGGCAGTTTTTAAGCTTAGCAACCAGAGATAGCATTTGCTGATAACACCTGAGCTTGAAAAATGCCAGTAGGGGTGCACGTGCCTAACTGCCCGCTGCGTGAACCCCACTTTTACCACAAATTATTCATACCAGGTCACCCACTACACCAATCTGGAATATTTCTAATGGTAATCCTTACTAGAAAAGAATGTCATTGCAACAAAAATGAGAAAAAGACGGATGAGTGGTTGGTGTTTTATGAGGATTTGAGCCATTTTCCCATGATATTTACCACATTAGGGTTTACATGCACCATGTGTGCTTAATCCAGTCTTTCTCAACATGCAAAGCAACCCACATACAACTGGGCACATGCTCGGGTAGCTCTCAATGCCAGCTTCACTTTGGTACTAAAGTGGTGTCGATCGGATGAAGTGGCTGTGAGTGGCTGCCTTCTGAATGCAAAAATGCACAATTTCAGGCATTTCCTCCGTTGCCCCTCTCTGCAAAAATACTGTATATACACCATATATATGGTTCTGTATGGTTCTGGCCAACCCTATGCATGGGTAATGAGCGTGCTTGACTCTTATACATGCACATTAGTTGTATGCTTATGAAGTAATGTATTGAGCAACAATACCAATTGGAAGCGCATGCTTTGAAGAAAGGAATATGGTTTGTTGGAGCGATAATGCAACAGTCCAGAGAGTATTAACTGCTGCTGCTGTTTTTGGGACTTGCCTAGCAGCACACTACCAAGTTGCAATTTGTGACTTGTTTCTCTGATTGTAATTGTTCATGCTGCACACTTCAATCGGTCTGTCCACCTGTGTCCGTGCATGCCTGCAACGCCAGTTAGGACTAACTCCAGTCCTTATTGCAACGCCAGTTAGGACTAACTCCAGGTCTGCGCTTGAGGTGCGGTGTAATTCACCAGGAAGGAAGACGCCCATGTTCTGATTGCAAGACATGCACATTGACTCAGAAAGAAAAAACAGACGCACAAGCACGCACAGGTTTTCTGTGTAAGTATTTTTAATTTACGGCATGCATGTGCGCACGCGTGCGCACGCACACACACACACACACACACACACACACACACACACACACATACACGTACACACACACACATATGCACACATTCTCATGCAGGTCATCCCGTCCAACTTTCAAATGCGCGGCATGCATACCATCATTAGAGACCGCGACACGAAGAAGAACGACTTTGTGTTCTACGTAAGTGTAGTTTGTTCTACGTAAGCACACTGCAGATAGTACACTGCAGTAAGTACACTGCAGTGCAGTGTGTTCTACGTAAGCACACTGCAGTTAGTACACTGCAGTAAGTACACTGCAGTGCAGTGTGTTCTACGTAAGTGCAGTGTGTTCTACGTAAGCACACTGCAGTTAGTACACTGCAGTGTAGTGTGTTCTACGTAAGTGCACTCATCTCACACGCACATGCGTAAGTGTTGCTGATCATGATTTCAAGTCAGCAAGGGGGAAGTGGTAAGCTCGAGCTAGGAGTAGCGTAACCTGCTATGATTGTGCTTATAATTTAGAGTCTCAAGTGAACGTCTGTGGGGGGCTTCCTGAACACACTCTGTGTTGTTGTCTAAGGAGAATGTAGCATCTGTGGAGATGTAACAAACACTCATGTACACACGCATTCATGAACACAAGCCTTTGCACTCCAAGTCCACACCACCCAATCCACCATTAATTGGGTGCGTGCCAAACTGCTGCGTAGGAATGTGTGGTTAAAGGGTAGAAAGAAACAGGCAGGCAGGCAGGCAGGCAGGTGGTTGACTGCCAAGGAAGGTAGAAAAAAGCAGGCAGGCAGGCAGGCAGGCAGGTGGTTGGTTGACTGTCAAGGAAGGTAGAAAAAAGCAGGCAGGCAGGCAGGAAGGCAGGCAGGCAGGTGGTTGACTGCCAATGAAGGTAGAAAAAAGCAGGCAGGCAGGCAGGTGGTTGGTTGACTGTCAAGGAAGGTAGAAAAAAGCAGGCAGGCAGGCAGGTGGTTGGTTGACTGTCAAGAAAGGTAGGAAAAAGCAGGCAGACAGGCAGGCAGGCAGGCAGGCAGGTGGTTGACTGCCAAGGAAGGTAGAAAAAGGCAGGCAGGCAGGCAGGTGGTTGGTTGACTGTCAAGGAAGGTAGGAAAAAGCAGGCAGACAGGCAGGCAGGCAGGCAGGCAGGCAGGCGGGCAGGTGGTTGACTGCCAAGGAAGGTAGAAAAAGGCAGGCAGACAAGCAGGTGGTTGGTTGACTGTCAAGGAAGGTAGAAAAAAACAGACAGGCAGGCAGACAAGCATGTGGTTGGTTGACTGTCAAGGAAGGTAGAAAAAAACAGGCAGGCAGGCAGGCAGGCAGCAAAAAGCACGCTTCACAAACAGTGACGAATAGAGCCACAAAACAGAGGACGCAGTGAAAAATACGCCCCACAAATATTGAGGAAAGGAGCCGCAAAGCACCGCGCAGAAAAAAGCACTCCCCTGAACAAGTCCTGACACTTACACACCCTGTTCCTTGCAACAATGTTCCTTGCACACCCTGTTCCTTACACACCCTGTTCCTTGCACACCCTGTTCCTTGCACACCCTGTTCCTTGCACACCCTGTTCCTTGCACACCCTGTTCCTTACACACCCTGTTCCTTGCACACCCTGTTCCTTACACACCCTGTTCCTTGCACACCCTGTTCCTTGCACACCCTGTTCCTTGCAACAATGTTCCTTGCACACCCTGTTCCTTGCACACCCTGTTCCTTGCACACCCTGTTCCTTGCACACCCTGTTCCTTGCACACCCTGTTCCTTACACACCTTCATTTTTCGTACCAACGTCCGTCATTTCCTCTTAACAACGTCCTTCATTGCCCGTACCAACGTCCGTCATTTCCCGTAACAACGTCCTTCATTTCTCATCCTAACGTCCGTCATTTCCTCGTTACAATGACCTTCATTGCCCGTCTTAACGTCCGCCATTTCCCGTAACAACGTCCTTCATTTCTCATCCTAACGTCCGTCATTTCCTCGTTACAATGACCTTCATTGCCCGTCTTAACGTCCGCCATTCCCCGTAACAATGTCCGTCATTTCCCGTACCAACGCCCTTCATTTCCCGTAATAGTATCCTTCATTGCCCGTCTTAATGTCCACATTTCCCGTAACAATGTCCGTCATTTCCCGTACCAACGCCCTTCATTTTCCGTGCTAAAGTCTGTCATTTCCTCTTTACAACGCCCTTCATTTCCCGTGCTAACGTCCGTCATTTCCCGTAACAACGTCCTTCATTTCTCAACCTAACGTCCTCATTTCCCGTAACAACGTCCGTCATTTTCCATACCAACAACGCCATTTCCATACCAACAACGCCATTTCCCGTACCAACACCCTTCATTTTTCTGCAGTCCAACCGCATCTGTCGCTTGGTGGTAGAGGCTGGCCTAGGACATCTACCTTTCACTGAGAAGGTCGTCACCACACCCACAGGTAGGGACAATCACAGCATTTAACGGAATCGTGCATTTTTTATTAATTCAACTTTCATGTTGTGTGCAAAAGTTTAAAGCAGTTTAGACTGGATGTTATGCAATCAAATGCAATTCAATCAATCGCTCAAATACAAACGAGTCAGCATGAAATGTGTGCAGCCTTGACACTGGCTTTGCCCACTCCTACGCAATTGCATCCCTCATGAAATCTCAGGCTAAAAACATCAAGGCCTAAACACAGGTTGTATGTTCTTCCACACATGCGCTTTCCCTCAAGCACAGATAACAGGCTAAAAATAACAGCCTTCCCTTGAGCACAAATAACTGGCTTTGTGTACAGTGGTATGTGGAGGTTGCGCGCGGCCTCAGCACAGGCTGTGCCTTTCGTCTTCACGTGTGTGTTATGTAGGGTTGGCCAGAACCATATCTATACGGTGTGATACGGTATTTTTGGCAGGGAATCCACCATATATACGGTCATATATGGTGTATAAATACGGTTCTGGCCAACCCTAGTGTTATGTTGACTGTGTAAGCTCTCAACACAAACCACAGGCTACACGTACTGTGGTGTGGGGTCTGCGCGTGACCTGTATGGGTTTGTGTGTTCCACATAATGTTAACCATATATCCCCTCAACACAAACCAAAGGCTACACGTACTGTGGTGTGGAGTTTGCAAATGGCCTGTGTGGAGTGAGTGTGATCCACATTATGTTAACCACATATCCTCTCAACACAAACCACAGGCTACATGTACTGTGGTGTGGAGTTTGCGTGTGGCCTGTGTGGAGTGAGTGTGATCCACATTATGTTAACCACATATCCTCTCAACACAAACCACAGGCTACATGTACTGTGGTGTGGAGTTTGCGTGTGGCCTGTGAGCCTGTGTGGAGTGAGTGTGATCCGCATTATGTTAACCACATATCCTCTCAACACAAAACACAGGCTACATGTACTGTGGTGTGGAGTTTGCGTGTGGCCTGTGAGCCTGTGTGGAGTGAGTGTGTTCCACATTATGTTAACCACATACCCCCTCAACACAAAACACAGGCTACACGTACTGTGGTGTGGAGTTTGCGTGTGGCCTGTGAGCCTGTGTGGAGTGAGTGTGTTCCACATTATGTTAACCACATACCCCCTCAACACAAAACACAGGCTACACGTACTGTGGTGTGGAGTTTGCG
>Ga0307968_1001072_pt1 | contig 21699 bp, 22 predicted proteins | sample OrgLakmetagen650_FD_201834 | JGI IMG/M metagenome (GOLD analysis project Ga0307968, IMG submission 201834) | Saline water microbial communities from Organic Lake, Antarctica - #650 | ecosystem: Environmental > Aquatic > Non-marine Saline and Alkaline > Saline | place: Antarctica: Organic Lake...
ACACACACACACACAAACACACACACAATCATACGCACACACACACATTCACACACACACTCATGCACAACACACCATGCTCTGGTTCTCTGCGTATGATACACGCTACATGCTACACCCACAATTACCTCAGGCACGTGTCAACTTACTGAGGCCAGAAAACACACACACACTCATGCACACACGCACTCATGCACACGCACACACACACACACACAAACACAAACACACACACACACACACACACACACACACACTCATGCACAACACAACACACCATGCTCTGGTTCTCTGCGTATGCTACACTCTACATGCTACACCCACAGTTACCTCAGGCATACGTCAACTTACTGAGGCCAGAAAACACACACACCGCACACACACACACACACACACACACACACACACTCATGCACAACACAACACACCATGCTCTGGTTCTCTGCGTATGCTGCATGCTGCTTGCTACATGCACAGTTACCTCAGGCACAAGTCCACTTACTGAGGCCAGAAAACACACGCACACACACGCACACTCATGCACAATACAACACACCATGCTCTGGTTCTCTGCGCATGCTACATGCTACATGCTACACCCACAGTTACCTCAGGCACGTGTCAACTTACTAAGGCCAGAAAACACACACGCACACACACACTCATGTACAACACACCATGCTCTGGTTCTCTGCGTATGCCACGGACATGGGTGCCCTTTCTTGGGCAAAGAAGGGAGAGGCCTGCTTGATGTTGGAGAAGTGGGCTGCGTGGCCACCCTGCGCATCACAACAGTGAGAGCAGCACAACACACAGTGAGAGCAGCAACACACAGTGAGAGAAGCAACACACAGTGAGAGCAGCGACAAAACACTAAGAGCAGCAACACACAGTGAGAGCAGCACACACACAGTGAGAGCAGCACAACACAGTGAGAGCAGCAACACACAGTGAAAGCAGCACAACGCGCAGTGAGAGCAGCAACACACAGTGAGAGCAGCAACACACAGTGAGAGCAGCAACACACAGTGAGAGCAGCAGCACAACACACAGTGAGAGCAGCACAACACACAGGGAGAGCAGCAACACAACACTAAGAGACAACAGTGAGAGCAGTACAACACACAGTGAGAGCAGCAACACACAGTGAGAGCAGCACAACACACATTGAGAGCAGCAACACACAGTGAGAGCAGCAACACAACAGTGAGAGCAGCAACACACAGTGAGAGCAGCAATACACAGTGAGAGCAGCAACACACAGTGAGAGCAGCAACACACAGTGAGAGCAGCAACACACACAGTGAGAGCAGCAACACACACAGTGAGAGCAGCAACACACAGTGAGAGCAGCAGCACAACACACAGTGAGAGCAGCAGCACAACACAACAGTGAGAGCAGCAGCACACACAGTGAGAGCAGCAACACACAGTGAGAGCAGCACAACACACACAGTGAGAGCAGCACAACATACAGTGAGAGCAGCAACACACAGTGAGAGCAGCAACACAACAGTGAGAGCAGCAACACACGGTGAGAGCAGCAACACACAGTGAGAGCAGCAACACACAACAGTGAGAGCAGCACAACACACAGTGAGAGCAGCAATACACAACAGTGAGAGCAGCAACACACACAGTGAGAGCAGCAACGCAACACTAAGAGCAGCGCGGACGTGACAAAAAATGGACCAGAATCTAGAATGAGTAGGGTTGGCCAGAACCGTATATTCACACCGTATATGACCGTAGGTATGGTGATTTCCCTGCCAAAAATACCGTAAACACACCGTATATACCTATAAATGTATGGTTCTGGCCAACCCTAAGAATGAGGGCTACTCGGCCACCCCACACAACCCACCCCACACAACCCATCCCACAAACCAGAGAAATCGGATGGGCAAGAGCAAGGTGAACAAAAGAAACTGTAATCGGGTGGCTGACTAGAGAGAAAACAGTAGCATTTGCTTTTTTACAGTTTAAGCCGTGGAATTAAGCATACTGATCACACAATGAGTGCTCTCGCCGCATAACTAGGGTTGGACAGAACCATACACATACGTTATTTTTGGTAGGGATTTCGCCGGATACACGGTCATATACGGCGTGTATTTACGGTTCTTACGGCCAACCCTACGGCGTGTATTTATGATTCTCACGGCCAAGCCTACGGCGTGTATTTACGATTCTTACGGCCAACCCTACGGCCTGTATTTACAGTTCTTACGGCCAACCCTACGGTGTGTATTTACAGTTCTTACTGCCAACCCTACGGCGTGTATTTACGGTCCTTACGGCCAACCCTACGCATGGATCACGTCATGAAGCAGCAGACGTGCAAGTTGACATATCCTGCACAAAGAGTTAGTGCGCAACACAGCACAACGTATGAAGCAAGGTCACAACACTGGACATCTCACAACTAGTGTCTGGGCAACATTCCTGATCTCATGGAGCAACAGTCGTAAATGCTGGCATCTCAAAAAAAGGGCTATCACACAACACTCCTCACTTCAATGAGCGACAGTCGTAAATACAGACATCTCAGTCAAAGGGCTTTATCACACAACAACCTCACCTCATGGAGCGACAGTCGTAAATGCTGACATCTCAAACAACGGGCATATCACACAACATTCCTGATCTCATGGAACAACTGTCGTAAATGCTGACATCTCAGTCAAAGGGCATATCACAACATTCCTCACTTCTTTGAGCAACAGCCGTAAATGCTGACATCTGAAAAAAAGGGCTATATCACACAACATTCCTGATCTCATGGAGCAACAGCCGTAAATGCTGACATCTGAAAAAAAGGGCTACACAACATTCCTGATCTCATGGAGCAACAGCCGTTAATGCTGACATCTCAAAAAAAGGGCAAACACACAACATTCCTCACTTCAATGAGCAACAGCCGTAAATGCTGACATCTCAGTCAAAGGGCTATACCACACAGACATTCCTCACCTCATGGAGCAACAGCCGTTAATGCTGACATCTCAGTCAAAGGCTATATCAAACAAACATACCTCACTTCAATGAGCAACAGTTGTTAATGCTGACATCTCAGTCAAAGGGCTAGATCACACAACATTCCTGATCTCAAGGAGCAACAGCCATTAATGCTGACATCTCAAAAAAAGGGCTATCACACAACACTCCTCACTTCAATGAGCGACAGTCGTTAATGCTGACACCTCAAACAATGGCCAAATTCAACATCCTCACCTCATGGAGCAACAGTCGTGAATGCTGGCATCTCAAAAAAAGGGCTATCACACAACACTCCTCACTTCAATGAGCAACAGTCGTTAATGCTGACATCTCAAACAAAGGGCACACAACACTCATTACACAACAGTCCTCACCTCATGGAGCAAGGTCACAAGTGCAGTCTTGCCTGACCCTACTTGGCTGGGGGTAGCCAGGGAGGTGAAGTTGGTCTGTGTGTGTGTGTGTGTGTGTGTGTGTGTGTGTGTGTGTGTGTGTGTGCGTGTGTGCGTGTGTGTGTGTGTGTACATGTAAGTGACGGTATGTGTATGCGTGTATGGAAGTTAGACGAGTATCCTCAAGTTGGCTGTAGCAATTGGCCAATTGAACTAAAAAATAGCAGAAATGGTGGAATGTTTATATATGATCTGACTGTAAGGGGGGCACTTACATGCTGTAGATGCATACTGCTGTTACACACACGGTGTAGGCTTGCACACAGTGCTTAGCAGGTTTTGATGGTGAGGTCCACCAAGAGAACGGAACTTTATCACACAACATTCCTCTCCTCATGGAGCAACAGTCGTTAATGCTGACATCTCAAACAAAGGGCAAACAAAGGGCACACAACATTCCTCTCCTCATAGAGCAACAGTCGTTAATGCTGACATTGTAGTCAAAGGGCTGTCCACCAAGAGAACAGAACTGGTTATAGGTCAGTTTGACCTATTTGATTAGCAGAGCAAAAACTTGGGATTGGAAAAAGGGGATGGTTATCAATCAAAAACAGGTAGATTGGTAAATGAAACGTAATACATCGTGGTGGTCAATAGCTTTGAAGGAAGTAAGTGGTGGAGAGTTGCGCAATACCCTGCACCAAAGGGGCTCCTTTTCCTTTGACAGTGTGGGGTGGACTTTTTCACTGCCTGCCAGAAAACCAGAAAAAATAAAAAAACTACGGAGGCAGTGAAAGCCACCCCCCACATTAAGGAATGCGCTAGATGGGAGCCAGCTTCTTTTCAATGCGCGCCTTTCTGTTCATTGGCCAGGAAAGGTCCGTACAGAAACGCTTCAGGGGAAATCCATGGAAGCCTCACCATTGCTGGCTGCCAAGTACCATCTTCCTTACGCCAAGCGGGTTGTGGCCAATGGCAGAAGCCTGGGTGTGCATGCGTTTTTTATATCTGGTGTAAAGTGCGATTCAGCGTGTTTCCATGAATTGTGGGCAACACAGACCGGGATGGTGTTATCAACAGGTGGTGTTATCATATACACGACCAACTGATGCAACTCACAGGAAGTGGCAAAAACACTCAAAGCAGCATTTTGTGGCCACGCTCACTCGTGCACGCACACAGTCCTACATTCGATGCCTACGAAAACGCTTTTCTTGGAAACACAATGTAGAGTAAACGCATCAGAAATAGTAAGTAGGGTGAAGAGTGTAGGCAAATAGTGAGTAGGGTGAAGAGTGTAGGCTAATATTAAGTAGGGTGAAGAGTGTAGGCAAATAGTGAGTAGGGTGACGAGTGTAGGCTAATAGTAAGTAGGGTGAAGAGGGTAGGCAAATAGTAGGTAGGGTGAGGAGTGGAGTGTAGGTACTCCCAAAACGGCCTGAGACATCTACTGTTGAAGCACTAACTGTTTCTGTCGGAGTGCTAACACTGATCTTCGGAGTGTCATACTAACTGTAGAAGAGAAGGGTTGGCCATAACCGTATATAAACACCGTATGTCAGGATAATGACTCGCCGGAAATACTGCACATACACGTATATGTGTGTATATATACACACACATGTGTATATACGTGTGTATATATATATATATATATATGGTTCTGGCCAACCCTACAAAAGAGTAAATGAGAGAAGGGTAAAGAGTCAAGCGCTTCCCAGAACGTGTGACATTTACCGTCGGATAGTACAGAAAACAGACACGTAGTCATGGGAGTGCCAGCACTTACCGTTGGAGTACTTGCCCTCTCGATCACCTGCACAGGATGATGGGGAGGCACAAATGGATGATGCCCAGATGGATGATGCTCAGATGGATGATGCCCAGATGGACGATGCCCAGATGGATGATGCACGAATGGATGATGCCCAGATGGATGATGCCCAGATGGATGATGCCCAGATGGATGATGCACGAATGGATGATGCCCAGATGGATGATGCACGAATGGATGATGCACGAATGGATGATGCACAAATAAATGATGCCTAGATGGATGATGCACGAATGGATGATGCCTAGATGGATGATGCACGAATGGATGATGCCCAGATGGATGATGCACGAATGGATGATGCCCAGATGGATGATGCACAAATAAATGATGCTCAGATGGATGATGCCCAGATGGATGATGCTTAGATAGATGGTGCATGAATGGATGATGCACGAATGGATGATGCTCAGATGGATGATGCATGAATGGATGATGCACGAATGGATGATGCTCAGATGGATGATGCCCAGATGGATGATGCACGAATGGATGATGCACAAATGGATGATGCACAGATGGATGATGCACGAATGGATGATGCCCAGATGGATGATGCCCAGATGGATGATGCACGAATGGATGATGCATAATGGATGATGCACGAATGGATGATGCACGAATGGATGAGGCACGAATGGATGATGCACACATGGATGATGCACGAATGAATGATGCACGAATGGATGATGCACGAATGAATGATGCTCAGATGGATGATGCCCAGATGGATGATGCACGAATGGATGATGCCCAGATGGATGATGCACGAATGGATGATGCCCAGATGGATGATGCACGAATGGATGATGCCCAGATGGATGATGCACCCAAAGGCAGCCAACTCACACAAATCCAGGTTCATGGTACTTCCATTGTAGCTGATGCACATATCGCACACAGGCAGCCAACTCACACAAAAGTCAACTGCACACAAGTATAGATTCATGGTACTGCCATTGTAGCTGATGACCAAATCGCACACAGGCAGTCAATGCAATTCACACCAGTCCAGGTTCATGGTACTGCCATTGTAGTTGATGCACATATCGCACACAGGCAGCCAACTCACACAAGTCCAGGTTCATGGTGCTGCCGTTGTAGTTGATGCCCAAGGCGGCAAAGGTGCGAGCCCAAATGTCCACCGCATCCTGTGTTTGTGCGAATTACATAATGCGTGCAGATTACATAACGCATGCCAAATACCATAACGCGTGCAGAATACATAACGCGTGCGAATTACATAACGCTTGCGGAATACATAACGCGTGCGAATTACATAACGCGTGCGAATTACGTCACGCGTGCGAGTAACATAACACATGCGAAACACATAACGCGTGCGAATTACATAACGCGTGCGAATTACATAACGCGAGCGGATTACATAATGCGTGCGAATTACATAATGAGTGTGAATGACATAACGCATGCGCATGTCTACATAAGAAGAATGAACAAGCCATTGATAATACAGTCATGGATTGCACCCAGCGCTGCCGAGGCATGGATTGAGACGTCGACGCTGCAAGACACAGGCCCAGGTGCCTACGGCAAGACACTTGTCTTCTATCAACACGCACGCTCGCTCAGCACGCACGCTCAGCACGCACGCTCAGCACGCACGCTCAGCACGCACGCTCAGCACGCATGCTCAGCACGCACGCTCACCTCAAAAGGAAAGTACGGGTCCATGGCCTTCTCTGTGTCCCCTGCTAGAGTGTAGCCCTGCGTGCACGTACACATGAAGGAGTGTGTGTGTGTGCGTGTGTGTGTGTGTGTGTGTGTCTAAAGAGAGATTGTGTGGGTGGGTGTGTTTAAGTAGGTGTGCAGGTGCGGGTGCGAGTGTAAGGCATTACTAATACAGTTTGTGCGTATGCGTGCGTATGAGCGTGAAAGTGTGTGGCCGCATGCTATGTAAGGGAAAGAGGCCAGTGTGTGTGTCTGTGTGTGTATGTGTGTGTGTGTGTGTGTGTGTGTGTCAAAAGAGAGATTATGTGGGTGTGTGTAAGTGTGCAGGTGCGGGTGCGAATGTAAGGCAATAATAATACAGTTCGTGCATATGTATGGTTGTGTAACACGTGCTGATTGTGTATACATATATGTATGTATATATGTATGCCTCATATACATGCTATGCTGGTTGTGTATACACCTGCTGGTTGTGTATAAAAATTTATATGTATATATGTATGTATGTATATGTATGCTGTGTATACACATGCTATGCTGGTTGTGTATACACATGCTGGTTGTGTATATACACTCTGTATGATTAAGTAAGGAGCAGTTAGGTGCCAGCATCTAGAAACCTTTCAACGCCCAGACCTACAATTTTTGTTGGCGGCCTTACACATTGAGTTGCACACTTCACAACCTGTTCAAAGACTTGGGATACCTTGCTCATAATACACTGGAGCTGGACAGTACTTGGTTGCTTACTGAAGCCATCATGTCGCACGATTCATGCGCAATCATTGACATCACACCCAGCCACCCAAGTAACCAGTTTGCTTCCAAGGCTATGCCACAATTTGCTTCCAAGGCTATGTCACAGTTTGCTTCCAAGGCTATGTCACAGTTTGCTTCCAAGGCTATGTCACAGTTTGCTTCCAAGGCTATGTCACAGTTTGCTTCCAAGGCTATGCCACAGTTTGCTTCCAAGGCTATGTCACAGTTTGCTTCCAAGGCTATGTCACAGTTTGCTTCCAAGGCTGTGCCACAGTTTGCTCCCAAGGCTGTGTCACAGTTTGCTCCCAAGGCTATGCCACAGTTTGCTCCCAAGGCTATGCCACAGTTTGCTTCCAAGGCTATGTCACAGTTTGCTTCCAAGGCTATGTCACAGTTTGCTTCCAAGGCTATGTCACAGTTAACTTCCAAGGCTATGTCACAGTTTGCTTTCAAGGCTACGTCACAGATTGCTTCCAAGGCTACGTCACAGTTTGCTTCCAAGGCTATGTCACAGTTTGCTTCCAAGGCTATATCACAGTTTGCTTCCAAGGCTATGTCACAGTTTGCTTCCAAGGCTATGCCACAGTTTGCTTCCAAGGCTATGTCACAGTTTGCTTCCAAGGCTATGCCACAGTTTGCTTCCAAGGCTATGTCACAGTTTGCTTTCAAGGCTATGTCTCAGTTTGCTTCCAAGGCTATGTCATAGGATGTTTGCACAGCCTGAGGTGGAAGAGGCCGTCTGACCCACATCCACACATGCACTCCCACACCCACAAGCTAACCCACACCCACACCCACACCCACACCCACACCCACACCCACCTACACCCACACACCGCACACACACACCGCACACACACATTCACACACACGCACACACACATTCACACACACACAAGCACACACACACAAACACACACACACACACACACACGCACGCACGCACACACACACACGCACGCACACACACATTCACACAAATCCGCACAACCCACCAGGTTGTGAGCCTCCAGTGCGTCTGGACCCTTTTCAGCTGCCAGTTTCTGCCTGCACGATGACAAGCGGAGCCAATGCAAACATGTTCTGTGATGAATGTGACGAGGGGAGCAAATGCGACCATATTCTGTGATAAATGTGACGAAAAGAGTGACGAGGAGGGCAAAGAAGCACAGGTACATCCCTGCATAACTCGTCGTGAAAATCAGAACAACTGTGTTTGATTTAGCAAACAAACAAGCCACACATTTTTTGGCTTCGGTAAGTACGCCACATTAGGTTCACACATACGCGGCATACACAGGGGGCATTTTGTGAGCAAATATAATGCCTTGAGTCACCCACCCTTTTGCTTGTTGGGTCAACACTCAAGGCAAACCACATAATACGGCGTATAGAGTAATACCCATAGCTGCACATTGAACACTGTCAGATATAATGCCAATTAGTCAGGTAATATGAACAGGTGCAATGTCTTGCAGACCACCCAGACCACATCTTCCCCACCATGATGAGCTTTGTGCGATTACTGTACATATCAGCCTGATCCACGGCCCGTCGCACTTGATATGCCCTAAACTTACCGTTTCCTCATTTCCTCACAGCTACCTATGTTTGTTCAATATGCCCCTGGACTCCTAGTTTGTTCAATTCCCTCATTTCCTCACAACTTCCTTAGTTTGTTCGATTTCCTCATTTCCTCGCAGCTTCCTTAGTTTGTTCGATTCCCTTATTTCCTCACAGCTTCCTTAGTTTGTTCAATTTCCTCGTTTCCTAACAGCTTCCTTAGTTTGTTCGATTTCCTCATTTCCTCACAGCTTCCTTCGTTTGTTCAATTTCCTCATCTCTTCACAGCTTCCTTAGTTTGTTCGATCTCCTCATTTCCTCACAGCTTCCTTAGTTTGTTCGATCTCCTCATTTCTTCACAGCTTCCTTAGTTTGTTAAATTCCCTCATTTCCTCACAGCTTCCTTAGTTTGTTTGATTCCCTCATTTCTTCACAGCTTCCTTAGTTTGTTCGATCTGCCCCTGGACCAGCCCTTCCCTCATTTCCCCACAGCTGCCATGTCCCAAATTAACCGGAATCACGACACCTGGTACACTTACTATTGTACAAAACGTGCATGCCCCTGAACACCAATGACAGTTTTCCCCACTTTCCCATACCTACCATGACAGGGCAACCGCAATGACCTTAGTGGGATCTCTGGCCTTGCCACTCTGATACTCTGAATCACCTTCCCTTCACTTCCTCACACCCACTATGACGAACTACTCGTTCACAACCAAGTTCCTGGCTTATTAACTGTGATACTTCGGTGCCCCTAAGCGCCTTTCACGCTCTCTCCACTGTACCTTGCAGCCACCATGATGGGCCGTGTCCGGGCCTCCAAGTCGTCCATGATCTCAAACAGCCGTCGCTTGCCAAAGCCCTCTGCACTCATGACCTTGTAGTCTGTGTGGAAAATAGATCAGGTCAGAAATCAAGGCTGAAGTTCCAGGGTATGAGTAAGCCCTCTGCATTCATGACCTTGTAGTCTGTGTGGAATGTAGATCAGGTCAGAAATCAAGGCTGAAGTTCCAGGGTATGAGTAAGCCCTCTGCATTCATGACCTTGTAGTCTGTGTGGAATGTAGATCAGATCAGAAACCAAGGCTGAGGTTCCAGGGTATGAGTAAGCCCTCTGCATTCATGACCTTGTAGTCTGTGTGGAATGTAGATCAGATCAGGTATCAAGGCTGAAGTTCCGGGGTATGAGTACTGGAAAAGTGCTTACCACAAGTAAAGGAAAACACCACCCCTAATCAACGTTATTTGGGGGTGGCGGTGATCTAATTGCTTTTGTAAAATACATAGTTTGCGTAATCATCCAGATCTTGCAGGGAATCTGGGGGTGGCGGTGATGAAGTTATTCTTGTAGATATTTGTTTGGGAAGGGGGGGGAGAGTATATGTACGTACGGTACTGAAAAAGTGGGTACTGTACACAAAATGAGTGCACAGGTAGGAAGGGTGAGTGGGTAGGAAAGCTTGCAGTCAGATAGCTTGTGGAATCTTGCTCAGGTTTGTGGTCTTTGTGCAGGAAATGAGCAGGTTATAAGCAACGTACTGTACTTATATCACCGCGTAGCGGAAAAGAGTTATCGACCCCTCCGCAAGTGTCGCGACCTATTAATGCAACTGTGTTAAAAACGCTTTGCAAGGTTTGCATTTGAGCAATGTAGCAGGTTTTTGAGAGATCCTAGGTTCAAATCCTGATAAGAACACCCTAACACCCCAACAATGCGTTTTCGCTCCATTTATCACGGGTTCCACCGTTTTTCTGCCTTATAATGCGTGTTTCATTTTGCTTTGCCTTCATTTATGTACATGAAGGGCTTGCTCGCTGCTCGCTTATTCAGGAGAGGGGCAAAAATACCTCGCACTGTGTTCAATAATTAAGTGTTGCCCCCCTCGCACTGGGGTGGTTTATAATTGGGTTCTTTCAAACCTCGCATTCCTTACAGTACTGTACGGTACTGACAAAGCAAAGAGCCAAAGGGTGGTGGGGATGAAGGAAAGAAGGAAAGACAGGTGCGCCATAATAAAGGTGGGCTTAAATTAAGTAGAAGACAAGGAGGGAGAAGGGGACAGCATTATTGCTGTGGATAGCCGGCAACATATTTTTTGACGGGGCAACTTATTTATAGGGTTGGCCAGAACCGTATATACGGTAGGTTCACGATCACTTCGGAAATTATTAATTATTTGGCCAAAAAACGAAAATTTTTATTAATACATGGAGGCCTCTCCGAACTGAATTTGAAGTGATAAATTAATTATTTATAGTGATTTTGAGGGTGATATCAAAATTAGCTCCAAGCGCGCCAGTGTGAACCCCCTGGCCGGATTCTTGAAGCCCCTGTCCCCAGCCTCAGCCACAGCCACAGCTTCAGCCTCTTCAACAAACAGCAGTAGCAGTGCACAGGCAGAACCACAGGGGGCTCTCGAACTCAAAAATGAATTCCCGACAGAGCCTTCCGAAGAGCCCTCGAACCCAAAAATTATTCCCCAGACCCCCTCACGAACTGAAATCGAAAAATAAATTAATTTTTTGAAAGTGTGGTCCCGAAGTGATCGTGAACCTACGGTATACGTATATATACACCGTATATTTGGTGATTTCCAAGCCAATAATACCGTATGTATACCGTATATATATGGTTCTGGCCAACCCTACTTATTTAGACGTAGCAACATGGTGGCTCCTTTGATAAGACACCAAGGCACACGAGTGGAAAGTACAGGTGCACTAGCAGTCATAATTTTTAAATAATGGCCTGTGGCATCTGTAAAATATAAACTGCATAAAAATTACAGGGGCACTATGATGGTGAACTTGACTTAAAGACGGGGAGAGAGGAGATAACAATAGCCACGGCACCATGACTGGCAAGCTACCAATTTATCAACGGGACAGCTTCTCTAGACCTAACAACCATGGTGGCTTCTTTACACAACGCCGTCACGGATTTCCTTTGTTATTCTCTCCCCTTAAGCGGCGTGATTGCCAATACACAGAGCAGCTGTACTGTGCTACCTCGTGTGTTTGTTTAATGGCAATCCTTTAGTTTCTCTAACATTCAGTCCCCTGATCAATACAAGGCGCAACTGCGCCGCCTGAACAATACAAGGCGCGTTCCCCTGAACAATACAAGGCGCGTTCCCCTGAACAATACAAGGCGCAACAATACAAGGCGCAATACAAGGCGCGTTCCCCTGAACAATACAAGGCGCAACTGCGCCGCCTGCACCATATCCGTCGGAATTCTTTTCTTCGTTCCTTCTTAAAACCTGCGCTCTTATAAATGCTCCTGCTCAGCGCCTACTATCTAAACTAGCCTTGTGTTAATGCTCTAGTATTGGTGCTCAATCTGCACGGCCGCGCAGTGATATCCTGCTTCTATTCAGTGGGAGCACCGTTTCCATCTCTGAAGTAGCTCTTTACCAAAGTGGCTCCTTTCCTTAATTAATGTGGGGAGTGGTTCGTTACTGCCTGCGTACTTGTTTTTCTTTGATCAATTGGCGCTCACCATAAAAATCCTCGGACCCCGTAAGCTTTGCCAATCGGTTGCGTAGTGACATCCTGCTTCTATTCTATGGAAGCAAAGTTTCCCTCCTAGAGAAGCTCATTCAACGCTCACCATAGAGGTCCTCATACCCCATAACTTGCCATTCACCAACCCTATAACTTATCATTCACTGTACCTTTCAACTTACCATTCACCATACCCCATAACTTATCATCCACCGTGCCCATAACTTACCATTCACCATACCCAACAACTTACCATTCACCATTTTAATACCTTATCATCCACCATACCCCATAACCTATCATTCACCGTACCCCATAACTCATCATTCACGTCTCACCGTAAAAGTCCCCATACCCCATAAGCTTTGCCAATCGGTTGCGCAGCTTCACAATCTCGAGGAACGGCTCACACACAAAGGGGCCGATGGAACGCATGCCCTGAGCGATGTGTGTAGGGAGCAGATGTGCAGAGGGGATATGTAGCAGCAACTGACGTGAAAAGAAAGGGTAGCAAGAAGCCATTGACGCGAGGGTAGCCGAAAGGGTAGCAGCCATTGACGCGAGGGTAGCAGCCATTTACGCGAAAGGAAAGGGTAGCAGCCATTGATGCAAAAGGAAAGGGCAATGTCGGCACATACAGAGTTTAGAGCATATTAGTGCGCATGCCCTTGGGGGAGTGTGGAGCAAAAATTGTAAGCAATGGGCAAGGTAAAAAAAAATTGTAAGCAATGGACACAGTAAAAAATGGAAGGCGATGGACACAGTAAAAGTTGTAAGCAATGGACACAGCAAAAATTGTAAGCAATGGACAGTAATAAAAATTGTAAGCAATGGACACAGTAATAAAATTTGTAAGCAATGGACACAGTAATAAACATTGTAAGCAATGGACACAGTAAAAATTGTAAGCAATGACACAGTAATAAAAAATGTAAGCAATGGACACAGCGTCCGACAACTTTAAAAAAGCCACCTCACAAGCGATCATCGTAACTCCTCTACCTACAGCGACATTAATGGGGTTAGGAGGGTCACAGCTTTGGCCAAATTAGAAGAGCTGGGGACCTAAAGCATACAGGTATGTGTTCTTCAATTCAAAATTTGGCATAATTCTACTTTTCATTTTCATTCTCGTCAACTCTCTTCAATAAGTTAGCACATCCGAGTCCCAACAGGAAGTATGCGACGCAAGGATTGATCATGCACGCTTCCAACCCAGTCCCCTCATACACACCTGCATTCAGCATACCCCCCTTTCACCCATGCATACACAAACACACACCTGTATCCGCACCAAAACGCGTGCTCCATAGTGCAAGCCGTATGTCTCTGAATTGCGGTCCATGAGCCAATACTACAAACACACGCACAAAACCTAGACCCTTAAAGACCTCACATGGCTGAAAAATTCCCTCACTCTAACCCACAGACATCTCATAGCAGGCCTTGCGTGTGGACTCACCATGACTAAATCACAAACAGTCCACAAGCTCTGAAATATAACAACCTTAAGCCCGCACACCATACACCAAGACACCCCCACAAAACACAAATACACACATACACACACGCACCTCATAGCAGGCCTTGCGTGTGGGCTCACCATGATTAAATCACAAACAGTCCACAAGCTCTGAAATATAACAACCTTAAGCCCACACACCATACACCAAGACACCCCCACAAAACACAAACACACACATACACACACGCACCTCATAGCAGGCCTTGCGTGTGGGCTCACCATGATTAAATCACAAACAGTCCACAAGCCCTGAAATATAACAACTTTTAAGCCCGCACACCATACACCAAGACACACCCACAAAACACAAACACACACATACACACACACCACATAGCAGGCCTTGCGAGTGGGCTCGTCATCGCTGACACGCAGGCGATCCCGCAGCTGCACGCTGCTGGCTTTCTTGAACTCACCGCCCTCTTTTGGGTCCTGCAAATTAAGGAACCAGGTGGAAGGGGTGTTGTGTCCAAGAACACGGTAAGATAATGGTTAGGGTTGGCCAGAGCTGTATGTATATATACACCGTGTATGACCGTATATTTGATTTCCCTGCCAAAAACACCGTAAATACTTATGTATATGATGGCTCTGGCCCACCCTACAAATGGTAGGTTGGAGCGCAGACATGGCGGCCATGAGGGTCACACATTGTGAGGGCAGGAAAAAGAGGTGTAGAGTTCTATTATGTTTGCATCGTGAGATGGCGGTGGATTATTTACAAGTGAACTCAAACTAAGACGGAATAGCAGTTGTGAGGACCAAGTGACTAAGCGATGGAGAAACTGGAGAGGAACACAGATGAAAAGCAAGAGTGATATGAGATATCACTTTACTTCACTTCAATAACCAGAGGTCTAGTGTTACACACTAAACTCAGCAGTATTATAACACGGGCAAGAATTGGCAGGTTGGAGCAGGGGAAAGGCAGGTCAGGTGTGTAAGATGTGCAGAAAGTGCACATCAACTTTTGCACCACCACCTCGAGTAATGCTCACACGACAAATCACAGGAAAGAGTAGGCTGCGTGTTGAAAGAGAGCAACAGGGGGCTTGCTGCAAAATGCTTATATTTCATACAACCAAGGATCCAAGCAGCGTGTGGCAGCCAAAATTTGAGCATCCCGAAAAGTGTAACCTTTGTTTCCCTAGAAACAGGCATGCCGCATAGCTAGGGTTGGCCAGAACCATATATATACGGTGTACATACGGTATTTCTGGCAGGGAAACCACCAAAAATACGGTCCTGGCCAACCCTACGCATAGCCAATTTGCGGTGGAGGAGCCTTACATTACTCATTACTAAGCGGTTTTTTTCCGCATGTCACTGCAGAACGTGTTTTTCACCGCCAATTTTCTTCAACCAATGCTTGGCACTATGCATACCCCAGGAAAAAGCCGAGCCTCCATCACATACTTCTTGAGAGAACGCACGCTCCAGAGAGAGGAAAGTGCTGTGCTTACGCGCGTTTGTGTCTGTACAATAGTGTGTATGCACACTTGCTTACGCGCACAAACATTTGTGTCTGTCCAACAGTGTGTATGCACACTTGCTTACGCGCACACACATTTGTGTCTGTCTGAGAGTGTGTATGCACACTTGCTTACGCGCACAAACATTTGTGTCTGTCCAACAGTGTGTATGCACACTTGCTTACGCGCACAAACATTTGTGTCTGTCCGAGAGTGCGTATGCACACTTGCTTACGCGCACAAACATTTGTGTCTGTACAACAGTGTGTATGCACACTTGCTTACGCGCACACACATTTGCTCCTGTACATATCTGTGTATGCATTTCTGTACTTGCATACTACTTGCTTATTTGAATGGGTGTGAGTGTACTACAATTGCTTACTTGCATGCACACGAGCGTGTGATGCTTATTTGCATGCATGCATACGAGCGTGCGATATTTGCTTACTTGCATGCATACGAGCATGCGGTATTTGCTTATTTGCATGCATACGAGCGTGCGATATTTGCTTATTTGCATGCATACGAGCGTGCGATATTTGCTCATTTGCATGCATACGAGCGTGCGATAGTTGCTTACTTGCATGCATACAAGCGTGCAATATTTGCTTATTTGCATGCATGCATACGAGCGTGCAATATTTGCTTATTTGCATGCATACGAGCGTGCGATAGTTGCTTACTTGCATGCATACAAGCGTGCAATATTTGCTTATTTGCATGCATGCATATGAGCGTGCAATATTTGCTTACTTGCAGGCATACGAGCATGTGATAACTGCTTACTTGCATGCATGGATACGAGCGTGCAATACTTGCTTACTTGCATGCATACGAGCGTGCGATATTTGCTTACTTGCATGCATATGAGCGTGCGGTATTTGCTTACTTGCATGCATACATACGAGCGTGCGATATTTGCTTATCTGCATGCATGGATGTGAGCGTGCATAGGCCAGTTGCTATCACCTTGTATCCAAGAGCCATGCCGTTCCTCGCCGTTGAAAGGTTCGCCTCCAGAGTGTTCAGCTTCTCTTTCAGCTCCTGCACGTCATGGACACCAAACCAAGGAGCAGACATTTGTGGGTCACTGCACTAGGACACTATTATCATTGGTGCAAAGTCACTGTTATCAGTAATCAGCATTCAGTGACCTGAAGTGTTGAGACATACACACCATAATTTTAATACATGCTTGCAACCGACACTCCAATTTAATCACATGCTTGCAACCCACACTCCAATGCAAACACAAGCTTGCAACCCACACTCCTATTTATACATATGCTTTCAACCCACACCCCTATTCATACACATGCTTGCAACCCACACTCCTATTCATACCCGTGCTTGCAACCCACACTCCTATTCATACACATGCTTACAACCCACACCCCAATTCAAGTACATGCTTACAACCCACACTCCTATGCATACACATGCTTGCAACCCACACTCCTATGCATACACAAGCTTGCAACCCACACTCAAATTCAAACACATGCTTACAACCTACACTCCAATTCAAACACAAGCTTGCAACCCACACTCCTTTGCATTCACAAGCTTGCAACCCACACTCCTATTTATACACATGCGTGTAACTCACACTCCAATGCAAACACGTGCTTGCAACCCACACTCCAATGCAAACACAAGCTTACAACCCACACCCCTATGCATACACATGCTTATAACCCACACCCCTATCCATACACAAGCTTGCAACCCACACTCCTATGCATACACGTGCTTGCAACTCAGACTCCAATTCACACACATGCTTGCAACCCACACTCCAATGCAAACACATGCTTACAACCCACACCTCTATCCATACACAAGCTTGCAACCCACACTCCTATGCATACACATGCTTGCAACCCACACTTCATTTCAAACACATGCTTACAACCCACACTCCTATTTATACACATGCTTTCAACCCACAATCCTATGCATACACGTGCCTACAGTGTACCCTGGCCATGGGGTCCTCTTTCATTGTTATTTCATTCTTTCATACACGTGCTTACGGCGTACCTTGGCCATGGGGTCCTCTGTGATGTAGCACATGAACGTCTTTTCCATTATAGCCAGCACCTTGCGCTGCTCGTCAGTCACGTTGTCCGCCTGAGCACCAAATTTGTCAATGTTTGCACTGATGAAGTGTGTTACGAGCACCAGATTTGTCAATGTTTGCACCATGTGTGTTACGAGCACCAAATTTGTCAATGTTTGCACCGATGATGTGTGTTACGAGCACCAAATTTGTCAATGTTTGCACCAATGATGTGTGTTACGTGCACCAAATTTGTCAATGTTTTTTTCCATGTGCTCAGGCACAAGAAACAGAGTTGGCCGTATTTGTACACCTACTTGTACACCGTATTTGTACATGCTTTCTTCGCACCAAACATGACCGTGTCCAAGTTACCAAAGTCCTGTGGAAGTCCTGTGGAGGTCCTGAACGCTTGGTGGCAGCCTTTGGCACAGACCATATATATATAACAAATGTAAATACCATAAATAAATATATATATATATATATATTTGTATATATTTGTATATATCAGTGTATCTCTTAAGGGTGTGGGAAAGCCTTGATTTCATATCACCCCCCAATCTGGAAATTTGAGGAATTGAGTTCTTGGATCGATTTTATTGTGCTGCCCCAGCTGCAGGCCTCCCAGCATATGGTGAATGGTGTTTGTAATTGCAAGGTTCAAAAGTATTGCATCAACTTGATAAGGTCCAGACTTGGAGGTGTAGGGAGGAAACTGTCGCCATAACTGTCCTTCTAACTGAGTCCTTTGTCTAAACAATTCCACAACCTTTCTTTGCGCTGAACCACTCCAAATCAGCCCTGGAACCATCACCATCACCAGCTCTGCTGACTTAACCAACTCCCCGATCCTGGCAACTCAAGACCTTTTTTGGTGGGGGTTTTTGCTCATTTGAACATAATAATCCAATGAAATTTTTGAAATTTGTTTTGGAATTCGTGGTGTGGAACGCCTTCAAGGCCCTCCGAGGGCCACAGAACCGCTTTTCACAAGGGCTCCTCGACACCCCCAAAAGCTTGATTTCATATCGAGTCCATAAGTCGGAAGCCCATGTTTTCATACTGATCAATATGGTATATTGACCAAAAAAGTACACTGACACATAAAGTGTGTATATGTATAGCGTGTACATCTAGCGTATATATATATAGCGTGTATATATAGTGTGTATATATATAGCGTGTATATAGCGTGTATGTGTATATATACCATATACATATACCATGTGCTACAAAACACCAGCCCCTCATTTGCAAACCCTGTGCTACCCCACACACAGCCTGTGCTACCCCACACACAGCCTGTGCTATCCCACACACAGCGTGCAACGTAATAACAACAGCTTCTACTTTCAGCCTTGCTCCACGAAAGATCGCAAATCACAATTCCCTGGCACAGAAACCATACACTTGCTGTTATGAATTTCTGCAACGTGGGCATGAGAGTCCCCGTATGCATGTTTGAGCCAGGACTAATGCGCAGTAATGTGCGTGTTAGATACCCAACTTGTGCATGCTAATCATAGTGTGTGTTTGAGCCGTGACTAATGTGCAGTGGTGTACCAAGAGACCCAAACAGAGGCGCCCGTCCATTTTCTGAAAGAGTCCGGAATTCCAGACTCATTCAGGATAAGGGAGGATGAAAAATCCCCCCCTTTTCTTACGAGGCAATGCAAAGCTGCCCAGCCTCCCCTGCCACCAAGCGTCAAGCAAACTAAATGCGCGTTCAATCAAAAACCAGCTTCACCTTTTGGGCTTCACGCACAGCTGTCAGGTTGCTGGGCTCACCGAGGAACGCCTCATACGCAGACTTTGTCTTGGCTAGCTCCTCAGTGCTTGCACCCTGTGGCGTGTATGTGAGTGCATGTGCAGCCGTTTCTGTGTTATACCTACAGCAGCTGGACCTTGAAAGGCCAGTTTCCTGTGCCTGCATTTTACACTGAGCACACTAACAAATAGAAACATGTGCGTCTGCCCTTTACACTGAGCACGCTTATAAATAGAAACATGTGTGATGCCGGCCAGCTGTCTCCCATGGTGATCATGTGCTTAAGCCTTGCTCATAATAAGCATAGGAAACCGTTCATTGTTTGTCTGCGCCCTTCCCTCAGAGCAGCCCTGCAAATATGATCGGTAGACGCACACTTACTGGCTACAGCTTTACGGCATCAATAAAGCAGTGAACCCAGACATTGCGCAATGAGCGTTCGGGTGACACCAAACACCCGCTACATGAAAATTTTGAAGGTAGTTCAGACAACAACTTGGAGCACATGTTTGTCCAGCAATATGTGATGTTTACAGTGTGATATCTGATGAGTGATAAAACGTCCTACACTTCCCGAAGCGCGTCGCGTTTAAACATATGGCAGACGTCCGCTTTAGGTTCCACCTAGAGAGCTTTCAAGTTCCCCCCTCAGGCCAGAGGCAGCCAGCAAGGTGCAGTAACTGCAATACTTTCATACTTGTGACTGGTGCAACAGGGAGCCGCCCTGAGCCTGCTGTGAAAGTATGGCTCTACGTCTGGGGGAACTTTTGGTCACCTCGCAAAACTGGCTTCAGCTCACGTGGAAGCCTTTAGAGCGGACGTAACCCACTCCCCTACCTGATCCAACAACCCTTTGCCCTTGTATGGTGAATTAGTGAACAGGCCTTCATTTGCGTGAAAAACAGGGCTGCTGACCACGCATCTAGGGCAGTCTATCTCTCACCTTGAGATTCATCTTGGTCGATAGTCTATCTCTCACCTTGAGATTCATCTCTCACCTTGAGATTCATCTCTCACCTTGAGATTCATCTTGGTCGCCCAAAAGTTGTCCTCAAAGTTCTGCATCGTGCGTTAAGAGACAATGCACGTGTTAGGTGAGCACTTGCAGCGCTCTTGAGTGCAAGAGACATCTCAGTGACTTTGCGTAGACAGAAGATTAGAACCACACTTACCTTGTGCACCTGCGGACAGGAAATAAGAGTGAAAGTTCAGTACGTGTCTAATTCATTCAGGCGACAATCATGTCATCAGCTATGCGACTCAAGCCGTGGGCAGTATGCCTGTACCTTCTCGTAATCATGGTTGAGGGAGGAAATGAGGGAGGGCGTGTCCACCATTGTGCTGTGTCTGTGGATACGTGTGTGTGTATACTGTACGTGGGTGGATTTGCACAATTGCACCAGTCATCTGGCGTGCTTTCATCTATGAGTACTCTGGCTTTTGCTGTGAGCATGTGGTCATTTGGCATACCCATTTTCAGTGATTGTGCTTCCACGACCTTAAGAGCTTTGTTCTACATCAACAGTATGTCTCCACCACTTCAATACCTCACCTGACAACGGAGATTTTGTGCTTGTTCAGGCCCACGACAAATGGTCGAGACTGTTTTGCAATCCTCTGGAGTGAAGATGCAGGTCGAAGCATGCGTATTATATATTACTTAATAATATTTATCTGCGTTTAACCGACTGATTTGGAAATGATCTCCGCACGCACAGCGTGGTGTTTTCTTTATTTGAGCGAATGGTGTCAAACAGGGGTGCCCTCTTTCCCCCCTCCCTTTCTCTTTGTACATGGCAGAGAGATCAGTGAGGGCATTGAGAGTGCCGTGACTGTGATCGAGTGAATTGTGTGTCCCACATGCTGTATGCTGATGACCTTGGATTAACTACTAATGACCCTGGTGAAATGCAGACGAAAAGCTTCGTACGTACGCTGAGAAGAAAGGATTAACTGTGAACACGGCCAAGTCGGAGGTGGTTCATTTTATTAGTAAGTCTGTCTCTCCTTTGCAGAATCCGTTCACGTACGATGGTGTGGTGCTTCCAGAGAAAGACAGGTTCAAATATTTGGGCATGCTGCTTGATAGAAGGATGAATCCGAAGATAGCTGAGGAA
>Ga0307968_1001074_pt1:2500-21679 | contig 21679 bp, 28 predicted proteins | sample OrgLakmetagen650_FD_201834 | JGI IMG/M metagenome (GOLD analysis project Ga0307968, IMG submission 201834) | Saline water microbial communities from Organic Lake, Antarctica - #650 | ecosystem: Environmental > Aquatic > Non-marine Saline and Alkaline > Saline | place: Antarctica...
CACCCTGACCCACTCCTACACCCACAACCGCACACTGCAAGCGTCAATCCTTCGTCGTTTCACATGGGGGGGGTTTACGGCGGTGGCTGTGCCGACTCCCCGCACCCCGACAGTATGCAAGCGGCCCCACATCTGCCGCCTCCGCAAATGGTCGACGGCAGCGGTTACTTGATCACTCAGGAGAGCGTGCCTCATTATGTGGGAGGGTATGAGGGCTATCCCACACTGCTACAGCAGCAGCAGCAGCAGCAGCAGCAGCAGCAGCAGCAGCAGCAGCAAGGGGCAACCAGACAGACGCGGTCAGGAAAGGGGATGACTGCACTGACACAGCCCCAGCAGGGGTTGATGGGGACACAACAAGGTGGGGCGGCCGGCCCTTTACTTTTGGTGAGTGTGCGTTCCTCTTATTTAGGGTTGGCCAGAACCGTATATATACACCGTATATGACTGTATATTTGATGATTTCCCTGCTAGAAATACCGTGGTTCTGGCCAACCCTACTCTTATTGCTGTTGCTTTTCCTCCTAATGAGTGTGCGTTCCTCTCAGTGCTCTGTCGCACCCCCACACATACACTCACAAAGGCACGTACACTTTTGTGTCTGCTGTTTCTTTGCAGCACACACTTATAGGCCTGCATATGTGTCCTTTTGTGTGCGTATGTGTGTATGTGTGTATGTGTGTGTTTGTGTGTATGTATTTGTGTATGTGTGCTTGTGACACTGATAAATCAATTTGCAAAATACTGCGGCCAGTCATGCCGGCAACTTCTTGCTCTTGGTTGATTACAGGCATCCAGTTGCTTTGTCGCACATGCAAATGCATAATGCATGCACACTTTTCCTATCTCCAGTTATTGTAGCTTTTTCTGCGTGCCATAGATGCTGTGTGTGTCTTCTGGCTTATGAGAGCTTCTTGTGCAATAACCCTTTCGCATTTAAAGACAATCTAAGATTGTCTCTAATTGCGATAGGCTGAGGGCTCATAAATCTGCGACCTTCCGTAAGTCTCATTTGTTAATTTGGCCATGCACAGTTGCAGTGTCGCTCACTTTGCACCCTCAATAATTACGGTTGGCCAGAACCGTATATATACACCGTATATGACCGTATATTTGGTGATTTCCCTGCCAAAAAAACCATATATACACCGTTTATACATGGTTCTGGCCAACCCTATCGATAATGCACCCTCGATAGTCTACTGCCCACGGATTCTGATTGCAGATCATCGCCAGCCCAGGTGCTCTGTACTTACCTACACACACTACTCACTCGCCTGTACACTCTGTGCAGCCAGTATCGTAAAAATGCTGACGTGACCCATACGGAATTTGACTGCAGATCATCGCCAGCCCAATGCTCTGTATCTACCAACGCACACTACTCACTCGCCTTTACACTCTGTGCCGCCCAGTATCGTGAAAATGCTGACGTGACCCATACGGAATTTGACTGCAGATCATCGCCAGCCCAATGCTCTGTATCTACCAACGCACACTACTCACTCGCCTTTACACTCTGTGCCGCCCAGTATCGTGAAAATGCTGGCGTGACCCATACGGAATTTGACTGCAGATCATCGCCAGCCCAGGTGCTCTGTATCTACCAACGCACACTACGCACTCGCCTGTACACTGTGCAGCCCAGTAGCGTGATAAAGCTGGCGTGACCCATTTCCCAATTCCTGTCTGAGTTTGCTCGAAAGCAGGCAGCTGCATCAACTTCATCACCCCCTGCTTTCTTGCCTGCAGCCCCTGAAGTCCAAAGTGTCAACAGCAAAGCCTTACCCTTGCGAGATCTGCTCCAAGGCATTTGCAGATGCCGAGGCTGCGTACAAGCACATGATTATGAAGCACAAGGTTGAGCCAAGGTGTGTGTGTGTGTGCGCGCGTGCGTGTGTGTGTTTGTGTGTGTGTTTGTGTGTGTGTGTGTGTGTGTGTGTGTGTGTGTGTGTGTGTGTGTGTGTGTGTGCGCGCGCGTGAGGCTGCGTACAAGCACATGCTTAGGAAGCACAAGGTTGAGCCTAGGTGTGTGTGTGTGTGTGCGCGCGCGAGGCTGCGTACAAGCACATGCTTATGAAGCACAAGGTTGAGCCAAGGTGTGTGTGTGTGCGCGAGGCTGCGTACAAGCACATGCTTATGAAGCATAAGGTTGAACCTAGGTGTGTGTGTGTGTGTGTGTGTGTGTGTGTGTGTGAGGCTGCGTACAAGCACATGCTTATGAAGCATAAGGTTGAGCCTAGGTGTGTGTGTGTGTGTGCGCGAGGCTGCGTACAAGCACATGCTTATGAAGCATAAGGTTGAGCCTAGGTGTGTGTGTGTGAGTGTGTGTGTGTGTGTGTGTGTGTGTGTGTGTGTGTGTGTGTGCGAGGCTGTGCACAAGCACATGCTTATGAAGCACAAGGTTGAGCCAAGGTGTGTGTGTGTACTGCATGTCGTAGTGCAAGTTTGTTTGCGCATGTGCATTGTCCGGATGTGCATGTGTGCTGATGTAAGATGTACTTGCATTCACACCCAAGACATGGGTGATGCTGGAGCATGGCATTGCTGACAAAATTGCACAACTTTGATTGTTTTATTGATGTGCATGTGTGCTGATGTAAGATGTACTTGCATTCACACCCAAGAAATGGGTAATGCTGGAGCATGGCATTGCTGACAAAACCGCATAACTTTGATTGTTTAATTGATGTGCATGTGTGCTGATGTAGGATGTACTTGCATTAAAACCCAAGACATGGGTAATGCTGGAGCCTGACATTGCTTGCAAAACCGCATTTGTTTGTTTTATTGCAAACGTTTGGAGTTGGAAAACAGGCGTTTTGCTGATGCATTCCAAGACGATTGTTTTAGGGGTCGGTTGTATTAAGAGTCTGCTCGATGAGGTAAACACTTTCTTCCCCCCGAAATACCTTCAGGTTTGAGGAAGCACAGATGCGTATTTGGGGGGAGGTGCATATTGTGTATGTATATGTGTGGAAGAGCTCATGATCACGTACATCTAAAATATACACATCTATCAGCCTACAGAAGTAATGATGAGAGATCACAATGGCATTATTAAAATTACGTGCGGCTGCTGCTGCTGCTGCTGGCTGCTGCTGCTGCTGCTGCTGCTGATGATGATGATGATGAGGAGGAGGAGGAGGAGGAGGAGGAGGAGGAGGAGGAGGAGGAGGACGATGAGGATGAGGAATATGATGGTTATTCTTCAGTGTGCTCTTTAGCCTGCAGTTAGGGAAATAGAAAAAAGAACAAACTACACAGCCAGTGAAAGCCACTCCCCACAGTAATAAAGGAAAAGGAGCCACTTTGGTACCGAGTACCGTAAAGCTCCTCCACCGCAAAAAGGAAAGGAAAAATCAATGGGGATCAGGAGGGTTGCAGGCTTGGCCTGAAACCGGCTCCTGATGACAGTTGATAACAGTACTGGAAAGGGCACGCACGTCTGGTATGGACAAGTTTAGCAGCAAAGTTCACAGAGTGCACATGGAGCTTGGAGTCAAGCTTCTTAACTCTTTGAGAATCGAGATTCTTGAAAGGCTTCAGGGTGTGAGTGTTGTAGATGGTGCCGCCCACACCCAAAAGGATGATGTGGAGAGTAACGGGATTCAGCTGATTGCTTATACACATGACTCGCTGAACATCGGCAAGGCTAGGTAAACATCTCGTCACATCTGCCACTATCTTGCGCGCACACACACACACACACACACACATGTCCTCACATGCACACAAAACACACATGCAGCCGCGCGCTGCCTGCATTTCATCTGCTCCCTGTGGCATGTGACATGGACGGCTGCTCCAGGCGTTTTGCCACTGAGGCTGCGTGCAAGCAGCACCAGGTACGTCTGTTGTTGATGCGCGAGTTGTCAGATTTCGTAGTGCGTGATAACATAAATGCCTGCTCCAGGCATTTTGCCACTGAGGCTGCGTGCAAACAGCACCAGGTGCGTCTGTTGTTGATGCGCGAGTTGTCAGATTTTGTAGTGCGTGATAACATAAATGCCTGCTCCAGGCGTTTTGCCACTGAGGCTGCGTGCAAACAGCACCAGGTACGTCTGTTGTTGATGCGCGAGTTGTCAGATTTTGTAGTGCGTCATAACATAAATGCCTGCTCCAGGCGTTTTGCCATTCACGCTGCGCGCAAACGGCACCAGTCATGTTTCTTGTTAATGGGAGAGGTGTCAAGTATTGTATTGCGTGATAACATAAATGCCTGCTCCAGGCGTTTTGCCACTGAGGCTGCGTGCAAACAGCACCAGGTACGTCTGTTGTTGATGCGCGAGTTGTCAGATTTTGTTGTGCGTCATAACATAAATGCCTGCTCCAAGCGTTTCGCCACAGAAGCTGCGTGCAAACAGCACCAGGTATGTCTCTCATTGATGAGCAGATCACTTGATGCTGATGCAACACACATGTCGGCACCTGGACTCATCGGTGTAGGTGCTACGCATAATATCTAGGGTTTCGATGCAACACACATGTTAGCACCTGCACACGCATCAATGTAGTTGCTGCGCATAATATCTAGGGTTTCGATGCAACACACATGTTGGCACCTTGACTCATCAGTGTAGGTGCTGCACATAATATCTAGGGTTTTGATGCAACACACATGTTGGCACCTGCACACGCCGGTGTAGGTGCCGCGCATAATATCTAGGGTTTCGATGCAACACACATGTTGGCACCTTGACTCATCAGTGTAGGTGCTGCACATAATATCTAGGGTTTTGATGCAACACACATGTTGGCACCTTGACTCATCAGTGTAGGTGCTGCGCATAATATCTAGGGCTTCGATGCAACACACATGTTAGCACCTGGACTCATCAGTGTAGGTGCCGCGCATAATATCTAGGGTTTCGATGCAACACACATGTTGGCACCTGCACACGCCGTTGTAGGTGCTGCGCATAATATCTAGGGTTGGCCAGAGCCGTATATATACACCGTATATGACTGACTGACTATATGCAGTGATTTCCCTGCCAAAAATACCGTATATACCCCGTACATATGCAACACACGTATGGTTATGGCCAGCCCTAATAATATCTATGTTCACTCAATAAAGGTGGACTGGATGCCGCAAGTGCCCCTTCCAGCACAGAGGCTCTGCATTATGCACGCACACACAACTCACGCAACGTCTGCATTACGCACACACATGAAACTCACATAAAATCTAAAGACTATGAAAATGGGTTGACAGTTTGTGCGCGCGTGAAGTGCGCATCTAATTATATCGTACATCTACAAAGCTGTGTTAATCTGTATATGACACGTTGCGTGGTGTTAATCTCTCCCACTGAATCTGTGAAGTGCACATCTAATTAAATTGCTTAAACCCAGTGGCATGTCTCGGTAAAAAAGTTTTACAATACATACTAACATGCCTAGGGTTGGCCAGAACCATATATATACGGTGTACATACGTTATTTCTGGCAGGGAAATCACCAAATGTACGGTCGTATACGGTGTATATATACGGTTCTGGCCAACCCTGCACATAGCCTAAAACAAATCACAACAAATTACAACAAAACAGCCCTTCTGGCCAACCCTACACATGCCCACTCGTGGCATCCTTGGGACAAGCCTGTACTATCTGTGCCCGTAAAATACCCTCAAATATATCCATCGTCATGTCATCATCTTTCACCATCATCATCATCTATCATTATCTGTCATCATCTATCATCAACTTTCACCATCCATCATCATCTGCCACCATCTATCATCATCTTTCACCATCTATCATCATCTTTCACCATCTGTCATCATCTGTCATCACCTGTCGTCATCTGTTATCATTTTTCCGAGCAGCCTCCCGGTCACCAAAGGGCTTGACCAATTTATTTTGGCCACCCCTCTTCTTGCTTGCTCCTGTATGTTCTTTGCAAGCCTCTGTGGCACTTGAATGAGCACACATTCATCTTGGCCACCTTTCTTCATGCCCGCTCCTGTATTCTTTATGCGAGCCTCTGTGGCACTTGCATAAGCACAGATAGGGGTTTTCGTCTCCATCTTTGCCGTAGAATGGCTCGCACCCTAGATCGTCCTAACTACAAGCAGCTGCACACTCTTCTTAAATAGCAAGCAGAGGCCCTCGTCTCCAAACGTGCCGTAGAATGGCTCACACCCTAGATCGTCCTAACTGCAAGCGTCTGCACACTCTTCTTAAATAGCAAGCAGAGGCTCTCATCTCCAAACGTGCCGTAAAATGGATCACACCCTAGATCGTCCTAACTACAAGCAGCTGCACACTCTTCTTAAATAGCAAGCAGAGGCCCTCGTCTCCAAACGTGCCGTAGAATGGCTCACACCCTAGATCGTCCTAACTACAAGCAGCTGCACACTCTTCTTAAATAGCAAGCAGAGGCTCTCGTCTCCATCAGTGCCGTAGAATGGATCACACCCTAGATTGTGATAACTACAAGCATCTATCCTTGCTTGTTTAATTGAAAGAAGTAGAGGCCTTCGTTTCCATCCATGCAGTAGAATCGCTCGCACCCTATTTATGAGCATTTAATAATGTATGAGCATGTTGCTTAACAATAAATGATTTCGTTGCTCCAGGCCCAATGCCACAAATTCCAGCAGCAGCCCCCCTTGAACCCCGAGGCCCAGGAGGCTGGTGCCTTCCCCCTCACCCAGCAGCAGCAGCAGCAGCAGCTGCAGGCAAGCTCGAGCATAACGTGCGGCGTAGGGGGTTGCAAAAAGCGCTTTCGCTCCGAAGCTGCCCGCGCACAGCACCACGCACAAAAGCATGCCGAGGTACCACTCCTACCTCCCACTCAGCAGCAGCAGCAGCAGCAGCTGCTGCCACCTAACGGCCCTCAGCCCATGCTCTCCCCCCACTCCACACTCCCTGCCAAGCACAGCTTATTAGCAGACACTCCTGGATGTGATCCCACTGCTGGTGTTGCAGCGCAGCTTCCTACACGGACCTCTGGGGGCGCTATTCCTTTGTATGCAGGTTGGGATGATTCGCCTTGCTGAGGGTTCCTTTGTGTGCTGAGAGTTCCTTTGCGTGCTGAGAGTTCCTTTGCGTGCTGAGAGTTCCTTTGCGTGCTGAGAGTTCCTTTGTGTGCTGATAGTTCCTTTGCGTGCAGGTTGGGGTGACTCGCCTTGCTTTTGATTAGGGTTGGCCAGAATCACACACATACACACACACATATATATACATATACGGCGTATATACGGTAATTATGGCTGGGAAGTCACCGATTATACGGTCATGTACGGTGAACATGTACGGTTCTGGCCAACCCTACTTTTAACAGACGGGATAAAGAAGCAAAAAGTATGAAGTCACTCCCTACATGATGTGTTCATGTCTGTCATTCCCTACATGATGTGTTCATGCGAAAGCCCTTATGTGTTCATGTCTGTCACTCCCTACATAATGTGTTTATGTCTGAGAAAGCAGTGACAGTTACCCCCAACATGAGTGTTTGCCTTCGCTTGTTTTATCTTTATGCAAGCATCTGAGTGTGAAACGACAAGCAGGTTGTTCCCTTTGTATTAGTAAGTGTAGCTCAGAGGGGTACAGTGTGGGCGAGAGAGGCATCAGTGAAGTACAGTGTGGGTGAGAGAGGTATCAGAACAGTGCTGTATGGGTGAGAGGTATCAGAACAGTAGATTGTGGGTGAGAGAGGTATCAGAACAGTGCTGTATGGGTGAGAGAGGTATCGGAACAGTACAGCGTGGGTGAGAGAGGTATCAGTACAGTACAGTGTGGGTGAGAGAGGTATCAGAAGAGTAGAGTTTGGGTGAGAGAGGTATCAGAACAGTAGAGTGTGGGTGAGAGAGGCATCAGAACAGTAAAGTGTGGGTGAGAGAGGTATTTTCAGAACAGTGCTGTGTGGGTGAGAGAGGTATTAGAACAGTACAGTATGGGTGAGAGAGGTATCAGAACAGTGCTGTATGGGTGAGAGAGGTATCAGAACAGTACAGTGTGGGTGAGGGAGGTATCAGAACAGTACAGTATGGGTGAGAGAGGTATCAGAACAGTACAGTGTGGGTGAGAGAGGCATCAGAACAGTGCTGTATGGGTGAGAGAGGTATCAGAAGAGTGCTGTATGGGTGAGAGAGGCATCAGAACAGTACAGTGTGTGTGAGAGAGGTATTTTCAGAACAGTGCTGTATGGGTGCGAGAGGCATCAGAACAGTGCTGTATGGGTGAGAGAGTATCAGAACAGTACAGTGTGGGTGAGAGAGGCATCAGAACAGTGCAGTGTGGGTGAGGGAGGTACCAGAACAGTACAGTGTGGGTGAGAGTATCAGAACAGAGTACAGTGTGGGTGAGGGAGTATGAGAACAGAGTACAGTGTGGGTGAGAGAGGTATCAGAGCAGTACAGTGTGGGTGAGAGAGGTATCAGTACAGTACAGTGTGGGCGAGAGAGGCATCAGAACAGTACAGTGTGGGTGAGATAGGCATCAGAACAGTGCTGTATGGGTGAGAGAGGTATCAGAAGAGTACAGTGTGGGTGAGGGAGGTATCAGAAGAGTACAGTGTGGGCGAGAGAGGTATCAGAACAATACAGTGTGGGTGACAGCTCTGCTTTTTGCATAGAGTTGGCCAGAACCGTTTACATGCATGCGCCGTACATGACTGTGTGTTGAAATTCCTGCCAAAATTCACCGATTTTCCACTGCGTGTGTATGGCTACGGCGGCCCTATATTTCAGAGTTTGGAGGCAGACGAGCAGGGTGCAGATGCTGTCACCTACGTACTTTATATATAGGGTTGGCCACAATCGTATATATATACGGTGTATATACGGTATTTTTGGCAGGAAAATCACCAAATATACGGTCATATACGATGTATATATGTGGTTCTGGCCAACCCTATACATATACCTATTTATTACTGACAACATACATACTGAAACGCGGCTCAGTTGATTGTAGCTTAAGGTGTCGCCTGCAGATATACCTGAGGGCCCTGTGTGCATGTTTGCAATTAATGCAAATTGGGTACAACATACACCAGAGTTAACAATCTGAAGCTAGGAATATGTTGAACAAACGCACATGCACACACACATGCAACACACACATGCAACACACACACACACACACAAACAAACACACACACACACTCAGGCCCCAGAGCCTCAAGTAGCGCCCACCCGCACCTCCATGCCCAGCACTCCTCACATGCCCAGCAGCAGCAGCAGCAGCAGGAACACCAGTTGCACGAACACCTGCAAGGGCAACAGCATCACCTTCAGCAAACGCAGCAAGGACAGCAGCAGCAGGAGCAGCACCAGCACCAGCTGCAGCACGTGCACGAAGGACAGCAATTTCAACAGCTGCAGCAGCAGCAGGAGCAGCAGCAGCAGGAGCAATCACAGCACCTACACTCCATGCATGCACAACCGCAGCAGCAGCAGCACCAACACCAGCAGCTGCAGTTGTCGTGCTTACACCACGAAGTGGCCCGCTTTGCAGAAGCGCTGCTGCCAACAGAGCAGCACGTGCGTGCAGTCGATGCGGTGATGCGCGCCGTGCAAGCGGCCTCGTCTACAATGTGGCCGGAGGCGCGTGCAGTGCTGTTTGGGTCGCAGGTGTGTGTGCGTGTTTGCGTGTGTGTTTGTGTGGGTGTATGTGTGGATATGCGTGTGTGTGCGTGTGTATGTATGTGTGGTTGTGGGTGCGTGCGTGTGTGTGTGCTTGTGATAAATGCAGTGCCGTGCAAGTGGCCTCGTCCACAATGTGGCCGGAGGCTCGTGCAGTGCTGTTTGGGTCGCAGGTGTGTGTGCGTGATTGCGTGTGTGTTGGTGTGGGTGTATGTGTGGGTGTGGGTGTGGGTGTGGGTGTGGGTGTGGGTGTGGGTGTGGGTGTGGGTGTGGGTGTGTGTGTGGGTGTGTGTGTGGGTGTGTGTGTATGTGTGTGTGTGTGGGTGTGGGTGTGGGTGTGTGTGTGTGTATGTATGTGTGGATATGGGTGTGTGTGCGTGTGTGTATGTATGTGTGGGTATGGGTGTGGGTGCGTGTGTGTGTGCTTGTGATGCAGTGCTGTGCAAGTGGCTTTGTTCACGATGTAGCCGGAGGCGCGTGCAGTGCTGTTTGGGTCGCAGGTGTGTATTTGTGTGTGTATATGGTTGTGGGTGCGTGTGTGTATGTTTGGATATGGGTGTGTGTGTGTGTGGTTTTGTGTTTGTGTGTGTGCATGGGTGTGTTGTGTGTGGTTTGTGTTTGTTTGTTTGTGTGTGTGTGTGTTTGTGTGTGTGTGTGGTTTGTGTTTGTGTGTGCATGGGTGTGTTGTGTGTGCTTGTGTGTTTGTGGTGAATGCACTGCAGTGCAAGCAACCTGGTGCAGGATGAGGCTATAGATGCGTGCGGTGCTGTCTGGGTTACAAGTGTGTGTGTGTATGTGTCTGTGTGCGTGTGTGTGTGTGTGTGCATTAGATGCATTACAGAGTGAACGTCTCTGTGTACATATGTGTGTGTAAGTTGCTCTTCATGTGTGCTTGCTGTTTGGGACACAGGTAACATCTTTGTCAAAATATTAAAAGATGAGGGTGCGTTATACACAAGCCAGAGCCTTAAAATAAAAGAATGGCATTACCTTCACAGCTATCCTTCTGATCATGCTCCATTCGCGCCTTGTCAAAGTTTACCTTCAACTTATTCACACGGCCTTTGCATGAGTTCATTCCAAACTGAGTCATCCATTGTTCCATTACAAACTGAGTCATCCATTGTTCCATTACAAACTGAGTCATCCATTGATCCATTCCAAATTGAGTCATCCATTGTTCGCACATACAGGCCTGTGGGTTGGCGCTGCCTGGATCCGACTTGGATGTGGTACTGCTGGGGGTGCTGGACGACGTGGAAACCCCACAGGTAAATATGCATTGTGCGCTCCCCTACACACACACACACATGCACACACACATACATAAATTGAAAGCTGGGTTAACTCTAGCCAGCTGCTTGAGCCCTACTTGACTCTCCTATGCATGTGCTGGACGATGAAAGAACGCCTCTCAGTGGGTATAAGAATCTGTTACGTGTGCGTCCACTGGACACGTTGCCCTCAGGGTAGACCAGAACCGTATTTATACATTGTATATGGCCGTATATCTGGTAATTCCCCCGCTAAAAATGCCGTATATATGCTGCTGCCCATATATATGCTGCACATACATGGTTCATGGTATAAGCTGGCCGTATATAAGCTGCACATACATGGTTCTGGCCAACACTAGCTGCCGCGCTTGACTGCCCTTGGCGTGAATAGCGCTGGACGATCTGGTCAGCTGCCTCAATGCACAAAATTGTCAACCTCGTGTTTCTTTTGATCGTGTGTGCGCACCCTCACGATACGCATAGCGGGTGAACGCCGAGTCCTAGGGCTACCCTTTCTTCTTTTGATTGTGTGTGCGCACCCCCACGATATGAATAGCGGGAGAACGCCATGTCCTAGGGTTATCCCTTTCTTCTTTTAATTGTGTGTGCGCACCCTCACGATATGAAAAGCGGGAGAACCCCAAACGCCACTTCCTAGGGTTAACCCTTTCTTCTTTTGATTGTGTGTGCGCACCCTTACAGTACGCATGGCGGGGGAACGCCCTGTCTTGTGCCTACGTCACCCCCTCTTTCTTGCTTGTCTGCGTGCTTTTATGATAATTGAGATGTATTCTGCTTTTGGCAGGAAGTACGGCAATGCCCAAAACTGGACCAACCCCAAACCTTTAGGCACACAGATGCACATGTATATGGTACCATGATGTTGGACCCAGAATTTCCCCAGGTTTTTTTGTTTTGACGTTGTCTATAAATAAACAACTGCTGAGTACTCTGCAGCATGTAGAAGTACTCTAATTCTTGGAGGCGAGTGCAACCGAACGTCAGTTGGTACTCTCTTGGCACAGCTTGCGCTGTGATAACCATTCTTTTTATGCTTGGTGTCGGCACAAGTGTAAAATCCCCCTCCCCCTCCAGCAGTTCGGTGGATACGAGCCGGAATAGAACTCTTGGGTGTAGTTAGTATTGGTTCAAATGGTAATGCTACAAATGGTAATGCGACAAATGGTATAAAGGGTACTAGTGAACATGGTGTAAATGGATGAATATACAGTGAAGCACGCCCACGCCATTGCACTGACACATATTGCAGCACCTTGGCAAGCAGCGCACCCCATCTTTCACACTTATGCTTTGACTCTACACATCTTGCAGCACCTCGGCAAGCAGCACACCCCCCCAATTTTCTAACAACCCTTTGCCCCCACACATCCTACAGCACCTCAGCAAGCAGCGCACCCCATCGTTCACTCTTATGCTTTGACTCTACACACGCTGCAGCACCCCATCTTTCACACTTGCTTTGACTCAGCGCACCCCATCTTTCACACGTATGCTTTGCCTCTACACACGCTGCAGCACCCCATCTTTCACACTTGCTTTGACTCAGCGCACCCCATCTTTCACACGTATGCTTTGACTCTACACACGCTGCAGCACCCCATCTTTCACACTTGCTTTGACTCAGCGCACCCCATCTTTCATACGTATGCTTTGACTCTACACACGCTGCAGCACCCCATCTTTCACACGTATGCTTTGACTCTACACACCCCATCTTTCACACGTATGCTTTGGCTCTACACACGCTGCAGCACTCCATCTTTCACACTTGCTTTGACTCAGCGCACCCCATCTTTCATACGTATGCTTTGACTCTACACACGCTGCAGCACCCCATCTTTCACACGTATGCTTTGACTCTACACACCCCATCTTTCACACTTATGCTTTGGCTCTACACACGCTGCAGCACCTCGGCAAGCAGCACACCCCCCCAATTTTCTAACACAACCTACAGCACCTCAGCAAGCAGCGCACCCCATCTTTCACACGTATGCTTTGACTCTACACACGCTGCAGCACCTAGGCAAGCAACGTGCACAGGCCATCCACAGCTTGCGTAGTTTAGGGAGGGCTCTGACCAAGGCCAAGGCCATCTCAGGCTTCTCTGTGATCCACGCCAAGGTGCGCGTCTGGTTAGTTAGACAACATGGTTTCTTGTTGATGGGGGAAATGATAGGATGTTATGAAATGTGGGTAAGGCCGTGTACGGCTTCTCTGTGATCCACGCCAAGGTGCGCGTCTGGTTATTAGACGACGTGGTTACTTGTTGATGGGGGAAATGATAGGATGTTATGAAATGTGGCTAAGGGCATTTCCGGCTTCTCTGTGATCCACGCCAAGGTGCGCGTTTGGTTGAGTAGACAACATGGCTACTTGTTGATGGGGGAAATGATAGGATGTTATGAAATGTACCTGCAACGCTCACGTTTTCACTCAACCTGCAACACTCACGTTTTCACTCAACCTGCAACGCTCACGTTTTCACTCAACCTGCAACGCTCACGTTTCACTCAACCTGCAACACGCGCACGTTTTCACTCAACCTGCAACACGCGCACGTTTTCACTCAACCTGCAACGCGCACGTTTTCACTCAACCTGCAACGCGCACGTCTTCACTCAACCTGCAACGCGCACATTTTCACTCAACCTGCAACGCGCACGTTTTCACTCAACCTGCGAGCCCCCGCTTTCCATATTTTAAATTCATTTCATTATTTCTCACTCGATGCGCACTGCGTGCACCAGCATGCATCCACGCATCGTACAGGGCCGCTGTCTATGCTTTCCATATTAAAATTATTATTTTATTATTTCTCACTCGACGCGCACTGCGTGCACCAGCATGCATCCACGCATCGTACAGGGCCGCTGTCAACGCTTTTCACACCATATCATTAGCACGCATGTTTCGCCACTCAGGTGCCCATCATTAACAAGCATGTTACGCCACACAGGTGCCCATCATTAGCACGCATCTTACGCCACACAGGTGCCCATCATTTACACGCATGTTACGCCACACAGGTGCCCATCATTTACACGCATGTTACGCCACACAGGTGCCCATCATTAGCACGCATCTTACGCCACACAGGTGCCCATCATTTACACGCATGTTACGCCACACAGGTGCCCATCATTAGCACGCATCTTACGCCACACAGGTGCCCATCAATAGCACGCATGTTTTGCCACACAGGTGCCCATCATTAGCACGCATCTTACGCCACACAGGTGCCCATCATTAACACGCATGTTACGCCACACAGGTGCCCATCATTAAAACCAGGGTCATCGTTGGCAACCTACCGTTGCCCCCGGGAGCATCTCCAGCGCACCTGCCTCCTGGGGTGCGTGCTGCGCTTGTATGGAATCGCACAAAATATGTGTGTGTTTGTGTGTGTGTGTGTGTATGTGTGTGTGTTTGTGTGTGTGTCTGTGTGTATGTGTGTGTGTGTGTGTGTGTGTTTGTGTGTGTGTGTCCATGCCCCTGTGCTATTTAACTGTTCAAGTGTTGGAATGGCTCGTGCCTCTGGGGTGCGTGCTTCGTACTGTGCTAGCAAGGAATTGCATCAAGTCATTGCGTATGGCATCGTGCGTTTGTGCTATTGATTGCGCTAGTATGGAATCACTCCTATTCTGTGTGTGTGTGTGCGTGTGTGTGTGTGTGTGTCTGTGTGTGTGTGTGTGTGTGTGTTCCGTGCCCCTGTGCTATTTAATGCTCTGCTGTTAACGTGCTGGAATGAACTTGTGCCTCTGGAGTGCGTGCTCCGTACTGTGCTATTATAGAATTGTCTAAGGTCTTTGCATGTGGCATCGTGCAATTGTGTTACTAGCACCCATTCCTCATTGCTCTGCAGTACATGCGCTTTATACTGTATAAATAAGGTCGACCAGGACCAAATGTATATACGTAGAATTGGCCAAAACCAGATATATACGGTGTATATATGGCATCTTTGGCAGGGAAATCACCAAATATACGGTCATATACGGTGTATATATACGGTTCTGGCCAACCCTATATATACGGTGTATATACGGCAACTTTGGCAGGGAAATCACCAAATATACGGTCATATACGATGTATATAACGGGTCTGGCCAACCCTACCCATGTAACGTGTCTTGCTCCAGTTTTTACTGAAAGACGATGTATGTTAGAGTGTAAAAAAATGGAAATTGTGTGTAGTGTGTGCACTTAATAATGTGTATGCACAGGCAGCACTGCAGACACAGGCGTTCCTGCCTCTTTGCTCTTTACGTTCCTCTGTGTTGTGTTTGCGTGCTGCTTGGTTTCGTACCTCTGTGCTTGTGCACCTCTTTACGTGTCTCTTTACGTACCTCTGTCTAATGTTTGTGTACCTCTGTCTTGTGCTTGCGTACCTCTGTGCTTGTGTGCCTCTGTGCTTGTGTACCTCTTTACGTGCCTCTTTACGTACCTCTGTCTTGTGTTAGCGTGCTTGGTTTTGTACAGCACTTTCTGCTGATCAATGTGCAGTGGAGTTTGTGTGTGTGTGCCATGCTGTGCCGTGCTGTGCTGTGCTGTGCTGTGCATTCGGTAATACCTAAAACAAAGCACTGACTTATGACGACTCTTTGAGCGCTTGATGCACCCAATTAAAGCATCTATACCTAGGCCCCAGCAGCTCCAGAACACCACCTCACAGTTTGCGCACTTGTCCACACGAGTCCACACGACGTAGATTTCAGCAGCTCCAGAACACTACCTCACAGTGTGCGCACTTGAGCTGTGTTTTTTTTGGATTCTTGCTGAGTCCACACTACGTAGGCCCCAGCAGCTCCAGAACACTACCTCACAGTGTGCGCACTTGAGCTGTGTTTTTTTTGGATTCTTGCCGAGTCCACACTACGTAGATTTCAGCAGCTGCAGAGCACCACCTCACTGTATGCGCACTTGAGCTGTATTTCTTTTGGATTCTTGCCGAGTCCACACTACGTAGATTTCAGCAGCTGCAGAGCACCACCGTACTTGAGCTGTATTTTTCTTGCTGAGTCTACACCATGTTGGTTTCAGCAGCTGCAGAGCACCATTTCGCAGTGCGCACTCTGAGCTGCATTTGTTCCTGGCTGCTCAATTTAAAGAAGGAGAGGTCTGTCGTCCTCAATCGTGATGTCCTGCCTGAAGGGATAGGTTGCTGCTATAACAATGGGCGTCACGGTTGTTGCGGATGAAAACCTACATGAAATTGTGTAGCGTGATAGCATAGTTTCTTTACAGGAATGGCTCAAAGAATGGTTAAGAAGGTACTCTGAAGTAAAAGATATGCACGCACGCTTGCTTACCCACCTCCACACACATGTACACACACAGACGTTCACAGTTACTCCTGCTTGTGGATGTGGGCACACAAGCATAAGGCTGACCAGAACTGTATATGCACACCGTATGTGACCAAATGTATGGTAGTTTCCCTGCTAAAAATAACGTACATACACCGTATGTAATCATTTACAGACATACAGTTTTGGCCAACCCTACATACGCATCACAGCACACCCACACTCTCAAAAATACTACGCACACACACACACACACACACACACACACACACACACACACACACACACACACACACACACTCAAAAACGTGCTACAACCAGGTGGTGCTGCCTGTGGACGTGAGCATTGGTGCCAAGAATGGTGCGAGCGCTGTGCCACTCATGCGGGATGCAATTCGGGCAGTGCCTCAGCTCAGGCCGTTGTGCCTTACTGTGAAGGCGATGCTAAGGGAGGCAGGTGTGTGTGCGTATGTGTGTATATATGTGTGTGTGTTTGTGTGGGTATGTGTGTATATGCGATTCGGGCAGTGCCTCAGCTCAGGCCGTTGTGCCTTACTGTGAAGGCGATGCTAAAGGAGGCAGGTGTGTGTGAACGTATGTGTGTATATGTGTGTGTTTGTGTGGGTATGTGTGTATATGCGATTCGGGCAGTGCCTCAGCTCAGGCCGTTGTGCCTTACTGTGAAGGCGATGCTAAGGGAGGCAGGTGTGTGTGCGTATGTGTGTATATGTGTGTGTGTGTATGTGTGTGTGGGTATGTGTGTATATGTGTGTGTGCATGTGTGTAAGTGTGTGTGTTTATATGTGTGTGTGTGTATATGTGTGTGAGTGTGTGTGTGCGTATGTGTATGTGTATACATGTGTGTATCCATGTGTGTATATGTTTGTGTGTGTATGCGTGTGTGTGTTTGGGGTGCGTGTGTGTATGCGTGTGTGCATGTGTGTATGTGTGTGCGTGTGTGTATGTGTGTGATGTGAATAATTGGGGTATGTGTGTATGGAGAAGCACAATTTCTTTGATTGACAACATAGAAATGTTTTATAAGAAGGTTAAAAATCAGAGTCTCTTGTCACACAATTCGCACTGCCAACAATTGAGCGTGACAGCTGCCACCAATTGACCGTGACAATTATATGCTGCAACATCCACGTTATGGCTCATACTTGCCAATCTTAGAAGGAATCAGGAGCACATGGGAGTTTATGTAATCAAAGTAATCGGCACGTGCAAACACTTGAACTTAAACTACAATAACGACATGCCGCACACGCAGGCCTGAACGAAGTATTTTCAGGCGGCCTTTCGTCGTATTCCCTTTTCAACATGTGCATGGCACACCTGCAAGCGGAAGGCTTCCACCATGCACTCACCGCACGCAAAGGAGCAGCACCAGGGCCAGCCTTGCACCACCCCCCAGGTAGAACTGATTAAATTTGTTGTATCTTATGAAGTTACAGGTAACGACCACCAGGTGAAATAGGGGAAGCAAAGGACCTTCGCAGAACCTTGGCAAGGTTGCACACACGCAAACACACACACACACACACACACACTCACACACACTCACACACACACACACTCACACGTAAGTGCCCTACTCTGACCGACCACAGGTGAACTAGAAAAAGAAGAGGACCCGCACACACCCCAGGGGGCATCATTGATACCAGCAGTAGAAAGAGGGATGACGGGAGGAGGAGGAGGAGGAGGAGGAGGAGGAGGATCAGCAGCAGCAGCAGCAATAACAAAGTCAGCGACAGAAATCATAGATGGAACAGCAGAAGGAACAGGCACAGGCACAGAAAAAAAAGCAGCAGGCAAAGGAGTGTCAGCGGCAGCAGAGGGATTGGACGGAGGGGAGCTGGACTTGCATATAGAGAGGGGTGAGTTATTGGGTGGGGGCTCTGGAAGTGTGGTTGATGGCAGGAAGGGGGGTGAGCGTGGGGTTCGGTGTGATGGGTACATTGCGTTTGATGATGATGATGAGGAGGAGGAGGAGGAGGAGGAGGAGGAGGAGGAGAAGGAAGAGGAAGAGGAGGAGGAGGAGGAAGAAGATGAAGAGGAGGTTGAGGAGGAGGAAGGGGAGGAGGAAAAAGAGGTGGGAGAGGAAGGGGGTGTTGGTGAAGTGAAGAGGGCTGCAGACAGAGAGAAAGGTAGAGAGGGGGAGGGAGAAAGGGAGGAGGAACAAGAGGAGGAAGAAGGGGTTGAAGAGGAGGAGGGTGGAGAAGACGTGGAGGTGGAGGAGGTAGCTGAAGGGTCAGAGGAAGAGGGGGGGGTGGAGGAGGAGGAGCATGAGCAAAAAGCCCCAGTCAGCAAGAAGCAGCGCGTGAGAAATGCCCTGCTGCATGCACCGGCGTATGGGAGCAGTCTGGTGTGTGTGTGTGTGTGTGGTGTGTAAATGTGATTTTGTGTGAGAGTGTGTGTGCTTGCCTGCAGAGCTGCATGCGTGCTTAGGTGCGTGCATGCGTGTGTGTGCGCACCAAATGGTCAAGAGCTAACAATCAACAGGTCCAAAATGTAAAAGTCATCGTCCAGATCTGCATCCTCTTAGCGAGCAAATGTGAGTCATCATCCAGATCTGCATCCTCTTAGCGTGCCAATGTGAATTTCATCGTCAAGATCTGCATCCCCTTAGCGGCGAGCATATGTGAATGTGACGCCAAGATCTGCATCCTCTTAGTGGCGAGCAAATGTGAATGCCATCGTCCAGATCTGCATCCCCTTAGCGGCGAGCAAATGTGAATGCCACGCCAAGATCTGCATCCCCTTAGCGGCGAGCAAATGTGAATGTCACGCCAATATCTGCATCCTCTTAGTGGCGAGCAAATGTGAATGCCATCGTCCAGATCTGCATCCCCTTAGCGGCGAGCAAATGTGAATGTCACGCCAATATCTGCATCCTCTTAGTGGCGAGCAAATGTGAATGCCATCGTCCAGATCTGCATCCCCTTAGCGGCGAGCAAATGTGAAT